>Ga0302326_10019255_pt1 | contig 14111 bp, 10 predicted proteins | sample Palsa_T0_3_FD_202264 | JGI IMG/M metagenome (GOLD analysis project Ga0302326, IMG submission 202264) | Peat permafrost microbial communities from Stordalen Mire near Abisko, Sweden - Palsa_T0_3 | ecosystem: Environmental > Terrestrial > Soil > Palsa > Peat permafrost | place: Sweden: Abisko... | reverse complement strand
GCCGTCGATTCCTCGGCGATGGTGATCGCCCCCGGCACCTTGTGCGCGAGTTCGTTGAAGCGGCGCAGGAAGTCGATCGCTTCCAGATTCTCGTTCCCGCCGTGCTGATTCGGAACCCACTCTCCGGCTTTGCGCGAGTAGTCGAGGTAAAGCATGGAAGCTACTGCGTCCACGCGCAAGCCATCGATGTGATACTTCTTAAGCCAGAACAGCGCGTTCGAGATCAGGAACTCCCTCACCTCATTGCGCCCGAAGTTGAAGATCAGCGTGCCCCAATCGCGGTGCTCGCCCTTGCGCGGATCGGCGTGTTCGTAAAGCGCCGTGCCATCGAAGAACGCCAAACCGTGCGCGTCCTTGGGAAAGTGCGCGGGCACCCAGTCCACGATCACGCCGACGCCGGCCTGATGAAAGCGGTCCACCAGGAACATGAAATCCTCAGGCGTTCCAAAGCGCGCAGTGGGCGCGAAGTAGCCGGTCACCTGATATCCCCACGAGCCCCCATACGGATACTCCATGATGGGAAGCAGTTCTACGTGCGTATAGCGCATGTAGACGGCGTAATCGACCAGCTTCTCGGCCATCTCTCGATAGCTCAGCATGCCGCCCTGGGGTAGCCGAAGCCACGATTCGAGGTGTACTTCGTAGATCGAAACCGGTTCGCGCTGATAGTCCTTCTTCGCGCGGGCATCCATCCATTCCGAGTCTTTCCACTCGTAGCGATCCAGATCCCGCACTACCGATGCCGATTTCGGCGGGGCTTCGGTGCCGAACCCGTATGGATCGGCTTTTAGCTGTTCATAGCCGAAGAACTGCGACCGCACGTGGTACTTATAAGCGGCGCCTTCCACTACGCCTGGGATGAAGAGTTCCCAAATGCCTCCATTGCGGCGGCGCATCGGATTGCGGCGCGTATCCCACTGGTTGAAATCGCCGGCAACGGACACACTGATCGCGTTCGGCGCCCATACTGCGAAGCGGACGCCCTTTACGCCCTCGGCTTCCAGAAGGTGCGCGCCCAAGGTGTCATAGCTTTGGTAGTTGGTGCCCTCGCCGTGCAAGAAGATCTCGTACTCGGTCAGCATCGGCGGAAACCGGTACGGATCCTCGCGTATCTCAGTGCCGCCGTCGTGTAAAGTCAATTCGAGCTGGTAAGGCGCGGGTTCGCCTTTCAACGCGGCGGTGAAGAAGCCGAAGTCGTGCTTCTTCTTCATGGTCACCCGCGAACCCTTTAGAATGACCGCGACGCTCTTAGCTTGAGGCAGCCACGCGCGCACCTCCCAACCGGCTTCTCCGGCGTGCGGACCCAGGATGCGGAAGGCGTCCCCGTGATATCCGCCAACTATAGCTTCGATTTCTTCAGCAGTCATGCGAACTTCATTATATGGCCCGTTCCGAATTGCACCTCCACCTCGAAGGATCGATCGATTCGGCGACCATCCAGTTGCTGGAACCGGGCTTGACGATCCCGGAAATCGAGCAGCATTTCGTCTTCACGGATTTCCTCGGGTTCCTGCAAAGCTTCAAGTGGATTGCCCAGCGTCTGCGCACTCCTGGCGATTACGGCCTGATCACAACCAGCCTTTTGCAGCGCTTGGAAGGGGAGGGAATTCACTATGTCGAGCTAACGCTCGCGGCGGGCGTCGTGATTTGGAAGGAGCAGGATCTCGAGGCAGTCTTTCAAGCCGTTCGGCAAGCGTCTGCGGCATCACCGGTCGAGGTGCATTGGAATCTGGACAGTATCCGTCAGTTCGGACCAGAGCTAGCTATGAGCGTGGCGGAGTTCGCCGTCCGGCACCGTGACGATAGCGTAGTCTCTATCGGTATCGGCGGTGATGAAGTCGCCGGACCAGCCAGGTGGTTCGCAGACGTCTACAAATACGCACGCGAAAACGGACTCCGCCTTACTGCCCACGCTGGAGAGACGGCGGGCCCTGATTCTGTGTGGGCAGCACTGGCGATTGGCGCTGAACGAATCGGCCACGGCATCCGCTCGATCGACGACCCGGTTCTCGTTGCCCACCTGCGCGACAACCAGATCCCGCTCGAGGTCTGCATCACAAGCAATGTCATGACTCGCGCGGTGCCTTCTCTCGAACGGCATCCGGTGCGTCGCCTCTTCGATGCCGGGGTACCGATCACGCTCAATACCGATGACCCCGGCATCTTCCGTACGTCGTTGACGCGCGAGTTCGAGATCGCCCGCACCCACTTCGGCTTCTCTGAATCTGAGCTCGATTCGATCAGGCAGAATGCGGAGCGTTTTCGTTTCGTGGGAGGCGCGCCGCCACAATCTGCGCCACGTCCAGTAGCTTGACCGGCCGGTCTGTAACCTGCGTGAGCGCATCGCGGAACATGGATTGGCAGAACGGGCATCCAACTGCCACAGTTTCCGCGCCTGTGTCCGCGAGTTGCTTTGCGCGCGTGACATTGACTCGCTGACCGTCCTCTTCTCCGAGGAACATCATGCCGCCGCCCGCACCGCAGCAGAATGACTTTTCGCGGTGCTTCGCTGCTTCTACTGTCTTGCCAATCAGCTGCCTCGGTTGATCATAAATACCGCGGTATCGTCCTAGATAGCAGGGGTCATGATAAACGGTGCTTCCGTCGCTTGTAGCTGGCGGTAATTTGTCTTGGTGGCGTGCGAGTAGTTCCGTGTGGTGCTCCACTTGAAAGGTTTGGCCGGCTTCCGCCCAGTCAGTGCCAATGGTGCGCACGCAATGCGGACAGGTAGACAGGACCTTTTTCGCGCCCTTCAGTACCTCGATGCCGCTCTCGGCCATTTGTTGGAAGAGGAGGTCATTACCGAGGCGGCGCGCTGGATCCCCGGTGCATTTCTCCTTGCGCAAGACGCCAAACGAGATGCCGAGATGGTTTAAGACCTTAACCAGTGACAGTACGGTTTCACGGGCCTGCGGATCATAAGAGCCCATGCATCCGAGCCACAAGCAATACTCCTGCGAACCATCGAAAATGGGAAGCGCATTCTTTTCGATAAACTTCTGCCGCTCACTCGAAGCAAAGCCGAGCGAGTTGCCGCTACGCTCCAGGCCCAGGAACATCTTCGTGCCGAAGGGATCTTCCCATGTGCCGGTGTTTACCTTGCCGCGCCGCATGCCGATGATGACGGGAAGGTGCTGGATGCCGACCGGGCAGACCTCTTCACAGCCGCCGCAGGTGGTGCATTGAAAGATGGAATGCTCGGGGATGCGTAGCTCTTCTACGCCGTCCCGCAGATCGTTACGGAGACCTAGAATCACTTCTTTGGGATTCAATTCCTTACCGGTGTTGAACGCCGGACACTGTTCCGTGCATCGGCCGCATTCCACGCAGGAAAACGCCTGCAGCGCGTCCACCCAGGAGACGTCTTTGCGCGTTACGAGGCCAAGATCCTCATCACCGTCGAGCGGAGGAATCTGGCTGAAGCCTTCGCGCTTGGCGAAGATCGCCGCCGGGCTCAGAATCAGGTGAAGGTGTTTGGTGTGCGGAATCAACGGCATGAAGATCAACAGCGCGAGGGTGTGCAGCCACCAGTTCCAGCGTCCCAATTCGAAAGCGTAATCGGCGAGGTAGGTGACCATCAGGATGAAGATGAGGACCGCGATGAAGCCGCTCTCCGGCGCAACTTCGCCGAGCCAAATGGGGCGCACAATGAAGCGCCGGATGGCCAAGGCTGCGATCGAAATCGCAACTGCACCTGCAAAGACTGCGACAAATCCAAAGTAAACGCGTCCGAATGCGGATTGCCGCGGAATCAGGACCAGCCCATAGCCTTCGGCGATGTGGTTCAAGGTGACCAGCACAAACGCGCAAAAGCCCCAAAAGACCAACGCATGAGCCAAGCCGGGAAGCGGGCGGTCGCGAATTACTTTGCCCTGTAGAATCACCTCCCAGAGGAATTTACCGGCGCGGGGAACCAGATCGTTGAGATGAAAACCCGCTTCGGCGCGGGAGGTCCGGATGATATGAACCACGGGCCCGAACCTGCGCCAGAACAGCCAAAGCGCCGCTACTAGTAGAATAGTGAAGGCGCACATCTCCTCCCAAGTTGGATGGCCCATCTCGTGACTGTAGCAGTTGTCGCCACCACGAGGCAGCGTCTCAAGAACGATTACAATAGAACGATCTGAACGGGGAATGACTTTGAAAATTGTGGTTTCCGGCGCTGCCGGTTTTATTGGTTCGCATATGTGCGACCGGTTGTTGCTGGAGGGCCATTCCGTAGTCGCTCTCGATAACTTCCTAACAGGATCGCCGCGCAATATCGAGCACTTGACTGGCAATAGCCACTTTCAATTTATTCAGCACGATGTAACCCAGCCCGTTGAGATCGAAGGCGAGGTGGATAGCGTGCTGCATATGGCTTCGCCGGCAAGTCCGAAAGATTATCTGGAGTTCCCGATTGAGACGCTGGACGTGGGTTCTCTGGGCACGCGCAACATGCTGGAACTGGCGCGGGTCAAAGGCGCTCGTTTCCTGGTGACCTCGACATCCGAATCCTACGGCGATCCGCAGGTTCACCCGCAAGTGGAGACTTATTGGGGCAACGTGAATCCCGTAGGTCCGCGATCTTGTTATGACGAAAGCAAGCGATTTGCGGAAGCGATGACGATGGCGTACCACCGCAAGTTCGGTATGCGTACAAACATCGCGCGTATCTTCAATACCTATGGCCCACGCATGAAGCTGAATGACGGCCGCATTGTTCCAGCGTTTGTCGATCAGGCTCTCAAGGGCCAGCCGATGACGGTATTCGGCGACGGCAAACAGACCCGCAGCTTTTGCTACGTAAGCGACATGGTGGACGGTCTCTATCGCCTATCGCAGTCCGATGAGCCGTATCCAGTGAATCTGGGGAATCCACGCGAGATGACAGTTCTGGAGTTTGCGGAATCGATTCAGCAATTGACGGGCGGGAAGATCCCTGTGGTGCATAAGCCGCTGCCTGAGGACGATCCGAAGCAGCGCAAGCCCGACATCGCGAAAGCGCTGAGGATTTTGGGATGGTCGCCGGTGGTCGGTCTGGAAGATGGGCTGAAGCTTACGCTGGATTACTTTTCGAGCATCTGCGAACCGGCTCTTGCATAGTTAGCGGCGCAGCAAGGTAAAGAACCAGAAGAGGCTTGCGGCCAATGGTACGGATGCAGCCCATCGCGGAGCCCACCTCACGGTTAATAGGCCTGCCGATGCGCAGATCAAGACCGAAGCGATAGCCGCTCCAGTTACAAACAAAGGAGTCTCGGAGCCGGTGAAGAGGGCAAGGTAGAGCCCTTGGAACAAGCCCAGAACTGCGCCGATCCACCAGCGCATCCCCCCCTGCGGCACGAATAGAATCTCGACTGCGAGGTACGCTACTCCCAGAGCGGCGGCGCACTCCGCAAAGCGTTCCGGCGGACGCCAACCTAACGTCACGGCGATGAGCAGACCTGCCACGTATGCGCCGATGACGAAAATCAATTCCCGCCGCGACCTTGCCGCCATTGCCAGAGTGATGAGGAATAGCAATTGAAACGGACCTGCCACGCCGCGTAACGCTCCCTGCATCATGCGCTGAACGGCGGTTTCCCATGGGGAGGGCGGACGGAACCTTAGCGTTGCGGTAGTGAAGGTGTAATCGAAGAACGCGCGGTCCTCTTTGCCGTTTCGAGTGACGTGGAGGGAGTGTACATGATTGGGAACTGTGACGGCATAGAGGGTGCATGTCACATCGAGCGTTTCCACCGGACGGCTAAACAGGTACTCGGCTGCGCACACGTAGGAATCGCCATCGCGGAAACACTTGTGGTCTTGTAACCGTCCGCCTGAGAAAGTGATGTGCTCAAGCAAAGACTTTTCCGGATTACGGATCGGCTCAACTTCGTAATACGGGATGCGCAAGATGTAGTCGACGCGTTTGCCGCTGACCGTCGCTTCCCCTGTGCTCATGCTCATCACATGCGCGCCGAGGGGCAATGCGACAAGGGCCAGCCACCATTTCATGCGACGCTTACAATCCCTCCGCGGTGCGAGAGTCTCGTTAAACGGATCCTACGGTAGACCACGCGCAACAGGGCAAGAATCGGTACCGAGAGAAAGGTTCCTTCGAAACCCCCAATTTCACCGCCTGCGAGAACACCGATTATCACGAGAAGCGGATGCAGTTCGACGCCAGCGCTCATTAGTCGAGGAGAGATCACATAGTCCTGTACTAGCCGGTATACAGCCAGAAAGATGACAACCCAAAGCAAATGTGGGTAGCCCGTCAGGATCGTCACCGAAATGATCGTTACTGCAGCGACCAGGGGGCCGACCAGCGGAATGAATTCCAAGGGAAAAGCTACGCACGCCAATAGAATGGCGTCCGGCACTCTAATGAAAGACAGTACTCCGGCAAAAGTGAGCAAAGTAATGGAGCACAGGGAAAATAGAGATCGCATGTACTGAAGGAGCAGGAGATGAATATCCTGCAGCATCTCGTCCGCGAAGAGGCGCGATTCTCCTGGCTCTATCAGATCCAGGAACTCATCCCTCAATTGCCGGCCGTCCTTCAGGATGAAGAAACTCATGATGGGAATAATCACCAGGTACAGTAGGTTCGTGGAGGCCTTCAGCACTTTCAAGGTAAGGCTTGGAAGCAGCGACGCCATGTCTTTGTAGTGTACATAGAAATAGGATTCGATGGCCCCGAGCACCGTTTCTTTGGCGGATTGCAAACCTTCAGGGGTGCGAGGACTTGGCGACTGCTTTAGCCGTTCGATCAATGCGGGCGCTTCATCGGAAAGCGACTTGGCTTCGCTGGCCGCCCGCGAACCGATGGTGATGCCCATCGCGGCGACCACGCCGATCAACATTAGATACACGATCGCGAGGGCCGGGGTTCTGGAGCGGCTGGGCAAATATCGATTCACCAAATCCACCAGCGGGTAAAGCAGGTAGGCCAGCATGATCGACACGGTTGCGACGAAGAGTACGCCGCGAACGATGAAGACTCCGTACAGTAGGCATAAAACAATCGCGCCAGTAAATGTGTATTTCGCCGCGCGTGAATCCATCCCCAGCATCACTTGATTATGCGGGTTGCGGGGCTAGCCGTTCGACTCGCACCTTCAGAATTCTGTTTCTTTCGACTTCCTCAACGGTGAAACGGCGGCCCTCATACTCCACCGATTCACCTTTATTCGGGATGTGGCCGAGCTTGTAAAGGATGAAGCCGGCCACAGTCTCGAACCCTGCGTCGGCCGGCATTTCGACTTCGAACAGGTTTTCGAAATCACGAATTTTGGTGGTGCCGTCAATCAGCATCTCTGTGCCGGGCGGTTGGGCGATGACGGGTGGATCGTCAAACTCGTCTTCGATTTCTCCGACGATTTGCTCAAGAACATCTTCAACCGTCAGCAGCCCTGAAATCGTGCCGAACTCATCCACAACGAGCGCCATGTGCGACTTGCCTTGCCGGAATTCGTCGAGCATTTGGACGAGCGGTTTCGTCTCCGGGACAACCAGGTGTTTTCGCATCAGCTTGCGAATGTCGAAAGGTGGCGGGACGCGTCCTGACCTGAGAGCTGCGCGCCGCTCCTGCCATAGATGCAGCATGTCCTTGAAGTAGAGGACGCCTGTGATCTGTTCGGGCTTGTCCTTAAAGACGGGAAGACGAGAATGCTGCTGCTCCCGCATTGTGCGCAAGACTTCGTCGAGCGTGGCGGTGGCTTTAATCGCGACGATCTGGCTGCGCGGTACCATGATCTCGCGCACGGACATTTCTTCCAGATCCAGGATGCGGTGGATCATGTCTTCCTGCATTTCGGGAAGGTGGCCCGAACCGCGGCTGGAACTGACGATCAACCGTAGCTCTTCCGCGGAATGGCCGCCGCGGGTTTTCTTGCGCAAGCCCAGAGCGCGCGAAAACGATGCGGCTGAATGCTCGATGAGGCCGACGAAGGGACCGGCCAAGCGTGTGAATACCATCAAAGCGGGAGCCACTACAACCGCCAGCTTGTCCGCCTTGTTAATCGCAATATTCTTGGGCAAGACTTCGCCGATTACTACATGGCAGTAAGTCATTGCGAGAAAGGCAAGGAGGAAGCAAAGACCGTGTAACAGTCGGATCGCCAGCGGCGGCAAGGAGAGATGAAACACGGGGTCGAATATTCCGGCCACCACGGTGTAGAGCGTGTCCTCGCCAGCCCATCCCAGCGCAAGGCTGGCCAGTGTGACGCCGACCTGCGTCATGGAAAGAAGCTTCTCCGGATTCGCCAATAATTGCAATGCGGTTCGTGCGCCCGCCACGCCTTCCTCGGCCATTTGGCGCAGGCGCGAATCACGGACGGTCAGCAGCGCGACTTCCGAACCGGCGAAAAACGCGTTGATCCCGATGATCACGGCGATCAGTAAGAGGCGAAATCCGGGAAATCCGTCGGTTTGTGCTTCCATGTCCTCGTTACAATTCTAGGGTGCATCTCGACCGGCTGTTTCGGTATTTGAATATTTTGATCGGTATCGCCTTGGTTGGTGTTCTTGGCGTTGCGTATTGGTTCTTCTGGCGTCCGCTTCCGCAAACTTCGGGTGACATTGCGGCTCCGCTCTCCGCGCGAGTCACTGTAACGCGCGATTCGCTCGGCATGCCGGACATCACCGCGCAGAATGAGGAAGATCTGTTCTTTGCGCAGGGCTTCACCACTGCTCAGGACAGGCTCTGGCAGATGGATGGCTTGCGGCGTTTTGCCGCGGGTGAGTTGGCTGAGATCGTCGGACCAGGGGCCGTGGAATCCGACCGCGAATCTCGCCGTCTGCGCATGCGCCGAATCGCTGAGGGCGCCTATGTGACGATGCCCGTGAAGGACCGTGTGCAGTTCGCCGCATATGCCCGCGGAGTGAATTACTTTATCGAGACACACCGAACGAGCCTGCCTTTTGAGTTCGCTGTTTTACGGTACGATCCGCGGCCTTGGAGCGTGGTGGACAGCATTCTGATTTCGCTATATATGTATCGCTCACTAACTACGACCTGGCCGGATAAGATATTGAAGCGGAATCTGCTGGCAACTGGCGATACCGATAAGGTCAACTTTCTATTCCCTACGCGAACTGGATTGGAAGTGGCGCCGGGCGGAGATGTGCAGCCCGGTTCGAACGCCTGGGCCATCGCTGGAAGGTTGACAGCGAGCGGGAAGCCGCTGCTCTCGAACGATATGCACCTGGAGTATTCCATTCCTGGCATTTGGTTTATGTTGGGGCTGCGCATGCCGGGAATGCACGTTGCGGGAGTGTCGCTGCCGGGCACTCCGGGCGTCATCGTGGGGCATAACGAGCGCATTGCCTGGGGGCTTACAAATCTACACTTCGACGTTCAGGACTTGTATGCCGAGCGCATCGATGAACGCACCGGGCGTTATCTATTCCGTGGCAAGGTGGAACAGGCGATCAACGAGCGCGAGATCATCCGCGTGAAAGGCAAGGAAGCGATTGAGCAGCGCAACTGGGTCACACGCCATGGACCGATCCTTGCAGACAACCTGGCGCTTCGATGGACCGCAGCGGAGCGAGGCATCTACGAGTTTCCGTTTGTCGAGGTAGACCGCGCGCGCAATTTCGAAGAGTTTACGAAGGCTCTCTCACGCCTGCCTGGGCCAGGGCAGAATGTGGTCTATGCGGATCGAGACGGCAATATCGGCTATCACGCAAGTGGCAAGTTGCCAATCCGCAGAAACTATCGGGGCGACGTGCCGGTGGATGGTTCGTCAGGCGACTTTGAATGGGAAGGCTATATTCCATTTGAAAAGCTTCCATCCGCATTCAATCCGCCGAACGGACTGATCGTGACGGCGAATCAGAATCCGTTTCCGGACGAGTATGAGTTTCCAGTGCAAGGGAATTTTGCGACACCGTACCGCTCGAATCAGATTCGCAGTATGTTGCAGGCGAAGAAGCAGCTCAAGCCCGAAGATAATCTGCGGATTCAGAAGGACGTCTACTCGGCTTTTCACCATATGCTCGCGAAAGCATTGGTGGCCGCGGCCGGGAAGCGGGATGTGGGCGATTCCCAAGTGCGTGAGGCGGTCGATATTCTCCGCTCATGGAACGGCCAGATGGACAAGGATTTGGTGGCTCCGCTGATTGCGGAACTCGCCTTCCAACACCTCCGCAAGTCCGTCGCCGACGTGGCGTCGCCAGGGAACGGCGGTGTTTATCAGACGCAGATGTCGTATGCGGCCATTGCCCGCCTGCTGCGCGAACGGCCCGAGGGCTGGTTTGTCAACTATGACGAAGTGCTGGTTCGGTCCTTAGTCGATGGGCTTGAAGAAGGCCGGCGCATGCAGGGAAGCGTCATGAAGAAGTGGTTCTACGGCAGGTATCTGCGGCTTGCGATCAACCATCCCGTGGGGCATCAGATTCCACTCGTTCACTCTTATTTCGATATCGGTCCGGTACCGGCTTCAGGCGGTTCGACATCCGTCAAACAGACCACTCAACGGCTGGGACCTTCGGAGCGCTTTGACGCGGATCTCAGCGATTGGGATAGATCGCTGCTCAATCTAACCATCGGCGAATCTGGCCATGTGCTTTCCCGCCATTATCGCGACCAATGGAACGCATACTATTCAGGGACCAGTTTCCCGATGCGTTTCGATCATGTTGAGGTCAAGAGCACGCTTACTTTCGTGCCGCGTTAGCTATTTCTGGAATCGCTGACGATCGAGCGGTTGGTAGTGGAAAGTCCATTCGACAGGAACCGATGCGGGAATGAAGCACATTTTATCGTCGCAGGCCTGGTACTTCAGGACGCCGTGAATCGTGATTTCGCCTTTGTCGTTTACGAGCGATTTGAGCTTGGCATCCGGCGCGAAGACAATGTCGCGGACGACTCGAAAGTCGCCCGTGAAAACGGGAACGGTCTCGTCGATTGCGTCCAAATGGAGCATTTTGGATTTTGGCCATGTCACGGCCTGCGCCTTGGCGGCGTCTGATTCGGTGATTTGCCAATCGATCGGGATATAGTGCTCGACGCCGGGTGCGTAGACGTGCATCTTCGGCTTTAGCTTGATATCGAGAACCAAAGCTACGTGCTGGCCGGTTGCGATGGTATCGACACTCGCGGAACTGGAGACGCTGAGTTGCTTGGTCTCCTTTGTTATGTGCGACCCGGCCGCAGCCATTCCAAATCGCTGGACCAGAATGGAGGAAACAGTTTCCCGCTCTTTATAATCATCTTCAAAATACTTGGCAACGATGACGCCTTTGGCATCCAGCACATAGGTACCTGGATAGGGAACGCCGTAAGCGGGAGAGCTTTTTTCCACGGTTCCGTTGAAGATTCCGTAACGCTTGATAATTTCGGAACCCGGGTCCGACAGCATAGGGAAAGTAATCTGCTTACGCTCCGCGAAGGACTTCAATACGTCCGAGGAATCGTAGCTGACCGCCAACAGGCTCATGCCTTGCGCACGGATTGATGCGTAACTGTGTTCCAACTCCACGAGTTGGGCTTTGCAGAAGGGTCACCAATCGGCGGAACGGAAGAAGACCAGGATCGCACCCTTAGGTCCAAGGGAAGACGTTAGCGTGTGCGACACGCCATTCTGATCGCGCGCTTCGAACGCAGGCGCCTTGGTGCCGATCTCAGGGCCGGTTGGCGTCGCCGCACTGAGTGCCATTGTGAATGCCGCGAAGATGCTAAGCAATTTCATGTGTTTGAGGTTGGATGCGAGAAACTTCATCTTTATTCTGGCAGATCTCAAGAAGTTTCAACGATCAGATCGATGAACTGAATCCATGGCGACAGGTCATGTTCCAGCTTTCGGTAGCTCGCCAATAGTTCAGCCGAAGGCAGTCCAACGCCAGCCAAGCCGGGGAAGAAGTGGCCGCCCGAATTATAACTTGTCATCTGCTCCTTCTTCCATTTCGTGGGATCGAGCAGATAGGGCGTCAGATATTGAAACGCCTTCTCGACTCCCACGCCACTTGGAGCGCCGTAATGCCAAAGGTCTTCTCCATCCATCTGACCGAGACGGCAGACGACCGAAAACGCGTCGAGGTTCATTGAAGAGTAGCTGAGCGACTGTGTGCGGGCTTCTTCTCGCGGACAGCTGCCGTCGGGGCGAATCTCTTCGGGCACCAGGTACTTCCGGTAGTGTTCCCAGGCCATCTTTTGCATAGAAGCGTTCGCGGTGAACGTTGCGTATGCCGCAACCTGAGCAGTCCACCAAGTAGCATGATTGTTGCCGGATTTTTTCTCGTCGAGTCCCTTCTTGCTGGTATTCATCCACTCGGCAAAATCGCCAATCCAACGCCGCATGCCGGTGGAGACGCCCGGATCGAAGCCGCCGGCGGATTCCAATAGCGCGATTCCCTGTACGAGGTGAATGAAAGAAACGGTATCGATTAGACCCGTGCCGCGGCCGGTATTCAATCCACGCACCGCCTGGCCAAACTCCAGGTTCGCGTTCATGCGGGTTTTGGCGTCGAGGAACCAAGTGGAAAGAATGAGCGCGGCGTGGTCTGCGCAACCGGGCTTGCCGGTCAACGCGGCGCCCATGCCAAGGGCTAGAACCGCCTCGCACATATTTCCCAAGTCTGAGCGGTTGCCCATGAAGCGCGCCGGATTGCGTTGGCCGTCTTTTCGGATGTAGGGACCGTTGGGGTTCTTTGGATCCGGCCACCAATAAGGACCCTCGCTGAAATAATCGTGCTCCGTGGACGCAAGGTTGAGGCCTGTGGGCCGGTGATAGGTAACGCTCCACGGACCTGCCTTCAACGCGGGTACAGCCAAGCTATCGATCAATTGCGATCGTTTCTCTTTCACGAACGAGCGCACGCGTCCAAGTTGGCCGCTTGAAACCAGCAAACAACCGGGCGATTTGTCTTGGGCAGCGGCGAGCGCGGCGATGCCAGCGAGAAAGCTTCGGCGATTGATGGCCATCGCTAATAGACTACGCGAAGCCGGTCTTGAGGAGGGTGGTCAGGGGAATCGCTTCGGTCAAGGAATCGATTCGGAAGCGCTCCTGACCCGGATACACTACGAAGCGCTTTGTCGCTTTTACATCGTCACATGCAATGTGGAAACCTTTGCTCGGATGCGGATCGAGAGAGCGCTTTACTTCGATCGCCCATAGGCGTTTCGGGCCGAGTTGCAAAAGGAGATCGATCTCCGCTCCCGCCGAAGTACGGTAGAAACTCGCGTTTGTTCCATCGGGGGCCGCGGTCAGTAGATTCTCGATGACGAACCCCTCCCAACTTGGACCAGCGATGGGATGTCCCAGCAATTGTTCATGGTCCTGGATGCGGAGCAGAGCATGAACCATGCCGCTATCCCGTACGTAGACCTTCGGCGCGCGTACCAGCCGTTTGCCGGCGTTATTGCCCCAGGGCGGCAGTCTGCGAACCAAAAGCAGATCCACCATGATGTCGAGGTAGCGGGCGACCGTCTGTCCGCTTACACCGAGACTGGCGGCGAGGCGCGCGGCGTTCAGAGTCTGGCTGTGATTGTGCGCCAGCATCTCCCAAAAACGGCCCAACGTTTCTGCGGGAATGCGTAGGCCCAGGTTTGGGATATCGCGCTCCAGATATGTTCGGACGAGGGCTCTGCGCCACTCATAGCTGTCCTTGTCGCCGGACGCCAGGAAGCTATCGGGGAAGCCGCCTCTTGACCAGAGCTCTTCGATCGGTCCGGTCTCTGTGACGAGGAGAGGGGTCAGTTCCAGATAATCGATCCGGCCGGCCAGGCTCTCAGAGGACTGCTGCATGAGCTCGATCGAGGCGGAGCCCAGGAGTAGGAACTGCTTGGTTCGTTTGCCTTTCCGTCTCCGCTGATCGATTATGCCGCGAAGGGGCTGGAATATTTCCGGAACTCGATGGATCTCGTCGAGGATTATGAGGGCGTCCTCATGTTGGTGAAAGTAGAGTTCCGGATCTGCAAGCTTTGCCCTGTCGGACGGTAATTCGAGATCGAGATAAATAGCTTTTGCGCCGAGTTGGTCAGCGACCGAATGAGCCAGCGTGGTCTTGCCAACCTGACGGGGGCCGATCAGGACAACCCCCGGAAAGCGGTTCATCATGGCAAAGAGACGGGTCTCGGCTTGACGGGCGATCATGCTTGTAATTATGCCACGCTGCGGAAGAATTACATGGTTAAGTATATG
>Ga0302326_10019253_pt1 | contig 14112 bp, 6 predicted proteins | sample Palsa_T0_3_FD_202264 | JGI IMG/M metagenome (GOLD analysis project Ga0302326, IMG submission 202264) | Peat permafrost microbial communities from Stordalen Mire near Abisko, Sweden - Palsa_T0_3 | ecosystem: Environmental > Terrestrial > Soil > Palsa > Peat permafrost | place: Sweden: Abisko... | reverse complement strand
CGCGATTCCGCAGCGGAACAGAAATTCGGAGGTCATAATGCGATGGGCGGTAGCAACCGCATCGCCTGCGACCACGAGGTGGCCCCGGACATAGAGCTCACCAAATATGCCGCAAGCAATATTGATCAGATAAAGCACTCCGGAAGTTCGTGCATACACCAGCGGCGAAACGATGATCGTTCGGTTGGTCATGTCAGGTCGGTCATGTTCGGTTGGTCATGTTCGGTCGGTCACGGATATGGCCCGGCTGCGGTTCACAAGTTGCGAATCGAAGTTGCGTATAGAAGACGGCTTACTGCTGCATATCGCGCATCAGCACAACGTCGGAGTCGTTGTGGCCGCGAACCATCGCCAGTTTGCTGCCATCCGGCGACCAGTGATAGTCCCAGATCTGTTCAGCTTTGAACACCGTCAGGAATTTGCCGGGAGAGCCTTCCAGCGGCTGCTGCCAGAGGTTGTCAACTCCATCTTCGCGAACCGGGTAGACAATCGACTTGCCGTCCGGGGAAAAACGGAGAAAGTTTGCCGCACGCTGGCGCTCGAACTTCAGCGCTTTTCGAACCTGGTGCGTGCTGATATCGAACAGTATCACTTTGTCCTCGTGACCATTGGCGTGGTCGATCGTCGAAAACGCCGCCGTGTTGCCGTCGGGAGAAATGTCAAACATTCCCGAGAGGTGCATGTCGGTGACCGTCTCCGAAGTGCCTCCATCGATCAATACTTTCTTGATCCCGCCCGCACTATCATCGAGGTAATAGACAGAACGAGAGTCCGGAGCACACACCGGGTAATTGTCCTGTTTTCCAGCGGACAGGCGTTTCAGATTTCCTCCGGACGAGTCGGCGCGCCATATGCTTTGGCCTCCGTTCTGACCGACGATACTAAGCAAAAATACGATGCTGCGGCCATCGGAGCACTGCCAGGGATCGCCGGTTAAGGCGTCCATCTCGGTGGCGAACGTTCCTTTGGCGCCCGTATCGGGGTTCAGCCAGTGCAGCCCATTGTCGTTATCGTTGATCAACCGGCCGTCATGGGTCCAGGTGAAATTGGTGTAATCGCTGACCGGCAGGATCGCCCGCGCGTCCGATCCTCCTGAAGCCGAGGACATAATGGAGAGATTCCATCGTCCCTCGCTGAGCACCGTGGCCAGCACCTGACCATTGGCAGCAAGACTCAGATCAGAATAATTGTTAGTGTCGCGCGTCACCGGAGTGACCTTGCCCTCCGGGTAGGAGATGAAGACGATTTGGGCTCGCGTGTAATTGCTGGAGTGGCTGCTGTCCAGAGCCAGCAAGCCTTTGCCATCGGGCATCCAGGTGGGAACGCCTAAAGCGTCCAGGGAATTCGCTACCAGGCGCCGCTGACCGGTACCCACGTCCACGGCGACCAATCCTGTGAGCGCATCCGGCGGTTGGTTGATCACACACAGGATCGTCTTGCCGTCGGGCGACCATGCGGGGCTTAAGAGGCCCTGTCCGGTGTTGCCGGTGGTAAGCACGCTTTCCGCTCCCTGATCGACCGAGCGCACGATGAGTTGATACTTACCTTGTTCGGGATTGTCGTAGCGCATGAAGGCCAGCTTGCGGCCGTCAGGAGAAAAGGTGACATTCGAGTCCACATCTTCGGCCAGTTTCTCGGGCGTGCCCCCGAGCAGCGGCGCGCGATAGAGAAACTTCAGGTTCGGCGCGCTACCGGGATCACTGCGTACGAAGAAAAAATAATTTCCATCGGGCGTAAAGCGCAGCGCGCCGTATTGGTAATAAACCGCTGCCGGTGGCTGCACCTGGGTCACGCTGTTGGTGGGAACGTTGCGGAGCAAAAGGCTGGCCAGACCTTTATCCCGCACCATGCTCAGAATGTATTTGCCATCGGGCGATATCGCTGCCAGCGCTGCGTTCCCATCTTCGGTCACTTTGGTGACGGCGAAGTTGCGGAACGGCACCATGTGGTGCCGCGCCACCAGCGAATACGTGCCGTAGGCCGCGGCCAGCAGCACAGCGATGCCGATCAGTATGCCGACGCTGGTTCCAACTTTGTGCCGTCCCGCAGCTGCGACCACAGCAGAACTGGAGGGCACGCGCGCATCGAGCGGCTGAACCGATGCCGGGGGAATTGAGCCCGCCTGCAGCGATCCTGAAGATCCAGACGGGGCCGCGGACGCCTCGCTCCCAGCCGCGGCCAGCGAGGAAGCTGACGCAGTCCCTTTTCTTCCTGACTCCACGTCGCGCTTCAGGCGCTTCAGATCGCCGCGCAAGTCGGCAGCCGACTGGTAGCGCAGGTCGCGATCTTTTTCTAGCAACTTCTCAATAATTTCCTGCAGCTTGGCGGGCAGCGTGGCATTCAACTGCTGTGGCGAAACCGGCTCCAGTTGCAGAATGGCATGAAACACCACCGCCGACGTCGCTCCCACAAAGGGCATCTTCCCAGTTGCCATCTGATAGATGACGGCACCCAGAGAAAACAGATCGCTGCGTGTATCAAGGTCTTCGCCGCGAGCCTGCTCCGGCGACATGTACGCGATGGTGCCCACGGTCGCGCCCGGACTGGTCAGGTTGGGGCTGGGCGAGTCTTGGGTGGCGCCGATGGTCGACATCTGCATTTCCCGGCGAGTCAGCTTGGCCAGGCCAAAATCCAGAACCTTCACCTGGCCGCGCGGAGTAAGAAAAATGTTCGCCGGCTTAATGTCGCGATGGATGATCCCCTTGGCGTGCGCGGCGTCGAGCGCGTCCGCCAACTGAATCGCGATGTCGAGCAGCGGTCCCACGGGAAACGGTCCTGAAATCAGCTTCTGGTCGAGGTTCTGTCCCTCGAGCAGTTCCATTGCGATGAAGGACTGCGGGTCCGCGCCCTCGCCCGATTTTTCGACGGCGTAGATGGTGCAGATGTTGGGATGATTCAAGGCCGAGGCGGTGCGCGCCTCCAGCATGAAACGGTCGAGGGCGTTCTGCTCGCTCGACAATTGCGGCGGCAAGAACTTCAACGCGACCTTGCGCCCCAGACTCAGGTCCTCTGCCTCGTAGACCACGCCCATTCCGCCGCTGCCCAGTTGACCGGTGACGCGGTAGTGCGAGATGGTTTGATTGATCATGTCTAACTGAATGTGCGCAGCTGACGTGCCCGGTTGATCGTGTCGCTCTACGCACTCCGGACGAGATCAGAAGAATTCAATCTTAGGGCGTGTGCCGAGAGCCGTCAACGCCGGGGGATTGCTGGAAGGGGGCTTACTCGGGTACCGCAGAGAAGCGAAGCACTCAGCTCCGGGTGACAAAGCGCTCAATTTCCCGGTGCTATGATCTCTACCCGGAGGGACTGATGGGTCCAATTTCGCGGTGCAGCTTCGTGGTTTCGCTGGCAGTGGCCGGATTGATGGCTGCCGGTAGTCTGGGATTTTCGCAGTCGATTGCGCCTGCATCAGGCGACCCGACCGGAGCTTCGCAATCTTTCAAGTTGATCCCTAGCCTGGACAAAGACCTGCTCGATACGGCTGCGGACCCTTGCGTTGATTTCTATCGTTACGCTTGCGGCAACTGGAGCAAGCTGCATCCCATTCCCAGCGATTCGCCATATTCCGACCAGTTTTACAACCTGGATCAATACAACCGGCAGGTGCTCCACAGCATTCTCGAGGGCGCTGCCGTGGCTGGTAGCGCGCGCGATGCGAACACTCAGAAAATTGGCGACTACTACGCGACTTGCATGGATGAAGACGCCATCCAGAAGAAGGGAGTAACGGCGCTGCAGCCGGAGCTGGACCGCATCAACGGGCTGGCGAGCAAAGATCAGCTTCCGGAGCTGCTGGCGCATTTTCAGCTGATTGGCGTGAATGCGTTCCTAGGGTTCGGTTCGCAGCAGGACTTCAAAGATGCGACGCGAGAGATCGCCGTGGTAACCCAGGGGGGACTGGGACTGCCGGAAAAAGATTACTATCTGCGCACCGGGGAGAAAGACGAAGAGATTCGCAAGCAATATGTGCAGCACATCGGCAACATGCTGAAACTGCTGGGAACCAGCGATGCGGAGGCGGCAAGCGCCGCCCAAGCCATCATGGAGCTGGAAACCGCCCTCGCCAAAGTTTCGATGGATGTCACCTCGCAGCGCGAACCGCACAACATCTATCACGTGATGCCGAACAGCGGGTTACAGGCGCTAACTCCCGCCCTGAACTGGGAGCGCTTTTATCCGAAGACCGGCGCGCCGGTTTTCAGCGAACTGAATGTGGCAGAGCCGGAGTTCTTCAAGGGCATGAACGCGGTCATCGCGGACACGGACCTGGCGACCATCAAGTTGTATCTGCGCTGGCAACTGGTGCAATCGTTGCCCGGTACCACGCTCCCCAAGGCGCTGGACGAAGAACAGTTCGACTTCGGGGGACGAAAGCTTGTCGGCGTTCCCGAGCAGGAGCCACGCTGGAAACGCTGCGTCGGCGCCACCGACGGCGCGCTCGGTGAGGCGTTGGGCAAGGCCTACGTTGAACGGCAGTTTCCGGCGTCGAGCAAGGCGCAATCGTTGCAGATGATTCATGACGTCGAAGCGGCGCTCGGCCGGGACATTGAGAGCCTGGACTGGATGAGCCCGGCCACTAAGAAACTGGCGGAAGAAAAATTGCACCTGATCGCAAACAAGGTGGGCTATCCGAACCAGTGGCGGGACTATTCGAAATTAACTGTGGAACGCGGCGACGCGCTGGGCAACAACCTGCGCGCGGTGGAGTTTGAGAGCCATCGCCAGTTGGCGAAGATTGGCAAGCCGGTGAATCGCGACGAGTGGGGCATGTCGCCACCCACGGTGAACGCCTATTACAGCGCCAGCATGAACGATATTAACTTTCCGGCGGGCGTGTTGCAGTCTCCTTTTTTCGATCCTTCGTCAGCGGCCGCGCTGAATTATGGACACATCGGGCTTTTCATGGGCCACGAAATTACGCACGGATTTGACGATCAAGGCAGGCAGTTTGACGGTCACGGCAACCTGCACGACTGGTGGACGAAGGAAGATGCGGACAAGTTCACTCAGAAAGCGCAATGTATCGTAGACGAATACAGCCACTTCAGCGTGGGCGACACCAAGCTGAATGGCAAGCTCACCCTGGGCGAGAACACAGCCGACAATGGCGGCATGCGGCTGGCCTACATGGCCTTTCTGGCGCGCGCTGCGGAACAAGGAACCGACCTGGAGAAGAAAAGTGCCAGCGGGTACACACCGGTGCAGGAAGTCTTTCTGGGATTTGCGCAAGACTGGTGCGCGGAGTGGCGTCCGGAGCTGGAGCGTCTGATTGCGACCACCGATCCCCATTCGCCGGACCGCTTCCGGGCCAACGGAGTACTGGTCAACATGCCGGAGTTCGGAAAGGCCTTCGGCTGTAAGGCAGGACAGCCCATGGTGGCGGTGAAGGCCTGCCGAGTCTGGTAGCTGTAGCTCCGACAGATCTAAGCTCCGAGAGAATTGGCTCCGAGTGGTTTGGCTATCTGGAATGCACCGGGCGGAGGCGCCTGATTGACCAGCATCCAGAACATTCCGATCTGGCGCACGGTCTCGCTGAACTGCTCGAAGTCCACCGGCTTCTGCGCGTAGGCGTTCACTCCCAACCTGTAGCCGTCGATAATGTCTCGCTCTTCCTTGGAGGAAGTCAGAACCACCACGGGAATCGCTCTGGTCCGTTCGTCGGCTCGAATCGCCCGTAACACATCCAGGCCGCTGATTTTCGGAAGTTTCAGGTCAAGCATTATCAGTCGGGGTGGGCTAGAAAAGTTGCGATCCGCAAACGCCCCGCGGCAAAAGAGGAAGTCCAGAGCCTCGGCGCCATCGCCAGCGACATGGATTTCGTTGGCGATTTTGTTGCGGCGCAAGGCTCGGATGGTTAATTCCGCATCCTCAGGGCTATCCTCCACCAGCAGAATTTCAACTTCGTGCGACATGCATTTCCTCCTCTTGCATTACCCGTGCCGGTGATTCGCGCAATTTGTTCTCGGGGATGCCGAGCGTGAAGAAAAACGTGGCACCCTGATCGAGGGCCGCTTCCACCCAGATGCGGCCACCGTGCTTGCGGACAATGCGTTGCACGATGGCCAGGCCGACTCCTGTGCCTTCGAAATCGCTGTCGTTGTGCAGCCGCTGAAAAACCTCAAAGAGTTTATGTGCGTACTGCATCTCAAAACCGACGCCGTTGTCGCGGACAAAAACAACATGCTCGTCGTCCCGCATGGTCTGTCCCACTTCAATCACCGCATGCGCCTGCTTCCGTGTGTATTTCACCGCATTGGAGAGCAAATTCGTGAACACCTGCTTCATCAATCCAGGGTCGCATTCCGCGTTGAATAATTCACCGATCCGCCACTCCACGTCGCGACCCGCCAGGTCCGGCGCAATGTCCTCAACTACTCGCGCCACCAGGGATCCCAGGGCAGTATCCTGAAACGATAGAGGCTGGCGTCCGACCTTGGATAAAGCGAGCAAATCATCCACCAGAATTCCCATGGTTCGGGCGCATTCCGTGATCTTGCCCAGGCAGCGCAGTCCTTCTGCCTCCAGACGAGGGCCGTAGTCCTGGCTGAGGACGCCGGAATACCCGGCGATGTGGCGCAGGGGCGCCCGCAGATCGTGAGCTACGGAATATGCGAAACTCTCCAACTCGATATTGGTCTCGGACAGTTCCGCGGTGCGTCGCTCCAGCCGTTGGTTGGACTCCTTCAGATTCTGTTCCGCCCGATTGCGCCGGCAAGTCTCGCCATGAATCACAAAACCGTTGATGATTAGAATCAGAATGGCGAGCGAATTTCCGCAAACGATGAGGATCTTCATCTTCCGAGCGCTCGCCGCGGCCCTGGCCAGTCGCGCGGTTAACAGCTCCGCTTCCGCGTGGCGCATTTCACCGATGTGGGTGCCGATCATGTCCATCCACAGTTCACCAGTATTGCCTTGGGTCTCAGCTTTCACGCCAGCCGGAAGTCCGCTTTGCTTGCGAACCTCAATGCCGTCGGCCAATTCCGCCAGCCGGTCGGTGATGAGCGCGTTCAGCCGCTTGATGTTTTCCTGCTCTGCGGAATTGTCCGAGGTCAAATTCCGGACAGTGCTGATGTTGTCGCGCAGCCTTGCCAGGCCAGTTCTGTAAACGTCCATGTATTCTTCTCGCCCGGTCAATATGTAACCGCGCTGGCCGGTCTCCGCCTGGGCGAGGTTGATGCGAATCGCTTGCAGCCTCTCGACGACCAGGTAGGTATGCGTCACCCACTCCCGGTCTTTATCGTTCCGGACCTCGCTCCAGTAAGAGAGGGCTCCGATGCCAATCAGGATGATCAGAGCGGAAGCGGCGATCACTTTGCTGGACAGGGTCATGACGACAGAGAACGGAGTCCCCCTCGGCGTTCATCGGCCAACACGGGACCTCACTTTAGGCCAGCGGCGGTGTAGGGAAATCGCGCGTGCGGATTCCGAGTAAGAAGTTTCTGAGCACGAAGCCGCTCGAACCGCGCACGACCGATAGCCGAAAGCCTGCCCCGAACTGGCCGAGGAGCGGCTGTTCGCCGCACTAAGCCGAGCTTCGAATTTTGATTTATGCTACGTAATCCATCGTTTGCAACTCGAGGGGGGTTGAGTGATGCGATCTCACGGTGTGATTCGCTTGTTCGCTTGCATTTTTATTTTCCTGATCGCGGCGGCGAGTTGGGCGCAGGTTCCCGAGAATACGTATCAGGAGCTGCAGTGGCGGATGATCGGGCCCTTTCGCGGCGGCCGTACGCGCGCGGCCGCTGGTGTTCCCAGCCAGCCAAATGTGTTTTACGTCGCGCAGGTGAACGGCGGCGTGTGGAAGTCTAACGACTACGGGCGCACCTGGAATCCGATCTTCGACCATGAGCCAACGCAATCCGTCGGCGCCATTGCGGTTGCTCCTTCCGACCCGAACATAGTTTATGTGGGCAGCGGCGAGGGATTGCATCGTCCGGATCTTTCCGTGGGCAATGGCATTTACAAATCTACAGACGCGGGCCAGACATGGACTCACCTCGGTTTGCGCGACGGACAGCAAATCCCGGCACTGGCGGTCGATCCGCGCGATCCAAATAAAGTCTTCGCCGCCGTGCTCGGCCACCCTTATGGACCGAGTGAGGAGCGTGGCATCTATCGCTCGATCGATGGCGGGCAGACGTGGCAGCGAGTGATTGCGAAGGATGAGAATACCGGCGGCTCGGATGTCGAGATTGATCCCGCGAATCCGGACGTGGTCTATGCCTCGATGTGGGAAGCCCGCGAGGGACCATGGGAAGACGGCAACGAGGTCAACGGCACGGGCGGCGGCCTGTTCAAATCAACCGATGGCGGCAGCACCTGGAATGCGCTCACCCATGGATTGCCCAAGGATCTTTCGCAAATATATGTGGCCATCGCTCCCAGCGATTCGCACCGCTTGTATGCGACAGTCGCTCAGGCTTCGGGAAAGTTGGGCGTCTATCGTTCCGATGACGCAGGCGATAGTTGGATCCAAATCACCACCGATGCGCGGCCAGCGGGGCGAATCGGCGGTGGGGATTTATCGATCCCAAAGGTTGATCCGAAAAATCCCGATCTCATTTATGTGGTGAGTACCGTCACCATGCGATCGAACGACGGCGGAAAATCCTGGTCCGGCTTTCGCGGGGCGCCCGGGGGCGATGACTACCAGAATCTCTGGATCAATCCCAACAACGGCGACATCATTCTGATCGTCAGCGATCAAGGTGCGATCGTAACTGTGAATCGCGGCGAAAGCTGGAGTTCGTGGTACAACCAGCCCACGGCGCAGCTCTACCATGCAATCGCAACCAATACATTTCCTTATAAAGTCTGCGCCGGGCAGCAGGAGAGCGGTTCGGTATGCATCTCTAGCCGCGGCAACGATGGCGCGATCAGCTTTCGAGACTGGCATCCGGTCGGCGTGATCGAGTATGGCTACGTTGCACCTGATCCGCTCGATGCGGATCTAATCTATGGCGGCGGCCGCACTGAAGTTTCTAAATTTCACTGGTCGACGGGCGAAGTGCAGAACGTTACGCCCATTCCGTTGCGCAGCCCGAAATACCGCACCGACCGCACCGAGCCGCTGATGTTCTCTCCGGTCGACCCGCACATCCTTTACTTCGCGAGCAACGTGCTGTTCAAGACGATTGACGGCGGTGCTTCCTGGCAGACCATCAGCCCCGACCTGACGCGAGAGAAGCCGGAAATGCCCGCCAGCGTGGGCACTCTGATTCCTAAGAACGCCGAGAAGACGCGCGGCGTTATTTATGCCTTGGCCCCGTCATTCAAAACGGTGCAGACGCTGTGGGCCGGAACCGACGACGGTCAACTTTGGATCACGCGCGACGCGGGAAAGAATTGGTCCAACATCACGCCTAAAGAATTGACGTCCTGGAGCAAGGTCACTCAGATCTCCGCGTCGCACTTCGACGAGCAAACCGCCTACGCCTCGGTGAGCCGCTTTCGTATCAACGACACGCATCCCTACATCTACAGCACACATGACGGTGGCAAGAGTTGGAAGCTGATCACTGAAGGACTGCCTGATTTTGGTCCGGTCGACACGGTGCGCGAAGACAAGGTGCGCAAGGGGTTGCTGTTCGCGGGGACGGAGAATGCAGTCTGGGTTTCTTTCGACGACGGCGACCACTGGCAATCGCTGCAATTGAACTTGCCGCACACTTCCATGCGCGATCTTTGGATTCACGACAACGATCTGATCGTCGCCACCCATGGGAGATCATTCTGGATTCTGGATGACATCGAGCCCTTGCGCGAGGCAGCGGCCGCGGCCGGCTCAACCTCAGCGCATCTGTTCGCGCCGGCGCCGGCTTACCGCATTCAACGCGACACCAACACCGACACGCCTCTTCCTCCGGACGAACCGGCTGCAGCGAATCCACCGGACGGCGCGATCCTCGACTATTTTCTTCCGGCCGCGGCCTCGACGGTTACGCTGGAAATTGCGGATGCGCAGGGGCATCCGGTTCGGCGATTCACTAACACCGACAAGCCCGACGCGACAGAGGAAGAATTACAGAAACAGCTGATTCCGATGTACTGGATTCAGCCCTTCCGGCAGCTCTCGGCGGGCGCAGGAATGCACCGCTGGGTCTGGGACCTGCACTATCCTTCACCCGTCGCCTCGGGACACGAGTTCCCCATCGCGGCGATTCCGCATGACACACCGCGCGGACCGCTTGGTCCAACGGCGCTTCCTGGGAAATACACGGTGCGGCTCACCGTAGATGGAAAGGCCTCGACTGCAGCACTCACGATAAAAATGGACCCGCGCGTGAAGACATCGGCGCTTGGCCTGCAGAATAAATTCCAGGCTGAGACGAAGCTGGCGTCAACCATGAGCGCAACCACCAAGGCTCTGCGCGAGGGCGCTTCCGTTCGCGAGCAACTGGAGAAGTTAAGTTCGGCGGACTCGCCCGCCCGGAACGCCGTCCAGGATTTCGAGAAGAAACTCAACCCGCTGCTCGGCGCGCCGGGCGGCTTCTTCGCGCCGCCGTCTGAAGAGGTCACCATCTCCCGAGTCAACGGCCAGGCCGCCACGCTCTACCAGCAAGTCTGGCAGGCAGACGCGGAGCCCACCAGCTCACAGATGCGGGCGCTGGCGATGATCAACCACGACGGCGCCGACGTGCTGAAGCGCTGGAGTGAATTCAAGAGCTCGGAGCTACCTGCTCTGAATCGTCAGCTACGCGAATCGAAAGCACCCGAAATCCAGCCGGAACCGGACTCCCAGCACGACCAAACCCAATTGGACGAAGAGTAGGCCTTAGAGAAGCACGAGGCGGCAAATTCGCTTTCGTGGAATGCAAATTCTTGCGACATTTCATGCTGAATGTTTATCGCTCGGCCGAAAAATCTCCACCCTTCGGCAGGCTCAGGGCAGGCTTCTCGTGCAGAAGTGCGCGCGAACAACTTGGGCACCCAGAATTTTATACGCGAAACTGCAGAAGATTTTTTCGTGCCACAAAACTCTAAGGTATAATTCTTGAACCTTAGGATTTCGGGTGGGACGGCCTGGAACTTCTCTCTCCTGTCATTGGCCGGTCGATCAATCGAATTCCGCGCCTGATAATTCAACTGCAAAAGCAATCAGCTTCAGAAACAATCAAATTTTGAGCCATCAAATTTAGACATCAGAATGCGAGCGAGCCAAAATATGAAGGTAGGCCGAATCCTCGGAATTGCAGTGCTTGCACTACTGTCGTGGTGTGAAATCTCCGGCGCTCAGGAGCCCTTTAGTCCCGGACAGTGGACTCAGGCCACAACTCCTCCTGCAAGTGGCGTAGGCCACGCTTTGCTGCTCACTGACGGTTCGGTTCTTGCCATCAGCGGAGATTGCTACGCTGTTACCGGAAAGTGGTACCGCCTCGTCCCCGACAGCACCGGAAGCTACGTCAACGGAAAGTGGGTGGCCGCTGGCACTTTACCCGCGAAGTACAATCCGCTGTATTTCGCCTCGGCGGTGCTGCCCAGCGGCAATGTCATCATCATGGGTGGAGAGTACAACTCCTGCAACAGTGCCTGGACCACCCAGGGGGCGTTCTATTACGCAAGGACCAATAAATGGGCCAACGTGGATCCGCCGGCCGGTTGGGGCACCATCGGCGATGCGCAGAGCGTGGTGCTGCCCAACGGCAAGTTCATGCTGGCAAACTGCTGCACGACCGACGAAGCCATCGCTACCGTGAGCACAGGCATCACCTGGACGCCTACGGGCGCGGGCAAGGCCGACGTGAATGACGAGGAAGGCTGGCTCCTGCTGCCCGGCGGCAACATTCTTACCGTTGACGCCAATAACAGCAATCTCACGCATTCGGAGATCTACAGCAGCACGACCGGAACCTGGAGTTCGGCGGGAAGCACGATCGTCCAACTGGACGACACCGACACCAAGACGAACTCGCACGAACTAGGGCCGATGGTATTGCGGCCAGACGGCACCGTGATCGCCGCCGGGGCAACCACGAACAATGCGATCTATACCATCTCTACCGGGAAGTGGGCTGTGGCGCCGAAGTTCGGCGGCGATCTCGACGTGGCTGACGGTCCGGCAGCGTTGCTGCCCGACGGAAACGTTCTGTTCGATGCCAGCCCCGGTGTCTACAACAATGGATTCAAGTTTTTTGAGTGGGATGGATCCACGTTTCACTCCGTTCCCGACGTGCCGAACGCTCCCGTCGAGAGTTCCTACGCCGGAAACATGCTTGTGCTTCCTACGGGCCAGATCCTGTTCACCGACGGCTCGGCTGACGTTGAAATCTATACGCCGGTCGGAGGACCGTGCACTCGCTGCGCGCCTACGATTACTTCAGTAGCCAGCACTCTGACTCATGGCTCGCTCAATAATCTGGTGCATGGCACGCAGCTCAACGGCCTTTCGCAGGGCGGATTCTACGGTGACGATGCCCAGGCTGCCAGCAACTACCCGCTGGTCCGCGTCACCGATTCGGCCGGCGATGTGGTGTATTGCAGAACCCACAACTTCAGCACTATGGGAGTGGCCACTGGCAGCAAGATTGTTTCAGCGCAGTTCGACGTTCCAGCGAGCATCGCATTGGGTAGCGCTACGCTGGAAGTGGTGACGAACGGAATCGCATCCAATTCCGTGACCGTCACTATTAATTAGCACCCGCAGTCTTACAGCGAGCTCACGGTGGTTTTTAGGTGCTCCGCAATCTTTTGCGGGTCTGTCCCTGCTTCGAACCGGATCGGTGCTCCGATCCGTACTGTAACCTTCCACGGCGCGGCGAATTTTTTCCCGGCTTGCTTCAATTCGAACAGGCCATCGATGCGCATGGGCAGCACCGGAATGCCGAGATTAACTGTCAGCAATCCGATCCCAGCGCGAAAGGGATTCATCTTTCCATCCGCGGTGTGCCGCCCTTCGGGAAAAACGAGTACGCTGTAGCCGCGATCCACGGCCTGCCCGGCATAGGCGAAGCTGCGGCGGAACCCAGCCTCGCGCGGCAGCGGGAAAAGATTCAGCAGCGAGACGCCGAGAACCCATTGCGCCCGGTCGTAAATTCTGGCGAAATATCCGCGACTCCGCGCCGGTGTGCGCAAAGCCTCCAACGCTTCGCCGCCGGTGGCAATCGCCAGCCGGTGCCGAAGACGAGCCGGCAGTGCGGTCAGAATAAATCCCGGGTCAACGTCGCCGATATGATTCGATACCACCAGCAGCGGCCCCTGCACTCCGCGCAAATGCTCCCGTCCTTCGATGCGCGGCCAACCCAACAAAATGATCGCCGGCCGCAGCAGCAGATAATGCGCGAGCAATCGTAGCCATGTAACCGGCCAGTGTAGCGTCCAGCCGGGATAGTGATAAGCCGTAGGCGGCGCCGCATCCCCACGCAACATACGTTCCAGATCACCCACCGTGCGCACTGCGCTGAAGCGAGTCTCGCTCAGATCAACCTGGTAGCGGTCTTCAAGTGCGCCCAGCAACTCCACCCGGTCCAATGAACTTAGCCCCAGATCCGAATCAAGAGTCGAATCCTCAGCCAGCGCAGCGGCCGGTCGTCCAGAGACGCGAGTGATCAACTCCGCCAGAGGTCCAGTAGAAGCTGTGGCAGAAGAAACCTGGGTGCCCCATTTCTCGCGCGCGGTTTGCGCGAGAAAGCCTGCCCTGAGCTTGCCGAAGGGTGGGAATTGCGGGAAAGACTGGGGCGCAGATTGTCTGACGATCTCGGCGCGGGCGATCTCCGCAATCACATTGCGCCGCGGCTTCTGCGTATTGGTGCGCGGAAAATCCTCTTCACTCCAGCGCATCGACATGGTCATTCTCTGATACTCCGCCAGCGTCTGATTGGCGCGCCCTACGACCGTCGCGAGATCAGCCTCGCCGCGCAAAATCACGACCGCACACGCCTCCGCGTTTCCCGCGCGCTCGATTCCCACAACCACGCAATCTTTTACCTCCGGTTCCCGGCGCAGCGCCGCTTCCAGGTCTTCGGGATACACTTTCATCCCCGCCGGCGTCACAATCACTTCTTTCTTGCGCCCCTTGAAATAGAGATTGCCCGCCGCGTCGAGCGCGCCGATGTCGCCAGTGCGATACCAGCCCGCGTCGCCGGAGATGCGTGCATCCGCAGCCTTGTGCGC
>Ga0302326_10019252_pt1 | contig 14112 bp, 7 predicted proteins | sample Palsa_T0_3_FD_202264 | JGI IMG/M metagenome (GOLD analysis project Ga0302326, IMG submission 202264) | Peat permafrost microbial communities from Stordalen Mire near Abisko, Sweden - Palsa_T0_3 | ecosystem: Environmental > Terrestrial > Soil > Palsa > Peat permafrost | place: Sweden: Abisko... | reverse complement strand
CGCCGCAACGCTCAACGCAAACCTCGGAGGCCGCGACCATATTCCGATCGAAGTCGAACGCCAGATCGTGGCTTGGATGCAAAGCCTCTTCGGCTTTCCCGAAAATTCAACAGGTCTTTTTGTTACGGGCACTTCCATGGCAAATCTCATCGGAGTACTCATCGCCCGTGATGTTGCCGCTGGTTTTGATGTTCGCTGCACGGGCATTGCCGCGAGCCAGCGCCGCCTGACCGCCTATGCATCCTCCGCCGCGCACATCAGCCTTGCGCGCGCCATGGATTTCTCCGGCATCGGATCGGATTCTCTGCGCCTGATTCCGGACATGGATCCAGCCGCTCTTCAAGAGGCCATCAAGGCCGACCGCCTCGCCGGTTTTATTCCGTTCCTCGTAATCGGCACAGCGGGCTCAGTCGACACCGGCGCCATCGACGACCTCGACGCTCTCGCGATTGTTGCCCGACGCGAGAATGTCTGGTTCCACGTCGACGGAGCTTGCGGCGCCCTCGCCATTCTTGCGCCGGACCTCGCGCCGCTTCTAAAGGGAATCGAGCAGGCCGATTCGCTCGCCTTCGATTTTCATAAGTGGGGCCAGGTGCCTTACGATGCCGGCTTCATTTTGGTTCGCGACGGAGTTCTGCATCGCCAGGCCTTCGCCGCCAGCGCCGCTTACCTGCGCCGTGAACATACCGGACTTGCCGGCGGCCCACCGTGGCCTTGTGACTTCGGGCCAGACCTCTCCCGTGGCTTCCGCGCTCTGAAGACGTGGTTCACCTTCATGGTCTATGGCGCCGACGCGATCGGCGGCGTTATTTCGGAAACCTGTGTTCTGGCACGGTATCTGGAGAGCCGCATCAAAAGTACCCCTGAACTCGAACTGCTTGCCAACGTCACTCTCAACATAGTTTGCTTCCGGTATCGCGCCGGCGGACACTCCCACCGTCTCAATGCCCGCATCGTGCAAGACCTGCATGCAGCCGGTGAAGTGGCTCCTTCCACAACGGTAATTAACGGTCAACTTGCAATCCGAGCTGCGATCGTTAACCATCGGACCAGCCAATCCGAAATTGACACCTTGATCGATCGCGTCGTCTCCCTGGGAGATTCTCTTCTGGCTAGCGCGGCCGTCAGCCGTCAATCTGAACAGTTGCCGGCTGGTGACTGGACGCCACGGGCCCAACGAGAGGCACGTTTGCGAGATCCGGATCTCGAACCGTTCGAGCGCGCCTGCCTGCTAGCGGAGATTGGCCGCACTACTGAAGCCAGGGATACCTACCTCGCGATCCTCGCTCAAGAGCCGTCTCACAGGCTCGCCTTGAACAATCTGGGGTCGCTCCTCTATGAAACTGGCTACCGTACGGCTGCCCGAACGGCCTACGCCGAGGCTGTCACGCGCCATCCCAATGATCCGATGAGCCGCGTTAACCTCGCTAATGCTCTACGCGGCCAAGGCGACGCAACTCAGGCTCGCGAACATTATGAAGCCGCGCTTGTTCTGCAACCGCACCACCCCGAAGCACATCAGGGCCTGGGGAATCTTCTCGCGGATCAAGGCGACCATTCCGGAGCCGCCCGCCACTGGCGATTGGGTTTCGAAAGCCAGCCAATCGTAACGCGCCCCTACCGCGGCCAAAAATCCCCCGTGCCCGTGCTCCTGCTTGCTACACCCGCGCAGGGCAATGTTCCCATGCATAATTTCCTCGACGATATGGTCTTCCAGACGCACATCGTCTTCGCTCAATTCTGCGATCCATCTTCTCCGCTTCCCTATCATCGGATCGTGATCAACGCCATCGGCGATGCGGATCTTGCGGCGCCTGCGCTTTCAGCCGCTCAGTCGCTTATTGCGCTGACCAGCGCGCCAGTGATCAATCCGCCCAGCGCCGTGATGGCGACGGGACGCGACGACAATGCCAAGCGGCTCTCAGACATTCCCGGAGTTATCACTCCAAGGGCCGTTACGCTCCCCCGCGCGCTTCTGGAAGGTCCGGATCCATCCTCCGTCCTCGCGCGCCACGGTTTCGCATTTCCGCTTCTGATCCGCACACCGGGGTTTCATACCGGTCTGCACTTCGAGCGCGTGGAGACGATCGGGAACCTTGCCGCGGCACTTGCCAGACTACCCGGAGACAGCCTCACGGTGCTGGAATACCTTGATGCGCGTCGCGCTGACGGCAAAGCTCGGAAGTATCGAGTCATGATGATTGCGGGCCAACTTTACCCGCTGCACCTTGCCATCTCCAGCCATTGGAAGATCCATTATTTTACGGCGGAAATGGCAGACAATCCCGATCATCGCGCTGAAGATCTGGAATTTCTGGAGAATATGCCCGGCGTTGTCGGACCTCGCGTTCTTCAAGCGCTTACCGAGATTCAGTCGCGTCTCGGACTGGATTACGCGGGCATCGATTTCGGTCTAAGTTCCGGAGGCGATCTCCTTTTCTTCGAGGCCAATGCGGCCATGGTGGTGACCCCGCCGGAGCCCGGCGAAAAGTGGTCCTACCGGCGCCCGGCCGTTGATCGCATCTATGCGGCAGTGCGCGGCATGCTACTACAGCGAGCAGATGCGACATCGTCCTAATATAATCGGGTGCATGCGATTGGCCGCTGGCCTCCGGTTCGTGGTTCTTCTCGTGTCGCTGATTAAGGCCGAAGCGGCGACCGTTAATTACGATCGAGATGTAAGGCCGATTCTTTCCGAGAACTGTTTCCAGTGTCATGGGCAGGATCCGAAGAAGCGAATGGCGGGCCTGCGGCTCGACGAATTCAATGCCTCAGTGCTTGCGCCTGGCAAACCTGAAGCGAGCAAGATATATCAACGGATCACAGCCGAACAAACGGCCCGGCGCATGCCGCCGCTCTCTTCCAACCATAGCCTTACGTCTGAGCAAATCGCCACGCTGAAACGCTGGATAGGAGAGGGCGGCCAATACAACAAGCACTGGGCCTTCGTACCGCCTGTTCGGCAATCAATTCCGAAAGTCACCGATCCGCGCTGGGTGAAACAGCCGATCGATGCGTTCGTCCTCCAGGTGTTGGAACGCGAAGGGTTGAAGCCGAGCCCGGCCGCTGCTCCCGAAACCTGGCTGCGGCGCGTGTACCTCGACCTCACCGGCCTGCCGCCAAGTCCGATGGAAATTGACGCGTTTACAAAGACAGTGAAGGCGCGCGGGGAAAGAGCGTATGAAGCGGCCGTTGACCGCTTACTGGCATCGCCGGCTTATGGCGAACGCATGGCGATGGACTGGCTCGACGTAGCGCGTTACGCCGATACCCATGGCTTTAACAACGATTCGGAACGTTCCATGTGGCGCTGGCGAGATTGGGTGATCGATAGCTTCAATCGCAACATGCCGTACAACCGGTTCATCACCGAGCAACTGGCGGGGGACTTGCTTCCGAATGCAACGCTCGACCAGCGAATTGCAACCGGCTTTGGCCGCAACCATGTGATCAACTCCGAAGGCGGCATCATTGACGAAGAATATCGCGTTGAATACGTAACGGATCGCGTTCGCACATTGGGCATGGCATGGATGGGGCTGACTCTCGAATGCGCGCACTGCCACGACCATAAGTTCGACCCGATCACTCAGCGGGATCATTACCGATTCTTCGCGTTCTTCAACAACATCGCCGAAATGGGTGAGGATGGCCGCGTGGCGAACGCCGTGCCCATCATGCCGGCGCCCACGGCCAGCCAGCAGGCCAGGATGCGCGTGCTTGTGGCGAAGATCGCGAAGATGCCCCGCATTCCCGTTGAAGCCCAGCTGAAGCTCCCTGGCGGAGCCTTGACCCTTTGTAACGATTGCGTGGCCGGAGAAACCGCCGCGACCAAGGTCACGATCGCGAAGAAAGACCCCCTGACGTTTACCGCGAATCTGCAGCCGTCGGAAAAAGACACCGATGTCCCATTACTTTCCGCTCTGGATTACTCGCAGAATATGGCGGCCGCGTCTTACGGAAGCGGCATCGAATTCCGTCTCGTAAATGGCGAGTTGGAGTTTCGCTATAGCGACCGTTACCCCGCCTATTCTCTGCGTGTTCGTTCGGAGGGCGCCGCGATTTCACCTGCCCGCGCAACGCGCGTTACCCTTGTCTATCAGGGGACCTCGGAAAAGCCTCTTGGGAAGGTTCAGTCCGCTTGGGTGCGAATTTTCGCCGATGGCCGGGAGTTGCCAATCCGCGTAATCAACGACGATCTGGCGATGCCCGATGCGGCGGCCGGCAAGGCCATCGCCTTCCGTATCGGTTTCGATAACGGCCCCCACGGCACGCGGTACGCCGGCCAGTTGAGCGACGTCGAGTTTTGGAATCGTGGCTTAAGTGCTGAAGAGATCACCGGCAAGCACACTCCGGAAGTGGATGAACTGCTCGCACTAAAACGCAGCGCGCCCAATGTGATGGTGATGGCGGAGATGACCGTCCCGCGCGAGACACACATCCTGATCCGCGGTTCCTATGACGCTCCCGGTGAAAAAGTAGAACCGGGCGTTCCGGAAAACCTACTCGGCGCGTTGCCAGCGGGCGCGCCGAAAAATCGCCTGGGCCTGGCTCAATGGTTGACCAAGCCAGACCATCCGCTCACCTCGCGTGTAGTGGTGAACCGCTTTTGGCAGCAACTGTTCGGCATAGGCCTCGTGAAGACCAGCGACAACTTCGGCATGCAGGGAGAATGGCCCAGCCATCCGGAACTGCTCGATTGGATGGCGCGTGAGTTTGTCGATTCCGGCTGGAATGTAAAGGCTCTCCTGAAACGCATGGTCCTTTCGAACACCTACCGGCAGGACTCTTCCGCTTCGCCGGAACTGATTGCGCGAGATCCCGAAAACAGACTGCTCGCAAGGGGTCCGCGATTCCGTTTGCCGGCCGAAGCCATTCGTGACCAGGCGCTCCAAATCTCCGGGCTTCTGAAACAACACTTGGGTGGCCCGAGCGTGTTCCCGTACCAACCAGCCGACCTTTATAAAGGCATCGTAGTGGCAGCCAACTATCCCGGCACCAAATGGGTGGAAAGCACAGGCGACGACCTTTACCGCCGCAGCTTGTACACCTTCTGGAAACGCACAGTTCCGCACCCCACAATGAACGTGCTCGATGCGCCGGACCGCGAAGTCTGTATCGTCAAAAGGAACATCACGAATACCCCACTCCAGGCGCTAACTTTGCTCAACGATCCCATCTTCATAGAAGCGGCGCGAAAACTCGCGGAACGCACCATTCATGAAGGCGGTTCGAGTCCCGAAGCGCGTCTCAGTTACGCTTTCCGTCTCGCCACCGGACGGCTTCCCGATGTCCGCGAGAAGAAAGTTCTTCAAGATAGTCTGCAAAGGATGCTGACCGAATACCGGAAAGATGAAGCCGCGGCGCGGTCGCTGATTACGGTCGGAGCATCCATTTCGGATACGTCGATCCCCGCTAGCGAACTAGCAGCTTATACGGCGGTTGCCAACATCATCCTCAATATGGATGAAACGATTACGAAAGGCTGAGCACGCGATGGATTGCAACCGTTATTCCCACTATCTCTCGCGCCGCGAACTGCTCTCGCGAACCTGCTACGGCTTGGGGGCAACAGCCCTGAGCGCGCTGCTGGGCGCGTCACCGGCAACCGCCGCGGAACGCGCATTCCCCAATTTCGCGCCGCGTGCGAAACGCGTCATCTTCCTGTTTCAAGCGGGTGGCCCTTCGCACCTCGATCTCTTCGATTACAAGCCCGCAATGAAAAACCGCTTCAACGAAGACATCCCACCCTCTGTCTTCGGCACGCAACGCATCACCGGCATGGTGGCGCAGCAGGACCGCTTCCCCGTGGTCCCCAGCATGTACGGCTTCAGGCAATACGGCCAGAGCGGCCGGTGGCTGAGCGATCTACTGCCGCACACGGGAAAGATCGCTGACGAGATTTGCATGCTCCGTGCTGTCTATACGGACGCCATCAATCATGACCCGGCGATTACCTTCATGCAGACCGGCAGCCAGTTGCCCGGGCGGCCGAGTTTCGGTTCATGGGTAGATTACGGACTGGGAAGCGAAAACGAAAATCTGCCCGCGTTCGTGGTGCTGAATTCGCTGCCCAGCAATGGCATGGCCGATCAGGGCCTGCTCTCACGCCTTTGGGGCGCTGGGTTCCTGCCCAGCCGTTACCAGGGCGTGCAATTCCGCAACGGCGGCGACCCCGTTCTGCACCTTTCGAATCCCCCCGGCATCTCACGCGAACTTCGCCGTATGCAACTCGATTCCCTGGCCGCCCTCAACACCAACTTGCATGAACGCGTCGGCGATCCCGAAATCGAAACCCGCATCGCTCAATACGAAATGGCGTTCCGCATGCAGACCAGCGTTCCGGATCTTGCCGATACCTCGAAGGAGCCGGAACACGTTCACGCTCTCTACGGCGAAGATTCGCGGAAGCCAGGAACATTCGCCGCGAACTGTCTGCTGGCCCGGCGCCTTGCCGAGCGCAACGTCCGGTTCATTCAGCTCTATCATCGGGGTTGGGACCACCACGGCGGCCTTACTGAAAAACTACCCGTGCTGGCGCGCGATACCGATCAGGCAGCCGCCGGACTGGTCCAAGACTTAAAGCAGCGCGGCATGTTGAACGATACGCTCGTAGTGTGGGGCGGAGAGTTCGGCCGAACTCCCTACGCACAAGGAGCCGTGAAGCCAACCAGCTATGGACGCGATCACCATGGACGCGTTTTCTCTTTATGGATGGCAGGCGGCGGAGTGAAGCCTGGGTATGCGCACGGCAACTCGGATGACTACGGATTCAACGTTGCTGACGGCGGCGTGCACGTTCACGATCTTCAGGCCACGATTCTGCACCTGTTAGGAATAGATCATCGAAAACTGACTTATCTGTTTCAAGGCAGGCAGTTTCGATTGACCGATGTAGCGGGCAGCGTGGTCCAGGAAATAGTGTCGTAGCCAGCGAAGACCCCGGTTCGCCGGTTGCCGTGCGAATATTGTCGAATGCTCCGTCGAACTGCCGTCGTATCAGTCTTGCTACTTTGCATATGTCTGCTTGGCGCAGACAACTCGCCCGTTCCGGTCAGTGCGCTCAATGCGATCACCCCCGAGGGACTCCTGAAACACATCCGGGTGCTCGCTTCCGATGAATTCGAGGGCCGCGCGCCCGCCACGCCCGGCGAACAGAAAAGCCTCGACTACATCATCGGCGAATGCAAAGCTCTGAAACTCGCGCCTGGCAATCCCGATGGTACGTGGTTACAAAAGGTTGCGCTTTGGGGCATTACTGCCGTCGGCGGAGAAATCACCGTGAAATCGGGCGGCGCTGATTTTCCGCTCACCCCGCAGGATTACCGCGTCAGTTCTTCGCAACCCAAAGCTTTGATAGATGTGTCCGAATCGCAGATTGTCTTTGTCGGATACGGCATCGTAGCGCCCGAATACAAATGGGATGACTACAAAGGGCTCAACGTAAAAGGAAAGGCCGTGGTGATCCTCGCCGGCGATCCGCCCATCCCCGATCCCGCCGAGCCCTCCAAGCTAGATCCCAAGATGTTTCTCGGCCCGGGGCTTTCTTTCTACGGACGCGCCGGTTCGAAGGCCGATATCGCCTATGCTCACGGCGCTTCCGCTGTAATTACGCTGCTCGGTGGCGGAGCGGGCAGGGGCGCCGGTGCTGGCCGTGGCGCAGCACGTGGAGGGGCTGGCGCGGGCCCCAACCGTTTCATCCTTCGCGAAGCCATGACCGTTCGCGACTCCTCTTCCACCAAGCACATCGCGGCAACCGTCTCTTTGAATAATGACAAGGCAACTGAGCTATTTACAGCATCGGGACTGGACTTAGCCCAACTTCGAGCCTCCGCTCTTTCGCGAGCGTTTAAACCCGTGCCGCTCAAAGCATCAATCACGGTTCACGCCAAGAACGAAGTGCGTGAAATTGACTCCGCCAACGTGGTAGCGAAGATCGAAGGCAGCGATCCGACTCTCCGTAACGAATACGTGATCTACTCCGGCCACTGGGATCACTTAGGGCATCAGGGCGAAAACATTTTCCACGGTGCAAGCGATAACGCATCAGGCACCGCGGGCGTTCTTGAACTGGCTCACGCTTTTACCGAATTGCCCAGACCTGCCAAGCGCACCGTCATTTTCCTCTTCACTACCGCCGAAGAGCGCGGGCTCCTGGGAGCGAAGTATTACGTCCAGCATCCGCTCTACCCACTCTCTCGCACGGCGGCCAACATCAATCTCGATTACTTCAGCAACTGGGGCTGGGGCAAAACGAAGGACTTCAGCATACTCGGCATGGGCATGTCCTCGCTCGACGATCTGGTCAAGGATGCTGTAACCCGCCAGGGCCGCGTGGTCACTGGCGACACTGATCCCGCGGAGGGTTTCTACTGGCGCTCCGACCACGTCGAGTTCGCCATGGGCGGCGTTCCCTCTCTCGCTTCCAGCCCCGGTATCGACTACGTGGGAAAACCCGCCGATTATGGCGAGCAGAAGCGCCGCGAATACATCAGCAGCGATTACCACAAGCCCACCGACCAGATAAAGCCCGACTGGGATCTGACCGGGGCCGTCGAGGATCTGCAGGTCTTATTGGAAGTAGGCTATCGTGTAGCAGAAACGCCGAAGCGCCCCGAATGGCGCGACCGCGGACCGTACATGCATAACCCCTACGCCGGCAAGTAAGCCTCACCAGATTCACTGACCATACCGCTGCGACGCGCCCGTGAATCCACCTAGTCGTACCCAACGCGTCCGATTCCAAACGGGCCTGAAGAAGTTACTATCCTCGGCAACTCAGCACCAAACGCGATCTGGCCGGTAGCCAAGAAAATGGAAATGCCGCGAAACTTCATTCATCTCCCCGGCCCTATACTATCATCCTATCTTGCCAAGTGTCGTACTGGAAGTGGCCCTACTGAAGGCAGGATTCTTTCAGAAATCGCATTGGAGTTCTCTGATAGACTCATTCTCCGAGGTGTCCAGTTGAGCCTGTTCCTTTCGTACCACTTTGACGCAGAAAACTTCGTTCAACTTGTCAACTATTACTTAAAGAAACAGCCGGACATCAACTCGTATTGCTACGCCGATGACAAGCGCGCCGATACATGGGACCGGCAACTAACGGCGGCCATCGCTGACAAATCCACTATCGTCATTTTTCTCGGGCCCGAGTGGGGGGAAGTGCAGCGGCTTGAAATTGTCGCGATGAGCAAGAAAATCAAAGTGCTCGTCACACTTCCACAATCCGCGGATCCGGGCAGCGTCTCGGTCCACCTTGCGGGTTTAGATCCGATTGTTGTTGGAGAACAGACTGCAGCCGAAGCGGCTCGCTGTGCCCGCGAAATCGTACTTAGACTCCGTTCATCCTGGATACCGGATGACGGTCTCCCCATAGGATATCCGTTCTCCTCGGAGAGGGAGATTATCGAGGAATACTTGAATGGATCTGGAACCTTGAGCGGTCGGCGCCTTGAGCAAGGCTGTCCAACTCAATGGCCCGCCGTTGAAAAATATGTATTGCCGGGTGATCGCAGCCCCAAGAAAAATCCAATTTCGAAAGACATCATCGGTGAACATCGACTGGAGGATGCTGGAGTCATCGCTGACACTCGTGCGGCATATCTTAAGGACGCTTGCAGTAGCTCAGTCCTGGATCGGATTCGCCAACAGTTAGTGTTTCCTGAAGCGGGTCCTCGCCAAAACCTTCTTTACCCTGAATTTGACACTCTTTCAATCGGCATAGTTGTTTCGGGCGGAATCGCGCCGGGCATTAATGCTGTGATTGATGGAATTGTCAGCCGCCACAAGCTTTACGCTGACAACCGCTACGCGCTCAACATACGTGGTTACCGCGAGGGCTTCAAACCACTCGTTAGCCGGGATTTTAATTTGAGACCGATCGACCTTACCGATTTCAAAGGACAAGCCGCGATGGGGGGCTCCTTCTTAGGAACCTCACGAGCAGATGAATTCCTGGACGGTGACCCGCGGGTGAAGCAAAAGTCGCTTAATCAGATCGTAAGAAGGCTCCGTTTTGATCAGATCGACATCTTGTATGTGATAGGCGGCGACGGCAGCATGCGGGCCGCACATGCCATTTGGAAGACAGCCAACGAGGGAGAAGCAGCGGAGCCGGAGCGGCGCCTTTCAGTTGTAGGCGTCCCCAAAACCATGGACAACGACATTCTTTGGGTTTGGCAGGCATTCGGTTTCCTATCCGCCGTCGAAAAAGCTCGCGAAACGATTCTCAACTTGCACACTGAAATTACATCGAATCCCCGCTTAGGAATAGTCCAATTGTTCGGATCCGATTCGGGTTTTGTGGCAAGCCATGCTGCGCTTGCAAGTGGAGTATGTGATCTCGTCCTGATTCCCGAGGTCCACTTCAGCATGCGAGTGATCTCAGATTATATTCGCAACCAACTGAAGAAACGTTTTGTTTTTGAGGCGGGTCGCGGCAGCCCCCACGCCCTGATTGTCATGGCTGAAACCGCGATCCCGGTTGATGCGGAAGTCTACTTGGATGACGAGGACGTCCATCTAACCAAGGACGAAAAGAAGGCCGTTCGCACCTTTTTGAAAAACGATATGCGTGTCTTTGGGCAGACTCCCGATGATCTTAGATCGGCCGGTCTGAAGATCGTATCAAGAGTCTTGGACCGCGACATCAAAGGAATGCAGGACAATCCTTATTGGAAGAGCTTCCGGGTTCTTACTAACGAACCACGCCACTTGATCCGGTCTGTGGCGCCCAGTGTCGCCGACGTCATTTTTGCCGAGCGCTTGGCAGCCTTGGCCGTCGATAACGCCATGGCAGGCTACACGGACTTCATGGTTAGCCAGTGGAAGACAGAGTTTGTCCTGGTCCCTCTAAAGCTGGTTGTTCTTGGCAGAAAGCGCGTCCCGGAAGGCGGAATATTCTGGAGATCAGTTCGAGCGAGCACCGGTCAGCCAATCGATCTTGTTGGAAGCTTCGACGAAACGCCAAATCGAAAGGCATATACGGCAACCCCGAATTGACGGCATCTCGCTATTAGTCCGCATTCGGGCAAAAAGGCAGAATTGCATTGTTTTTATCGCCCGTCTCCCTTTGAGCCGGCCAGCGCATTCTTGGATGGCGCCGCAGCACACGCCGTGGTCTTCAATCCCAGCACCTTACTCGTTTCCGCATCCATCGTTAAGGTAAACGGCTGCCGACTAAAAGCCGACGCAACGCCCTCCCAGGAAAATTCCGTGTTCAGTTCCGGTTTGCCCGCCAGTGCCTTATCCAATTTGATTCTGATTTCAGCCAGCGGCGCCTGTGGCGAGTCCGGCGTCGGAATCGCTACTAATAACTCCTTCGAACGGCATGCAGGCTTCGCCTCAACCAGCACGCCCTTCAACTCTGGTACGGCAGCATCTTTCATCTGAGTCTCGAAATACTGATCGCCACCCTCAGCAGATAACACCCCTTTGATCTTCATCCACAAAGCAACTTGAGGATTGTTCTTCTCGAACTCCGCCCGCTTCGCATCTGCAATCTCAGTAGCCGTCGCAATCCGAAAATCCGGCGGCGGGAGCGGAGACTGCTTCACCTGCTGTTTCAATTGCTCTAGCCCCTCATCGCTTCCGTGGAATCGAACGTAAGTGTTGTCGGCAAACGTTTGGATCTTCTTCGTATCATTCCTCGGGTCTCCCAGGGTAGGATCGATCGCCGCGGCCCTCAGGAATTCGTAAATCGCCAACGCTTGCTTCTCGGGTACGGTCTTCGCTTCACAACTAAGCGCGCGCCCCAGTTCATATGAAACCGACGTCTTATCAGGGTACGCCCCAACAGCCTTGCTATACACCGCTTCAGCTGCGGCGCAGTCGGGCGGTTGCTTCGCCATTGCCTGAATCCCGGGTAGGATCGCGATATAAAGTAGCGCCGCGGACGCCTTCTCACGCATATCCTTGCGAGCCTCCGCCCACTTATCCGCAGGCACCCCAGGCAAAGGCTGATCGTAGTCGAGCAATTGATGCGCCGCCTTCTCTCCTGTCACCAATTCAGCCGAAGTAGGGTTCGCAAGTTGAGAAACAGCCCAGACGGCGTTGTATAGAAGACGAATAACCACGGGCTGTTCCTGCGCACCGCCAAAGACCGTACTAAGATCCTTTGAGAGTACATCGCTAGCCGCATCGAGCGCCTTAGCCGGCTGATTCGATAACGCATAAGTCTGAACATACAAAGCCGCACGCACATCCTTGAAGTCCGATTCCGGATACTTCTGGTTCCACGTGTCAAGGTCGGCCAAAGCCTTTGTCATGTCTTTACCACCGAGATCCCCAAGCACAGCGTTATACACCTCGGATTCGCCGGCTTTGAATTGCTTCTCCGCGGCGATTGCAACTGAACACAGCACGGCCATAGCCGCGACAAAGCGCAGACACTTCATGCTTCTTATCTCCTTAGTTGTTTGAAAACGCTTCAGCGCTGCTGGCTTTTCGCAGCGTTGAACTCCGTTCTGGAAATCACTTCGAACGAAACATCGTCCACCCAAACGCGTCCCCCGCCAATCGACATCACGCCGAAATTGATAAATCGAGCGTCCTCGTCGATCTCGCCGGTAATCTCGCATAGCGTCCAATCCGTGGATCTGAGCGGCCGGTCCTTCATGTCGTCCGAGAAGCCGTTTCTACGGTTGGCGCGCTCAACATTGAGCCACAGCTGCGCGCGGTCTTCAGGGTCAGGCCTACGGAAACCCGCGACTGTAAGAAAGAATCTTTCGAGGCGAAGCCATGCGCGCAGCCGAACCGTCTTGCCTGCGTAAGCCGCGGCTCCGAAGTTCTGCATCAGGTTTCCCACCGGCCTCGGCACATTCCCAGGCACCATCACCAGCGCACAACCCGCACGGCTCCGGCAGCCATCCCCTCGCCGCAACTCAGCCAGATAGTCGGCATCCTTCGGCAGCGACGGCACAAACCAACCGGGCGGCACCTTCCCGGTTATCCCCTCTTCGAAGTTCAGATTTCGCGGCCCGCTCCAAGCAGCGAGTTTCGTCCGCGCCAGCGACACAATGCCCGTCTGGTCGCCGTACTGCGCCGCTAAGCGTCTGTAGGTGTCGTACGCTTCCTTCCGCTGACCAAGCTTCTCTTCGCAAAGCCCAAGCTGCAGGAAAGCCTTCGCTGCTACCGGTCGCGGCGCATCTCCCCGCGAAACGAGCGTTCTATACTGTTGCATCGCCTCGTCCAGATCGCCCACCACAATTTCACGATGAATCGCGGCCTCTAACTGTACTTCAGGATCTAAGTCGACGCGTGCTCCGGCCGCCGCGAGTCCAGCACCAACCAAGATTCCTAAAGCGATCGGAACTTTCATTTCCATCCTCAATAACAGCGTACGAACTCAATGTGGAGACTCCGCCCGGTTCCTGTCAGAATCGCGTCACAATTGAACCCTCAAATATGTAACCCAGTCCGCGAACATTACGCAGATACCGCGGGTTCGCCGGATCCGCCTCGATCTTCTTCCGCAAGTTCGCGATGTGGTTGTCCACGATCCTGTCGGAAGCAAACGTATCGGATCCCCATGCCCCGGACAGCAGCCGCTCGCGGCTCAGCACTCGCCCCGCTGAATGAATGAACAGCGCAAGCAACTTAAACTCAATCGGAGTGAGTTCCACCGCCTGCCCATTTTTCCGCAACTCGCCTCTCATAAAATCAAGCTCGACATCTCCAAAGCGATAGCACTCAATCTCCGGCTCCTGCTCGCCGGCTGACCGCCGCAACAAAGCCTTGATCCTTGCTCTCAGTTCGCGCGTGCTGAAAGGCTTAGTGACATAATCATCCGCGCCGGTCTCCAACCCCATCACCATCTCCGCCTCCTGCGTCCGTGCCGTCAACATCAGGATCGGCGTCCGCAGTTTTGCCCGCCGCAGTTCACGGCATACCTCGAAGCCGTCTTTGCCTGGAAGCATCACATCCAGCAAGATCAGGTCAAATGCCGTCTCCCGCGCCCGCCGGCACGCAACAGATCCATCGCCGGTAACCTCAACCTCATAGCCCTCCATCTTCAAATCGTCCTCGAGCCCCAGCGCGATTCCCGGCTCATCCTCCACCACCAGAATTCGTGTCATCGTTTCATTCCTAGAGGAAGAAGAATCGTAAATA
>Ga0302326_10019250_pt1 | contig 14112 bp, 11 predicted proteins | sample Palsa_T0_3_FD_202264 | JGI IMG/M metagenome (GOLD analysis project Ga0302326, IMG submission 202264) | Peat permafrost microbial communities from Stordalen Mire near Abisko, Sweden - Palsa_T0_3 | ecosystem: Environmental > Terrestrial > Soil > Palsa > Peat permafrost | place: Sweden: Abisko... | reverse complement strand
ACGCACAGGCGGTGCCTTTGCATTCCGCTCATGAATCAGAACGAGGCCGCGGATGGTAAGGTCGGGATCCAGATGGTCGATGGCCTGCGTCTGCCGGTGGAAGGGACTGGCGAGACCGCCCGTACCGATGACGGTCATCGGCTGACCGTATTCATTTTTGATGCGCGCGATCAGACCTTCAATGAGGCCCATATATCCCCAATAGAGTCCCGATTGCATTGCCGGAACCGTGTCCTTGCCGATCACCGATTGTGTGCGCTGTACGGCTACGCGGGGAAGCATGGCGGCCGCCTGGTGCAATGCTTCGGCCGAGATATTCGCGCCTGGCGCGATGACCCCGCCCTCGTAGTCACCTTCCGCGCTCACCACGTCGAACGTGGTCGCGGTGCCAAAGTCCACTACAATGAGGGGTCCCTTGTAACGGGCGTGCGCCGCCACGGTGTTGACCAGACGGTCGGCACCCACGACTTCCGGACGATCCACATGGACATTGATGCCAAGCTCAACATTGGCTTCGCCCACGACCAGCGCCTCGCAGTGAATATAGCGGCGGCAAAACAGTCTGATGTCGAACAGCGCCGCCGGAACAACGCTCGCGATAATGGCATTGTCGATGTCGCCAAAGCTGAGACCCTGCAGAGAGAATAGTGGAGCAAGCAGAACCGCGTATTCATCCGCCGTGCGAGTCGTCTGGGTCACGGCGCGCCATTCGGCACGGATATCCTTGCCGTCGTGCACGGCGAAGACGATGTTGGTGTTACCGGCGTCGATAACAAGGAGCATCCTGGCGCAACCCTTAGAAGAACACTTCGCCCGCAGCGATGACGCGGGTACGGCCCCATACTTCGCGGATAATCAAGGCTCCATTCTCGTCAATGCCTTCGAACACACCGCTTGTCTCCCCCGATGCGAGCCTGGCTCGGATAAGCTCACCCAGTCGGGCAGCTCGCGATAGCCAGACATCCCGTATGCGGGAAAAGCCATCGCCCTGCCAGATGTCATACCACTCGCACCAAGCCCCGGCGAGACGGGTGCTGGCGTCGCGTACGCCTATCCCATCCCTGCCCAGCATGGTCAGCGCGGTCGCCGGAAAATCCGTATCGACAGGGAAATAGGCGAGATTGATGCCGATCCCGACGGCGAGCCATTCGAGGCGGTCGTTGCCGATACTTGTCGATTCAAGAAGAATGCCTGCGATTTTCCGGCCGTCGGCGAGCACGTCGTTTGGCCACTTAACGCGCACGTCCGCAAGCGGCGCAAGTCTTGACACAACGTCCGAGGCAGCGAGCGCGGCCACAAATGAAAGCTGCGCGCAGGTGTTTGCGGGTTTCTCCGGGCGCAAAAACAACGTGGCCGAAAGGTTGCCGGCAGGAGACTCCCAAATCCGACCACGCCGCCCCCTGCCCGCCGTCTGCCGATCCGCGATAATCCATATCGGCCCGCGCTCCCCAGCGGCGGCCAACCGCCTGGCTTCCTCATTCGTGGAATCAATTTCATCGAAATACTTGAGAGCGTAGCCGTCCGGCCAGGATGTCACTTAAAGAACACCTGCGAGGCCGAGCCCGCGGCCGAAATCAGGCTGCCGGCGCTCACCACGAAAAACAGCGAAAATACCGTGCCGGCCGTAGCAACAATTCCCACGGCCCATCCGACGTCGCGATCAAATGCAGGAGCAACGTCGTCGAAATACATCACCTTGACGATGCGCAGATAATAGTAAGCTGCCACAACGCTGGTTAGCACACCGAAGACAGCCAGAACGTACTGGTGAGCATCGATCACAGCCAGAAAAACAAATGCCTTGGCGAGAATCCCCGCAAGCGGTGGAAGCCCGGAGAGGCTGAGCATCATTGTCGCCAGCGCGAGCGCGAGCATCGGGCGCGTCCGTCCAAGTCCGGCGAGATCCGAAATCGACTCGACGTGTTCGCCGTCTCGGCGCATCGCGAGAATGCAAGCAAAAACGCCGAGATTGGTGACGGCATAAAATACGAGATAAAACAGCATTCCGCGCACACCAAGCGCAGTCCCCGCAGCAAGTCCGAGCAAGGCATACCCCATGTGGCCGATCGAGCTGTAGGCCAACAGGCGTTTGATGTTGGTCTGGCCTATGGCCGCAAAGGCACCCAGGGCCATGGATAGGACTGACAGGAGAATGACGATCTGCTGCCACTGATGGACAGCGTCGGGAAACGCGGTGAGTAGCGCACGGATGAGCAGTGCGAAGGCGGCGATCTTGGCCGAGCTTGCAAAATAGGCGGTGATCGGAGTCGGCGCCCCTTCATAGACATCCGGGGTCCACATGTGAAACGGTACTGCCGAGATTTTGAATGCAAGACCGGCAAGCAGAAACACCAATCCGAAGGTAAGCCCGATCGAGACGCTGGAGCTCTTGACCATGCCGGCGATCGTCGCAAATTCAGTGCTGCCAGTGAAACCGTAAATCAGCGAGATCCCGTAGAGCAGCATTCCGGACGAAAGCGAACCCAGAACAAAGTATTTTAGGCCTGCTTCGCTTGAGCGAAGAGAATCGCGATTGAACGCGGCAAGAACATAGAGAGCGAGGCTCTGCAGCTCTAGACCCATATAGAGCGCGAGAAAGCTTTGCGCCGACACCATCAGCGACATGCCGCACGTCGCCAGCAACATCAAAACCGGCAACTCAAAGCGAGACTGTTTTTCGTCGGAAAAAAACCGCTGTGCCATCAGAACGCACGCAAATGACGACCACAGAATCGCCGCCTTGATATATCGCACAAACGCGTCGACCACGAAGGCACGATGGAACGCTGTGGCGTCGGAGCCGACAAAGGAAAAGTAGGCAGACACTGCAATCAGCAGCGCTGCGAGAATCGAAATCGATTGCGTGCTTCGGTTGCCAAGCATGGCGCCAACCAAAAGAAGTGCCATTGCTCCGACCGCAAGGATCAGCTCGGGCAATAACGTCATCAAATCGGCCGGAAGCGCGTTCATGGTCGTGTCTCCCGCGCGACAACCACCGCGCGCAGCGGCGGCGCGGCCGCCGCTACTTTGCTCTGCTCAACGAGATTGGCCACGGACACCGAAGTGACGTCAAAGATAGGTTTCGGATAGACGCCGATGGCGATGGTGATTGCCACAAGCGGCGCCAGGGTAAGAATCTCTCGTGCGGTCAGATCTTGAATTGTCATGAGAGCGGGTTTCACCAGCGCGCCAAAGATGATGCGCCGGTAAAGGTAGAGCATATAGGCCGCAGAAAGAATGACGCCGAGCGCGGCGATGATTACGACGAGGTTGTTGATCTGAAACGTCCCCAGCATGGTCAGAAACTCGCCCACGAATCCGCTTGTGCCGGGCAGGCCCACATTTGCAAGCGAAAATACCATGAAACATACAGCGTAGACGGGCATGCGGTTCACGAGGCCGCCATAGGCGTCGATCTCACGCGTATGAATCCGATCGTAGACGACGCCCACGCAGAGAAAAAGGGCACCGGAAACAACACCATGCGAGAGCATCTGGAAGATGCTGCCATCGACGCCAGTTGCGGTCAGCGAGAATATCCCCATGGTGACAAAGCCCATATGGGCGACCGAGGAATAGGCGATGAGTTTCTTCATATCCTCCTGCGCCAGCGCGACGAGCGAAGTGTAAACGATAGCGATCACCGAGAGAGCAAAGATGAGCGGCGCATACTCCACCGAGGCAGCCGGAAACATCGGCAGCGAGAACCTTAGGAACCCGTAACCACCCATCTTCAGCAGAACGGCTGCGAGCAGCACCGAGCCCGCCGTTGGCGCCTCCACATGCGCATCGGGAAGCCAGGTGTGAACCGGCCACATGGGCATCTTGACGGCGAACGACGCAAAAAATGCGAAGAACAGCCAGCCCTGCATTGCCGCCGGGAAATGAACCGTCTTGATAATTTCCTCGATGTCGGTGGTGTTGGCGTAAAGATACATCGCCAGGATCGCGAGCAGCATCAGCACGGAACCCAGCAATGTATAGAGAAAGAACTTGAAGCTGGCATATACCCGCCGTTTGCCGCCCCACACACCGATGATGAGAAACATCGGAATAAGGCCACCTTCGAAAAAGATGTAGAAAAGAATGAGATTGAGAGACGTGAAGACGCCTATCATCATCGTTTCGAGGAGCAGGAACGCGACCATATATTCCGGCACACGGTTTTCCACCGATTTCCAGCTCGCGATGATGCAAATGGGCATGAGGCCCGCCGTCAGCACGAGAAAAAGCATGGATATTCCGTCGATGCCCAGATGATAGGTGATACCGGCAGCCAGCCACGCATGGTTCTCGACAAACTGGAAGGCGGCAGTTGTTCCGTCGAACTGCTTCCAAATGAAGACCGCTACCACAAGGTTCGCAAGCGTGAACAGCAGAGCAATGGCGCGAGCGTTTCGCGCACGCGTCTGCTCATCGCCGAAAGTGCCCAATATAAGCAGCGCTCCAATTGACGGCAGAAAATTGATAATTGACAGCAGGGGCAAATGGCTCATCGCAATCCGCCCGCATGGAGAAGCAACGGCCAGACAAACCAGGTCGTCACCACTACGACACCAACTAGCATCGCAAAAGCGTAGTGATAGACATATCCCGTCTGGATCCGGACAGCTTCCCGGGAACCATCAAGGACTCGCGCAGCGATGCCGTCTGGCCCGAGTCCGTCGATGACCCGGCCATCGCCAAATTTCCACAGGAAGCGTGCCAGCCAGAATGTAGGGCGAACGAGGAGGTAGTCGTAGATCTCGTCGAAATACCACTTATTGTAGAGGAAGCGGTAGACGAGCCCATTGCGCGCCGCGAGTTCCGGGGGGAACTCGGGATGCATCACGTAATAGTAGTAGGCGATCGCAAAGCCAATGATCGTGGCTACGATTGGCGCAAGCTCCACCCAGACGGGAAGCTCGACAGAAGTGCCTGGCGCATGGTGGCCGGCAACGCTTGCGACCGTGCCGTGCCAAAAGCCCAGCGCATCCGGCCCGACGAAATCGTGATTGAAAATCATCCCTGCGAAGAGAGCGCCGAGCGCCAGGACGAGCAACGGCAGCAACATTACAATCGGCGCTTCATGGACATCCGAGAGGTTGATGGGGTGGTCATGCCCGGGGTCGTCATGCCCGTGCAGGCGTGCATCGCCCGTCTGCTGCGCGCTGCGATAAGGACCATGGAACGTCATGAGGAATTGGCGCCACGAGTAGAACGACGTCATCAACGCCGCGGTCAGCGTCAACCAGAAGGCGTAGGTTCCGACAGGCGTGCCCGAAAGAAATGCCGCATTGATGATCCCGTCTTTCGAATAGAACCCCGACGTGCCGAACAAGTAGGGGATGCCGACTCCGGTGAGCGCCAGATTGCCGATGCCCATCATCGCCCAGGTGAACGGTAGCATCTTGGCAAGGCCACCCATCTTCCTCATGTCTTGCTCATGATGCATCGCGTGGATGACGGCGCCTGCGCCAAGGAACAGCAGCGCCTTGAAGAAAGCATGGGTGAAGAGATGAAACATCGCCGCGCCATAGGCCGATACGCCGGCGGCTACAAACATGTATCCCAACTGCGAACAAGTCGAATAGGCGATTACGCGCTTGATGTCGTTCTGGAATAGACCGACCGACGCAGCAAAGAATGCAGTCGTGGCACCGATAAACGTGACAAAGGCGAGCGCGTTCGGTGCCAGTTCGAAAAGTGGCGAGCAGCGGCACACCAGAAACACACCGGCCGTCACCATGGTCGCCGCGTGGATCAGCGCGGAGACAGGCGTGGGACCTTCCATTGCGTCGGGCAACCACGTGTGGAGCACGATCTGGGCGGACTTGCCCATCGCGCCGACGAACAGCAGCAAGCATAGCGTCGTCAGGATGTCGACGGAATGGCCGGCAAAAATAAACGTCTTGCCCGCCATGCCGGGCGCCGCCGCGAATATTGCATCGAAATCAAGAGTACGGAAGATCGCATAAATTCCAAAGATACCGAGCGCAAAACCGAAGTCGCCGACGCGATTGACCACAAATGCTTTAATGGCGGCCGCGTTGGCCGACGGGCGCGTGTACCAAAATCCAATCAGAAGATATGATGCAAGGCCCACGCCTTCCCAGCCGAAGAAGAGCTGCAGGAAATTGTTCGCCGTGACCAAAGCGAGCATCGCGAAGGTAAAAAACGACAGAAACGAGAAAAAGCGCGGGCGGTGCTCGTCGTCGTGCATGTAGCCGATAGAGTACAGATGGACAAGCGACGAAACCCCGGTGACCACGACCAGCATAACCGCGGTCAAAGCATCGACGCGGATCGTCCAGTCGGCCTCAAATCCGCCGGACACGACCCATTCGAGCACATGCACGACCTGCGCATGACCAAGATAGATCACGTCGTAGAACGCCAGACATGACAGCGCCGCGGAAACGAAGAGTGCACCAGTCGTCACAAGCTCGGACGCGCGCGCACCGATCAGCCGACCGAACAGGCCCGCGATGATCGACGCGATGAAAGGAAGAAATACGATCGCGCTGTACACGCCTTAGCCTTTCATCAGATTGACGGTCTCGACGGCAATTGTTCCACGGTTGCGGAAGTAGACGACGAGGACAGCAAGCCCAATGGCGGCTTCCGCAGCCGCTACCGTCAGGATGAAGAGGGCAAATATCTGGCCCACCAAATCGCCGAGATAGGCCGAGAACGCGACAAAGTTGATGTTGACCGCGAGCAGGATCAACTCGATCGACATCAGAATGATGATCACGTTCTTACGGTTCAGGAATATACCCAGCACGCCGATGGTGAAGAGGATCGCCGCGACAAAAAGATAGTTGGCCAGTCCGATATGCATCGCTTTTACCCTCCCTGCCCTGGCTGAACGTCGATCATTTCTACGGCCATAGCTGGTCGCCGCGCATTCTGTCGTCCGATGTTCTGCCTGCGAACGCCCTCGCGATGCCTGAGCGTCAGCACGATGGCGCCGATCATCGCAACGAGGAGGATCAGACCCGCTGTCTGGAAATAGTAGATATAGTCCGTATAGAGAACCCGCCCGATCGCTTCTGTATTGGTGAGATGCGCCAGCGTCGCATGCGGCAGGTTCGATTGCGCGCGACCGCCGAGAAAATTGAACGAGACAAAGGTGAGTTCGATCGCCAGGATCGCGCCAACCGCACCACCCACCGGCAGGTACCGCAACGATCCTTTTTTCATCTCGCTGAAGTCGATGTCGAGCATCATGACCACGAACAGAAACAGCACGGCGACGGCGCCGACATAGACGACGACGAGGATCATTGCGAGGAATTCGGCTCCCAGAAGCACAAAAAGGGCGGCGGCGTTGAAGAAGGCCAGAATCAGGAACAGCACGGAATGTACGGGATTGCGCGAGGCGATCACCATCAATGCCGCCGCGATAAGGACGGTCGAAAACACGTAGAAGGCGATGGCCGTCAGCATGACTTAAAGCTTTTTCCCGATTTCACACGTCCTAGCGGTAGGGCGCGTCCAGTTCCAAATTTTGTGCGATCTCGCGCTCCCAGCGATCCCCGTTCGCAAGCAGGCGGTCCTTGTCGTAGTAGAGTTCCTCGCGCGTTTCAGTCGAGAACTCGAAGTTCGGTCCCTCCACGATCGCGTCGACCGGGCAAGCCTCCTGACAAAGGCCGCAATAGATGCATTTCACCATGTCGATGTCGTAGCGCGTCGTTCGTCGGCTGCCATCGTCGCGCGGTTCGGCCTCGATCGTGATGGCAAGCGCAGGACACACAGCTTCGCAAAGTTTGCAGGCGATGCAGCGCTCTTCACCGTTCGGATAACGCCGGAGCGCATGCTCGCCGCGGAAACGTGGCGATATTGGACCTTTCTCGAAGGGATAGTTGACCGTCACCTTCGGGCTGAAGAAGTAGCGCATAGCGAGCAGGAAGCTCTTCACAAACTCCACGAGAAAAATCGAACGGGCGGTGCGGTCGAGCCAAGCCATGGTCACCTCACGTCGGATGCGGCAGATGGAAGACGAGCACGTAGCTCGCCGTCACCACCACCCACAGAAGCGAAAGAGGAAGAAAAACCTTCCAGCCCAAACGCATCAGCTGATCGTAGCGATAGCGCGGAACCATCGCTTTCACCATCGCGAACATGAAAAAGAACATCCAGATTTTGACGATGAGCCAGATTACACCGGGCACGACGTTCAATGGCCAGACGTTCCAGAACGGCAGCCATCCGCCAAAGAACAGGATCGACATCATCGCGCACATGAGCACGATGTTGAGATATTCGCCGATCATGAACAGCAAGTATGGCGTCGAGGAGTACTCCACCATGAAGCCGGCCACGAGCTCGGACTCGGCTTCCGGCAAGTCGAAGGGGGGACGATTTGTCTCCGCCAGAGCCGAAATGAAAAACACGACGAACATCGGAAACAGGATCGAGGCGACAAACCAGCCGTGGGTCTGCGCGCGCACGATCTGGGACAGATTGAGCGAGCCCGCGAACAGAAGCACCGTGATGATCACGAAGCCGATCGAGACTTCATAGGACACCATCTGGGCTGCGGATCGCAGCCCGCCCAGAAAAGGGTATTTCGAGTTTGATGCCCAGCCGCCCATGATGATGCCGTACACGCCAAGCGAGGAAATGGCGAAGATATAGAGGACGCCGACATTGATATTGGCCACGACCCAGCCATCGTTAACGGGGATAACCGCCCATGCCGCGAACGCCAGGACAAAAGTCAGCAACGGTGCAAGCAGAAACACGCCTTTGTTGGCGCCCGCGGGAATGATCACTTCCTTGAAGGCAAATTTGAAAAAGTCCGCGAAGGATTGCAGCAAGCCGAAAGCACCGACGACATTCGGTCCTTTGCGCATCATCACCGCGGCCCATATCTTCCGGTCGGCGAGCAGGAGATACGCAAGCATCAACAACAGGCACACAGCCAGGACGACGATGAGCGTCGCCTGACTCAGAAACCACGCCGCGCCATAAGGAAGCGCTATTCCCACCAGATGGAACAGCCAGGTCCAGAACGGAATGAGCGCCATCGCCTTATTCCGCTGCCATTTTTTGCGCGCCAGTTACGAAATCACGGCTGCACCTCGCCATCGTTTCACTCGCTCGCGCGATGGCGTTGGTGAGATAGAAATCCGAAATCGGAGATGAGAGTGGACGGTCATGGTTCACCGGCCCCGATGTTCCTATAGAGTCCCAGATGGCCGCGTCGGCCGCCGGTGACGGTGGCAGGGCGCCGATATTTCCGAAATGCGGGGCATCGACGATGATGGCACGACGCAGCGCGTCGCCATCGTCATACGGCAAGCGCTTGCCCAGCGCGTCCGACAGCGCGCGCAAAATCGCCCAGTCTTCCTTGGCTTCACCCGGCGCAAATGTCGCACGGCGCGCGCGCTGTACCCGACCTTCGATGTTGACGTAAAGGCCCTCCTTTTCAGTGTAGGCGGAGCCCGGCAGTACGACATCGGCGCGCTCGGCACCCGCGTCGCCGTGCGTGCCCTGGTAGACGACGAAGGATTTGCCGAGCTGGCTGATATCGAATTCATCCGCCCCAAGCAGGTAGACGAAGTCAATTTCTCCCTTCGCCGTACCGTCCAGAATCCCCGCAACGTCGCGACCGCCGTTGCCTGGCACGAAGCCCAGGTCGAGAGCGCCCACACGCGAAGCCGCTGTATGAAGTACACTGAAGCCGTTCCAGGCGCCTTCGTTCACCGATCCTGCAGGACCGATCATGCCGGTATCGGATGCAATTTGGGCAGCGAGTCTCAGGATTGCCGCGCCATCGGTGCGGGCCAGAGCCCCCGGCCCGATAATCAGCATCGGTCGTTTGGCGTCCTTCAGGTCCTGAGAGAACCCATGTCTCCCGCTTGCGATCGCGTCGAGAATACCGGCGTCCACGCCAAGTTGCGTAACCGGATAGGTCAGATCGTAAGGTGTCCCGACATTGGCGATCTTGAGATTGCCGTAGAGCCAAGTCTTGCGGATGCGCGCATTCAGCACGGGAGCTTCCCAGCGCAGATTGCTCCCGATCAACAAAAGCAGATCCGCTGACTCGACGCCCGCAACAGTCGTGTTGAAGAGATAGGATTGGCGTGGCGAATTGCGCAGCTTTGCGCCGTCCTGGCGACAATCGAGATTGCTCACGCCGAGGGAAACCATCAAATCCTTGAGCGCCTTGATCTCTTCAGCAGCTGCCAAATCGCCGACGATGGCCGCCATCCGCGCCGGCATCGTCGCGGCTGCCCGCTCTGCGATCGCCGCGAACGCCTGATCCCACGTTGCCGGAACAAGTTTGCCGTTGCGGCGAACATAGGGACGATCGAGACGCTGACGCCTCAGACCGTCGCAGGCGTGCCGAGCTTTGTCGGAAATCCACTCCTCGTTCACTTCTTCATCAAGTCGCGGTAATACGCGCATGACGTCGCGTCCCCGCGTGTCGAGCCGGATATGACAGCCTTGCGCATCCATGACGTCGATCGACTCAGTTTTGCGCAGTTCCCACGGCCGCGCATTGAATGCGAACGGCTTGGAAGTAAGTGCGCCTACAGGACAAAGATCCACGGCGTTGCCTGAAAGCTCCGAAGCGAAGGCTTTTTCCAGGTAGGTCGTGATCTCCATATCTTCGCCGCGGCCCGTGGCGCCCAAATCTGGGACGCCAGCCACTTCCACGGCGAAGCGCACGCAACGCGTGCACTGAATGCACCGGGTCATGATCGTCTTGATCAGCGGGCCCATATATTTCTCTTCGACCGCGCGCTTGTTCTCGTTGAAGCGGTGGAAGGAAGCGCGGCCATAGGCCATCGCCTGGTCCTGCAAATCGCATTCGCCACCCTGATCGCAGATGGGGCAGTCCAGCGGATGATTGATCAGCAGAAATTCCATCACGCCTTCACGGGCGCGTTTGACGAGCGGCGATTTGGTGTCGATGCGCGCGGTCGTGCCATCCCGGTTCGGCATGATATCGCGCACCTGAAGCGCACAACTCGCCTGCGGTTTTGGCGAACCCACCCACTCGACAAGACACATCCGGCAATTGCCGGCAATCGACAGGCGCTCGTGATAGCAGAAACGGGGAATTTCGGCGCCGGCCTGTTCGCAGGCCTGCAACAGCGTGAGGCTGTCGTCCGCTTCGACCTCGGTGCCATCGATGATGAGCTTGCGGGATGGCATCGCGCTATTCCGCCGCCTGAGCCAAAGCGGTATTCTTGCGTGCGGCGATGCGGCGTTCGATCTCCGGGCGGAAGTGACGCAAGAACCCCTGCACCGGCCACGAGGCGCCTTCGCCGAACGCACAAATCGTATGGCCCTCGATCTGCTTGGTGACCTCCTGCAAAAGGTCAATGTCAGCAGTCTGTGCATCACCCTTCTGCATACGCGTCAGTACCCGCCACATCCACCCGGTGCCCTCGCGGCATGGCGTGCATTGACCGCAGCTTTCGTGCCTGTAGAAGTAGGCGAGCCGCGCAAATGCCTTGATGATGTCCGTCGATTTATCCATCACCACTATGGCGGCGGTACCGAGGCCCGATTTCACTGCCACGAGCGAATCGAAATCCATCAGGATCGTGTCGGCAATTTCCTTCGACAGCACGGGCATCGATGAGCCGCCGGGAATGACTGCCATAAGATTGTCCCAGCCACCGCGCACGCCGCCCGCGTGACGCTCGATAAGCTCCCTCAGTGGAATGCTCATCTCCTCTTCGACATTGCATGGCTTGTTCACATGGCCTGAAATGCAAAAAACCTTTGTGCCCGTATTGTTGGGACGACCGAAGCTGGAGAACCAGTCTGGACCTCGTCTCATTATCGTTGGCACGACGGCGATGGATTCCACATTGTTGACGGTCGTAGGGCAGCCGTAGAGGCCCATGTTTGCCGGGAACGGCGGCTTCAGGCGAGGCTGGCCCTTCTTGCCCTCCAAGCTCTCAAGGAGCGCCGTTTCCTCCCCGCAGATGTAGGCACCGGCCCCGTGATGAACGTAACAATCGAAATCCCAACCATTGACATTGTTCTTACCAATGAGCCGGGCTTCGTACGCTTGGTCGATCGCGGCCTGCAGGCGCTCGCGCTCGCGGATGAACTCACCGCGTACGTAGATGTAGCAGGCATGTGCGCGCATTGCGAAGGAAGCAATCAGGCAGCCCTCGACCAGGAGATGAGGATCGTGGCGCATAATGTCGCGATCCTTACACGTGCCAGGCTCGGACTCGTCGGCGTTGACTACGAGGTAATGCGGCCGCTCCTTCACCTCCTTCGGCATAAAGGACCACTTTAGACCGGTCGGAAATCCGGCCCCGCCTCGCCCGCGCAGGCCGGACTTCTTCATCACATCGACGATGGCTTCCGGACCTTTTTCCAGAATGGCATTGGTACAATCCCACTGGCCGCGCGCGCGCGCGCCTTCAAGGGTCCAATCACTTAACCCGTAAAGGTTCGTGAAAATGCGATCCCTGTCAGCGAGCATGACAGCCCCTCCCTGCCAGACTCATGTCGTATCCCCCGCAGGATTCTGCGACGGTTCGGAGAAATCGACCAAGGTGAGTGGTCCGCCTGCTGGCTCGGACGAGTGCCGCCCGGCTTGCGATCCGGGTTTTGGCGTCTCGCCGCGTCGAAATGTGGCAAGGACGGCTTCCGTCCTGGGGCCATCCAAGTCCTCGTAGAAGTCATTGCCAATCTGAGCCGCCGGCGCATTCACGCAAGCGCCGAGGCATTCCACTTCCTGCCAGGAAAAAATTCCGTCGCTAGAAATCGTGTTCTGCAGTGGCGAGATATGCTTCTTGCACATAGCGACAACATCATCCGACCCCGCGAGCCAGCAGGGGGTAGTGGTGCAAACCTGCACGACATGCTTTCCCACGGGGTGGAGGTGAAACATCGTGTAGAAGGTCGCGACTTCGAGAACGCGGATGTACGCCATGCCGAGCATATGCGCCACGACCTCGATCATCGGCTTGGTAACCCAGCCTTCCTGTTCCTGGCCGAACCACAACAGTGCGATGACTGCAGAGGCCTGGCGTCCCGGCGGATACTTCGTAATTTCTCTTTCTGCCCGCACCTTGTTGTCGGGCGTGAAAGCAAAGCCCGAAGGTTGCTCGTGATAAAGGCGGCGCGAACTCACCGGTCGATCTCCCCGAACACGATGTCGAGAGACCCGAGCACGGCGGACACGTCGGCGAGCATGTGCCCACGGCACATGAAATCGATGGCTTGCAGATGGGCGTAACTTGGTGGCCGGATTTTGCAGCGATACGGCTTGTTCGTCCCGTCCGATATGAGATAGACGCCGAATTCGCCTTTCGGCGCTTCGATGGCGGCGTAAACTTCGCCTTCGGGCACGTGATAGCCTTCGGTGAAGAGCTTGAAGTGATGGATGAGCGCTTCCATGGAACGCTTCATCTCCCCGCGCTTGGGCGGGACCACTTTATTGTCCTGAGACGAAACTGGCCCCGACGGCATCCTGTCCAGGCACTGCTTCATGATGTTGTTCGACTGGCGCATTTCTTCCATGCGCATTAGATAACGGTCGTAGCAGTCGCCGTTTTTGCCGATGGGAATCTTGAAATCGAGGTCGGAATAGCACTCGTAAGGCTGCGCGCGGCGCAGGTCCCAGGCGCGGCCCGTTGACCGCAGCATCACGCCGGAAAAGCCCCAGGCTTCCGCTTCCTCGCGCGACACAATGCCGATGTCGACATTGCGCTGCTTGAAGATACGGTTTTCGGTGAGCAACCCTTCGATATCGTCGAGTACCTTTGGGAAGTGCTCGCAAAACCCGTAGATGTCCTCGGCAAGCCCACCGGGAATGTCCTGATGTACTCCGCCGGTTCGAAAATAATTTGCATGAAGACGCGCACCCGAAGCACGCTCATAGAAGATCATGAGCTTCTCGCGTTCTTCGAATCCCCACAAGGGTGGCGTGAGTGCGCCGACATCCATCGCCTGCGTGGTGACATTCAGAAGGTGTGAAAGAAGCCGCCCGATTTCCGAAAACAGGACCCGGATGTATTGACCGCGCGGAGGGACTTCGAGCCCAAGCAGTTTCTCGACGGCAAGCGAGAAAGCATGCTCCTGGTTCATCGGCGCGACATAGTCGAGACGGTCGAAATAAGGCAACGCCTGCAGATATGTCTTATG
>Ga0302326_10019249_pt1 | contig 14112 bp, 15 predicted proteins | sample Palsa_T0_3_FD_202264 | JGI IMG/M metagenome (GOLD analysis project Ga0302326, IMG submission 202264) | Peat permafrost microbial communities from Stordalen Mire near Abisko, Sweden - Palsa_T0_3 | ecosystem: Environmental > Terrestrial > Soil > Palsa > Peat permafrost | place: Sweden: Abisko... | reverse complement strand
CACTCGTCGAACGCATCCCGGCCGGCGGTGGAAGATTTACTGGCCGAACTGCACTTGCGCGCCGTGCCGCTGAGCGGGCAGAAAGATCCGCTGGATGAACATGGCCAGGTGTGGCTGGAGCACGTCTGACGCATTGGCATTTGATCACCTGCGAATTTCCCCCGCGTTTCGGCGGCGTGAGCGATTACAGTAGCCAGCTTGCGGCCGGGTTGCGCGCGGCTGGAGTGGACCTGCGCGTTTGGTGCGATGAGTTCGAGGGCTTTACTAATGCGGGTTTGAGGCGTGTAGGTGCGCTCATCGACGCGATGCCGAAGCCGCGGCGCTTGCTGGTGCAGTGGGTGCCGCACGGTTATGGACGCCGCTCGATGAACGTGGAATTCTGCCGATGGGTTGCAAATCGCGCTTCGAAGCATGGCGATGAGGTCGATTTGATGGTGCATGAGCCTTGTCTTTCTTTTTGGGAAGGAGGGCTCGTTCATAACGTGATTGCCGGCGTTCATCGCGTCATGCTGACGCTGCTGCTTCGGCGCGCTTCGCGGGTATGGATGGGCTCAACCGCGTGGGGGCCGTATTTGCGGCCTTATCTTTTTGGGCGGGACATTCCGCTTGAATGGGCGCCTGTACCTAGCAATATTCCGGTTGCGCCGCATGGAGCGGATGCCGATTACCCAGTGGGCTACTTCGGGCAGTACGATGAGCAGGGAATTCGGGTGCTTATGCAAGTGCTGGAGGCTATTCCGGACCGCATTGCGCTGATTGGACGCGGGGCTGATCGAGTGCCCATGCATGAACGTACGATTGTGATCGGCGAATCGGATGCGGGCCGCATTTCTCGCGCCATCGCTTCGTGCTGGGTGATGTTGCATCACTATGTGGATGGCGTTACGACGCGGCGGGGTACGGTGATGGCGTCGCTGGCTCATGGGAAGGCAGTCGTTACGGTTGAAGGGCGCCTTAGTGAATCGGTGTGGCGTGAATCGGGCGCGGTGTCGCTGGCTCCGGTGGGAGATTCAGCAGCGCTGGCTAACAACATCCGCGGGCTGTTGCGGGAGCACGATGCCCGCGCGGCGCTGGGTAAGGCTGGGGCGAAACTCTATCGCGAGCGGTTCAGTTTGGACCATACCATCGCTCAGTTGCTTCGATGAGAATCGCCTGCACGAATCATCACCGTCAACTCGCGGGCGGCACGGAGAGTTACCTGAAGCGCATCATTCCGGAGCTGGCGCAGCTCGGGCATGCGGTGTCGCTGTGGCATGAAGGCGCCGTCGCGCAAGGGGCGTCTGCGATTGATGCGCCGGAAGTGTTTCATGTGGGTCCGGGTTCTACAGCAGAACTCAAAGCTTGGCGGCCCGATCTGATTTTCAATAACGGGCTGATGCAGATGGAGTGGGAGTCGTCGCTTGCGTCGATCGCGCCTGTTGTACACTTTGCTCACAATTATTACGGCACTTGCATTAGTGGAGAGAAGACGCGCAAGTATCCTTCCGCGCGGCCTTGCGAGCGCTGTTTCGGCCCGGCGTGTCTGGTGCAGTATCTGCCGCGGCGTTGCGGTGGGATGAATCCGCTCGTAATGTGGCACGATTATCAGTTGCAATCGCAGCGCCATGAAAATCTGCGCGATGCTGCCGCCATCGTGACGGCTTCGCGCCACATTCAGAATGAGTACCGGAAGCATGGATTCTCGAACCTGTATTGCGCGCCGTTGTTTGTGGATCCGTCGGTCGCGCGGCCAGCGGCGGACCGGCATCGATTGCTGTTTTGCGGGCGCATGACGCGGCTCAAAGGCGGCGATGTGCTACTTGATGCGATTCCCGAAATCGAGCGGCTGATTGGACGCCCGGTCGAGATTTTTTTTGCGGGAGATGGACCGGAACGTAAGGCACTCGAAGCGCGTGGGACGAAGGCGCAGTTCACCGGCTGGATTTCTCAGCAAGCTTTGTGCGAACTGAATGCCGGTGTGCTGGTGATGCCGAGCTTGTGGCCTGAACCTTTCGGATTGGCGGGCCTTGAACTGGGTCTTCCGGTCGCTGCGTTTCCTGTGGGTGGGATTCCGGAATGGCTGCGGGATGGCGTGAACGGGCATCTTGCCGCCTCGCTTACTCCTGGCGCGTTGGCTCGTGCGATTGCGGCATGCGTTCAGGATCACGCGCGGATGCAGGCAGGGGCATTGAGTGTCGCCGCGGAGTTCACGATGGAGCGGCATCTCGCGGCGTTGATCCCCGTATTCGAGGCCGCCCGCGGATGAGGATTCTGGTCGCGCACAATGTGCCGCGCGCTCGCAACGGAGGTATGAGCCGCATTCAGGGGTTCATTCACGATGAGATTGAGCGGATGGGTGCGCACGTCGAATATTTTTGTAGCGAAGATGTTCCGGACCGCTATAAGAATCAGTGGGACCGATTTACATATCCGTATCTTGTCTGGAAGCGCGCTCGCGAAGGCAAGTTCGACATCGTCAACGTCCATGAACAAGCCGGGGCTGTCGTCAGCATTCTCAAGGGCCGGATAAAGGTTGTTGCTACCTCGCACGGTGTTGAACAAAGGGGTTGGGAAGTCGCGCTTGAAGAGTCAAAGCTCGGCCGTGGGGGCGCGCCTTCTTTGAAGAGCCGCCTGGTTTATCCTGCCACATCACGGTTTCAATCCCGGTTGGCGCTTACGAACGCCAGTCATGTTTTCTGCCTGAATGAAGAGGACCGCAACTTCCTTGAGTCCCGCTTCCGCATTCCCGCCTCGCGCATCACGCGGATCTTCCCGGCGGCCTCCGAAGAATACTCCGTACATCCGCGCGACTATCGGCGGTTCCGGCGCATCTTATTCGCAGGCACGTGGCTGGACCGCAAAGGCAAACAAGACGCAGTGGACGCATTTGGGCAAGTACCGGACACGCTGGAATTTGCGGCGATGGGAGTAGGCGTACCGGAGGCCGTGGTGCTTGAGTCTTTTCCCGAGAATATGCGCGGCCGTGTCAAGGTTTTCAACGTGAAGAACGATGCAGAAGGCGCGCGCGTAATGGCTGAATCCGACATGTTCCTTTTGCCGAGCGTGTTTGAGGGAACACCGCTTACGTTGATGGAGGCTATGCATAGCGGCCTACCGATCGTGACGACCAATGTCTGCGGCATGCGCGACGTGATCGATCACAATCGCAATGGCCTCCTGGTTCCGGTGCGCTCGCCCGGCGAGATTGCCGCCGCGATCAACCGGCTCGATCAGGATGAAACGTTGCGCGAATCCCTCGGTTCAGCGGCCCGCGCCGACGCGCTTTCGAAATATATGTGGCGTGAATCGGCCAAGCCGGTGTGGGATGTTTACCGCGGCCTATGAAAATCGCGTTTCTCGTTCACGATTATCATCGTTGCGGAGGCCATAGCCGGTATGTCGCGGAGTTGGCCGAACGCTTCTCCAAGGACAATGAAGTTCACGTATTCGCCAATACATTTTGGACCGCGCCGGATTCTCGGGTGATCTTTCATAAGGTTCCCGCGTGGCGGCCCAACGCGCTTGCACTCATCTTTAGTTTTGCGTACTCTTCTTCTCGAATGATCGACGAAAGCTTCGATATCGTTCACGATCAGGGCCTCTGCTCCTTCCGCAAGAACGTCATCACCGCACATATCTGCAACAAAGCATGGGCAGAAGCGCGGCACTGTTCGCCTTGGCCGGAACGCATCTTTAATTTCGTAATCGGAAAGCTGGAGCGCTGGCAGTATCACCGCTCGAAGGCGCGGATCGTAGCGGTCTCGCAGCGCGTCAGCCGCGACCTGATGCGCTGCTACCGTGTGCAATCGCGCGTCGATGTCATCCATCACGGCGTGGATGCGCAGGCATTTCGCGCCGGCCCTTGTGAGGGCAAGGTCAACACGTTTCTCTTTGTGGGAGATTTCCGCAAGGGCGTTAAAGCTTGCATTCGCGCGCTTTCGAAGCTGCCCACGGGAACCTTGCGCTGCATCGGCTCCACGCCGCCTGAACCTTATACGGCCTTTGCAAAGGAACTCGGAGTCGAAGAGAGAGTCGAATTCTTCGGGGCTACGCGTCAGATCGCGTCGCAGTATCGCTGCGCCGATGCTCTGTTGCTGCCGACGCCCTACGACGCTTTTGGCATGGTGGTGCTGGAAGCGATGGCGTCCGGACTGCCCGTGATTGTGAGCCGTGAGGCGGGCGCCGCGGAATTGATCACTCACGGAGATAATGGGCTGATCCTCGACCGCATCGAGGAGTTGCCGCAACTCATGAAACAGCTGCAAAGCGACCCTGCACTTTCGGCGAAACTCAGCGCGCGCGGACGGGAAACGGCTTTGGCGCATTCCTGGGATGAGGTGGCGCGCGAGACGATGTCTATTTACAAGGAACTCTGCCGGTCATAATAGTGAAGTTCTTTGCCGGCGAAAAACTACAGAATTCTCGCATTTGCCACCCAAGGCGCGGGCGGCCATGACGAAGCGCGTCTGCGCGCGCTGCTCGGTAACTTTTCCGTTACATTTTTCCCGTTTGACAGAGGCAACAAGAAGGGCAGCTTTTTCGCGCTGCGGAAGGCGCTTCGCGAGTGCGATCTCGCGATTATGGAAGGCTCGGGACTGGCGGGCGGACTCGCGCTGATCGAAAGCGGCAAGCCCTATATCGTCAGCAGCGGCGACGCGATTGCGCCGTTTGTTCGAGCCAAGCAGCCGCTTCTGGCGCCTCTTTTCGCGCGCTACGAGAAGTCCTTGTATGCCAACTGCCGCGGTTTCATCGGTTGGACACCGTACCTGGCCGGCCGCGCGCTTACTTACGGCGCGCCGCGGGCGATGACTGCCGCTGGCTGGGCTCCATTCAACGGACCCGGCACTTCGCTCCGCGAGAGTCTGGGTATCCCGGTGGAAGCTCTCGTGATCGGCATCATTGGGGCGCTCGATTGGCATCCGCGAATCAACTATTGCTATGGCGAAGAGCTTCGCCTGGCCTTCGAAAAGGTCAAGCGCACCGATGCCTACGCGCTTATCGTTGGCGGGGGCACGGGACTCGACCGGCTAAGGGGAAACCCACGGGTCATTTTGCCGGGCCCCGTTCCGCGCGAGCGCATCCCGGACTACCTCGCGACGATGGATCTAGCAAGCTTGCCGCAGAGCTGCGATGGACTCGGCTCTTTCCGTCACTCGACCAAGCTGCCCGAATATATTTCTACCGGGTTGCCGGTTGTAACCGGCCAACTCCCGCTTGCGTACGATCTGGATTCGGGCTGGATGTGGCGTCTTCCGGGCAACGCGCCTTGGGATCCGGTCTATATCGACGCTCTAGCCGTCCTTATCGACCGCCTTTCGCGCAAAGATTTACCCGCGGTCCCCAAGCGCCTTCCTATCTTTGACCGCGAATCGCAAATCGGGCGTGTTACGCACCTGGTCGAGGACATACTGGCCACGTTATGAACGTGGCGCTGCTCTGCGATTCGCCCGATGAAAATTGGCCCAGCATGGATCTTGTGGGCCAGATGCACGTCGCCCAGATGACCGCTCTTGGCGCACCGCATCAGGTTTTCGCTCCGCCGATCCGTCGCCGCACGCCTAGTTTCGCGCTGGACCGCCTGCTTTTCCGCTTCGGCGACTATCCGGCCTTCGCGCGTCGCCTCAACTTCGATGTTTTCCACATCATCGACCATAGCTATTCGCAAATCCTGCATGTGCTCCCACCTGGCCGAGCCGTCGTGACCTGCCACGATATCGATACATTCCGGTCCGTTCTGGAGCCCCAACGCGACCCCCGAGGCGCGGCTTTCCGCTTCATGACCAGCCGAATCCTCTCCGGCTTCCGGCGGGCCGCTCACGTAGCGTGCGACAGCATCGCCACTTACGACGAAATTCGCAAGTTCGACCTCATTCCCGCCGCGCGGCTCTCCGTGGTGCCACTTGGCGTTCATCCGTCCTGCACCCCGGAGCCAGAAGCCATAGCTGACCGGGAAGCCGAGCGCTTACTGGACGGCTTTACCGGCCCGGCGCTGCTCCATGTCGGCAGCACGCTCCCTCGCAAACGCATCGACCTCCTGCTGAGGGTATTTGCCGCCGTCCGCTCACGAAACCCCGAACTCAGGCTCATTCGCGTTGGAGGACCCCTCACCCCGCCGCAGCGCGAATTGGCCCGCGAACTCAATCTCGACGGCTTGATCTTCGAACTTCCATTTTTGGAAAGAAACGTGCTAGCCGCCACCTACCGGAGGGCGACACTCGTGCTGCAAACATCCGACGCGGAGGGCTTCGGGCTCCCTGTTGTCGAGGCAATGGCGTGCGGAACGCCCGTCGTGGCTAGCGATCTCGCGGTTTTGCGGGAAGTGGGCGGCAGCGCCGCTGTATATTGTCCGCCCGGAAATGAGTCAATTTGGGCCAGCGAGGTACTGAAACTGATCGGATCGCGGCTCGATTCCCTAAGAAAAGCCTCCCTCTCGCAGGCCTCTCATTTTTCTTGGTTTACCTACACGAAACGAATGTTGGACGTGTACAATGGTTTGCTTAACCTCTAAGAATGGTTACGACAATGATCCAAGCAGGCAGCAGGTCGAAATAACACCTAAGCCCGATGCTTACTACTCCACGCACCCTACCCTCCCTCAACTTACCCTTACAGATTTCGCCAGCTAAAGGCAGCTCGCGCGTACGCGTGCTACACGTGGGTAAATTTTACCCGCCTGAACACGGCGGCATGGAAAGTCACGTCCATGAACTGGTTTCGGAACTGAGGGATTCGGTGGAGCAGAGCGTCGTCGTGGCAAGCAAAACCCGCCAAAGTTCGAAGGAAACGGTGGACGGTATTCCCGTCACCCGCCTGGGCGCGCTGCTCGATTTCTTCGGAGCGCCGGTTTGTCCCAGCATGATCAAGGCGATTCGCTCCGCCGACGCTGACATTCTACACATTCACCTGCCGAATCCGATCGCCATCATGGCCTACCTGGCCAGCGGATTCACCGGAAAACTGGTTTTCACATATCACAGCGATATCGTTCGTCAAAAGCTTCTGGGATCGGCGTTTTCCGCGATTCAGCACCGCGCACTGAACAAGAGCGACGCGATTATCGCCACTTCTGAAAACTATCTGAAAACATCGCACGTCCTCTCCGCGCATCTGGACCGCTGTCACGTGATTCCGCTGGGGATTCCGCTCGAACGCTTTCGCTACCCCGATCCGCACATCGTCGATTGGATTCGTAACCAATACGGACCCTCGATCGTTGTGGCTTTAGGGCGCCTGGTCCGCTACAAGGGTTTCGACCATCTGCTGCGCGCCATGACCAAGGTGGATGGACACCTGCTGCTGATCGGCAATGGCCCTCTTCGCGAAGAGTTGGAGGAGCTTTCCCGCTCGCTCGGTATCCATGACCGCGTGACGATCCTGAGCGGCGTCGCCGATGTGGTGCCGTACTATCATGCAGCCGATGTATTCGTTCTGCCCTCGATCAATCGCAGTGAGGCGTTTGGCCTGGTGCAGCTCGAGGCGATGGCTTGCGGAAAGCCGGTGATCAACACGGCTCTGAACTCGGGTGTTCCGTTTGTCTCGCGGCACGATGAGACGGGATTGACCGTTGCGCCCTCCGATGAAGATGCGCTGGCCGGAGCCATTACAAAACTATTGCGGGAGCCCGATTTACGCGCCCGCCTGGGAGCTGCCGCCAAGGTTCGCGCCCAAACGGAATTTAACGTGGAAACCATGGCCCGCCGGACACTCAGCCTCTATGAATCCGTACTGCGCGGCCGCAAGCCAGCTTAGTGAGCCTTCCCGTTTGCCCGGCTTGCAGGAGCACTGAAACCGGCGTTTCCGAAATCCTTCCTACCGCCGCTCTCGCGGAACGTTGGGCACGTCTGCCGTTTCATGGCGCGGCCACTCCCGCCGATATCGCCCGCTACGTGCGGGAGGATATCGCCAGCGATGCTATCGCCATCGTCTCATGCTCTTCGTGCGGCCTCGAATTCGCATCTCCTTCGCGCACATGGTCCGCCTCCCACTATCCGCAGGAGGAGCATCAGCTGGGCTGGGACCACGAACAAGCTCTCGCGGAGCTCGCGGGGATGCCGCCGCTTAAGCTGCTCGATGTCGGGTGCGCCAATGGCCAGTTTTTGGCCCGCGCCGCCGCTCTGAGCCATACGGTAACCGGCGTGGACTTTTCTCCGGAAGACATCGCTGAATGCCGCAGCCACGGCTTCGAGGCCTATGTCGCCGATCTGAGCAAGCCGAACGCGCTGGTCGAAGGCAATCGCCGCTTCGACGCGATCACACTTTTTCAGGTGATCGAGCATCTGGAGACGCCCGATTTGGTTTTCGAGCAGCTGAGCCGCCTGGCCGCGCCCGGCGCCACGCTGATGCTCGGCTGCCCTTCTTCGCGCCGCTACACGCGCGCGTTTCAGCATCCCGACCGCATCGGCTCCAGCGATTTTTGGGATTGTCCACCGCAGCACTCGCTCCGCTGGACTCCCGCCGCGCTAGAAGCATTCACCGCCCGGCACGGATGGGCTGTTCGCCATGTGTCGTTTGAACCCGTAGAGCCCGTGCACGGCGCTGCTCACCTGGCGGGTTTGTCCGAATACTCTTCGAAGTGGACCCGCCGCGCCGCCACGCTCTATTACCGGCTGCGCCTGCGCCTCGGTTGCGCCACCGGAATCCGGCTTTACTTCCGCGCCGTCAGGGCTTCCGCGCAATCAAAGTAATCCCGTCTCGCAAATCGCCCGGCAATAGCGCACAAAGCGCGTCGTAAATGCTCTTGCGATATCCCGGCGATTCAAAGAAATTCGTTAACGTAGTTTCCGAGACTCTCAGGCTCGCGCTCTCGGCCGCCTGCCCCAATTCTTTAACCGTAAACTCACAGAAGTGGCCGGGATTTATTTTTTCCTCGCGAATCATACAGTAGGGATTGTTTCCTCGCAGCATCGACGTCCTTCGCCCCAGGCTGACTGCATTTGGTGTTTGAAGAATGAGCGTCCCGCCCGGACGCAACAGACTCGCGACAAATGACAGCACCGGGCGCGCCGCCGTGTAAACGTGCTCCAGCACCTCCGCCATCACCACCAGGTCGTATGGGGTCTCCGGGGCGGGCCAGCATGCCGGGTTCGCGCTATCGTTGAGGTCGAAATCGATGTGCCGGTCGCCTTCGCGCCCCGGAAATCGAGGGTCATCGAAGCCCAGGGTATCGATCACCGAATCCGGATAGACTTCGCGCATCAGGCTCGTCTGGAATGAGGGACCAATATCCAAGATCCTTTCGTGGTCCGCCTCGCCAACTTTTCCCAGCAGAAATACATACCTGCTCGCGTGGTAGCGCAGGTATTCTTTCAACCCGCTATCTAGTTGATGTTCATCGAAATAGCGGAAAATTTCGTTTTCCGTCCGGAGCCGCGGGTTGCGGCGCGCATCGTTCATCGGATACCCTAGTTGTTGCTCTTATCGGCACCAAGTGCCACGTCGTACTTCCTGGAAGCCCGCAGATACTAGACTATGAAAAAACACGCATGGGGTGGCGACTATCTCTTTTTGCTCACGAACCTGATGCAAAAAGATTTCAAGATTCGCTACCGAAACATGTCGCTAGGAGTTTTTTGGTCTCTCCTCAACCCCCTGGTCACCATGGGCGTGCTGACCTTTGTTTTCACCAAAATCTTCCCCAGCAGCCAGCGGGCTTATCCGGTCTTCGTCCTCTGCGGCCTCACCCCGTTCAACTTCTTTAGTTTGGCATGGGGCTCGGGTACGCAGGCCATCGTTGAGAGTACCGCGTTCGTCAAGCGAGTGGCCATTCCTCGCGAAATTATCCCGATCGCTTCCGTCTTGAGCAACTGTCTGCATCTGGTCATCCAGATCGCCTTGTTACTGTTCGTGACGCTGATCTATAACAACCCGGTGAATAAGAATTGGCTCTGGCTTCCGGTAATCTGGGGCTTCTTTATCGTGTTTGTAACGGGTCTGGTAATGATCACGTCCGCGATCAATGTATTTGTGCGCGATGTTCGCTATCTTGTGGAGTCATTCAACGCAGTGCTATTTTGGCTCGTGCCCGTGATGTACCCTTTTTCCTTTATTCCCAAGCAGTATCACGAGATCTACGAACTGAACCCGGTGGCCGCCATGGTGATGGCGCTTCGGAACATTCTGATGGAAAACAGCGCACCCGGCGGCCACATTCTGCGGAACATGGCCCTGGTATCCTCTGTTACTTTTATGGCCGGCTACACTATTTTCCGCTCCGTGAAGCGCAGCTTTTACGATTACCTCTGACCTATGGCGCTGATTGAATTCGAAGGCGTAACGAAAACTTTCAGGACCGGAACATCGGCCAAGCTGATCATCGGTCACATTCAGGATCGCCTGCACCGGCGCGACCGTTCTCTGTTCCACGCGCTGACCAATGTCTCATTCCAGGTGGAACGCGGTGAGAGCCTGGCTATCGTCGGCCGCAACGGGGCAGGGAAGAGCACGCTGTTGAGTCTGGTGGCGGGCCTGGTGGATCCGAACGAAGGCCGCGTTTTGGTAAATGGCCGCGTGGCCGCGCTGCTGGAACTTGGCTCCGGTTTTCACACGGACCTAACAGGCGTTGAAAATCTATGGATGAACGCCTCGCTTCTGGGCCTCACCCGTAAGCGCACTGCTGAAGTCTACGATTCGATTGTCGATTTCGCGGGCATCGGCGATTTCATCAATAAGCCGTTGCGCACATATTCCAGCGGCATGGTGGTGCGCCTGGCGTTCGCAGTGGCCGTACACGTAGATCCCGACATCCTGATCATCGATGAAGTGCTCGGCGTGGGCGATTCCGCTTTCCGCCAAAAGTGTCTCGATAAGATTCACGAATTTCACAACCTGGGCAAGACTCTGCTTTTCGTCTCGCATGCCGCCGGAAGCCTGGGCGCATTTTGCGATCGCGCCTTATGGCTCGATCACGGACAGGTGGTGGCCGATGGGCCGCTCGACGAGATCGTTCCGATGTACGAAGGAGAAGTGCCCGTTTCGGTCCCCGAGGCGCACAGCTAGTCGTTGCCTGAGTGCGTGGTTACGGTAGTAGTTCCAACGCTTTTGGCCGGTCCAACTCTGGCCGCGAGCCTTCAATCGTTATCCATTCAAACGCTCCACAATTTTAACGTAGTCGTCGTCGATAATAGCGGGAAGGGTTTGGTGCGGAATGCCACCATTCCGGGGATCGCGATTATCGAAATGGATCATAACGTAGGGTTTGGAGCGGCCATCAACGCCGCAATTGCTAAGTCCGATGTGCCTTATCTCGCCACTCTCAACGATGACGCTGTAGCGCATCCCGAGTGGCTCGCGCGCATGGTCTCTGCGATGGAAAGCGACCCGCGCATTGGTTCGTGCGCCTCGCAGGTTCGTTTATATGCCGGTGCGCCGCAACTCGATTCCGCCGGAATGCTGATCTGCGCCGATGGCAGCAGTAAACAGCGCGGCCACCTGAGCGCGCCATCCGAATTCTCCGCTTCAACAACGGTGCTGATGCCGAGCGCGTCCGCCGCTCTCTACCGCCGCGAGATGCTGCAACAAACCGGCGGCTTCGATGGCGATTTCTTCCTCTACTGCGAAGATACCGATCTGGGCTTGCGGGCGGCGCGGCTTGGCTGGACCTGCCGTTACGTTGCGGACGCTATTGTCGATCACCGCTATTCGCACTCCGCCGGACGCGTCTCAACGCTCAAGGCTTATTATGTGGAGCGGAACCGCATGTGCGTTGCGATCAAAAACTTTCCTCTCGCCATGCTCATCGCGACACCTTTCGTAGCAGCGCTGCGCTACTTCTGGCACGTGACGTCGCTCTTCGGCGGACAGGGCGCCGCGTCCCAGTTCCATCAAGAAGGCAACGGCGGATGGCGTCTAGGCTGGTTCGTCTTGAAAGCTCACTTGGCCGTGATCGCACGCTTGCCGCATTTGTGGAAACAGCGCCGCCAAATCGCAACTACGGCGCGTCTGGATAACCGCTTCTTCACCGCATTGCTCAAGCGCCATTCCATCTCCGCCCGAAGGGTTGCGGAACTCTAGTGGCGAAGGTCCCGCTCGAACCCGTCTCCGGCGAAAAGCTCCTGGTGCTGGTGCCCGCGTATAACGAAGAGGGCGCGATCGCGAGAGTGGTCAAGGCCGTTGGCGAAAGCATGCCCGGTGTTCCAGTGCTGGTGCTTGACGATTGTTCGGCCGATACTACCGCCGCCACCGCCAGCCTCGCCGGCGCGCACGTAGTCAGCTTCCCCCATCACCTCGGCCTCGGGGGGTGCGTGCAGACCGGCTATCGGCTGGCCTTCGAACTTGGCTACGAGTACGTCATCCGCGTGGATGGCGATGGGCAGCACGATACGCGCGACATCCCACGCATCTTCCAGGCGCTCAAGGAATCCGGGTGCGAGATGGTCATCGGTTCGCGCTTCGTCGAAGATAACGGTCAATCGACTGGGCCCGTCCGCTCGCTCGGCATACACTTCTTCCGTGCCGTGCTGCGGCCTATTCTGGGCAAGACAGTGCATGATCCGACTTCCGGTTTCGTCGGCGTCAACCGGCGCGCACTTGCGGTCTTCGGCAAGAGCTTCCCGCTCGAATACCCGGAGATCGAGGCGCTGGTCGTGCTGCAACGGCGGCGTTTCCGCTTTCTCGAAATCCCGTGCAAGATGCTGCCCCGCACCACCGGCCGCTCTTCAATCACAGCGATCAAATCCATTTACTACATCGTCCATGTGCTGCTAGGCGTTCTGGTCAATGTGCTGAAATACGAAAGAGGCCGCAAAATAGTGGAGGATAAATAATAAAGTGGAACGTCTTCTACACTGCACTACAGCGCTCAGCATCATTCTGATCGTCATGGTCCTGACGTCGGTCCGGCGCGCGCACATTCGGGTCGAGTACTCGGTGAGTTGGTTGCTGGCCTCTATTGCGCTACTCGGCGTCTCGCTGAATCCATCGATTCTGGCCATGGTCTCGAACCTCTTCGGCATCGATTATTCTCCGATCGTTTTGCTTCTGATCGCCGGAGCGGTCTTTCTGCTGGTCTTCTTCCGCCTCTCCGTGATCATTTCGAAGTTGAAGGACGACAACATCGCGCTGGCGCAGCGCCTCGCGATTGTGGAGTTCTATCTGCGCCACGACCGGGAACAAGCCTAGGGCCTTTCGCCTTGACTCGATGAAGACGGCCCCGAAGAACAGACATCCCCAAGCGAAGACTTCACCAGCCCCCAACGCACCCGCTCCGGTTGAAATTCCTACGCCCCCGTGGGTACCTTACGCGCTCGGAATCTTCGCAGTATTTGTCTGCGCGTTCATCGTGTATTCGACTTCGCTCGAAGGCCAGTTTGTCTTCGACGATCTCGGCATGCCATATGTCAATCCCAATGGGCGCAGCTGGTCGATCAGGATGTGGCTCGGCATACGGCCCTTGCTGATGACCACGTTCTGGGCCAACATGCACCTGGCCATGGGGACCTCAACGTTCGCATTCCATGCGGTGAACGTGTGCTTCCACGCCATTGCCGCTGTGTTGTTGTTCTTCGTGTTGCGGCGCCTTCTGGAATGGTCGAAGAGCCGGAATCGCGACATCCTCGCGATCTTTGGCGCGGCGGTGTTCCTGCTGCATCCGATTCAGACGGAAGCGGTTTCGTATATCGCGCAACGCGGAGAATCGATGGGTGCGTGCCTTTATTTCGGCGCGTTCTGCATCTTCCTTTATCGCAAACCCGGACCCGTTTCATGGGCAACCGCGTTGACCGTCTTAGCGCTATACGGCTGCGCGGTGATCACGAAGGAGCACACCGTTACGCTGCCGGCAGTGTTGCTGCTTACCGATTACTTCTTCAACCCCGGTTTCTCCTTCGAAGGCATCAAACGCAACTGGCGGCTCTATTCGCTCGTTGCCGCGGGCTTTTTATTAGGGCTCGGCATGGCCGTTCGTTATCTGCTGGACGACAAGAGCAGCGTCGGGTTTCAACTGCCGGAGTTCAACGCGCCGCAATATCTCTTCACTCAGTTCCGCGTCTTCTTCGCCTACCTGGGCCTGTTCATCTACCCGCTCTGGCAAACGATCGATTACGATTTCCCGATCACGAAGAACCTTTCGGATCCCGGCTCGCTGATCGCGCTTGCCGTCATTCTCTTTCTTGTCTTTGCGGCATTTCGTTTTCGCCG
>Ga0302326_10019248_pt1 | contig 14112 bp, 15 predicted proteins | sample Palsa_T0_3_FD_202264 | JGI IMG/M metagenome (GOLD analysis project Ga0302326, IMG submission 202264) | Peat permafrost microbial communities from Stordalen Mire near Abisko, Sweden - Palsa_T0_3 | ecosystem: Environmental > Terrestrial > Soil > Palsa > Peat permafrost | place: Sweden: Abisko... | reverse complement strand
CAAGACGTCGATCGGATCGGCGCGATCCTCGGGCGCGGTCCAAACAGCGTGAGCCGAACGCGGCGAATGCTCGCGCGCAGCCTTCCCGAAGGCGCGCTGCGCTGCCGGGTCGAGGTTATGTAAGAGCGGCTTGATAGAGCGACTTCTTCGGAGCGGCGAGTACGCGACGCAGCATCGGTTCGAATGCCGCGAGCGGTAGAGTTTCGTAGTCCGGATCGAACGAGCTTTGGTCGTACTTGTCGCAGAACTCGAAGGTGTAGTTGAAACAGGGGTGGTCGCGGAAGCGGTCGCGCGCGTTGCGATCCATGCCGATGTGGTGGAAGTAATAGTAGCCCTGGAAGATGCCGTGGTGTTCGACCATCCAGTGGTTCTGCTCGCTGACGAACGGCTTGAGAATCGAAGCGGCGATATCGGGATGGTTGTACGAGCCGAGTAGGTCGCCGACGTCGTGCAGTAGCGCACACACGACGTACTCTTCGTCGCGCTCGTCGCGGAAAGCGCGCGTTGCCGTCTGCAACGAGTGGTGCAGCCGGTCGATCGGAAAGCCGCCGAAATCGCCGTCGAGTTCCTTGAGGTGCCCGAGGACGCGGTCGGGCAATTTCGAGGCAAACGGGAAGTACGAGGCGGAGATGCGCTGCCAATCTTCCTTCGTGCCTTCGGTCATCGCGCGGAACTGAGCGCGCTCTCGTTCGGTCGTGCCAGACACAGCGTTACTCCTTGTCGTGAAACGTGCCGCGCGTGGCGGCCGTATCGATCTCGAGGTCGTCGAGCAGATAGTATACGATTTTTCGATCGTCAAATCCGACCTTAGCGAGCTGCTTCCCGCCGATCGTGACGACCTCGTGGATGTGACCGACGGTGCCGGAATAGCGATAATTGACGGCGGAGTAGTCGCTCCGCCCGGCCGGCGGGCGCGGAACCACTTTCGTTCCGCGCAAAGGCGTTTGGTGGCGGTGTTCGCTCACCAGGGTCCCCGGGGGCCGCTACGAAGTGCCATGAGGCCTTTTACCTTCGCCCGGGGGCCTGCATGTTCATCGAATACAACGGCAAGACGCCGAAGGTCCATCCGACCGCGTTCGTCGCGCCGACCGCCGTCCTCATCGGCGACGTCGAGGTCGGGGCCGAGGCCAGCATCTGGTTCGGCACGGTCATTCGCGGCGACAACGGCCCGATCCGCATCGGTGCGCGTTCGAACGTCCAGGACAACGCCGTGATCCATGTCAGTGAGAACAGCCAGACGATCATCGGAGAAGACGTAACCGTCGGACACTGCGCAACCATGGAGGACTGCGAGATCGGCAACGGCGCCTTGATCGGCACGAACGCAGTCGTTCTCAACGGTGCAACGGTCGGGAGCCGATCGCTCATCGCCGCGGGCAGTGTCGTCGCCGCCGGCGCGACGATTCCGCCGGAATCGCTTGCCGCCGGTGCTCCGGCGGTGGTCAAAAAGAAACTCGAAGGCGTTGCGTTTATGTGGGTCGATCATGCCGGGCCCGAATACGTGCACCTTTCGCGCAACTACTTGCACCTCGGGATCGGCGATCCCGATATGCACGAAGTGGCGGACACCCCCGCGAACATCGGCTGAACGCACGACGAACAACCGCGTCAATATACCGGTAAGGAGAATTCGCTGATTCCGGCGGAACTAGATTACCCCTCGATTCAAAGGAGAGTCCATGGCCGCTCATATCGTCGTGCTTTACAACGCGCCCACAGATCCTGCGGCGTTTGAAGCGTACTATATGGGAACGCACGTTCCCATTGCGAAAAAAATTCCCGGGCTCGGAAAGTATACGATCACGCGCGGTGCAATCGGAGCGGCGCAGGGAACGTCGCCATACTATATGATCGCAGACCTCGAATTCGAGTCGATGGACGCGATCCAAAAGGCGCTAACGTCGCCCGAAGGCGCCGCGGCCGCGCAAGACGTTCCCAACTTCGCATCGGGCGGCGCTACGATCCTCATGCACGAGGTACAAGAACTCTGAGATTTCGGTTCGCGCCGGCGCTCGCTGCGGGATTGATCCTCGCGGCGGGCTCCGTCGCGTTCGCGGGCGTCATGAGCATTCCAACGCGCTATGGAGCGCTGACGCTCAAGACGCTCGACAACGTGGTGGACTACCAAGGTCAGCTGCTCTTCAAGGGGCGCCCGTTGCATCCGGACGTCGTGGGCAACAACGCGCTCTCGCTCAAGGGGACGTTTCATCTTGCCGGCGCGGACGCACTGCTGTTCCAGGATCTCGGCGGCGAGGCGTGCCCGTACCAGTGGTACATCGTGACCGTCTCGCGATCGGGCGCCGCGTCAACGCCGGAATTCGGCAGTTGCGGCGAGTTCCTCGGCGCGGCATTACGAGGCCAAACGATCGTCGTGCGAACGCGCGGCTTTCAAGGCCCGATGGAACCCCAAGCCGCTCAGGTGAGAGCCGCGAAGCAAACGCATACCTATATCTACAGCCACGGCAAGGTCACCGAAAACGGGAAGCCCGTGCCTTGCAACGGCCCTATGTGTTAACGACGCAAGCTTAGCGCAACAGCACGATCTTCGTCGGCGTTTGCACGACCTTGCCGTCGACGCGCTGGGTGACCGTGAAGACGCGCACGTGCGTGCGATTGATCACGAGCGCTTTCGGCCAACCGTCGCACGGGAAATCCGGGCAGTACGGCAACTGCGCGCCTTGAAACGACGGCTTTTTCATGTTGTCGAACCACAAGTCGTGGCGCTTGCCGTCGGAGGTTTTGACAAACAGGTCGGTACCTTGATTGCCGCTCGAATACTCCGCAATCACGCCGTCGATCTGCCCCGCCGCAGCAACGCTCGTCGCGCCCAGCGTCAGCGCGACGCCGAAAAGCGACGCGCGGATGACTCGGAGGTCTAAACGATCCGAAATGTTGCTCATGAGCTATGATAGGCCGATTCGCCAGGAAGATCAAACGGCCGGGAGCCGAATCGAGAGCACCATGAAGCACGAACGTCGTTATTTTCGACCGATCGCGTCTCTGGGCGTCGCGACGTTTCTCTGCGTGGGGGCGTTGAACGCTCGCGTGCTCGGCGCCGATCTGTTGGCTTGGGCGGGTCCAATCGTCGATAGCGCTATCCCGAACGGGACGGCAATAAAGTCGACGGTCGCCGATCGATTCGCGCACCCGCCGGCAGCGGGTGGCGAAGGCGAATCCACGGCCGGGAGCGGTTCGACCTGGGTCTACGATCGGGCGCACGGCATCGCTGCGTGGCTCGAAAACGGCGACCTCACCGGGAGCGAAATCCTCTACGTCAGCTCGCCGCCCGGTTCGCTTCCGTCGCGCGATTTATCTCACGTCGTTTCGGTGCGCGGCCTGCATCTCGGCATGACCCCCGCGGAAGCCGCGAAGATCATGGGCGTTTCGACGAGCGCCGTGCGCCCAATGTCAGGAGTTCTGACGTTGTTCACGGCAACGCACGCGCCGCCGTGCCCGACAGGCCCAGAGGGGTCGTGCGACATCGACGCCGTCATCAAGTTCAAGGGCGGCCACGCATACTCGATCGGTCTTTGGCACTAGCGCCCGGCTCTGGCGCGATTACACCGGACACGAGCCCGCTTTCGTCGCCGAGCGTCACGCGCTAGGTCATCAGAGCCGAGCCGAATTTCAAACCGCGTGTGACGTGGAATACAGCCTCCTCTTGTGAGCGGCGCGGGCTTGCCCGCCAGGCCGCCTATTGTTGGCCCGTGCCACCGATAGTACACATGAACGAGAGGAATCATGGTTTTAAGCACGCCGGAGCAGCGGCAGATCATCGGCGCTTCGCTTCGGATCGAGACGATGCCCGACGTCGTTACCCTGCGCACGCGCGTGTCGCGGTTCTTCGTCGGGCTGCTCTGGTTGCACGTCCCGCTCATCGCAGCGATGGCTGTTTACAACAACACGAGCCTTATCGCTCAGCTGCTGGTCGCCGTCGCGCTCGCAGCGACCGCTACGTTTGCGGTATGGATCGCCCCGGCTACGCTCGCGAGCCGGATGACCGTCGCCCTGGCATTGACGGGAATGCCGATTCTCATCGTGTATAACGGCACGGGTCCCTGGCAAATCGACTACCACATGTACTTCTTTGCCGTCTTCGCGATGCTGGTCGCCTATTGCGACTGGCGCCCGATCGTCGCGTCCGCCTCCCTGACAGCCGTCCATCACTACGTTTTCGACATCGTCGATCCGTCACGGGTCTTCCCGAGCGACGGAGGCCTCGCTCGTGTGGCCCTTCACGCTGGGATCGTAGCGGTAGAGTGCGGCGTGCTTATTTGGGTAACGATTCAGCTGCGGCACCTTTTTCGCGAGTTTGCGATTTCGCGGCAAATAGCCGAGAACGCAGAAGAGCGAGCCACGGGTTACGCCGCGGAATTGGAAGCCAAAAACCGCGAACTCGATTCGTTTGCCTACACCGTCGCGCACGATCTGCGCGCGCCGCTGCGCGCGATCAACGAATACTCGTCCGCCTTGAAAGAAGATTTCCCGGCAGAGCTGCCGCCGGAGGCGGAGCGCAGCCTTGCGCGCATCGGGGCGAACGCACGGCAGATGCTGAAGCTAATCGACTCGCTGCTTAACTTTTCGCGCCTCGGCGCGCAGAAGCTGATTCTCGAGAACCTGTCTCCGAAAGAGGTGGCGCTTTCGGCGCTCGAGCGCCTGCGCGCGACTGCCGATGGCCGCGTCGAAGTCGCGATGTCGGAGTTGCCGCGGTGTTCTGCCGATCCGGTGCTCTTGGGTGTCGTCTATCAGAACCTGCTCGAAAATGCGCTCAAGTTCACCCGCAACAGCGAGACCCCGAAGATCGACGTCGGCTGGATGCCGGCGCCGGAACCGGCGGGCGCCGCCGTCTATTACGTGCGCGATAACGGCGCGGGATTCGACATGCGGTATAGCGACAAGCTATTCGGCGTGTTCTCACGCTTGCACCGCGCCGATCAATTCCCCGGTACGGGGGCGGGCCTGGCTATCGTGAAGCGGATCGTCGTCAAGCACGGAGGGCGCATCTGGGCAGAAGCGCAGCTCGGGATCGGCGCGACGTTCTTCTTCACACTTGAGCCGGGATTGTAAGGTTAGGATTCGCGCCTGAAGTTCGGGGCTGAGAACTCCAGCAGCATTTCGTAGCTTTCGTGTCCCACCAACCATCCGAGCGAGCGAGCAGCGTCGGCGATCGCACTGTCGGCCGGTTCGTGGAAGTGGTCCATCCGTACGACGCCGGTTTGGGCCGCGATAGCGCCCGTCAATCGCGCGAAGACGTCCGCGGCCGGCGCATGAACCTTTAGAATTTGGGCGCGTTCGCCATTGTGATTGAAGACGGCATACGCGTTCCCAGCCCCTACGGCATGGAGATTTTGTTGACGTCGCAAGCCGACGTCCTCGCGCTGCCAGCAGGGTCGCACTTCGCCCGCAGCGTCATCGAGAAACGCGAGAGCGTCCGCGTACGGCACGTCTCGCACCTCGGGCACCGGCTGGTGGACGTCGACGCCGAACGTGGAAAGCCGGCGCGTGACGATGAAGCCACCCGCTTCGTACGTTCGTCGGGCCCCCACGTTCGCAAGCAACACCTCGAGTACGACCGATTCCAGACCGATCGCACGAGATCGCTCGAGTATTTCGTCCAGCAGCGCATGCCCGAGACCCTTCTTCCGCTGCTCCGGGATCACGCCGAATCCGCCGATCCAGCCGCGCTTCCCACGAACACCCAAGAGTGCCGCAGCCACTACGTTCCCGTCGGCGTCGTACCAAATCGGCGACTGCTCCGCGACGACGTCGTTCGCTTTTACGTGAACGGCGTAGATCGGCTCTGAGAAGCTGATCGGCACCAGATATTCGGCAAATACCGCATCGAGCGCCGCAGCGGCAGTCTTCCGATCGACGTCGGCCGCGGTGCCGCGCCGCAGTTCCACTACGGCCCCGAGTAGTGCGAAGCGTCGCCGTAGGGCACGAAGAGCGTATGCTCGGCCAGAAAACGCAGCTTCACCATTCCAGTCGGTCCACTGCGATTCTTCGCGATGATGAACTCGGTCATGTCCGGTTCCGGGGCGCTCTCGCGATTGTAGTACGAATCGCGATAGAGGAACGATACGATATCCGCTTCTTGCTCGAGCGCGCCCGAGTTGTGAGTGATTACTTCGTTGACGCAGAAGTTGTGAAGACCGTCGATCGTAAGGTCGTATACTGTTTCGAGACCGTCACGCTCGATCGAAACGATGGGTTCCCAAATGACGTCGGAGAAGGCGAGGGTCTCGAGGACCTCGTCACCAAGCCGCGTCGCCAGCTTTGCGCAAGTCGTTCGAGACATCGCCTTGCCCTGTTCCCGCCATCCGAGCGCCGCGTGAGAAAAACCGTGTTCGTGTCGCAGGGTCAGGACGCGCTCGTTTACCTCGAGGGGAATCCTATCAAAGTGAGCGGCATCCGTCTGAACTTCTCGAACGACGCTTCGCATGGCGCGTTCGTGTTTCTCACCGAGGAAGCCGATCTGATCCATGAAATCACAGACTGCGGCGCGTTGTTGGATCGCTATAGTCCAAATCGCCGTACTCTTCGTGCGATATCCGCCGATGTTTCTAGCGTCGCTCTTAACGATGCTGACGATACCAAACCGCAACAACAAGTGCTGCACGTCGCGGGCGAGGCCTTCGCTGATCGTCGTTAGCCGCACCGAAACGCGAGTAGACACAGCGCTCCGGGTCAGGCTTCCGTCCGCATGAAACAGACCGCGCAGAAACGCCGCGACGATCGGGGATTGTTGCTCGAAGATCGCCTTTGGCGCGCGCTTACGATGGCCGGTCACCTTCCAAACCCCGAGTTGACGCAACCACGTCGTGAGGGGATTTTTCCCGGCTCCGGACATTCGGCCGGTCGTGAAAGACACGCGCATGGCGGTGGTGTTCGCTCGTTCACGCCGTATCTTGGGCGACAACCCGAACTCGGCCGCTCCGAGCGCTGCGGCAACATCTGCTTCGACCGCATCGACCACGGTAAGGGCTGCGCTGCCGCCGAGATGAGCGTCGCCTATCAGCCAACCGAGCAGCAGCGCACGCCCGGCAGTAAACGAACCTGGGTCGTTCAACTGCGGGTCGAGCACGCGCGGTGCAGCGACTTGAACGCCGAGCTGCAGATCGCGTAGCGGACGCCAACCGGAGATAGTCAGGAACCGATGGCCGTCGGAACAGCGCAGTACGCGACCACTTTGCGTCGTCACCCGATAGATCTCTTTTGCTCCTACCTCCCACGAATCGACGATAGGGCGCCGCACCAACTTGAGTTGGTCGTCTAACGACCACACGTTAAACCGCAAACCGCGCTGAACAATCTCCGCAACTGGGATTCGCTCGCCCGTGTCTGCGTTCGCTACCAGCGCGTCGCCTGCAAGACAATCGCGCAAATCTGCGAGCATCGGGCGCTTGTCGTTGCGGGACTCGACGCCGCGGTTGAGCTGTGCGAGCGCGATGATGGGAACTTCGAGATCCTTGGCGGTCGCTTTGAGGACGCGGCAGATCTCCGAGAGTTCTTCGTTGCGGTTTTGCGAGCGCGAGGTGCCCGAGGGGCGGACGAGTTGCAAGTAGTCGATGAAGATTGCCGCCAAACCGTCGGCGGATTGGACGCGCCGGCAGCGGCTGCGGATTTCGGTGACGGAAACGCTGCCGGAATCGTCGATGTAGATCGGGAGCTGCGAGAGCGCGCTCATCCCCGTCGAGATTTTTTCCCACTCGGGGTCTTTGATGTTGCCGCGGCGCAGGTTCTGCGAGTTGATGCGCGATTCGGCGCAGAGCAGGCGAGTGACTAGCTCCTCGTTCGTCATTTCGAGCGAGAAGATCGCGACCGGCTTGCCGTCTTCTTTCGCAGCGGCGGACGCCATCGCGAGCGCCATCGACGTCTTGCCCATACCCGGGCGCGCGGCGACGATCACGAAATTTCCAGGCTGGAACCCGGCCGTATACTCATCGATATCGCGGAAGCCGGAGGTTAATCCGGTGCGCGTTCCGCGACTGTGATACAGCCGGTCGATCTGCTCGAACGTGCCCTTGAGCAGCTTGTAGATCGGGGAGAACTCGCCGCGCTTCTGACGCTTTCCGACCTCGTAGACGATCTGTTCGCTCTGGTCGAGCGCGGCCTCGACGTCTTCTTCGTTCTCGAACCCGATGCGCGTGATCTGCGTGCCAGCGTGGATGAGGCCGCGCAACGTTGCCTTCTCGCTGACGATCTGCGCGTAATAGTTCGCGGACGCGGCCGTCGGCACCGTATCCATCAGCGACGTCAGGTATGGCAGGCCGCCGATCTTGTCGATCAGGCCGCGCGTGCGCAACTCTTCGGCGACGGTGATCTTGTCGAGCGGTTCGCCGCGATCGTAGAGCTGAACGAGGGCGCCGAAGATCGTCTCGTGGACGTGCGCGTAGAAATCGGCCGGCGACAGAATCTCGCTGACCGTTCCCATCATTTCGCGGTCGACGAGAATCGATCCGATAACGGCCATCTCGGCTTCGAGGTTGTTCGGCGGAATCCGATCGATGCCGCCGCCGACGCCGGTCTGCGCGAGCGCCATCTAGCGTGCGGCTCGGCGAACGCGGCGCGGCGGAGGGACTTTTCCGGCCATATGTCGCGAGGGGCGCGGCGGCTGCTCGAGGTCGAGCGCCTCGAATGCCTCGCTGACCTTCGACACGAGCACGATCTCGATATCGGTGATTGCGGGATCCACGTCGCGCGCGTTTTCGCGCGGCACCAAGACCATCCGCATCCCGGCCTGACGCGCCGCATAGAGTTTTTCGACGATCCCGCCGACGCCGCGAACGTGTCCCGCGATGGACAACTCACCGGTCACGGCGACGTCCTGCGGTAAAGGCACCTTCAGAATCGCCGAATAGAGCGCGAGAAACACCGCGAGGCCCGCGGAGGGACCGTCGATGTTTCCGCCGCCGACGACGTTGACGTGCACGTCGTAGTCGAGCGGATCGACGCCGGAAACCGCGCGCAGCACCGAACTCGCGTTGAAGACGCTGTCTTTGGTCATGGAGCCCGCGGTGTCGTTGAAGCGGGTCGTACCGCGGCGTGGTTCGGGTGCCGGAAACGCGAGCGCTTCGATCTCGATCAGGCTTCCGACGTGATGCGCGACCCCGAGGCCGAGCGTCTTGCCGAGTGCCCGGGCACGCTTCGCCCGCACGGGAGTGTGCTGAACCAGACGGCCGGTCTGCACGACCGTCGTAACGTCCTCCTCGGTAATCGTCACCGGGAGCTTGCGCGCCCCGGGGGGAGCGGCGGTCTTGCGGCCGGCAACCGGGCCCGCGTTCGAACGCGCGAGCGCGTGACCGTGCGCGTCCGCGAGAATCTGCACGGCCTTGCGCCCTTCGATCGTATACGAAGCGATCGTCTGCGGAACGCGACGCGCGAGCTTAACGCCCAAGCGTTTTGCGGCGCCGGCAACGATCAGGCGGATCTGCGACTCGGTGAGGGGCTCGAAGAACACTTCGGCGCAGCGCGACCGGATCGCCGGATCGATTTCGCTCGGATCGCGCGTCGTCGCGCCGATCAGCACGAAATCCGCGGGGGCGCCGTCGTCGAAAAGCTTCTTCACGTACGCGGGCACGGCGGGATCGGCCGGGTCGTAGTACGACGATTCGAACGTGAAACGCTTGTCCTCGAGCACTTTGAGGAGCTTCGTCTGCAGCATCGGGTCCATCTCGCCCAGCTCGTCGATGAAGAGCACGCCGCCGTGCGCCTTCGTAACCAAGCCGAGCTTCGGTTCGGGAATGCCGCCCTCGGCGAACTCGCGCCGGCTGCCCTGATAGATCGGATCGTGGACGCTGCCGAGCAGCGGATTGGTCGTCTCGCGCGGATCCCAGCGCAGCGTGGCCCCGCTGGCCTCGACGAACGGCGCATCGGCCGCGAACGGCGTGTAACCGCGCGTCTTCGCGACCTCGAGCGCGAGACGCGCAACCGTCGTCTTGCCGACGCCGGGCGGTCCGTACAAAATGACGTGCTGCGGAAACGGTGATGAAATCTTCGCAAGCAACGACGCGATTGCCGACTCTTGCCCGACCACATCCGCGAGCGTCGTCGGGCGCAACAGCTGGAGCGCAGACGCCGACAGGCGCCGTCCGTCGAGCGCGACGAGCTCTTCGAGCTTCTTGCGCGTCGCGGGCGTCTCCGGGCCGCCGTCTTCACGGATCGCTTCGAGCTTGAGGTCCTTCAGATACTCTTGATGGCGCTCGGCCATCTTCAGGTTGACCTTCGAATCGATCTTGTCTTCGACCGTGCGCTGCGCGACGAGATCGGCGAGGCCGTCTTCGATCTCGGCGACAACCTCACGATACTTCCCGGGCTGCGGCATGCGCTCGAGGGTCGGGTCTTCGAAGACGAGCCGTTGCAACGCGAGAATGCGCTCGGGCAACAGCGACGATCGCATCAGTTTGAGTGCGTTGAGTTTCCCCGCGCGCAACACCATTTTGTCCGAGCCCAGCGTCGCCGCGAGCACTTCGTAAAGCGCCGCGACATAGCGGCGCAAGCCGTCGTCACCGCCATACTTGCGGCGAAAGCGAGCTACGTAGGCCGGGTCCCCGCCTTGCGCCATGGAGGGCTAGTTCGTCGCGGCTACGACTTTTACCGTGGTCTTGGCGACGATGTTTTTGCCCAGACGGATCTCGATCGGGTAGCTGCCGAGCGACTTGATGTTATCGGGAATCTCGATCTTGTGACGATCGATGTCGATTCCGAGCGCTGCGTGGATTGCCTCGGCGACGTTGGCGTTGGTGATCGCACCGAAGAGCTTTCCGTTGCCGCCGGCTTTCGCCTGAACGGTCACCGGAGTTTCCTCGAGCTGCTTGCCCAGCGCTTCGGCGTTCGCGACGGCTTCCGCATCGCGACGCGCCTTCGCGCGACGCTGCTGTTCGAGCAGCGCAAGCGAACCCTTCGATGCTTCGGCGGCGAGCCCGCGCGGAAGCAAGTAGTTACGGGCGTAACCGTCGGCAACTTCGACGACGTCGCCGATCGTTCCGAGCGGCTTCACGTCGTTTAACAAGATGATCTTCATGCGTTTACTCGGAGACGAATGGGAGGAAAGCGATGACGCGCGCGCGCTTGACGGCGACCGTCAGCAAACGCTGATGTTTCGCGCAGCTTCCGCTGATGCGACGCGGCAGAATCTTGCCGCGCTCGGAGATGTATTTGCGCAGGCGCGCGACATCCTTATAGTTGATGTCGGCGAGCTTGTCCGCGCAGAAATTGCAGATCTTGCGCTTCGGACGCCGCTCTTTTTTTGCAGCGTTTCGTTTTTTGGACGTACCGGTAGCCAAGCTGGAACCTTCTTTCGATGTAGGTGGAAACGGTTGGCGCGACACAGCGCCGCAACAACCCTACAACACGTGATGCTTCGACGAGCTCAGCACAGGCTCGCACCACGACCGGACGAAGCCGGATTTTGGAGCGACTCGGCCCCCGAGTCACGAAGGGAAAGTTTACCGTATCGGCAGCCTGAAGTCCAGCAGTTTACCTGCAGGAACCCTAGCCGGCGGCGGGCGCCGCGAGACCCTTCTGGGCCTTGCCGACCTCGACCGCGACTTGGCCGGAACCCGCGGGCGGGACGATCTCATTCGTGCGGTCCGAGATCTTCTCGTATGCAGCGCTCACGGCTTCGGGGGTGCGCTCCGCTTCGGGTAGCCAGATGCCTTGGGTCAAGGTCACGTACGCGCGCTCGAACGAGCCGCCGCCCGCGCACAGGACCGTGTGCGTCGGAGCGTCCTCGGACGCGAGGTAGAGCATGCCGGCCGCGATCGTCTCGGGCTTGAGGAGATCGAACACCGGTTGCGGGAGCAAGCCTTCGGTCATCCGCGTGGCCGCGGTCGGTGCGAGCGCGTTCACGCGGACGTTGTACTTCTCGCCCTCGATTGCGAGGGTGTTCGCGAGGCCAACGAGGCCCATCTTTGCGGCGCCGTAGTTGGCCTGCCCGAAATTGCCGTACAAACCGGTCGACGACGTCGTCATCACGATGCGGCCGTACTGCTGCTGACGCATGATGTCCCAGACGGCTTTCGTGCACACGAACGCGCCCGTCAGGTGGACGTCGAGCACGGCGACGAAATCTTCGTACTCCATCTTCGCGAAGCTCTTGTCGCGCAAGATCCCCGCGTTGTTGATCAGGATGTCGATCCGCCCGTACGCGCCCATCGCACGTTCGACGAACGCGGCCACCGCTTCGCGATCGGAAACGGAGGCCGTCGCAGCCATGGCCTGACCGCCCGCCGCGATGATCTCGTTCGCAACGGAGTCGGCACCGGCCAAGTCGACCACAACGACCCGGGTGCCGCGCGCGGCCAGCGCCAGAGAGTGGGCGCGGCCCAAGCCGTTCCCCCCACCGGTTACGATCGCAACGCGCTCGTCAAAACGCAAACTCAATTCATGACTCCTTTAAGATCGGGGCGGCGAAGGCCCCCGATGCCCCCCGGGCCCGGGCTCCCGGGCCCAAGGGCTGGTGCTTGGCGGCAGCACGGTTACGACGTGAAGGTGTCTGGGACTTCTTCAAGGCGCGTGTCGAGGGCGGAACGGACTTCCTCGCGGAGCGCATCGCTTGGGAAACGCGCGATCGCGGGCTCGAAGAATGCGAGCGCGATCATCCGTTCGGCGGCACCGCGGGCGACGCCGCGGCTCTGCACGTAGAAGAGCTGCTCCTCATCGAGCGACCCGACCGTCGCCGCGTGCGAAACGGAGACGTCGTGAGCGCCGATCGCAAGCGCGGGAATCGCTTCGAGGTACGCATCCCGCGAGAGCACGAGCGCATCGTCGCGCATCGAAGCCCGGCAGTCGTGCGCCGCGGGACCGACGTCGATCGCGCCGGTGAAGCGTCCGTGGCCGCGATCGCTCGCGGCGCTACGAACGATCGTCTGCGATTCGCTCTCCGCTCCGGCGTGGCCGACGTCAACGCTCAGGTCGACGTTTGCAAATCCGGTCGCGAAGAACAGCGCGTTTATGTCGCCTCGCGCGCCCGTGCCGCCGAGGTGAAGATCGAGCGCCGTTCGCGCGAGGGCACCGCCGAGGTCCGCAACGTGCCAGGCCATAGAGGCGCCGTCCGCGCACGACGCGCCGCGACGGAACACCACGCGCGCAGCTCCGTCCGCTTGCTGGAACACGACGTAGTCGAGGCGCGCTCGAGGCCCGAGCTCGACTTCCACGATGCCGCATACGAACGACTCGGCTTCACCCAGGTGGCGCTCGACGATCGTCGCGCGCGCATGTGCTCCCAGCCGAACGATGGTGTGCGGGAAGACCGCGCTCGCTACACCGGGTCGCGACGTCCATACGAGTTGCACCGGTTCGTCCAACTCGACGCCCTCGGGCACGTCGACGAATGCGCCGCAATTTTGAAATGCATTCGCGAGTGCGGTAAAACGGTCGGCGTCGTATTTCACGATGTGGCCACGCAGCGCGGCCACTCGCTCCGGAAGCGCACGCGCGGCATCGGCGAGCGAGGTCAGCACGATGCGCGGATCGCCGGCGGCTGCCGGCGGCTCGAGATACGTGCTGCCCGCGTGCACGAGGCCGGCCGCGCTTTGCGTTGCGGCAACCGCCATGCGGCCGCTCGACCATTCGAGGTCGTCGAACGGCAACGCCGCGTAGTCGTGGCGCCAACGCGGCGGAAAACGCGAGGCTTCGCGCCCGAAGCGCACGTAGGCGTCGAACGCGCGCCGCCGCGCGAGCGCGTCGATCGCTCCGCCGCTTTGGCGGCCGAGATCTTCGAGTTCGTCCGTCGCGGCCGCGAGCATCGCGGGCGACGGAGCGAAGTCGAGGCCTTCCGAAATCAGAGTCGAGCTGCTGACGGTGCGGCGGCGAGCGGCGGTTCGAGACCAAGCCGGCATAACAGCGCCGAGGTCGAGTGATTCATCAACGTCTCCGCGTCTGCGAACTCGAACGTCGGCATCGTGAGCCGGAGCGATGCGACGCCGTGGATCGTGCACCAGCAGAGCTGGGCGATCTCTTCCGGGTCGACCGACGAAACGTTGCGCGACTCGAGGAGCTGCCGGATCACGCCGACGAGGAAGTCGTAGATATGTTTTCCGTGGCGCTCGTGCGCTTCGTGCATCAACTCGTCGCTGAGTTTGGCTTGGTTCATGAAGAGATCTTCATGAA
>Ga0302326_10019247_pt1 | contig 14112 bp, 7 predicted proteins | sample Palsa_T0_3_FD_202264 | JGI IMG/M metagenome (GOLD analysis project Ga0302326, IMG submission 202264) | Peat permafrost microbial communities from Stordalen Mire near Abisko, Sweden - Palsa_T0_3 | ecosystem: Environmental > Terrestrial > Soil > Palsa > Peat permafrost | place: Sweden: Abisko... | reverse complement strand
CTTCCAACTCCAATCCAGTGGCCGAAAAGCCTTCATAAGGCACGCGCAGGCTCGCATTCGCCGACGTGTTCGTCGTCTGGCCGTAAATCGGCGCCTGCGGGCTCGCCAACAGCGCTTGATTGATCTCGGGCCAAGCCGGCAACGATACGCCCTTGGTTCCCACGTAGCCCACTTCCACCAAGGTATCGCGCATCGCCTGCCACTGCAGGTTCAGCGCCCACTGGTGCATATAGGGCGTGCGCAGGTTCGGGTCCAGGGAGTTCAGCCCGATCGCCGGCTGTGCGTTCGTATACGGCGGCGCGTACAACACCGGAAGCACCGGGAACTGCGTGCTCAAGGGAAGAATCGGAAACGGATTTTGCAAAGTGGCGGCCGCATTCGCGGCGCCCGTAAGCGTCGTCCTCAGGTAATTCGGCGCCGATTGCGAAGTGAGCAACCCCAATTGGTTTGAAAGCTGATCGTAATAGATGCCGTATCCGCCCCGCAGCGCCAACTTACTCAGCAGTTTATAGGCAAAACCAAAGCGCGGCGCGAAGTTCTTATCGGGCGTGTTATTAATCAGCGTGGGGTTTACCTTCGGTATTCCCGGCAGTGGATTGCGCGCCGTGCTGCTCTGCACGAAGCCGTCGCTAGTCGATCCGCCCACTGGAGGCGGTTGATACAGGTAGTAGTCGAAGTTCCCCCGGCGGCCAAATGCGTCCACCGGCCAGCCCATGTAATCCCAGCGCAGCCCCAGATTGAGCGTCAGGCGCGAGCTTACTTTCCAATCGTCCTCGAGAAACAACGCCGCGTCCGTGATGCGGTCCGCCCCGTCGGGAATGCCGCTCGCGACGTCGGATTCATTGAGGTTGCCGGTTGTGCCGCCATTGCCGCCCTGCGCCACCGGAGCGCCGGCCAATCCGAGCAGGAAATCGGACATGCTCTGGATGTCGATCAATCCGCGATAGCGGTTGCGGCTATAGTAGTTGTCGTCATAGCGGCGGGTTTCCACTCCAGCGCGGATCTGGTGCTTGCCCTTGACCCAGGAGATCGTGTCCCGAAACGAATACCCCGTCGGATGTACCGCCTGGTCCCCGTTCGTGTCGTAGCCGATTTCGAATGCGCCAGTCACCGTGATCAGCGGAATGTCGTTGTATTCCGAGGAGTTGAAGCGCTGCATGCCGATTGCGCTCAGAGGAATCTTATCCTGCGGAATCACGGTTCCAATGGTGCGGTTGACGCCGAACCGCGCGTCGTTGACCAGCGTGGGCGAGAAGATGTGCGTGTCCGCCAGCGTGTAAAGCTGTTCCCAGAAATCTTGCGTCGAGCCGAAACCGGGGACGGTAGCAGAGCCGAAGGACTTATAGGTCGGATCGGCGCCAACCATCACTTTGAGCGCTAAGTGGTTCTTGTCCGTCACTTCGTGGTCGATATTAGCAATCCCTTGATCCTCGTTGAATATCGAAGGAACCGACGCCGTGTAATTCACTCCCGAGCCCGCAATCTGCGGTGAAGGAATGATGAACGCGCCGTTCGGCCCGGTCAGGTTCATGATCGCCAGCGCGACCGGATTGACGTTCGAACCATTGGCGGCCACCAGCACCGTCCCCTCCTTCGGCTTCGAGCCGGCGAAGGCTGCGCCCAGCGTTGCATCGGTGCGCACGGCGGGAATGGCGGGCAGCGCCAGAGACGTCGACCCCGAATAGCCGTCTTTCTGGCGCGTGCCCTGATAGGAAAGGAAGAAATACGTCTTGTTGCGTTTGACCGGGCCGCCCAGAACGCCGCCAAACTGATTCTGATTCAAGACCGGGCGCGCCGTTCCCGTGGTGTTGAAGAAGAAATTGTTGGCGTCGAAAACCGTATTGCGGAAGAACTCGAACGCGGAGCCGTGAAGCTGGTTGGTTCCCGATTTGGTAACCAGCGCCACGCTCGCGCCCGCGGCGCGCCCGCTCGACGCGTCGTAAAGGCTGGTCTGAACCTTGAACTCCAGCACCGCTTCGGGAGACGGAACCATGATGCCGTTGGAGCCGACGCCGTTGTCGGTTGCAGCATCGGTGTGAATGTTGGTCGCGTCTACGCCGTCGATCGTGATCGCATTCTCCGTCGTCCGCGCGCCGTTGGAAGTGATGGTCTGCGTGCCGCGCCCCAGGGCCGTTGCGTCGTTCATCGGGGCGGAAGCGCCGGGAGAGAGCGAAAGCAGCTGCGTGAAGTTGCGCGTCGAAAGGGGCAACTCCGTAACCGCGCGCCCGTCCACCACGCGCCCCAGCGTGGCCGTCTCCGTCTGCAAACCTTGGGCGTTGGCGGTCACCTCCACCTTCGAACTCACCGACGCAAGCTGCAGCGTCGCGTTCACGGCAATGCGCTCCGTCACATCGAGCGTCGCCTTCTCCACTACTGTCGCGAACCCGTCGCGTTGGAACTCGATTTCGTAATCCCCAGGCGGCAGAAACGGCAGCGCGTAATCGCCCGCGGTGTTAGTCGCCGTCTCGCGTTGCACGTCCATCGTCTTTCCGCGCGCCGTCACGTGGACTCCGGCCATCACGGCCTTGCTCGAATCCGTGACCGTGCCGGTAATGGTGCCGCTGGTTTGCGCCGCGCCCACAGCCGCCAAGAGAACCGTCAAAACACCAAAGCGGGTAAACTGTTTCATCGCTTGCATCTCCTATGGCCGCGGCCCCGTGCTATCGAGGCCCAGCGCTTCCCCAAATCTGACAGCCTTATTCTCACCGCCCAGCGCCGTCATGGCAATCGCCGCCGCCAATACGGCGCCAGCCGTGCACGCCATCGCGATGGCGTAGCTGCTGCGGTGGGCGAAGACGGCTTCCAGGTAAACTACCGAACTGGCCAGGACCACGCCGCAGGCGTTGCCGAATCCAGGGAGAAAGCCGCGCAGCGAATCGGGCGCCAGCTCCGCCAGATAGGCCGGCGCGACACCCCAAGCTCCCTGGATCAGGAACTGCATCAGAAAGGCGCCCGTCACCAGCAGCCCGGCAGTGGGGGCGAACGCCCAAAGCGGGGTTACCAGCAACGCGCCGGAGAGGGCGGTAATCATCATCCTCCGCCGTCCCCACCGGTCCGAAAGAAAGCCGCACAGAATTCCACCGGCAAGCGCTCCCACCATGGAGCCGGCAGTCAACAGAGCCCGCTGGCCGGCGCCGAATCCCCATTGCCGCTCAAGGAAGGTTGGATACATGTCCTGCGACCCATGCGAGCACATATGCAACGTCATGGTGAATAGCATGATATATGCCAGTAGCTTCCAGTTGGACGCCAAGGCTTTCCAAAAGCCAGCCCAGCTTTGCTGATGGGTGCGCTCCCACACTTCCGATTCCCGTACCTTCAGCGCCACAAATACCGCCGCGGCCAGCGCGGGCAGGCACGCGAGAAAGAACAGCGGCCGCCATCCGAAGCGGGGAAACATCAGCCAGTAACACAAAGCCGCCAGCAGGTACCCGGCCGCGTAACCCTGTTGCAGGATGCCGGAGAGCAGGCCACGCAGCTGAACCGGCGCTTTCTCCATCGCCAGCGACGCCCCCACTCCCCACTGCCCGCCCATGATGACCCCGAACAGCGCCCGGGAAACCAGAAACATGCCGAAACTGGGCGCGAGGCCGGACAGCAACTGCACCATCGCGCACATGCCCAGGTTCCAGATCATGGGCAGGCGGCGGCCGTACCGATCCGCCAGCACGCCGAAGACAAACCCTCCCAGCGGGCGGAACGCCAGCGTCATGACGATGGCCAGCGAAACGGTGGTATCGGGCTTGTGGAACTCGCGGCCGATAGCGGTGAGGCTGAAAACCACCAGAAAGAAGTCGAAGGCGTCAAGCGTCCAACCGATAGTTCCAGCCAAAAAGCCAGCCCCATGGTCGGTCTTTCTGGCCGAGGGCGTTATAGTAGCGCTGCTCATCGGGAAGCACCCGCCTCTGGTTTCAGATATTGACGTAGAAACGCGTAGATTTCCGCGCGGGAGTCGCGCGCCAGCTTGGTATCGATGCGATTGAAATGGTGGCCCCCGGGCGCGGCGTCGTAAATCTTGTACTGAAATTGCCGGCCCGCCGCCTTGAGCGCTTCCACCAGATGCTGCACTTCGGCCACATGCACGGTCTCATCGTTGGTATTGCCGTGAACCAGCAACGGTTTTTCGAGTTTCGCGGCCCAAGTCACGGGCGAACGGCGGCGGTATTCTTCATCGTCCTTCGCGGCGGCATCCCCGGCGCTTTCGGTCATGGTTTGCGGCATCGATTTGAGGTATTTCCGGCGTTCCAGCAGGTCGCTCACGGGCTCTCCGGCGTAGGCGCACGCATAGGCTTCCGGGTGGAAGAAGATGTTGAACAGCGCGATCATCCCTCCATGGCTCCAAGCCACCAAACCGACGCGCGCCGCATCGAGGAACGGGTAGCGTTCGAGCATCCAATCACGGGCGCCCAGCACGTCGTCGTTTTCCTTGCCGCCATAATCGATGGCCTTGGCATATGCCGGACCATAGCCGGTGCTGCCCCGATAGTCGGGCGCGACTACCACGTAGCCTTGCTCCAGCAGTTCGCGCACGATGGTAGCGTTGTTGGCGTCGCCGCCGGTTATGTTACTACTGTGTACGCCGCCGTGGATAAGGACGATCAATGGCGCCTTCTGTTTGCGGTCGAGGGACTTGGGGATATAGCTATAGGCGTAAAGGATCATGGGATTCCCCTTGGCGGTGCGGGGGAGCCCGGTATAGCGGAAGGTGCGGACTTCGGCGAAGCCGTCTAATTCCAGATGCCACAGGACGTCGTCGGATACCTTAACGGCGTGGTCCAGGTCGTTCTCGGAATTGTCGGAGTTGCTCGAGGATGCTCCGGCCTGCTGGGCGCTTGCAACGGCGCCTGCGAGAAGTCCTAATGCGATCAAAAAACCGAGTCTCAACCTGACCCTCCTCTACTTGGCGAAACCGGCGGATGCTAGTGGAACCGCCGGGCGCCGAATCGTCTTGAGCGTATCCGCGATGCGTCCGAATTGCACGACTGTGAGTGTCTTGCAGCTGTTAGCAACCGCGGTAGCGCCCTTAATTTGCTGAAAAATAAGGACGGGTCTATGACGTTAGCAGTCTGGCCCGAAGAAACTCGCAGGTGCTATGATGGCAATCGAGTGTCCACGGAAACCGACACGATCCGGAATTGCGTCGAACGCGTCCTCCAAAGTAAGACGTTTCGCAATGCCCATTCCTCACGCCGGCTCCTGAAATATCTCTATGATCGCCTGCAAGCCGGCGACGCCGAACAGCTCAAGGAATACTCCATCGGCATCGACGCCTTCGCCAAGCCGTCCGGCTACGATCCCCGCGTGGATTCCACGGTTCGTATCCAGATCGGACGCCTTCGCCAAAAGCTTTCCGAATACTATCGGGACGAGGGCAGGGACGACTCCCTCGTCGTCGATTTGCCTAAAGGACACTTCAGTCTGATCTGCGAGCCCCGTGCGGTAACATTCGCTCCGGCCGGGGAAGGCATAGAGGCCGTTCTCGATGCCGAACCGGTGGTTTCCGGAAACCCATGGCGGCTTGCGGCGGCCACGCTTGCGGCTTTATTGGCGATCACCCTGGCCGCGGGCGTCTACTTCTCCTTGAGACCGCCAAACAGTCAAGCTGCGCGCCGGCCTGCCTCTATGAGTAATGGATGGTCTCCCGAGCTGGCCGAACTTTGGGGACCCTTCCTGAATTCCAGCCGGCCGCTGATCGTCGCGGTGGGGAATCCGCTCTTTCTGGAGTTTGAGAATAAGGTGCTGTATCGCGATCTCTCCATCGAAAAGCCGGAGGACCTATTAGGATCGCCGCAGCTGGCCGAGGTTCGCAAGGCTCTCGGCAACCCGGAAAGCAGGCTGGTGCATTACTACGCGGCCGTTGGGGACGTGAGCGCGGCGTTCCAGTTGGGACAGCGGCTCGGCCCCCAACAATCGAACATCTCCATCGTGCGCAGCAGTCAGTTGCAGTGGCAACAGTTAGCCGACGCCAACGTGCTATTTCTCGGCCCCTCGCGCTTCTTCGGCGACAAACTGAACAGCCTGCCTGCTTCTCTAGAGGTCACGGAAACGCCCGACGGCTTTCTGGTGGTTCATCCCCAGCCCGGCGAGTCCAGCCTCTACAAATTCCGCGACCCGCCAGGCTTTCTGTCTGAGGATGGCGAGGCCTGCGTGCTGGTTACGCATACCCCTGGTCCGGTGGGAAATACCGACGTGGTAACCTTCGCCAGCAACAGCACTTTCGGCCGCGCCGGGGCCATCAACGCCTTCACCGACGCCGGCTTTGCAAGAATGCTGGTGGCGAAGATGAAAGGCGCATCCGGTCACATTCCCCGATATTTCCAGGTGCTGCTGGAAGTGAAATACAAAGGCGGCGTCCCTACGGAGACCTCGTATGTGCTCTATCGGGAACTCCGGAGGCGGAATTAGCGCAGAGCGCAAAACCACACAATCGCGCCGTGCCAGTGCAGACAACAAGCGCCTCGAAGCGGACACGCCCGTGTCGCGTGGAGCGGTTGCCTACTCACAATACTCAGAATTGCTGCGGGACTGTTGGCCGCGCGGAGATGCGCGGCCCTTTACCTGGATGACGAAGTGGGGTATCGTTTAAGCTCAAGCCAGAAGCGGACAGCGATTCTGACAGGAACGGGCGGGGAGGCCAAAATGGGACGCTTGGGTTCGGCGATACGGACACGAACTGGCCTGCAATATCCGTTGCGGCGCCTGGCGCTCGGTTCCATATTAGGGTAATGACCAAATGAGTCCATTATGAAACCAGACTTTTTCCGGCTCAGAAACATCTTCGCCATGGTTCTCATCGCGGGCGTTTTCGCAACGCTGGCGCTGGCTCACAACAAACTCCTGAAGAGCGCGCCGAATGCAGGCGCTACGCTCAAGACCTCGCCTGCGCGCGTCGAGATGTGGTTCGCCGAGAAACCCGATCTGGCCGTCACCAAGATCGCGGTCAAGGGTCCCGCGGGGCCAGTCGAGACGGGACCGCTTCACGCAAATGCTGCAACATCGATTGCGGCTGACTTCAAAGGCAAGCTGGCCGACGGCCTGTACCTCGTCAGTTGGCAGACAGCAGGCGACGATGGGCACGTGGCGAAGGGCGATTTCAGCTTCACCGTGAAGAGCGCGCAGTAGGCTCCCCGGCCGCAGCGGATGACAGTGGGAAAAGCTCGTGCCAGATCCGGCGGCCGTATTAGAAAGTAGCGCCAAAGCCCTTCTGTATGCGTCTCTGCTGGTCGCCATTGGCGCTAGCGCCGCGCGATGGCTGCTATTACGGCGAGTCATAGCGGAATTGGGCGCCGGCGGCGTTCTGGCGATCGAGCAATCAGTCGCGCGTATCGCGCTAGGGGCAGCCTTTCTAGCCCTAGCGGCGTCCGGCCTGCGCGTGTGGACTCACACGGTAGCGGCTTTTGGGTTCGATGGCTCCCAATCCTGGGATACCCTCAGGCTTATCGCTCTCCACAGCCGCTGGGGCCAAAGCTGGAAACCTCAATTTATCGCGGCCGTTGTCTTCATGGCCGCCTGCGCCGGGACCGTATGGCGCCGCACCCTGTGGCCATTGGCCACGCTTTCCGTGGTGGGTTTCACGGCAACGATCCCGCTTCTTGGCCATGCGTCGGGCGATCCGGCCCGCATGGCCGTGCACGCGTTGCACATCCTCGCCGGCGGCGTCTGGCTAGGCACGCTCGTTGCTGTACTATTGATTCCCGCTCCACCAGCTAGTCCCGATCGGCCCCTCACGGCTAGGCGCATGCGCTTGCTCATCCTGCGGCGCTTCTCGCCCATTGCGCTGCCGAGCGCTGCGACGGTAGTAGCCGCGGGCCTCGTCGCATCGTGGTTTTATGTGGGCGCCGTCTCGAACCTTTGGACAACCGCATACGGGCGGCTTCTGGTCTTGAAATCCGGGCTCGTAGCCGGGATCTTGGTATGTGGTTATGTCAACTGGCGGCGGCTCCGCCAATTGCATGAGGAAAGCCCATCCTCGGCATTTATCCTCGTGTTTGAGGCGGCGCTGGCTGCTGCCGTGGCGATTGTTACCGGATACCTGACTGAGACGGGTCATCCCTAGGCACGAGGCCAGGTTCCTTGGAGCACCCTGGCGGCGATCTAGCGCATCATATAGGAAATGGCTGCCAGCGAGTCGCAATCCAGGCCGGAGCCGTCGCTTCACGCGCGGTATGAGGCGCTATCCCGGGCATCACGGGCGATTTGCGCCTATCGCGAGCCGGCGAAGCTATTCCACGTTCTGGCGGACGAGCTGCGGCAAGTCGTCCAGTTCGATTCGCTGGCCGTCATCCTCTACGACGAAGCTTCACATAGAATCAGCACTCCCGTGCGCGAAACCGTCAATGGCCCGGAGTTCGCCATCCCGGCCGATTTCCCGGCGGAAGGGACAATCACATGGTGGGTTTATCAACACCAGGCGCCGGTGGTCATTCCCTTGCGCGACGAGGAAACGCGTTTCCCGCTCATGATGGAGGTCTTCCGGAAGTATGGCGTGCAGTCCGCGTGCGTACTTCCGCTCTCGACCGCGCATCGCCGCCTGGGCAGTCTTACTTTCGGATGGCAGCAACCGGACGGCTATTCGGCGGAAGATGTTCAGTACTTGTCCCTGGTTGCGGATCACGTTGCGCTGGCGGTGGATGTCGCCCTCCGGAATCAGGAGCAGCAGCAGGTGGAAGAAGAACTTCGCAAGCAGAAGGCCCATTTCGAGAAGCTATTCGAATTGGCGCCCGAGGCGATTGTCTTGCGCGACGTTGAAAATCGCGTGTTGCGAGCCAATCGCGAGTTCACGAAATTATTCGGATTCAGCATCGAGGAAGCGCTCGGCCGGGGCATCGGCGAATTGATCGTGCCCGACGGGATGGGGGAAGAGTCGATGCGCCTGTGCGAAGCGATCAGGCGCGGCGAGCGCGTCAACGCCGAACTGGTCCGCCGGCGCAAAGACGGAAGCCTTTTGAACGTTGCCTACACGGCAGCCCCGGTTTCAGCGAATGGCGGCCAGCCTGAGATTTACAGCATCTATCGCGACATCACGGAACGCAAGCGAACCGAAGACGCTCTGCGCCGCAGCGAGGCTTACCTGGCGGAAGGGCAGAGAATGAGCCACTCCGGGAGCTGGGCTCGCACCGTTCCCAGCGGAGAAATCTACTGGAGCCAGGAGAGCTATCGCATCTTCGGATTCGATCCCTTGCGAACTAGGCCGACGCACGATATCTTCCTCAATCGCGCCCATCCGGACGATCGGGCGGCGCTTCAGGAGACGACACGCCAGGCAATTCTCGACCGGAATCATTTTGAAACCGATTTCCGGATCATTTTGGAAGACGGAACCATTCGCCATATCCACACAGTAGGCCATCCGGTGATCAACGCGGCGGGAGAGTTGGTCGAATTCGTCGGGACCCACATCGATATTACCGAGCCGCATCAGGCAAGAGTGGCGCTCGAAAAAGCCTTCGAAGAGATCAAGGCGCTCAAGGACGAGTTGTACCAGGAAAACGTGGCGCTGCGGCAGGAGATCGGCGAGACCTCGATGTTCGACGAAATCGTCGGCAAGAGCGATGCGCTGCGGAACGTGTTGAAGCAGGTGGAAGCCGTGGCATCCACTGAATCCACGGTGATCATATATGGCGAAACGGGTACCGGAAAAGAACTGATCGCGAGGGCCATCCACAACTTGAGTGCGCGGCGCAACAACGCGTTCGTCAAACTGAATTGCGCGTCCATTCCAACCGGCTTGCTCGAAAGTGAACTCTTCGGCCATGAGAGAGGCGCTTTCACGGGAGCGATTGCGCAGCGCATCGGGCGCTTTGAGCTGGCCAATCGCGGGACCATCTTTCTGGATGAGATCGGGGAAGTTCCGCTCGAGTTGCAGCCAAAACTTCTGCGCGTGCTGCAGGAGCGGGAATTTGAGCGGCTCGGCAGCTCGCGGACCCTGCGCAGCGAGGCGCGTCTGATCGCCGCCACCAATCGCGACCTTTCGAAGATGGTAGAAGAGCAGAGGTTCCGCGCCGATTTGTTCTATCGCTTGAACGTGATCCCGATCGTAGTTCCCCCGCTGCGCGAACGTCCCGAAGATGTGCCTCTGCTGGTTCAACACTTCGCCGAGTTGTTCAGCCGCCGCATGAATAAGGCGATTCGGACCATTCCGTCCGAAACCATGAGCGCGATGGTGCATTACGACTGGCCCGGCAACGTGCGCGAGTTGCAGAATGTAATTGAGCGAGCCGTGATCCTGTCTACGGGCGGCGTCTTGAAGGTGCCGCCCGGGGATTTGAAAAGCGCGCGAGCCAGGCGCCCCGAGAGAGCGGCATCCCACAGCAAGAGGAGCGCCGCCCCGCCTCCCGATCGCGAACAGGTCTTGCAAATGCTCGAAGCAACGGGCGGCCGCGTCGGCGGACCCGATGGCGCCGCGGCGCGCCTGGGGATGAAACGGACCACGCTGATCGCTTACATGAAACGGCTGTCCATCGATTCCAAACTGTCGTCTGGTCGTCGTTGACAGTGTCATGACAGGCCGTGACACTGTCACGCCGCATTGGCCGCATTCTTCCCTCCCGCCTAACTTCTTTTTCCACCATCATTTGGCTCGCGTCGAGCGCGATGCCGTCTTTGGCGCATCCGGTGCCTTATTCCACTGCGGAGAAGGACCAGATGTTAAGGATCATGATTACCGAGGCGCCATTCGAGCAGACGTGGACTCTGCAAGGCAGGCTGTGCGGCGAGTGGGCCGCGGAGCTCAAGGAAAAGTGGGCGGAGACGCGAAGTTTACGCGCGGGCCGGAAGTGCGTGGTCGATCTCGAGGACGTAATTACAGTGGACCAAGCCGGCGAAAGCGCACTGCTCGATATGGCGTCGGAAGGAGCGCGGCTGATCGCCCGCCGCGCTTACATGAAATGCGTTCTCGAAGGCCTCCAGGTAGCGCCCAAGAAAGGGAACTGAAGCCGTGTGGATCATTAAAGTCGCTCTAGATCGTCCCTATACGTTCATAGTTTTGGCGCTGCTGATTCTGATCGTTGCGCCGGTGGTGATCTTCAGAACACCTACCGATATCTTCCCGAACATCAACATTCCGGTGATCTCGGTGGCATGGACATACACCGGCCTCAACCCGGAAGAGCTCGAAGGCCGCCTGACCACGCCTTACGAAAAAGTGCTCACCGCGCTGGTGGACAACATCGAACACATCGAATCCACGACCTATAACGGCTTGTCGGTGGAGAAACTCTTCCTTCAGCCGAACGCCAGTCTCGATACCGCAAACGCCCAAGTCACCGCGGTATCGCAAGCCGTGCTTCGCCAGCTTCCGCCGGGAACTCAGCCGCCGCTGATTATCAACTTCAGCGCATCCAGCGTCCCCATTCTTCAACTGGGAATTTCCGGCAAGGGGCTCTCCGAAGATCGGCTCAACGATCTCAGCCTCAACTTTCTTCGCACACAGCTGATCACGGTTCCGGGCGCCGTCGTGCCATATCCGTATGGAGGTAAACAGCGGCAGGTGATGATCAACATGAATGCCGGCTTGCTGCAGTCGAAGGGCTTGTCTCCGCAGGATCTGCTGGCCGCGGTGAATTTGCAAAGCCTGATATTGCCTTCCGGCACCGCCAAGATCGGCCCGGCCGAATACGACGTCCGCTTGAACGGCAGCCCGCGCACCGTCGAAGAGTTGAACGATCTGCCGGTCCGGAACACGAATGGAACCACGATTTATCTGCGCGACGTGGCCAACGTGGCCGATGGCTTTGCGCCGCAGACCAATACCGTTCGTCAGGATGGGCGGCGCGGCGTCCTGGTGACGATCGTCAAATCGGGAACGGCATCCACCCTCGATGTGGTTAACGGCATCAAGAAGCTGATCCCTCGCGTAGCTCTGACCCTGCCGCCGGAACTCAAGATTGAGCCGCTGAACGATCAATCGATCTTTGTGCGGGGCGCCGTGAGCGGAGTCATTCGGGAAGCGGTGATTGCGGCCGCGCTCACCGGCTTGATGATCCTCCTGTTCCTTGGAAGCTGGCGCAGCACCTTGATCATAGCTGTTTCGATTCCGTTATCGATCCTGACCTCGGTGATCGTATTGGGCTTCCTCGGGGAAACCATCAACATCATGACTCTCGGCGGATTGGCGCTGGCGGTGGGCATATTAGTCGACGACGCCACGGTCACCATCGAAAACATGGAACGCTTCCTCGAAGAAGGGCACGATTTACGTGAAGCCATTCTGGAGGGAGCGGGGCAAATTGCCGTTCCCGCGCTGGTTTCCACGCTGTGCATCTGTATCGTGTTTCTGCCCATGTTTTTCCTGGGAGGCGTGGCGCGGTATTTGTTTGTGCCGCTGGCGGAAGCGGTAGTCTTCGCGATGCTCGCTTCCTACATTCTTTCGCGTACGCTGGTTCCCACGCTGGCGATGTATCTGCTGAAAGCGAAGGATTACAAGGCGCGCACGCGCAACCCGCTGGTCCTCTTCCAGCGCGGGTTCGAACGGGTCTTCGAATACTTCCGTGAGGCTTACCGGGCGCTGCTCGAAACCCTGCTGTCTATCCGCAAGATATTCGTACCGATCTTTGTGCTGGCTTGCTGCAGCTTGTTCGTTCTGATTCCGTTCCTTGGGCAAGATTTTTTTCCGAATACGGATAGCGGCCAGTTCATTCTGCATGTGCGTGCGAAGACCGGCACGCGCATCGAGGAGACAGCCCGGCTTTGCGACCTGGTGGAAACCTCCATTCGCCGCGTAATTCCGGCGGCGGAGATCGGCCCGGTGCTGGACAACATTGGCATGCCTTACAGCCAGCTGAACACGATGCACATGACCAATGGGTCTATCGGCGCGGGCGACGCGGATGTGATGGTGTCGCTAAAAGAGAATCACCATCCGACCGCCGAATATGTGCGCCAACTACGCGCCCAACTGCCGGGCGAGTTTCCCGGCGCGACATTTTCCTTTCTGCCGGCCGATATCGTCACTCAAATTTTGAACTTCGGCTTGCCCGCGCCGATCGACGTTCAACTCGAAGGAACCGACCGGGAGGGCAACCGGAAGGTCGCGGACGCGATGCTGCAACAATTGCGTCAGGTTCCGGGGCTGATGGATCTCCGGATCCAACAACCGCAGGACTATCCGGTTTTCGACGTGAAGGTAGACCGCACGAAAGCCGGGCAGGGCGGATACACCGAGCATGATGTCGCCGTCAGCTTGCTGAACACCCTGAGCGGGAGCTTCCAAACCCAGCCGATGTATTTTCTGAATTATCAAAATGGCGTGAACTATAACCTGGTGGCGGAAACTCCGCAGTACCAGATGCAGACGCTGCAGGATCTCAAAAGCATCCCCATCACAGCGGGGGCCCAGGCGAAGCCCGAGATCCTGGCCGACGTCGCCTCCGTTTCGCGCGGCGACGAAATGGCCGTGGTTTCGCATTACAACATTCGCCGCGTGCTGGACATTTATGGCGCCGTGCAGGATCGCGATTTAGGCGCCGTGGGCAGAGATGTTCAGCGGATTGTGGACGGCAACACACGCTCTCTTCCGCGCGGCAGCTTTATCCATGTCCGCGGACAGTTGGAAACGATGCGCACGTCTTACATCGGGCTGCTCGCGGGATTGGCCTTCGCCATTGTTCTTGTCTATCTGCTGATTGTGGTGAACTTTCAATCGTGGCTCGATCCTTTTATCATCATCACCGCGTTGCCGGCGGCGCTGGCGGGAATCGTGCTCTTTTTGTTTACCACGCATACCACTTTGAGCGTGCCGGCGCTCATGGGCGCCATCATGTGCATGGGCGTCGCCACGGCCAATAGCATCCTGGTGGTTTCTTTCGCCAAAGAGCGGCTGGAGCATCTTGGCGACGGCGTGCAAGCGGCTCTAGAGGCCGGCGGCGCGCGCTTTCGTCCCGTCTTAATGACGGCGCTGGCAATGATTATCGGGATGATTCCGATGGCGCTCGGCGCGGGCGACGGCGGCGAGCAGAATGCGCCGCTTGGCCGAGCCGTCATCGGTGGCTTGATGTTGGCGACGGTGGCAACGCTGGTATTCGTGCCCTGCGTTTTTGCGTTGCTGCATGGCGGCGGGAACCAGGGCGGCGCGTATCGCCAGTATAAAGAAGATCGAGAGCCGGTTCATGTGTA
>Ga0302326_10019245_pt1 | contig 14114 bp, 12 predicted proteins | sample Palsa_T0_3_FD_202264 | JGI IMG/M metagenome (GOLD analysis project Ga0302326, IMG submission 202264) | Peat permafrost microbial communities from Stordalen Mire near Abisko, Sweden - Palsa_T0_3 | ecosystem: Environmental > Terrestrial > Soil > Palsa > Peat permafrost | place: Sweden: Abisko... | reverse complement strand
GAGCTTGGAGCTCGGCGCCCGCCGCCTCGAAGGCAGCGACGACGGTGTGGAGCGGACGGGTCTCTCGGGGGGCGCTTTCGATGTGATCGACGATGCTCTTCTCCAGCTCCTTCGCCCCGGAGAACAGCACCTCCCGCTTGTCGGCAAAGTAGCGGAAGAACGTCCGCTCCGTGACCCCTGCCCGCGCGGCGATCTCCTCGACCGTCGTCTCGGCGTACCCGCGCTCTTGAAAGAGCTCCATCGCGGCCTTCTCGAGCCGTCCACGTGCGTCGGGTTCCCAGCGCGCCATCACCCCCGATGCTACCTGATTGCAGAGACTGACATCACATGTTAGCTCTATGTCAGTATCTGACATCAAGAGGTTCCCATGCGTGTCTTCATCACCGGCGCGTCCGGTCACATTGGTCTCCCCGTCGTCCGCGATCTGCTGGCCGCGGGGCACAAAGTCGTTGGTCTCGCGCGCTCCGAGGCGTCGGCCGAAAAGGTCTCGTCGGCTGGGGCCGAAGTACTGCGCGCCACCCTCGACGATCTCGACAGGGTGCGAGAGGCGGCGACGAGCGCCGACGGTGTCATCCACCTCGCGTTCAAGCACGACATCGCCTTCAGCGGCGACTTCGCGGGGGCATTGGCGGCCGATCTCCGCGCGGTCGAGACCATCGGCGAGGCGCTCGCGGGCTCGGAAAAACCGTTCGTGAACACCACCGGCACGATGCTGCTCGCGCACAGCGTTCGCGGTCGCGCCGGCACCGAGGACGACGAAGGGCAAGAGGGCGGCAACCCGCGCGTCGCTTCGGAGAAGCTCTCGCTCGCGTTCGCCAAGCGCGGCGTGCGCACCTCCGTCATGCGTCTCGCACCCACGGTGCATAGCTCGCTCGATCACCACGGCTTCATCCCGCTGATCGTCGCGGCGGCGCGCAAGAACGGCTTCGCCGCGTACGTCGGTGACGGCGCGGCGCGCTGGCCCGCGGTGCACACGCTCGACGCCGCGCGCCTCTATCGCCTCGCGCTCGAAGCGGCCCCTCCCGGCACGCGCGTCCATGCGGCGGCCGAAGAGGGAATTCCATTCCGCTCGATCGCCGAGGCGATCGGCCGTGGGCTCAGCGTGCCGGCGAAGAGCGTCTCAGCCGAGAAGATGGGAGAGCTCCTCGGCGGCTTCATCGGGATAATCACGCAGCTCGACAACCCGACGTCGAGCGCGCGTACGCGCGAGCTCCTCGGCTGGAAGCCGACGCACGCGGACCTGCTCGCCGACATCGCGGAGGGTCACTACTTCACGCTGCGTGCGGCGCCATGAACTCGGGTCCGATGGGATCGCGCACTGCGCTTTGCACGATGCGGTCGATCTCGAGGCTCTCGTCGCGACCGAGCCGCCAGCCCATCACACCGTCCATCGCCTCGATCTGGTCTGGCCGGCGCGCACCCCAAAGCGCGACGCCGACGTTCGGTTGATCGAGCACCCACCGAACGGCGAGTTGGAGCACGCTCCTGCCGCGCGCCCGCGCAGACGCGTTCAAGTCGTCGACTGCGCGGAGGTACTGCGCGTAGCGTGGCGGGCGGAACTTCGGGTCGAACGAGCGAAGATCGCTGGCGGGAAAGTTCGTGCTCGCGTTCATGCGTCCGCTCAAGAGACCACGGCACAGCGACCCATACGTCAGCGTCGTGAGGCCGTGCGTGCCGCCGTAAGGCAGCACGTCGCGTTCGGCGCTGCGCTCGAACAGGTTGTAGGGCGGCTGCTGCGCGTGAAGCGGCGCGATCGTGCGGAACGTGTCCATCATCGGGGGCGAGAAGTTGCTCACGCCGATCGCTCGGATCTTTCCGGAGCGCAGCAGATCGAACATCGCGGCCGCCGTCTCTTCAATCCGTACGCTCGGATCGGGCCAGTGCACTTGCAAGAGATCGATGCGGTCCGTCTGCAATCGCGCGAGCGAGGCTTCCGCGCTGCGCACGATGGCTGCGCGCGACGCGTTTCGCGTCACGTCCCCATCTTTCCAATCCAGCCCAACTTTCGTCGCGATGACGACGTCGTTGCGGTGGCCGTTGCGCACGAGCGCGCGGCCGATGACTTCCTCGGCGTGGCCATTTCCGTACGCGGGCGCGGTGTCGATGAGGTTCACGCCGTGAGCGAGCGCGGCGTCAATCGTCGCCATCGACGCATCGTCGGCGCTTCCACCCCACATCCAACCGCCCATGGCCCATGTGCCGAGGCCAATGCGCGAGACCTGCACGTCGATTCCTTCGATGCTTACCTTTTCCATCGCAGCACTTTCTCTCCTCACGGTCGGGCGATGCGCCAGATCGTGTTGTTTCCGTCCTCGCTGACGAGCAGCGCACCATCGCTCGCGACCGCGACACCGACGGGGCGCGCCCACACACGTTGTTCGTCGAGCACGAACCCCGTCATGAAGTCTTCGTACTCTCCAGTCGGCGCGCCGTTGACGAAGCGAACGCGAACGACCTTCGGGCTCGTGCGGTGCGCGCGATTCCACGAGCCGTGGAACGCCACGAACATGTCGCCGCGGTACTCGGCGGGGAACATCGCGCCGTCGTAGAACGTCGCGCCTAGCGACGCGGAGTGCGGCTGCACGAGCACGTCGGGCACGGTGATCTTGCCCACGAGGTCGGGTCGCTCCCCGTGATGGCGCGGGTCTTCATGATCGCCGAGGTAGTACCAAGGCCAGCCGTAGAACGCGCCTTCGCGCACGCGCGTCACGTAGTCGGGGACGAGATCGTCGCCGAGACCGTCGCGCTCGTTGGTCGAGCACCACAAGTCCGCGCCGCGCACGACGAGCGCGACGCAGTTGCGGATGCCGGTCGCGAACGTGCGCAGGTTCTTGCCGTCCGGGTCCATGACGAGCACATCGGCGCGGTGCGTCTCGTCGGAGTCGCCTTCAGCGACGTTGGAGCCCGAGCCGACCGACACGAACATCCTCGCGCCATCGGGTGAGAACGCGACGTCACGCGTCCAGTGCCCTCCCTCGGTCGCCGTGAGCTGCGGCACGATGGTCTCCAGAGGAGCACGCGCGACCAAGTCTCCGTTCTCGTAAGGGAAGCGCACGATCGAATTCGTGTTGCCGACGTAGACGTATTGGGGGTGGGCTCCAGGTGGGTAGAATGCGATGCCGAACGGGCGCGAGAGGCCGCTCGCGAACACGGACGATGTCGCGCCGCGCAGCAGGTGGATACGTCCGGGCGCGCTCTCCGCGACGAACACGTCACCATTGGGCGCGACGCGCAAGAGCCGTGGGTTCTCGAGATCCTTGGCGAACAAGCTGACGACGAACCCTTCGGGTACACGCGGCATCACGTCCGCGGGGCGATCGGCGATGGCCGGCGCGTTCCGCACCGACGGGCTCGCGAACGGCGGCGGCAGATCGGCGACCGTGATGCGGTGCCGCTGACCAGGAGCGTCACGCCGAAAGTCCCCGAATGCGGCGTTGGAGACGTACGTGCTCCACGACGACACCGGCGATGGCTCGGCGCGGAGCGTGCTCAAGTAAAGGACGAGCGCTCGCCGCTCTTTGGCGTCGGGTACGGCCATCGGCATGGTCGTGCCGGGCACGACCGAGCTCGGCATGGCGAGAAACTGATCGAGCGAGCCGTCCGTCCACGTGAGACCGGAGCGCCTCAACGCCGGCGTGTACCCGAATCCCCCGAGCGTGCCCGCCTTGCGCCCGACGACGCCCCCGAGACCCGGACCTTGCGCGCTCTCGATGCCGACCGCGTGGCAAAGGGCGCAGCGCTGGGTGAAGAGCGCGTGACCCTCCGCGACGCGATCGGGCGGCTCGCGATGACGAAGACGCCACGCGACGAGCGCCACCGTCGCTGCGACAACCACCAGCGCTCCCGCCACGATGGCACCCTTCAACCCACGTCGCGAGCTCATCGTGGTCCGAGCCTACCGTGCCCGGCTGCACGCACCACAGGGGTCCGGGGTGTTGATCAGGCGCGGCGCGAACGCGCGAGGCATTCCTTGATCCGACACGCCGGGGCCGCCCGATCGCGAGACGTCACCCGATTCGTCGGTATCGGCCGCGTTCGAGCCTTGCGTGCTGGCCGTCGTCGTCGTCGGCGTGGCGGCTTGCACGCCGCTCGTCGTCGTCGTCGTGCCGACGCCGGAGGCGGTGACGGGGTCCTCCTTGTCGGGCGTGTCGTAGAGGGACATGCGCCCGTTGGGCTCGATGCCCGGAGACGCCATAGGCAGGGGTGCGCTCCCGCAAGCGGTGAGCGCGAGGAGCGTTGCTAGAATTTTTAGCTGAGCTTTCATGTTCGGCCTCGTGAACGACCTAAGAGCATCGCGCGTGCCACGCTGCCGTAGCGGGTTCCCGCCTCGAAAATCGCCGAGGGCTCGTCTGACTGCGGATCTGGCACCGCAGCGTGCGGAAGGCGCAGCTCGCCTCAGTGGATGTCGTAGCGCTTGAGCTTGTCGTAGAGGGTTCGGAGACCGATGCCGAGCTTCGCTGCGGCGAGTCGACGATTGCCATCGACGCCCGCGAGCGTGCGCGCGATCGTCAGCCGTTCGAGCTCCGCGAGCGACCCGTCCTCGCTCGTACCCAGCGTGTGTGATGCAGGAACGGTCGGCTCGATCCAGAGATGCTCCGGCTTGATGACCGGGCCGTCCGCGAGGATCATCGCGCGCTCGAGCACGTTGCGGAGCTCGCGCACGTTGCCTGGCCACTCCTCGCTCTCGAGGCGGGCTTTCGTCGCGCCGTCGAACTGCGGCGCCGGCGTGCGACCCGCAGCCGCGCTGAGCTGCGCGACGAGCGCCTCGGCGAGCGGCACGATGTCTTCACGCCGCTCGCGAAGAGGCGGCAACCGGATCGGGAACACCGCCAGACGATGGTAGAGGTCTTCGCGAAACGTGCCGTCGTGGGTCATCGCGCGCAGATCGCGGTTCGTCGCGGCCACCCAGCGAACATCGACCGTCACCGGAGTCGACCCGCCGAGCCGCTCGAAGGTTCGCTCTTCGAGCACGCGCAGGAGCTTGGCTTGGATGGGTGGCTTGAGCTCGCCGACTTCGTCGAGGAAGAACGTGCCGCCGTCGGCCAACTCGACGCGACCCCGGCGCTGCGCATGGGCGCCCGTGAACGCACCCTTCTCGTGCCCGAACAGCTCGCTCTCGAGGAGCTGCTCGGTGAGCACGGCGCAGTTGATCGCCACGAACGGCTTTTGCGCTCTCGGGCTCGAGTCGTGGAGCGAGCGGGCCGCGACCTCTTTGCCCGTCCCGCTCTCGCCTTGAAGGAGCACCGTCGCGCCCGTCTTCGCGACGCGCGCGAGCGCATCGACGACCGGGCGCATCGCCGGCGCGCCGAACGTGAGCACCACGCGGCTCACGAGGGCGTGTGACAAGGGCGGCGCGAGCTTCGAGCGGCGCTCGATGGCTCGTGCGACGAGCTCGCGCACGGCGGCGGGACCCTTCACTGGCTTTTCGAGATAGTCGTACGCGCCGAGCTTCATCGCTTCGACCGCCGTCGCGACGTCGCCGAACGCGGTCAGGATGATGACCTCGACGTCGGGCTGCTCGGTGCGCACGGTGCGCACGACCGTCATCCCGTCGACGTTGGGCATGCGGAGATCGGTGAGGACGACGTCGAATGGCTCGTCGTGCGCTGCACGCAGCGCGGCGCTCCCGTCAGCAACCTGCGTGACCTCGTATCCCGCGCGCTCGAGCGTCTCGGCGAGAAACGTCCGAACACCTTCCTCGTCGTCCGCGACGAGGATCCGTCCAATGTGCTTCGTCATGACGATGGGAAAGCGAGTCGAAACACGGCACCACCCTCGCGATGTGTTTCGCCCGTCAGACTACCACGGTGTTGCTCGGCGATTCGCCGCGCGATCGCCAAGCCGAGGCCCGTCCCTCGCACCTTCGTCGTCACGAATGGGTCGAAGATCTGCGCGCCTGCCTCGTGCGGCAGGCCGGGTCCGTGATCGCGCACTTCGATGACGACCTCGTGAGCGTCTCGGGTGACGCGGACCTCGACGGGCTGCACCTCGTCCGCTTGAAGCGCGTTCTGAACGAGGTTCCGTAGCGCCAAGGACATTCGCGCCACGTCGACGTGGACCGCGTTTCCCGCGTTCGATACATCGGCTCGCACGCGAGCCTTCGGCAGCTCGTCGAGCGCGCGGTCGATGAGGTCGGCGGGGGTGACGTCGCCTACGTCGAGCGGGCTGTCGCGCACGAAGTCGAGGAGCATCGTCGTCAACCGTTCGAGGCGCTCGGCGCCTTCGACGACGCGAGCCGCCTTCGCGCGTGCGGGCTCGCAGCGCCCCCGCGCCTCGTCCGGAGCGACCAGCTCCAAGTCTTCGAGGAGGAGCTGCGCGTGGCCTTTGAGCGCGGCGAGCGGGTTTCGGAGCTCGTGGGCGATCACGGACGATGCCCCGCCGAGCGCAACAAGGCGCCTCTCTTTCTCGGTCTGCTGCTCGACGGCCGCGAGGCGAGTCATCGTGCGCGACCACGCGAGCGCAAACGCGACGAGGACGAGCGCGGCGAGCGCCGCGACGGCGGAGATCTGCGTGACGTCGCGTCTCAGGCTCTCGATGAGCGGTGGCTCGAACTCGATGACGAGCCGCGGCCGCGGCAGGGGTACGACCTGCGAAGCGCGTGTGAGCGACACCTTCGCCGCGCGCGTCTCCCATGGCGGAGGAATGATCGCGACCAGCCTCACACGCTGGCCCTCGCGCTCGACCTCGCCGGACAGAAACGACGACCGGCTCATCGCCGAGTGGCCCGCTTCCGCGACGATGTGGTGATCGTAGTAGTCGACGAGGGCGACGTAGCGGAGCCGCTGCGCGTCGTGCCTCGCGAGCACCGTAGCGAGGGTCTGCGAGGTCGGCGGCCATTCTTCCTCCCAAAGTTCGGCGACGATGTCCGCGACGAGCGCCTCTCCGTCACCGAGCACCACCACGTCCGCCGCTTGGTCGAGCGCCCGACGTGTGAACATGACCGTCACCGCAAGAGCTGCCGCCGCGAGGATCGCCATGGCGACGACGCCTTTGCCGACCCACCAAGACAAACGCAAACGCCGCGGCTCGCTCACGGCACCAAACGATACTCCCAACATGCAGTTCGCGTTCATCGAACGACAGACGGATCGATGAGCTGCAGTTGAGTCTCCGAGTCCATCCGCTTGTAGAGTGGCTGCGGATAGGTCGTGATGTACACCTCGAGGGTTGGCGAGACGGTGGCGCGCAACAGGTGTCCACCCCACGCGCTGCCGTCGCTGCGACCGAGCACGAGGTGCGCGTGGACGATGGGCTGCCCGCTCTCGGCAAGGGTGATGTCTCCCGAGAGCGTGAGGACCTCCATCTGCTCGTGGAGGGACATGCCCTTGTATTCTTTGCGTGTCACGTCGAACCACCCCACTTCGGGATCGCGCACCGCACCAATCGCTACGAAGTGGGCGTTGACGACCTTCTCCTCGCGCGCGAAAGCGGCGAGCGCACTCAACGCTTCGTCGCCCTGAGACAGCACGAGCACGAATGCCTTGCTGCCGTCTTCGTGCGTCGAGAGAAGGCGGTGCGTCGCAAGCGGAGCCTGACCGTGAGCGCTGGCCTCCGCGGCTTTGACCCAACGCACGGCGGGCTCACGGGCAGCGCACGACGGCAAAGACACCACAAACATCACCATGCCAGTCGCGAATCGTAGCGGTCTCATGACGAGTGAGAGTGTGTGTAGCGATGCATGACCGCGGAGATGTCGAGCTCGCCGTCTTCGACCGCGGCTTCGTCGACCCATTCACGTACGAGCGCCGTGATCGGAACGTGCGCGCCCTCTCGATGAAAGAGGCTCAGCGCGAGGTCGAGATCCTTGCGCACGTCGCGTAGCGCGAACAGCGTTGGTTCGTGGCGATCCTCCACGTAGCCAGCGCGGCGCATCGCGAGCGACGGCGCCAATCGCACGAGGACGTCGAAGAGCGTCTGACGGTCGAGCCCAGCGCTCGCGCCCGCTGTCTCGAGCTCCGCGGCGACGAGGGCGACCGTGGCGAGCATGCTGTTCGCGACGAGCTTGAGGCGCGCGCCGCTCCCAAAGGGGCCTACGTGGCGAAGCTCGCCGAGGCGCTGGAGGACGGGGCGAACGAGCTCGACGTCGGCGCGCTCGCCGCCGGCGATGATGAGCTCGGCTCCCGCGCTCACAGCGGGCGGTGCGCCTATCACCGGTGCGTCCACGAAACGGGACCCGACCTTGGCGACCAGCGGAGCGAGCTCGTCCAGCACGTCGGGTCCGACGGTGCTCATCTCCACGAAGGTCTGTCCACGAGCTGCCGCGAGCGCGCCCGCAGGGCCCCCGAGCGTGGTTCGGAGCGCATCGGGACCCGTGAGGCTCGTGATGACGACGTCGACGTTCGCGACCGCGTCGCGAGGCGTCGCGACGACGGTGCCCACGCCGAGACTCTTTGCACGCGACCGTGTCCGGTTCCAGAGCACGACCTCGACACCGGTCTCGGAGAGGCGGCGCGCGATCGCCGAGCCCATGCGACCCGTGCCGAGGACAGCGACGCGCGTGCTCATGACGCCCCCTTCGACGTGCCGGCGCCGGTCGTTTCAATCTCGTGGAGCGTGTCGCAGAGCGCGAGGGCGCATGCCCTGGCGAGTCGCAACTGGTACTCGTTTCCGCTCGTCTCCTCGAGCTGGGCGGCAAGACGCTCGGCCAGCGTCGTCAGTTCGTGAGCGACGGAGGGATTCGATGACATGACGGGTTCTCCTTGCATGGTGCGCATGGTTCCGGTTGCACGCCCCAGGCCAGCGGCCGCCCGGCCGAAGACGGGTGCCAACCTAGCCAGGCGTTGCGCAATCCGCACGGGGCAGTGCGGAATCCGCAGTCAGGTGCGGAGCTCCGCGTGTTTGCCGCTGGAATTCGCCTAGCCACCACGTGGCACGCGCGTTGCGAAGGGCTCCGCCATGCATGCCAACATCGGTGTCGACATCAGCCCGCGATTCGACGGCGCACGCAGCTTTCCCCGGAGGGTTCAGGTCGATACGGCCCTCGCGAGCATGATGCCGATGCTGCGATGCCTCGCGGGTAGCGCGGTCGAGCTCACGACGTGCGCGATGGAGCCCATCCCACCGGTTCTCATCGAGCCGCGCGATCTCGAGCGCATCGCCTCCGCCCTCGTCGCCAATGCACGCAACGCGATGCCCCACGGCGGGCGCATCCGCATCTCCACGAGCACGGTGGACGCGCCTCCGCTGGGTGCGTCGCTCGGCGCGTCCGAGGATCGTTGGGTGCTCATCCAAGTCGACGACGAAGGGATCGGGATGGACGACGAGACGCTGTCTCGCGCGCTCGCGGGCTCGGGAACGGGGTTGGCGAGTGTGCTCCGCGCGGTGCGTGGCGCATCAGGCGAGCTCCGGATCCACAGCGACGTCGGCCGAGGCACGCGCGTCCAAATCCGGCTGCCGGTGTAGTGAGCGAGAACATCCATGTGGATCGTCCGCCTCGCGCTTCGGCGCCCCTACACGTTCGTCGTCGTCGCGATCCTCATCGTCGTCGTCGGGCTCTACTCGACCGACCACATGGCGACCGACATCCTCCCCGAGATCGACATCCCGGTCATCGCGGTGGTCTGGCAGTACGGCGGGCTCGCGCCGGACGACATGGAGCAACGCTTCACCGGCAACTTCGAGCGGGCCCTGACGACGACCGTCAACGGCATCGAGCACATCGAGAGCCAGTCCCTCTATGGCACGGCCATCATCAAGGTCTTCTTTCATCCGGGCACGAAGATCGAGATGGCCAACGCGCAGGTCACGGCGATCTCCCAGACGCTGCTCAAGCAGTTCCCGACGGGCGCGACGCCGCCGCTCATCGTCAACTACAGCGCCTCGAACGTCCCCATCCTCGAGGGCTCCGCGCACTCGGACTCGCTGTCGGAGCAGCAGCTGTTCGATCTCTCGAGCAACTTCCTCCGCACGGGGCTCGCCACCGTACAAGGCGCGCAGCTCCCGTGGCCGTACGGCGGCAAGCAGCGGCAGCTCATGATCGATCTCGACTCACCGAAGCTCTACTCGCTTGGGCTCTCGCCGAACGACGTCACCAACGCCGTGCTCGCGCAGAACCTCGTGCTTCCGTCGGGCACGGCGAAGATCGGCGACCAGGAGCTCATCTTTCGACTGAACAACAGCCCCGAAGATCCGAAGTCGCTCGGCGGCCTACCCATCACGAGCGTCAAGGGCTCGACGGTGACCATCCGGGACGTCGCCCACGTGCGTGACGGCTTCGCGCCGCAGACGAGCATCGTCCGGGTCAATGGTCAGCGGGGTGTCTTGGTGCCCGTGCTCAAGAGCAGCGGCGCGTCGACGCTCGACATCGCCTCGCGCGTACGCAAAGCGCTCCCAGGGCTCCTCGCCACGCTGCCGCCCGAATACAAGTTCGACCTCTTGTTCGACCAGTCGCTCTACGTGCGTGCGGCAGTCGAAGGCGTCGTCAAAGAGGCCGGCATCGCGGCTGGGCTGACCGCGCTCATGATCCTGCTCTTTCTGGGGAGCTGGCGCAGCACGCTGATCGTCGTCACGTCGATCCCGCTGTCGATCCTGACGTCGCTCATCGTGCTCGCGTGCCTCGGGCAGACGCTCAATCTGATGACGCTCGGCGGGTTGTCGCTCGCCGTCGGGATCCTCGTCGACGACGCCACGGTGGAGATCGAGAACGTGCATCGCAACATGGCGATGAAGAAACCCATCGTCCGCGCCATCCTCGACGGAGCGCAACAGGTCGCCGTGCCTGCCTTCGTCGCGACGCTGTGCATCTGCATCGTCTTCATCCCCGTCGCGTTCATCTCGGGCGCGGCGCGGTCGCTCTTCACGCCCCTCGGGATGGCGGTCGTGTTCGCGATGATGACCTCGTACTTCCTCTCGCGCACGCTCGTCCCCACGATGGTCCACTACCTGCTCGGCGCAGAGGTCGACATCTACGCGGGAGGAGCCCAAAGGCGCGGCCTCGTCTGGCGCGCCCACGAACGATTCAACGTCCACTTCGAGCGGCTGCGCCACGTCTACGGCGAGCTCCTAGATTGCGCCCTCGATCACAAGCGCATCGTCTTGGGCGGCTTCGCGGTCTTCGTTGGCGTCTCGCTCATCGCTCTTGTCCCGAGCCTCGGCAGGGACTTCTTCCCCCAGGTCGACGCTGGGCAGATTCGCTTCCACGTGCGCACGAGCCCAGGCACACGAATCGAAACGACCGAGCATCTGTTCGAGCGCGTCGAGGACGAGATCCGCGCGGTGGTGCCCAAAGACGAGGTCGTGACGGTCGTCGACAACATCGGCATGCCGATCAGCGGCATGAACATGGCGCTCGGGGATGGCTCGATGATCTCGTCGGCCGACGGCGAGGTGCTCGTTCAGCTCGCGGACAAGCACCATTCGACGGCCGAGTACGTCAAGGAGCTCCGGCGGAGCTTCGCGAAAGACTTCCCGACGACCGACTTCTTCTTCCTCGCGCCAGACATCACGACCCAAGTGTTGAACTTCGGTTTAACCGCGCCCATCGACGTTCAGATCGCGGGCCCGCTCATGAACAACGCAAAGAACTACGCCATCGCTCAATCGCTGCGCGACCGGATCTCGCACGTTCGCGGAGCCGTCGATGTGCACCTGTCGCAGGTGGTGAACCAACCCGAGATGCGTGTGGACGTCGATCGCACGGAGGCGAGCGAGCAAGGCGTCACGCAACACGACGTATCGAACGAGGCGCTCGTATCCTTGAGCTCGAGCGGACAGGTCGCACCGAGCTTTTGGCTCGACCAGGCCAAGGGTGTCCAGTACCCCGTGGCCGTCCAGACGCCTCAGTACAACGTCGCGTCGCTCGACGCCGTCCGGCAGACGCCCGTGCACTTGCCGCTCGCGGCGGAGCCTCAAATGCTCGGGAACCTCGCGACCCTGCACCGCAGCTTCACGCCCGTGAACGTGACGCACTACAACGTCCTCAACACGTTCGACGTTCAGGCGAACGTGCAGGGCGCCGACCTCGGGTCCGTCTCGACCGCGGTCGAAGCGCTGATCGCCGATGCGAAGAAGACCCTGCCGCGTGGCACGTCCATCGTGGTCCGCGGACAGGTCGAGAGCATGAACGCGAGCTTCCGCGGGCTCTCCTACGGGATCCTCGCGGCGATCGCCCTCGTCTACCTCGTCATGGTCATCAACTTCCAGTCGTGGGTCGACCCAGTGATCATCCTGTCGGCGCTGCCGGGCGCGCTCGCTGGGATCGTGTGGATGCTCTTCGCCACCGGAACGACGCTGTCGGTGCCTGCGCTGATGGGGGCGATCATGAGCATCGGCGTCGCCACGTCGAACAGCATTCTCATGGTGACGTTCGCCAACGATCAGAGAAAGGTTGGCGACGACGCCCGCCAGGCCGCTTTGGCGGCAGGGTTGACGCGCCTGCGTCCGGTCGTGATGACCGCACTCGCGATGATCCTCGGCATGCTGCCGATGTCGCTCGGTCTCGGGGACGGGGGCGAGCAGAACGCACCGCTCGGCCGCGCCGTGATCGGTGGGCTCTGCATCGCGACGGTGACGACGCTTTTCTTCGTCCCCGTCGTCTACAGCAGTTGGCGCAAGCAGGCGCCACACGCGCCGACACTGGAAGGAGAGCTCTGATGGCGACGAGACGACGGGTCGTGTGGTTGGGCAGCGCGCTGGCGGCGTTCTTCGCGTGCCTCGTGATGGCGGGGGTCTGGCCTCGTCTCGCGCGTCGAACGGCGATGGCGGCGGAGGAGCGCAGTGCGTCCGAGACGCCGGCGCGCGTCGACGTCGTGCACGCGAAGCGGGCGACTGCGGCCGACGGTCTCGTGCTGCCCGGGTCGGTGCAGCCGCTCCAGGAGACGGGCGTGTACGCGCGAGCCAACGGCTATGTCCACGCGTGGCTCTTCGACATCGGCGCGCACGTCACGAAGGGACAAGTGATGGCCGAGCTCGACGTTCCCGACATCGACGAGGAGCTGAGGCAAGCGCAAGCCAGCGCCCACCAAGCCGACGCGCAGACCACGCAAGCCAAGACGCAGCTCGCGCTCGCGCTCATCACCACACAAAGATACGCAACGCTCGGCGCGGCGGGCCTCGCGACGCAGCAGGACGTCGACCAGTATCGCGCCGCCTACGAGGCCCAGAAGGCCAACGTCGCGGCCGCCGAGGCAGCGCACGCGAGCTCTCTCGCGAACGTCGAGCGCCTTCGAGACTTGAAGAGCTTCGCCCTCATCCTGGCGCCGTTCGATGGTGTCGTGACGGCGCGTACCGCGGAGGTCGGTCAGCTCGTCGTAGCGGGCACCGGGAAAGCGCTCTTCACGGTGGCCGAGGTCGACACCGTCCGCGTCTTCATCCACGTGCCGCAGCTCTATGCTGGCGACGTCGCCGTCGGGATGGACGCGCCCGTCACCGTACGTGAGCTTCCGTCGCGCGTGTTCCCCGGCAAAGTCGCGCGGACGGCGCATGCGCTCGACACGGCCACCCGCACGCTCCTCACGGAGGTCGACGTCCCCAACGCCGATGATGCGCTCATCGCGGGGATGTACGGGCAGGTCTCGTTCCGCATGACGGGGCACGGCGAGCCGCTCACGCTACCGTCGACAGCGGTCGTGATCGACGCGCGTGGGACGCGGGTGGCGATGGTTCAAGGCGGTGCCATTAGCTGGACGAGCGTCGACATCGAGAGAGACTTCGGCGACCGGCTCGCCATCGCAGGGGTCACGGAAGGAGACGTGCTCGTCGCGGCGCCGAGCGATCGTCTGGTCGAAGGGATGCGCGTGTCCGCTTACCCCTGACCCGTGACATCATCGCTCCGTATGGGGACATGCTTCACTCCCGAAGACGACGAGAAGCTCGCGCGCGGGTGGCCGTATCTCATCGTGCCGGTCGACGGACGTAACGAGGACAAGACGTCTGCCTCGGCGATAAAGGCGTGGATGGCCAGCGACCCGGTGTTCTTCACCGAGTGGCCGCGCAAGACGCTCCACCGCTTCATGCACGCGTCCATGCGGTCGTCCGCCGGCGACGAGACTGGCTGGAAGGCCGCGCTCGAGAATGACGCGCCACCCACCGCGGCTGAATCGCTCGACGGGCTACGGAACCTCTTTCGCAACGGCGGCCGCACCTATCCGTTCAATCACCGGGATGTCGTCTGGGGC
>Ga0302326_10019243_pt1 | contig 14114 bp, 14 predicted proteins | sample Palsa_T0_3_FD_202264 | JGI IMG/M metagenome (GOLD analysis project Ga0302326, IMG submission 202264) | Peat permafrost microbial communities from Stordalen Mire near Abisko, Sweden - Palsa_T0_3 | ecosystem: Environmental > Terrestrial > Soil > Palsa > Peat permafrost | place: Sweden: Abisko... | reverse complement strand
GTTTCCGGCCGCCTGGGCGCCTTCGGGACCGCCCAGCTCGGTGTCGCTGATCTGCTCGCCGATGGCCGCCTCGACCACGGACGGGCCGGACAGCGCGACGGCCGCGGTGCGGACCATGACCACGAAATGCGCGGTGGCGGCGTGCAGCGCCGAGTCGCCGTAGGCCGGGCCGAGCACGGCCGCGGCCCGCGGCACCGGCGGCTGGCCGGGGCGCGGCCGCAGGAACGTCTGGAAGTCCAGTGGCAGTCCGCTGAAGCGCCAGCCCATCACGTCAGGGATGCGGCCGCCGTCAGCGTCGCACAGCAGCACCAGCGGGTAGCCGAACCGCTGCGCCTGCTCGATCAGGCGTCCCTGCTTGCGCATGCTCACCGGGGCGGTGGTGCCGGCCAGCACGGTGGCGTCGATGCCGATAAGGGCGACGGTGCGCCCGTCGATGCGGCCGAAGCCGGTGACCACGCCATCGCCGGGGACGTGCCTGCCGGTGCGCCGCTCCGGCAGCGCCAGCGAGCCCGTCTCGAACCACGAGCCCTCATCCAGGACCAGCCCGATCCGCTCCCGGACCGGCAACCGGCCGGAGGCGCGGTGCTTGTCCACCGCCTGCGGGCCGCCCATCGCAAGCGCGTCGGCGTGCCGCCGCTGCGACTCGGCCATGCGCTCGCCCATCGTGGGCATGGTCATGGCGGTAAACTACCATACGATCGGTAGATTGTCTGCGGAAGACAGCTCATGACCGCAAACCCCTGGCTACCCCCAGCCCAGTCGATCTCCCCGTAACAACGCAATCAAATCCGCGCCATCATCACCGACCGTTCACCGGGTGAATTCTTACCAGCCTCTCTCACCAGCCGCCGTCATTACCTCGACAAAAACCAGCACGCCAACCGCGCCCTGCTTGGCGATCTGCACACTAAACGGGAACGCAGCAGAACGTTTCCATGCCTGTTTTCCGTCCTAGTCATCAGCGCCGATGCATCGAAGACTGGATACATTCCCCCGGCTGTCGTCGCCGCAGGTATTACGACTTTGCTCCAATTCTTTCCTACTCCTTATTACCGAGACGGTAGAGAGTAAATTGGCGCGCGATTGGACGAGTTGAGGGATGGGAACGGAGTCCTTGCGGGCCGTCAGTTCCGGCACTGGGGATCTCGATTATCCAGGCTAGGCCGTTATCGCTAAGCGAATCCGGCTCCTGAAGGTCGCCGAGAAAAGCCTCGACGCTCTTTTTGTCATAGGGAGCGGGGAGCGTCACGCCCGCATTAGTGGCGTCTGTCACTATCGCACGGCAGATCGCAGGCCAGCGGCCCTGGCCCCACCAGTGGCGTGTGTAGGAAGTCGATCCGGCGATGGTGAGCAGGCGGAAAGTCGCATCGGGGCCGATCAGGTCCTCATCGAAGCGGTGCCACATCCGGATCTGGCGGCGGACCGTGCGCTCAACGTCGGCCCAGCCATCGGCAAATAGCTCTGAGACCACGCGGCCGTCGGGAAGTTGCCACGAAGGATCGGTCAGGCCATGTTCAACGCCCTGCCAGTTCACGCCTTCGATGGGATCGATATGCGGCCGAATGACCTTCGTCGCTGCGATGCTCACTTTAGCCATGAGCGCATCGCTGGACAGATGCCAGTTCTCCACATCGGTATCGTTGCGCCAGCACCAGGCAGCAATCCCCAGGGCGACCGCGTCCGGAACGGCATCGGGAAGAACGTTCCTGGCGAAGAAGTCCAAGAGTCCTTCGAAACGAGCAGAGAATTCCTCGTCTCCCATCAGCTGGCCAATGAGTGCCTCGGGCTGAATCCCCCTGTACTCCGCGGCGGGATGCAGGATCCACTCGGCGACACGGTCTCTGATAAGTTCGCCGGTACTAATATCGCTATCGGCTGCGGCGGTTATGCGCGTAGCATCCAGCAGCCCGAACTCACCGGCCTGATCGGCGACCAGTTCTGCGCCCCTACCGATATCGTGGCCGACCGCGATCTCCACCGAATCATCCAGCATGCTAAGTCGCGCGAAATCCTCGTCCTCGCAAGGAAGCAGTAGCAGTTCACCCCTGGCCGGGTGGTACTGCACGTCGATGATCATGCCGGTACGGAACAGTTCCCCCATACCACGTGCAAAATCGTGGCCCGCGGCGATTAGAGGTAGACAGGGCGCCAGCAGAAACCTTAACGTCCTTAACCTCATGTATCCTGTAGGTGTGCGTGAGATGGGTATCCAGGAGGCCCGGCCCGTACTCGGCGACCTCGTGAGAGACGCACAGCGGCATGGGATCGAGACCCGGCTTACCCGCAACGGACGCCCGGCCGCGATGATCGCCCGGCTGGCCGACATAGACCGCGGAGCAGCGGAATGCGGGAATCTCCTGACCCGCCTTACGGACGATCCCGACATGATGTTGACGGGACACGAACGGGAGGCGATCAAGGTGGTGCGGGCGGTACTCGCCAGGGTCGCGGATAAGGAGCGCGATGCCGCTCTCTGAGGGTCAGCGCACCTCTGGCGTATTCCGGACACTCGTCACGCGCCTTCGTGAGCGGCGGGCGGGAGGAGGCCGGCCGGCAGTAAAGGACCAGGGGCCAGAAGCCGCGCGGATACAGGCTGCCCTTGAAATGCACGAGTTCGGTGTCCGGCTGTACCGGCAGCGGATGCACCGTGAGCATCCGCAGGCTAACCGGAATGAGATCGACGGCATGGTGCGGACATGGCTTGCCGAGCCCCCGCGCAGCGGGTACCTGCGTCTGCCCTCAAGGAAACGAGACCGTGGCATCAGCTGAGTCAGCACTCCGCACTTCGGTCGCTGACCTGGACGCAGTTCGAGTGCGGTGGGCACTCGTCGGCGGCCTAGCTGTCTCCGCCCGGACGATCCCCCGGTTCACCAAAGACCTAGACTTCGCCATCGCCGTGGCTAGCGACGACGAAGCAGAAGGCGTAGTGCACAGGCTTCGTTCACGCGGCTATCACCCCGTAGAGGTACTTGAGCAGGAGTACGTGAAGCGCCTGTCTGGCGTCCGGCTGGCACGTAACGGCTCAGACGTTCTCATGGATCTGCTCTTCGCCAGTTCAGGGATCGAGAACGAAGTTGTAGCAAGTGCCGACCGTCTCGAGGTGCTGCCGCGCCTGACAGTTCCGGTCGCGACCACGCCGCATCTGATCGCACTTAAAGTTCTAGCAGGGCGCAGCCAGGATCTCACGGACCTTGGCTACCTCATCCCGTCAGCGTCATCCGCCGAACTCGACGCTGCACGCGAAGCAGTCAAGCTCATCAAGGCTCGCGGGTTCAACCGGGAACAAGATGTTGCCGCCGATCTGGAAATCCTCATAGCGGACGCGAGACGCTGATAGTTCGTGCACAACCGGCCCGGTCGACTTCGCATCCAAGCCCGTAAAGCCGCTTGACTTGCGCGGTCATCACGCCGCTATTCTGACTGCATGAATTTCTCCGATTCGGGGAAATCTCACCGGAATGCGCGTTCAAGTCCCCCTCGGACACTGCGCACGTATCTGACCTGCTCTTATTCCTTACCCGGCTTAAGTTAGATGAGCAACACCTCAGGTCAGAGAAACGCGAGTTTAAGTCGCTCTCGGACACTAACCGTTTGCACGCGCTGTGGCGCCGTCCGGTCCTGCGGCTGATCCGTTGGGGCGCGCCACTGACTGGCGAACTGCCCGTCGGCGCTCTCCATCCGGGACTGCAGACATTCTTCCAGTGCCCTGGACCGGGCGCGGAGCCGCCGCCGGACGACGCCGCCAGGCCGCGGGACGATATCGCGATGAACGCGTAGACCTCCGCCATGACCCGCTCGGGATCCTCCACCAGGTCCTCATAACGGATCCGGTGGCAGCGTCCCGGCTGCTTTTGTTCCACCTCGCTGATCAGCGTGGCGTTGTCGAGTCAGTACCGGGCCAGCGCCAGCACCGCGTTACCCGGCGACCCGACGATGTAGTGACCGAACCCGTAGCCGTTCAGCCCCCACGGGCACGCGTCGAGACCGGACCGGAGCATGTCCATCGGATGCCGGTACAGGCACAGGAAGCGCGCGCCCGGGTAGATCTGCGTCAGCAGGTCCGCGAACCGCGCCGGCGGCCGGATGCTAGACGCCGGCCAAGGCGGAGCAACTGGACCTGTGCCGGTTCCGCCGCCTGGCAGCGCAGGCGGCCGACGGCTCGGACGACAAGCGCGGCGCGGGTCTGCTGCGCCAGGCGCTGGGGCTGTGGCGCGGGCCGACCCTGGCCGGGGTGCAGAGCCCCTGGCTGAATGCGATGCGGGACACGCTGGAGGCGGACCGGCTCGCCGCGCTCGCGGATCTCAGCGACATCCGGCTACGCCAAGGGGAGCACGGATGTTCCGGCTGATCGGCCTGCACCCCGTCCCCGATCTCACTACGCGCGCCGCTGCCAGCCTGGCCGGGATGGATGAAACCGCGGGCCGTCGCGTGCTCCGTGAGCTCAGCCGCGCCCAGATGCTGGCTGAGCGCATCCCCGGCCGGTACACCTTTCACGACTTGCTCCGTGCCTACGCCGCCGACCAGGCCCGCGCGCATGACAGCAAGCCCGAACGCACCGCCGCCATCGGCCGCCTCCTGGACCACTACCTTCATACCGCCGCTCACGGCGCCTTCCTGCTGCACCCGGCCCGTGAGCCGATCGAGCTGGCCGCGCCCGCTCCTGGCGTCACTCCCGAACGGCTGGCTGATACTCAACAGGCTCTGGCCTGGTTTAAAGCCGAGCGGCACGTCCTCGCCGCCGCGGTCACCCTGGCCGTCCGGTCAGGGTTCGGTGTTCACGCCCGGGAAATCCCCTTGGCCATGAGCCTCGGACACGCTCCTACGTACCTGACCGACGCGGGTCCGCCCGGCAGGGCTACGTCATCGGGCTTGTCAGGCCGGCGCGGAGGCGAGCGTCCGGACAGCCGAGATCGCCGCCGCCAGCCGCGGTGACAGGTGCTCGCCGTCGCGGACGATGAGGACGGTGTACCGGACGACGTCTACGCCGGTGATCCGCATGCGGCTGACCGGGGCCGGGGACGGCGTGAGCTCGGGCGCGATCGTGATCCCCCAGCCGATGCCAGCCAGGGCCAGGGCCGTTCCGACCTCGTTGACCGTGGCCGTGACCCTGGGCTGGAAGCCCGCGGTCACGCACATGCTGGTGATGAGGCGGCCGAGCGCGGTGTCCGGGCCGGGCAGCACCCACGGCTCGCCTTCCAGGCGCCCCATGGTGCACCGTCCGCCTCCCGCGAGCGGATGGTCCGGGTGCACGCACAAGGTCAGCGGATCCTGTCCGATGATCCACTCTCGCAGGCCCTGTCCGGCCGGGCCGCGGGCGTTGCCGTAGCGGGAGATGATCACGATGTCGAGGTCATCGCGGCGGACGGCGTCGGCGGCCGACTCATCGGTCACTGCAGCGAGGCGGATCTCCATGTCGGGGAATCGCGTGCGCACCTCGGTAAGCCCGCGGCTCATGATCCACGGGCCTTCGCGGAACGGGATGCCGACCCGGAGCAGGCCGGTGATCGTTGTCGCGCCGTCCAGCGACGCTTCCGCTGCGCGCAGCTCCACGACGATCCGCTCGGCGTGCTCGACGAGGTTGCGGCCGGCCGGGGTGAGCGTGATCCGGTTCCCCGCCCGCTCGATCAGCGCCGTTCCGGCTTCTGCTTCGAGCGCGGAGAGCTGCTGGGAGACCGCTGACCGGGTGTACTGCATGCGGCGCGCGGCCGCGGCGATGGAGCCCTCGGCGGCCACGGCCCGGAGCATGATCAGTCGGCGGACGTCCAGCATGGGTGTCAGTTTATCTAACGCCGGACGTCATCGATAGTAACTCCTGGTTACTTGCGTCGGCGCCGGCGCAGTTGCTGTAGTGATGGCAGGCCAGTGACCCTCACCGAGGTGCAGCACAGCATGAGTGAATTCCTTGACCGGCTGCGGGGCGGCGAGCAATGCCTGGTGCTCGCGATCCGGAGCAGCAGGACCGCTGACGTAGTACGCGTCGCGAAGTCCACCGGACACGATGCCGTCCTGATCGACCTCGAGCATTCGGTGATGTCACTTGACGTGGCAGCCGCCCTCGCCGCGACAGCGAGCGACCTGGGGCTGTTCCCGTTCGTCCGCCTGCCGGAAGCCGAGTACGGCGCGATCGGACGGCTGCTCGACTGCGGCGCGGGCGGCATCGTAGCCCCGCGCATCCAGACGCCCGGCCAGGCCGCGACCGTCGCCCGGGCCTGCCGCTTCCCCCCGCACGGACAGAGATCCCAGCTGGCAACGGTACCGCCGTTCGGCATGCGGCCGACGCCGGCCGCGGAGCTGAACCCTGCCCTCGATGACGCGACGGTCGTGCAGATCCTGATCGAGACACCGGACGGGGTCGGCCGCGCGGACGAGATCGCTGCCGTCGACGGCGTCGACATGCTCGCGTTCGGCGCCAACGACTTCACTGCCGAGATCGGCGCGCCCGGGCAGTACGGCGACCCGCGGGTGACCGAGGCTGTCGCCGCTCTGGCCAGCGCCTGCAAGCGGCACGGAAAACTGCTCATGGTCGGCGGCATCGGCGATCCCGCGAGGCTCCGCGAGCTCGATGCCCTGGGCGTCTGCCCGCTGCGGCTGACCGGGACCGACACCGACATGCTGTACGCGGGCGCCGCGGCCCGCGCGGAAAGGTTCCTGTGATGGCCGACATCCCGGATTGCGCGCCCATGCGGCCCGCCGACACCCTCACCCGCCCGGCGTTCGCCCTCCCGGCCCGTGCGTGCGACGCCCACTTCCACGTGTTCGAGCCCGGCTACCCGCACGCCGCGGACCCGCTCTATACGTTTCCCGACGGCACCGTGAAGCAGTACCTTGCGATGACCGAAGCACTGGGCATCGAGCGGATGGTCCTCGTCCAGCCCACGTACTACGGCAATGACAACGGCCTGCTGCGTGACGTGCTGAAGCGCCTCGGGCCGCGCTGCCGCGGCGTGGTCCGCATCGACGAGAACACCAGCGACGCCGAGCTCGACGACTACCACGCGCTCGGCGTCCGCGCGATCAGGCTGGACCTGTTCGCCCGCGCGAGCTGGCCCACGGCCGACATCATCGGCTACGTCCGCCAGCTGGCCGCCCGGGCCAAGCCACGGGGCTGGCATCTGCAGTTTTATACACCCGGCACGATCGTCAGGGATCTCCTGCCGTTCCTCGCCGACCTTGAGGACACCTTCGTCATCGACCACATGGGCTACATGACCGAAGTCGACCCGGGGTTTGAGCGCCGCCTGCTCGACCTGCTGCGCCAGGGCAGCTGCTGGGTCAAGCTGTCGGGCGCATACCGGGTGGCGAAGTCCAGGCCGCTCAGCTCGGTCTCCCCGCTAGGCCGGGCCCTGGTAGCGGCGCGGCCGGACCGCCTGATCTGGGGCTCAGACTGGCCGCACCTGACCGACGGGCAGCGCGACACCGGCGAGATCTTGAACCTGCTCGGCGACTGGGCACCGGACGAGGCCGACCGGCGGGCGATCCTCGTCGACGGGCCGGACCGCCTCTTCTTCACCTGACCATCGGCTGCCGGACAGGCAAGTCTGCCATGACAGCGCGAACACTCCAGGGAGACCAAGAATGACTACGTCTGACTCATCAGCTGACCGCCCCGTGATCCTGATCCACGGATTCGGCTCGAGCACGGATGCGCTCTGGCGCAAAGCCGGCTGGATTGACACCCTCGAGGCCAGCGGCCGTGAGGTGATCGGCGTCGACCTTCCCGGGCACGGGGCGCAGCGGGATAACCCCCGCCGTGACCCGGCCGACCTCCTGCTCGAGCAGGCCGCCAAGTACGGAACGGCTGACGCTGTGGGATTCTCGGTCGGCGCGTGGGCGCTGCTGGCCGCAGCGGCCGAGCAGCCGGAGCTGTTCAGCCGGATCGCCGTTCTCGGCGCCGCAGACCTGGTTCTCACCCAGGGGATGCACACCCCGGCCAGGCAGCAGCCCGTGATCGACATTCTCCGCGCCGCCGGGGAGCCGGCGGGCAATCCGATGGCCGCGGCGATCCTCGCGCTGATCGCGGAGGCCGGCAACGACCGGAACGCCGCCGCCGACTTCCTCGCCGCGGATAAGCGTTTCCCCGCCCTGGAGGATCTCGCCCGCATCACCGCCGCGACCCTGGTCGTCGAAGGCGGCCACGACGAGGCCGGGCCGTCCGAGCGGGTCTTGCAGGCGATCCCGCATTCGGAACGCCTGGTGGTCGAAGGCGCCGGCCATTTCGCGATCCCCGCCGACGCGCAGTGCCAGACCTCCGTCATCGCGTTCCTCAGCCGGGAAGACCGGTGACGCACGTGAGCCGCCCGGGCCGCACACGGCCGTTCAGATTCGGCGTCGTCGCGATGCCCGCCCCTCCAGGCTCGGCCCGCACACTCCAGGCGACCGCCAAGTCCGCGGCCAGCCAAGGCTACTCGATCCTCCTCGCCCCGGACAGCATGTTCCTGCTGGCTCCCCTGCCGAGCCTCGCGGTCGCGGCGTCGGCAGCCGACATCCGAGTCGGCACGTTCGTCATGTCTGGCCTCTTGCGTGCCCCCGCCGTCGCGGCATGGGAAGCACACACGCTGTCGGTCCTCACCGAGGGACGGTTCGAGCTGGGTATCGGCGCGGGACTTCAGGCCAGCGTTCCGTTCCTGGAGGCTTCCGGCATAACGTCCGCCAGGCCCGCCGGCCGGATCCGGAGGATCGAGGAGGTCATCGACCGGCTCGGCGCCCTCAGCAACGGCGTACACGTCCACGTCACGGTCGCCGCGGGAGGCCCCTGGGCACAGCGGCTTGCAGCGCGGGTGGCCGACTCGGTGATCCTCACCGGAGATCCGTACCTGGACGTGGCCGGCCACAGCGCCCTCGTCGACGAGTTCCTCCAGACCGCGGGCGATCGCGCGGAGCAGATCGAGCTTGTCACCAATCTCCTGATCGCCGGTGACGGCCTGGTAGCTCAGGGCCTGCTTCATGCCCGCGGCCTGGACGCGGCCCGGCTCATGGAGTCCGGTGCCGTCTCGGTCCTCCGCGGCGGCGTGGACGAGATGTGCGACGAGCTGCAACGGCGCCGGGAGGTCCTGGGCAGTTCGTACATCACGGTCAGCGAACCGCTGATGGAGCGGTTCGCGCCTATGGTCGAGAGGCTGGCGGGCAAATGAGCCGCGGCACCGCGGGCGCGCGGCGGGCGCGAGGACCCGAATCGCAGGCAACAGTTCCTGGTCGTAATGAGGAGAAGCCGGTATGAGTGACGAAATTGAGGTGCTGATCGTCGGGGCGGGGCCAGTCGGCCTGAGCGGCGCGCTCGCGCTCGGCCGGGCTGGGATCCGGACGCTGGTCCTGGAACGGCGCGGCGAGTTCTCGCGCTACCCCAAGGCGAACGGCGTTCACGCCCGGACCATGGAGATCTTCCGGGAATGGGGAGTGGCCCAGGGGATCACGGACATGACGGGACACATCCCTGAGGGCGTGGTCATCGCGTGGCGAACCCGGCTGAACGGCTTCGAGTTCGGCGAGATCTCGCTCGGGCAGTCCGAGGAGACGCTTCGCCTGCTCAGCCTGCTCTCGCCCGAACAGCTGTCGGTGGCCGGCCAGCACATGTTCGAGCCCCTGCTCGCGAAGGCAGCCGGCGAGATGGACGCCGTGACCATCCGCCTCGGCGCAGAGGTCGTCAGCCTTGCCGTCGGCGACGACAAGGTGACCGCGGACTACATCGAATCCGGCGGAACACGGCGCACGGTCACCGCGCAGTACGTGATAGGCGCGGACGGCGTCCGCAGCATCGCCCGTCGCACGCTCGGCATCGGCGAGCACGGCCAGGAGTCCCTCGGCACTGCCATCAACGTGCAGTTCGACGCCGACTTGGATCGGTACCTCGCCGAGCGCATCATCCCGATCATCTGGATCGCGAACAAGGACACCCAGGGCGCGTTCATCCGCGACAGCCCCACGCGCTGGCGGTACAACTTCGACATGCCGCCGGGAGCCGATCCCGAGTCCGTGACCCAGGAGCGGTGCGAACAGGAAATCATCCAGGCGATAGGCGAGGAAGTGCCGGTCAAGTTCCACTACATGTGGTCCTGGACGCACGACCTGGCAGTAGCGGGCACGTGGCGCCAGGGCCGGGCGTTCCTGGCCGGCGATTCCGCCCACCACTTCCCGCCGCACGGCGGCTTCGGCCTCAACAGCGGCGTGCAGGACATCCACAATCTCGCGTGGAAGCTCATCGCGAGACTGCGCTGGAGCGCCGGGGACCGGCTGCTGGACTCCTACCAGGCCGAGCGCATCGGTGTCGCCGAGGCAAACGGCGAGCTGTGCATGAACAACACCCGCGCGATGGAGAAGACCGGATTCCTCACGCAAGACACGAGCTTCCTCGCGGCGATCGAGGCCGAGACGGAGGAAGGCGAGCGCGCGCGGAAGTCAATCACCGACGGCATCAGCGGGCAGCAGGACGTCCTGGCGAACCACGGCCACCAGTTCGGCTTCCAGTACGACAGCACCGCCGTGGTTCCGGACGGCTCGCGGATCGTCGCATCCACCGTCGCCGAGTACCGTCCGACAGCGCGGCCAGGCGCCAGCGCGCCGCACTCCTGGGTGATGTGGCAGGGCCGGCAGATCTCGACCATCGATGTCTACGACGGCGGCTTCATTCTCCTCACCGGTCCGGACGGAACCGGCTGGCTGGACGCGGCTGCACGGATCGGCGGAGATCTGGGGCTTCCCCTCAAGAGCTTCGCGCTGGGCCGCGACCTAGCCCCGGTCGACGAGCCCGTCTGCGACCTGCTCGGGCGCTACGGCCTGCAGCCGGCCGGCGCGCTGCTGATCCGGCCGGACGGATACGTCGGATTCCGGTCCGCAGCGCGAAGCGATGACGAGTACGCGCGGCTGCGCGGCGCACTCAGCCAGATTCTCGACCTGGCCGAAGCCACATAGGCCCCCAAGACTCCGTCCGCAACCTGCAGAAAGGTCACCACCCATGCCGCTCGAGCCGCTCACCCCGCAGAACACCACCATCATCCTGGTCGACCTCGCAGTCGGCTTCGCGAACCTGCTCCGCTCGCACGACCTGGCCGACCACGTCAACAACGTGGTCGGCCTCGCCAAGACCGCGACCTTCTTCCAAAGCGGACTGGTGGTCACCAACGGCCTGCCCGCCAAGCCCTCCGGACCCCTGTACCCGCAGCTGCTCGAAGTCATCGGCGGCCACCCGGTAATCGAGCGTCCCGGATTCTTCGACTGCTTCCGTGACGAGGCCTTCGCCGAAGCGGTGCGCCAGACCGGCCGGTCCAAGCTGGTCATCGCGGGCATCTCGACCGAGGGCTGCATCTTGCAGACGGTGCTGGGCGCGCTGCGGGCCGGGTACGAGACGCACGTCGTCGTCGACACGTGCGCCAGCCTGACAGCCGAGACCCACCAGACCTCGATCCGGCGCCTGGTACAGGCCGGTGCCGTGCCCGTCACGTGGTTCTCCGTGGCCGGCGAGTTCCAGGCCGACCACCGCAATCCCACGGCACCGCTCTACCAGCAGATCATGCGCGAGCACGTTCCGGCAATGGCCATGGGCGCGCAGCTGTACGCCGCCACCCGCGAACAACTGCTCCTGCAGTCCGCGGTCACAGCGTCCTGAACCGCCGTGGCGGCACCGCCTGCCAGCGCGTGGTGATCCGGGCATTCACTCGGACTGCTCGGCGGGCGTACTCGACGGCCAGTGAGCGGGCGACCAGTCACCCTCTGGGTCCGTGGTCTGCCCCACTTCGATCAGATGGCCGTCGGGATCGCGGATGTAGCAGCGCTTCTCGTACGGGTGCTGTTTCGGCGGCGTCAGGAATTGAGCACCCCGGGCGCTCCACTCGGCGTACACGGCGTCGATGTCTTTAACCCGGATATTGAGGAAGCTGCTGACCCGGTCGGGATCGCGCGGCGTCTCCAGGGTGACCGTCGGCTTGTCGTCGGTCGGGCCGCCGCCGGAATTGATGACGATCCAGCTGTTGGCGAGCGCAACGTTGACCGGGTCTCCGGGGAAGGCCACCCTGCCGCCGAGTACTTCGGTGTAGAAGCGCCGAGAGCGCTCGACATCGTCCGAGACGATGAAGTGGGTCAGCACAATTCCCTCTGGGGGCGATGGGAGCTCGGCCATCCGGGCACCTCCGCTGGCTAGGTCTCACACCCCGCTTTGCGGCGGGGCCCGCAGCCGACGTTACTACGAGTTAAGCCTTCTGGCGCAGGCCGATCTGATGGCCGGCCTGGTCCGGGCGGGGGAGCGCGGCGTGCCGCGCGGCCAGCCCGCTGACCACGGCCGCCGCCTCGGCCGGCATCGGCGTTACCCGGCCCTGGCTGACGTGCAGGAACATCAGCTCGCAGGTCGCGGCCAGGGCGCCCGTCCGCCACATCTGGTGGAACACGTGCATCCGCCTGGCGTCCTGGGCCAGCAGCTGGGTCTGGTACCTGAGCACGGCGCCCTCGGTCACGCTGTCCAGGAAGCACAGATGGCTTTCCGCCGTGTAGACGCCGTCGCCGGTCCGCGCCTGGTAGCCGGCGCCCAGGCCGACGTGATCAAGGAACGCCTCGGTCGCCTCGGTGAACGCCATGAAGTAATAGGCGTCCATCATGTGGCCGTTGTAGTCGATCCAGTCCGGCGGGACCAGCCGGCTCCCGGTACTCAGCCCCCCGGGAAGCTCACCCATGCTCGAACGCGGGCACGTCCGCGAGCAGCTGGCGGGTATAGGCGTGGCTCGGGGCGGCCAGCACCTCGGTGACCGGTCCGCGCTCGCAGATCTCCCCGGCGCTGATGACCGTCACGTCGTCGGCGATGCTCCGGACCAGCGGCAGGTTGTGCGTGATGAACAGCAGGGCCAGGCCCCGTTCGGCCTGCAGCCGCAGCAGCAGCTCCACGATGGCCGCCTGCACCGACACGTCAAGCGCCGAGGTGACCTCGTCGCAGACCAGCAGGTCGGGATCCAGGACCAGGGCCCGGGCCAGCGCCACCCGCTGGCGCTCTCCGCCTGACAGCTCGTCGGGGTAGCGGGCGGCGAACGAGGCCCGCAGCGCGACCGAGGTCAGCGCGTCGTCGACCTTCTGCTGGTGCTCCTTGCCCGCCAGCTTGCGGCCCTGCTTTTTAGAGAAGTGCGCCAGCGGCGTGCCCACGATCTGGCCCACGGTGTGCCGGGGGTTGAGCGAGGAGTACGGGTTCTGCGAGACGAACTGGATCCGGCGTAGCTGGTCCTGGGTCCGGCGGCCGACGCCGGGGGCCAGGTCCTGGCCGGCGAACGTGATCGTCCCGGTCCAGTCCTTGTGCAGCCCGACCACGCACCGGGCCAGGGTGGTCTTGCCCGAGCCCGAGGTGCCGACGATCGCGACCGACTGGCGGGCCCCCACGACCAGGTTGACGTCCCGCAGCACCGGCTTGTCGGTGTAGGAGACCGACACGCCGCTGATGGTGAGCACCGGTTCCTCGTCAGGGAGCTCAGGGCGCGCCCCGGCCAGCGTGACGGTGCCCGCCAGCGCGGTGACCTCCGCGGCGCGCACGCACCGGGCGGCGTGCCCGGTGCCGGACACGTTGATCAGATCGGGCTGGCGCTGCTCGCACTCGGCGATCGCAAACTCGCACCGCGGCTGGAAGAAGCAGCCGGGCGGGCGGCTGCCCGGCCGCGGTGGGCTGCCGGCCATCCCGTGCAGCTCGTAGGTGCCCTCGAGCACCGGGATGGCCCGCATCAGCCCGCGGGTGTACGGATGGGCCGGGCTGGCGAACACCTCCCGCGCCTGGCCGACCTCGATCAGCCGCCCGGCGTACAGCACCGCGACCAGGTCCGCGATCTCGGACACCACGGCCAGGTCGTGGCTGATGTAGACCGCGGCCACCTGGTAGGACCGGCACAGCCCGCGCACGGTGTCCAGGACCCGGCGCTGGGTGGTGACGTCCAGGCCGGTGGTCGGCTCGTCCAGCACGATCAGCCGGGGCCGGCAGGCGAACGCCATGGCCAGGGCCACCCGCTGTTGCTGGCCGCCGGACAGCTGGTGCGGGTAGGCGGCCAGGATGGGGGCCGGATCTTCCAGGCCCGCCTCGGCCAGCACGTCATCCAGCCGGCCCTGGTCGCCGCCGTGGATGGTGAACACCTCGCGCAGCTGGGTGCCGATCTTCAGCA
>Ga0302326_10019238_pt1 | contig 14116 bp, 11 predicted proteins | sample Palsa_T0_3_FD_202264 | JGI IMG/M metagenome (GOLD analysis project Ga0302326, IMG submission 202264) | Peat permafrost microbial communities from Stordalen Mire near Abisko, Sweden - Palsa_T0_3 | ecosystem: Environmental > Terrestrial > Soil > Palsa > Peat permafrost | place: Sweden: Abisko... | reverse complement strand
GCCTAAGGAGTTCAGATGACGGGCAAGATCTCCGAGGAGGACATCGAGCACATCCTTCAGCACACGGAACGCTTGTGGGGCAATCTCCGGGGCGCCCGGATTTTTGTTTCCGGCGGAACGGGCTTCGTGGGCTGCTGGCTGCTGGAAGGCTTCGCACGGGCGAATGAGAGACTCGGTTTGGGCGCAAGCGCCGTCGTACTGACAAGAGATCCTGCCGCCTTTCACCGCAAAGTTCCTCATCTCGCTTCCAGTTCGTCCATACAATTACTGGAAGGCGATGTCCGTTCGTGTGTCTTTCCGCCGGGGGAGTTTCGCTTTATAATTCACGCCGCTGCGGATGCCAGCGCTCATGCCGCAACAGATCTGCCTCTCGAAACCCTCGACACAATCGTGGGAGGTACTCGCCACATGCTTGAGTTTGCCAGCCGGTGCGGTACTTCCAGCTTTCTGTTCGCAAGCTCCGGGGCGGTGTACGGGCGGCAACCGCCTGATATCACTCACGTGCTGGAAGCTTTTCGCGGTGGTCCCGATCCTACCGACCCAAAATCGGTTTACGGTGAATCAAAACGCCTGGCCGAGTTACTTTGCAGCCTGTATGCCTCTCAATTTGGTTTCGAATGCAAGATCGCGCGGTGTTTTACATTTGCCGGGCCCCATCTGCCTTTGAACGGGCTTTTCGCTGTCGGAAACTTCGTCCGCGACGCCATTCTTGACAGACCCCTCCGCCTGGGCGGCGATGGAACCCCTCGCAGGTCTTACCTCTATGCAGCCGATCTCGCCATCTGGCTTTGGACCATATTATTAACTGGCAGAAACTGCGTTCCCTACAACGTCGGTTCCGAGCACGATCTCGATATTGCGTCCCTCGCGCGGACAGTCACAAGCGTGCTGAATCCCCGCTTGAGTATCGAGATCGCACGGACGCCCGTGCCCGGGCAGCCGCTCCAGCGTTACGTTCCCTCGACCGTGCTCGCCAGAACCGAACTTGGCCTCAGGGAACACATCGGCTTGGAACTCTCGCTTGAAAAAATGGCTCAATGGAATCGGGGCAGGCATGTCCGTTCATCCTAGACTTGGGCTGACCCTGAAAATCCTGCTGGGCGGAAGCGTCTTCGCATGGATGGTGCTGAGCGGGAAGCTCGATCTGGCGCGCGTCGGCAAGAGTCTGTCGCACTGGCCCCTGATGCTGGCGATCGTCGCGCTGGCCTACCTCCAGGTCGGCATCGTTACCTGGCGCTGGGAGCTCTTATTGCGAGCGCAAAGTATCCTTCTGCCCTATCGCCGCGCGTGGGGATTAACCATGATCGGCATGCTCTTCAACGTGGTGATTCCCGGCGCGGTCGGCGGCGATTTAATTAAGGGCTATTACATTACCCGCGCCAACCCGGCCCGCAAGTCCCACGCGGCCACCACTCTTTTGATGGACCGCGCGACGGGTCTCATCGGCCTGCTGATACTGGGAGCCGTCATGGTCCTGGCGGGATGGAGCGAAACGATGAAGAGCGCCGCCACCCGCAGTCTCGGACTTCTGACAGTCGGGGGAGCGGCCGGCGGACTCCTGGTTCTTTATGCGGCTGCAATGGCGGGGAAAAGCATCTCCTCGTGGAACCTTCTTCCCGCTGCGATTCGCAACGTATTCGACGCACTGCACGAATATCGCGCGCGCCGCACCGTAATTCCGATCGCTCTCGGGCTTAGTGTTATGAATCAGGCACTCAGCTGCGCGATGTACTATCTGGCGTTGCGTGCGACGGGTGTAACCGATTTGCCGGCCAGCCAGTTCTTTCTGATCGTTCCTCTTGGTCTGGTGACCATGGCGATTCCCATCTCGCCGGGCGGAATCGGCGTCGGCCAGGCGGCCTTCTTCACTCTGTTCCGGATCGTGGCGCCGGAGTATGCGGCGGCCGGAACAGACGCGCTTACAGTGTTCCAGCTGATGTTCATTCTTGTTTGTATCAGCGGACTCTATTGGTACATTTCCTACAAACACCCGGAAGACCAATCGGGCTGAGAAAAACGGCTCCGAAAACGACTATGTCGCCGGGAGCATCACTCCACCCTCGACGTTTTTCGGGATGCCGAATTCTTCTCCCAGTTCGTTCGTCAGCGTTCTGATCCCGGTCTATAACCGGGAGCTTTACATTGAACAGTGCGTGGAATCGGCTCTTGCGCAGACGTGGGGCAATCTCGAAGTAGTCATTGTCGACAACTTCAGTACCGACCGCACCTGGGAGATCTGCCAGTCACTGGCGCTGCGCGACGGGCGCGTCAGGATTTTCCGCAACGACCGCAATATCGGGCCAGCAGCCAACTGGAAGCGCTGTGCCGAAGAAGCCCGCGGTGAACTGGCGAAGCTTTTGTTTTCGGATGACATGATCAAACCGACCTTTCTCCAGGAGACTGTTCCGTTTCTGGACCATCCTGCGGTGGGACTGGTCGTGACCGGTGTAGATATCGACGGCCAAACCGAATACGCCGGGCACTGCAGAAGCGGCAGGATTTCACGCTGGACATACTTGCGCACGATGATGTTCAACGGTCGTATGCCTCTTTCTCCCGGCGCGACGCTGATGCGCACGAAAGACCTGCGCCGCAATCTCTTTGCCGGTTTCGGGCGCCACGGGATCGGGCCCGACCTCCTGCTGCTGCTGCTGACCGCTGTTTCGCACGCATCAATCGCATATATCGCGGAACCGCTCGCGATTTTCCGTGACCATCCGGGTTCGATCTCGCGCGTAAGGAAGCCTCAGCTGGCGCGCGGTTATGCATACGCGCGCTTTTGGTTCTGGCTTATTTCGCTCGCCAGAGTCTTCGGGTCGGCGTGGCCGGAGCGGGCTTTCGGAGCGCGTCGGTGAGCAAACACATACTGGTCTGCGGCGCGGGTGGTTTCATCGGCGGTCACCTGGTGGCGCGGCTGAAGAGCGACGGATATCGGGTGCGCGGCGTGGATATCAGGCGCCATGCTTTTGCCGATCCTCCGGCGGACGAGTTTATTCTTGGGGATCTCCGCGATCCCGACCTGGTCCGGCGCGTCGTCAGCGGAATCGACGAGGTCTATCAGCTCGCTGCGGACATGGGAGGCGCGGGGTACATCTTCACCGGAGAACACGACGCCGCGGTGATGTACAACTCGGCGACGATTAACCTCAACGTGCTCGAATCGGGTCGCCGTGCCGGGGTCCGGAAATTCTTCTACTCCTCGTCAGCCTGCGTTTATCCGGAATATAACCAGCTCGATGCGGATAATCCCGAATGCTCCGAGGGATCGGCTTATCCGGCCGCTCCGGACAGCGAGTATGGCTGGGAAAAACTCTTCAGCGAACGCCTCTATCTGGCGTACATGAGGAATCACGGGGTACAGGTTTGCATCGCCAGGTTCCACAACATCTTCGGCCCCGAAGGAGCATGGGAAGGCGGACGGGAAAAGGCGCCGGCCGCGCTCTGCCGGAAGGTCGCGGCGGCTGCGAACGGAGGAGAAATCGAGATCTGGGGCGACGGACTGCAGACACGGTCATTTCTCTACGTGGACGAATGCATCGAAGGAGTGCGACGGCTGATGGATTCGGAGTTCTCCGGACCGGTGAACATCGGGTCGGAAGAAATGGTATCCATCGGCGGGCTGACGGAACTTATCATGGACATCGCGGGAAAAAAACTGAGAGTCCGGCATGTTCCCGGCCCTTTGGGGGTGCGGGGAAGAAACTCGGACAATACTTTGATCCGCGAAAAACTGGGTTGGGCGCCTGGTCGCCCGCTCCGGGAAGGCCTCGAAAAGAGCTACGCGTGGATTGCCTGCCAGGTAGCGGAATCCCGTCGGCAGTTTCTTGTCACTGCCGCCTGACGCTTCTGTTCGGCCGCCAGCGCGATGCAGACGTAGACGGAGACCGCAATATTGATCCGGGCGTCCGCTCCGAGGAACGGGCTGAACAGGCAACTCCAGATACCGTTCAGCAGGATGAAGATGGAAAACGCGAGGAACCTGTCGACCGGCCTCGCCAGTGTCCAGCGGAGCGATACGAGCATGCGCCAGAGCAGATAGAAAAAGGCGAGCGATGCCAGAGGGCCGCCCTCGATCCATGTCTGCAGCAACTGGGAGTGGCCGCTCTGATCGTCAGACTCGGAATCGTGCCGGCCTCCCGCCTCCATCAGGTTCGCGCGATGCCGGTTGGCAGCTTCGAAATCGGTCTTCCACGATCCGATACCCCATCCCGGATTGTCCCCGATCGTCTGAATCGCAGTCGCAAAGGCGGCGTAGCGCATTTCATTCGAACTCGCCTGACGTCTGCCGAATTGAGCCTGTGTGCGGTCAAGAATGGCGCCGGCTTCGAGTCCTGCAAAAAGGAGAGCGATCAACAGAATGAACGGCGTCAGTTTCCGGATTCTTATCGATGTCAGAGTCCGGGTTGCCACCAGGGCTGCCGTCACCAGAGAAATCATGCCGAAAGCCCGTGTGTCGACCTGAAACGACATGATCCCTGCCACAGTCAGAGCGGTCAGGCTCCAGGCCACCCGTTTGGACCACAGTCCCGCGGCGCAGAGCGCGCCGACCAGTACCGGGAGGCAAAGATGATGCTTCCACGCCGTGATATACCAGTTGGCGCCCGGCTCCGGCCTCGCCCAGACGGCAACTTGCGCAACCATATAACCGATGAACAGAGGGAACAGATTGAAACGCGATCTACGGCCGATCATGTACACGCCGGAGAAATCCCCGATCAGGAAAACGAATCGGGCCCATCCCCTCATGGCGTCGTGCAATTCGGTCTGATCAAGAAGGTCGGTCGTCATGTAGGCACATAAAGAGAGTGCGAACAGACAGGTAAACGCAACCAGCCTGCGGTCCAGGAAATCCGGATTGCCAATATTCGCCACAATTCCCGCAATCGCGAAACCTGCCAGCAAAATCTCTCCCGCCAGCAGGTTTCCGACAAAATTGAGAGGGATGCCGAGAACGAAACCCAAAGCAAAGATAAAAATCCCGGCCGCTGGAATCGGGTAGAGTCGTATTTCAGGCATGGCTTCGGAGCCACCCGGCCAGCCGGAATCGCGGCTTTCCCCACGTCCTCAAATATTGCAGCCGGCTGGGTTTAACCGCGTCGGCGTAGTAAGGGGGAATCAGATCGAACCAGCGCGGGATCTCCTCGCGGAGGATGGTATCGGCGTCCGCCGCCCAGGACTTTGCCACTTTGCGAAACTCGATGACAGGATGGGAAAGGCAGTCGATGCGGACACGCGACTGATCCAGCAGAAAGTCCCACGCGGCGCCGCTGTAGGCGTGGCGGGTATCGAGATAGCGGTCGGTATATTCCGGCTCTGCATATTCGCGCCGGATGATAAAGCTTCCCAGCGGCATCTTGTCCCAGAGCAGCAGGAAAGCTTCGCGCAAATCGGTAATGGACCGGTCCGTCAGGTTGGCCGGAAGGTGCGGACGTGCTTTATGCCAGCCATTCAGGATGAGCATGTCAGGCCGCTTGCGCAGCGCAGTGAGCATGGTGTCGATGCCGCGCGCCACGATCAGTTCGTCGTCGCCGATCGGGAGTACGTATCTTCCCTGCGCCATTCGCAGAGCAGCCAGAGTATTGCGGTCGATGCCGACATTCCGGTTGCGTGTCTCATGCCGGATATGCGGACAAGACGCCAGCAGGTCCGCTGTTCCATCCGTGGAGGCGTTGTTTGAAACGCAGACTTCTACAGGCCGGTTGGCGCACTGGGGCAGCAGGCTTCGCAGACTCTCTTCAAGAACGACCACCCGGTTGTAAGTCGGAATGCAGATCGATAGCTCCGGGTTCACGCAGTTACCTGTTTCACTTTCCACGGGAGATAAAGGCCTGACGTAGCGGCATAGGTGATGAGCGAAGCCGCTGCCACGCCCGTCACGCCGAAGCGGCGAATCGCCCAGACACACACGCCAATATTCAGGGCAGCCTGGAAGACGATCACCCGCGCCGGATCCCGCGCAATCCCCATTGCGCCCAGAGCAGTGGCATAGACGCCTGTTACCCCCTGTATGGCAACGTTCATTCCGATCAATAAAGCGAGAGCCGGATTCCATTCGATCTGGCCGTGGCTCCAGCGGCTCATCAGGAGGCGGCCGCCTGTTAGCACCAGGCCGACTCCGGCCAGGGAAAGAAGAGCTGTTGCCGCGGCCAGGCGTCTGACGCCGGTCTTCAGCCACTTGTTGTCTCCCGTGTGCCACGCTTCGCCGAAGGCCGCCCAATACGGAGACACCACAAGAGCGATGCCGGTTTGCACGTAAACAAACAGCTGCGCGTGCAAAGCGAGCACAGCTGCCGTACCCGCACCGAGCATCAGGTTCACCAGAAAGAGGTCCCCTTCGAAGATCAGTACGGTACAGGCTTCTATCACGAAGAACCAGAGTCCCGCCCGATACAGCCGGGTCGGCCAGGAGAGACGTACGGGCATAATCAACAGGCCAAACGCCAGTCCGAGCGCGTTGCCTGCAAGCGATGCTGAGACAACGGCCGACGTGCTCCATCCCCGATGGATTCCGATTACCACCAGACCAAAGGAAATGGCCAAGCCCGCCGTCAGCGCCGGAGCCAGTTTGAACTCCGTCTGAAAAGCGGCGAAGGCTGCGCGCACCAGACCGAACAGGGCCGTGAGCAAGGCGATCCACAGGCTCGTCACAATCAGCGGGATCTGGTTGAAGTCCGGTGCATTCAGAATCGTCTTCCACGGCAGGAACCAGGCCGCGGCGGTGAGCAGGCCGCCGGCGATCAGAACGATGGCCGCGAGAAACGCAAATGCATCGGAAAATACCGCGCTGGCCGATTCCGGCTCGCGGATTAAGTCGTTCTTCAGGCTCTGGCCCACTCCGCCCTGGGTGATGGACAGCCAGGAGGCCATACCGGCAATCGTCGCGCAAAGCCCGTAGGATTCGCGGCCAAGGTACCCGACAAGCAGCGAAACCGTCACAAACGACGTGATCGCCCTGAGGCAGGACAGCGCCCCGTTCGAGAGCGTCGTGATGCTGGCGCGGCGAAAACGGCCTGACACACAGATCTCGTGCCGCCGCGTCCGATATTTCTCATCGAAATGCTAAACTCCCCTCAGCTTGAGGAACCTGCAGATCGAGGAGTTGTTTTCCGGACTGGCCCGCGGCGCAGCTTTCCAGTCGCTGGTTTCCAGCGTGAATGCCGGTGCGGAGAGCGCGAACCGGTTCCGTCTCTCTGGACTGACTTCAACTGCCAAAGCCGTCTACACCGCCCTGTTGCACAGTGCAACCCGGCGTCCTCAGATCATCGTTGTCGATGGCAACAAACAGGCCGAATCGCTCTACGCGCTGGTGCGCACGTTTGCCGATCTGATCGAACCTGGCAATCCTCCCCTGCTGTTCCCCGCGCTGGATGTTTTGCCTGGTCAGGCCATGTCCCCGCATGCGGAGATTCTGGCCGCGCGTGCGGCGGTGCTCGGGCAGCTGGCGACCGGAAAGGCGGGGATCGTGATCGTGCCGGTGGCGGCAGCTCTGGCTCGCACCGACGCTCCGGCATCCTACAAACAGCTGGCTCAGACGCTGAAGGTGCATGAGGAAGTGCCGCTGGACGACCTCACTTTGCATCTCGAAAGCGTGGGTTATGAGCGGTCCGATCCAGTGCAAAACCCAGGCCAGTATTCCGTCCGCGGCGGCATCCTCGATGTGTTCTCGCCCGAACAGGATCAGCCCCTGCGCATCGAGTTCTTCGGCGATGAGATTGAATCCATCCGCCGTTTCGACGCTGAGACCCAGCGCTCCATCCACAAGCTCAACGAGTGCGTCATCCAGCCGCTGACTGAGTTCCAGAAGTCGCGGCCTCTGCTGGCTTCCCTGGCCGACCACCTGCGCGAGCACGGCGTCCGCAGCCGCGATCTTCCTGTGAACGGGGAGACATTCCCGGGTTGGGAAGTTATGCTCGCAGCGGTCCGTCCGCGGCTTTCAACGCTTCTGGAGTTCCTTACCAATCCGCTCATCGTCATTGATGAGCCGGATCTGACTTCAGCCGCTGCCGAAAGGCTTTGGACCCGCCTCGGGCAGGATACGGCCGCCATGAAGCCCGAGGCCGCGATGCTGCAGTGGGATGAGTTCAGGGCGCTTGCCGCCAAAGGCAGCGTTCTTGAGCTGCGCCAGCTCGATCTCGACCAGGACCCCGGCTCCTTCTACATCCCGACCCGGCCTTCGATGGCTTTCCACGGCAATCTGCAAGTCGCGATCCGGGAAGCGAAAACGCTGCTCGAATCCGGCACGCGCCTGGCTTTCTTCGCGCCCACCGCGGGCGAGGTCGAGCGCCTGGCCGATGTCTTCAACGAGTATTCGGTTCCCTGGCAGATCGATCTTGGCGGTGACCGCGTCCCTGAGCATCTGGCGGAACGCGCGCACTCCCACACCGCCGGGGTATCGCTGATCCGGGGCGAAGTCGCCCATGGCGCCGTTTTTCAGGAAGCGCGTCTGGCGCTGTTCGGGTCGGAAGATCTTTTCGACGCTGCCGAAGGCGCCGCGAAACCCCGCAAGTCGCACCTTGGTACTTTTTCGGCCGATCAGTTCGACCTTAAACCTGGTGACTACGTGGTGCACGTTGAGCACGGCGTCGGTCAGTTCCTGGGGCTGCGTGAAATTGCGCAGGGCGACGCCAAAGGCGATTACATGCTGGTGGAATATGCGGGCGGCAACAAGCTCTATGTGCCGCTCACCCGCATGGACCTGATCCAGCGCTTCCGCGGAGAGGGCGAAGCGAAGCCGTCTCTGGACAAGATGGGCGGCGCAACGTGGGGCCGCACCAGGACGCGCATCAAGGCAAAGATGCGCGACATGGCCGAAGAGCTGCTGAAGCTTTACGCTTCGCGGCGTATGGCTGTCGGGTTCTCTTATTCGAGCGACAGCAACTGGCAGCGGGAGTTCGAAGACGCCTTCGAATTCACCGAAACGCGCGATCAGAAGTCGGCCATCGCCGACATCAAGCGCGACATGGAAAGTCCTCAACCGATGGACCGCCTGCTGTGCGGTGACGTCGGTTATGGCAAGACCGAAGTTGTGATGCGCGCGGCTTTCAAAGCCATGGGCGATGGCAAGCAGGTGGCCGTGCTCGCCCCTACGACGGTCCTTTGCTTTCAGCATTTCCAGACTTTCAAGAAACGCTTCCAGCCCTTTCCCGTGCGCATAGAAATGCTGAGCCGGTTCCGCAATCCGAAGGAGATCAAAGCCGCGCTGGTGGACATCGCAGAAGGCAAAGTCGACCTCGTGGTGGGAACCCACCGCCTGTTCTCGAAAGACGTCGAGTGGAAGGATCTCGGCCTGATGATCGTCGACGAGGAACAGCGGTTCGGCGTGAAGCACAAGGAGCGTCTGAAGGAACTCTGCAAGAGCATCGATGCCATCGCCATGAGCGCGACGCCGATTCCGCGCACCCTGCATATGTCGTTGCTGGGCTTGCGCGACATGTCGGTAATCGAAACGCCACCGAAAGACCGGCTCTCGATCCATACCGTAGTGGCGCCGTTCGCGCCCGATATGATCAAGTCCGCCATCGAGCTTGAGATCGCCCGCGGCGGACAGGTCTACTTCGTCCACAACCGCATCGATTCCATCTGGCACCGCGCATCGATGATCCAGGAGATGTTTCCGGGTAGCCGCATCGGCGTGGGGCATGGCCAGATGCCTGAGGCCGAGCTCGAAAAGGTCATGCTGCAGTTCATGCGGCATGAGTTCGATGTCTTCGTCTCGACCACGATCGTAGAGAACGGCCTCGATATCCCGCTCGCGAACACGATGATTATCGAGAAGGCCGAGCACTACGGGCTTTCCGAGCTGTATCAGTTGCGGGGCCGTGTGGGCCGGTCGAACCGCCGGGCTTATTGTTACCTTTTCGTCGAACCCGATTCGGAATTGACCGAAATCGCGCGCAAACGACTCGCCGCGCTGAAGGAGTTCAGTGATTTAGGGGCCGGCTTCAGAATTGCCGCGCTGGATCTGGAGTTGCGCGGCGCGGGCAATTTGCTCGGCGGAGAGCAGCACGGGCATATCAACGCCATCGGCTTCGATATGTACGTGCGGATGCTCGAAGACACCGTGCGGGAATTACGCGGCGAGGAGGTAGCACCCGAGATTCATTCAGCGCTGAATCTGGGCCTCGACCTCCGAATCCCCGCGACATACATTACCGACGAAAACCAGCGGCTGCGCGCCTATAAACGTATAGCCCAGGCGTCGGAAGCGAAAGAGCGCGAGCGCATCGAACAGGAACTGGAAGACCGGTATGGTCCGGTGCCGCAGGACATCCAGTTGCTGCTGCGGTATTCGGGTATCAAAACCGCTGCCGAAAAGATCGGAATCGAGGCAATCGACCGCCGCAGTTCCGTATTGAATGTGAAATTCCATGAAGCGACAAAGGTGGATGGAACGAAGCTCATGACACTGGTGAGCGCGACGCCGGGGGCACAGTTTACTCCCGCCGGGGTTTTGCGGCTGCCCGTAGCCGAAACCAGTCCGGCAGCGGTTCTTGAGTTTATCGAGGAACGGCTGATCGGTCCCCTGCTCTGAGTTTAGAGGAAGGTCTTGAATTCGATTACGTCGCCATCCTGCACCACATATTCTTTGCCTTCTGTGCGGGTCTTTCCCAGTTCGCGGCATCTCACGAAACTGCCACAGGCGACCAGATCGTCATATGCCGTAGTCTCCGCCGAGATAAAACTTTTTTCAAAGTCGGAATGGATGACGCCCGCCGCGACAGGCGCTTTGTCCCCGGCATGGATGGTCCACGCGCGCGTTTCCTTTTCACCCGTCGTCAGGTAGGAGCGAAGGCCAAGTAGCGTGTAAGCCTCTTTGATGAGGGTGCCTGTGCCGGTATCGGCGCCCTTCTGAATTCCGAGGCCCTCCAGATATTCATCGCGCTCGTCCTGCGGAAGGGTGACCAGTTCCGATTCAATCTCCGCCGACACGACAACCGCGCGCGTCCCATGATGATGCGCGACGTAATCGCGAACCTTCTGCACCCAGGGATTGCCATCCGGATTTGCCAGATCGTCTTCCGCCACATTGCAGGCAAACAGAGTGGGTTTCGCGGTGAGAAGGAACAGGGTCTTGCGGATAGCCGCTTCTTCGGGGGTAACCTCCAGCGAAAAGGCGTGTTTGCCTTCGTTCAGGTGCGGCTCCAGCCGGTCGATCAAAGCCAGTTCCGCCTGAGCTTTCTTGTCGCCGCTTTTCGCCACCTTCTGCTGCTTCGTGCGGCGTTTCTGGATGCTGTCCAGATCGGCCAGAACCAGCTCCGTGTTGACTACGTCGATATCGCGGATCGGATCCACCGTGTCCATAACGTGCTCGATATCGGAGTTCTCGAAGCAACGAACTACCTGAACGATGGCGTCGACTTCACGGATGTGCCCGAGGAACTGATTACCCAGACCCTCGCCCCGGCTCGCGCCCTTCACCAGGCCGGCGATGTCTACGAATTCAAAGACGGACGGAATGATCTTCTGCGACCCGCTGATCTTTGCAAGAACGTCCAGCCGCGCGTCGGGAACCGTCACCACCCCCTGATTTGGTTCGATGGTGCAAAAGCGGTAGTTCGCCGCCATCGCCTTACGCGTTTGCGTCACGGCGTTAAATAGCGTACTTTTACCGACATTGGGCAGACCTACAATTCCGGCGCAGAGCATGTTTGGGCGGATTACCTTTTGGAGGAAAAAGCCATTTTAGCGTGCCTGCGCCGCCGCAGAAAAACCGTCAAACCAAAATTCCCCGGACGAGGCAAAACGAGGCTGGAGCTTTATGGCGCGTGAAGGTTTACGGGAAGCGCTCGCCCCATGAACGAACCCCCGGACCTCCTGCGTGTGAAGAAACCACGCACTCTCTTTGGCTTTCAGGGTCCCTTTGGTTCGCATGGCTTTACACCAATTCAGCGCACCTGCCTTCACTCAACGCGCAACTCATTTCGGTTCAACATGCAGACTCTTGGAACAGTTTTGGAACACCTGAACCAGATGGTGGGATTCGACGGCGATAGAAGCACATGCCTGTCCCCGCACCCCCCGACAACATGGGTGTCTGCCCTCGCATCGGGCTTGATTGAACCGGCCTCAGGCTGAAGAATTTCCACCTCAGCGAGTTGCCCGCGCGGACGCACGTAAATCCGCGGATAAGCCACTTCCGCTCCGCGGGCTTAACGGAGCCAGGAACCATAGGACGGCTGCGACCAGAAGCAACGCGGGTACATCGCCGGTCAGGTGCCCGAGTTCGTGCCCGTCAAATGTTGCCTGCGCCGCCATAATGCCAGCATGAACCAGGCTCGACCATACCGTGAACGAAATCAGGCTGCGGTTACTGTAAGGATCCCGCGCCGCAGCGATGAGGAAAATACCCAGCACCGCATATACACCGCAAATCATCTGCAGATAATATTGGCCGTGGCCTCCGTGCCACACCCAGCCAGAGGGCCACACCATCCCCACCGGGTAGATCAGGCAGAAGACGATGCCGAAGGCAGTCAAAGCGAATCGCAGCAGGTTGTCTTTTTGCGTTAAGGTCATGTCAAAACTCCCCGTAGTTTGTTTTTGAGGCGCCACTCAGGGCCTCCATCGGGAAGTATTGATTCGTTTCGCCACCCACTGCTGGGGCAGTGGCTGGGGAACACCTGCGGATTGTCGGGGGATTGACCCACAAACGACGGCGCCTTCGTTCTACTATGGGTAATATTTCTGCTGGCGTCTTGCAGGACGATGCCATCGGCGAACGGGACTGGAATGCGGTATCGGTTCGGCGATTTCGAACTCGCGACGGAAAGGTACGAGCTGAGGCGAAACGGCGCCGCCCTCCACGTCGAGCCGCTGGTCTTCGATCTCATCCTGTTCCTTTCACGCCATCCCGGCCGTGTGGTTAGCCGCAATGAAATCGTTGACGGGGTCTGGCGAGGCCGGCTGGTTTCGGAGGCTACGATCGATGGCTGTATCAAATCGGCGCGGCGAATCCTCGGAGACAGCGGCGATAACCAGAGTTATATCCGCACTGTGAGAGGAAGAGGGTTCGAATTTGCCGCACAGGTCACGGCTCTGGATGAGGGGCAGCCCGGTATCGATTCTCCGCGGGAGCGGACACAAGCGGGCTTGGGGGAAGGAGTCGCCCGGAACGAGTCCTCGCCGCCAGAGCATGCACTCAACACCGGGGATTCCCCGTTCGGAACGGCGCCGCGGCCGGTGTTGGCAGTCTTCCCGTTTGCCAATCAGAGCGCGGAGGCGGACGATTACTTTGCCGACGGGTTGACGGAAGACATTATTACCAACCTGTCGCGGTTCCGCGACCTGCGGGTGATCGCGGCCGGCTCTACCTTGCAATTTAAGGGACGCTCGGTCAACGTGCCCGAATTCTGCCGGCAGATGCGCGCCGCTTACGTGGTTCAAGGCAACGTGCGCCGTGCCGCTGGCCGCGTCCGCATTACCGTCCAGCTCATAGATGGAGCCAGCTGCGTACAGTTATGGGGCGATCGCTACGACCGCGAGATGGGCGACATCTTCGACTTGCAGGACGAGCTGACGCGCAGGATTGCGGCCACACTCGGCGTGAAACTGCAGGACATCTCCCTCGAACGGGCGATGGCAAAAGGGCCGCCGGCACTCGATGCCTATGACTGCGTTTTGCGGGCGCGCAGGTATACTTCAGCTCTGAGCGCGGAGATGCATGCCGAAGCGCGGGATCTGCTCGAAAAGGCGGTAGAACTCGACCCGCTCTCGTCCGACGCGCATGCGCTGCTTGCCAACGTCTATCTGGCCGAGTATCGTTTTGAGATGAACCCTCGCCCGGACCCCATCGGCCGCGCCCTGACACATGCGTTGTGCGCTACACAGCTCGACCCGCGCAACGCGTATGCACGATGCTGGCTGGCGATCGTACACTTTTTCCGCGGTGAAAATGAGAAGTTCGAGACGGAATCGCAGTTGGCTTTGAGACTAAATCCCAATGACCCCGAGACGCTTGCCGACATCGGGCACTATCTGGCGTTCATGGGCGAATTCGAACGGGGCGTTGAACTCTCGCGGCGCGCTCAGGAACTCAACCCGTTACATCCGGGCTGGTACCACTTCAGCTTTGCCCGGCATGACTACAGCCGCAAGGCGTACGAGGGCACGATCCGGT
>Ga0302326_10019237_pt1 | contig 14116 bp, 9 predicted proteins | sample Palsa_T0_3_FD_202264 | JGI IMG/M metagenome (GOLD analysis project Ga0302326, IMG submission 202264) | Peat permafrost microbial communities from Stordalen Mire near Abisko, Sweden - Palsa_T0_3 | ecosystem: Environmental > Terrestrial > Soil > Palsa > Peat permafrost | place: Sweden: Abisko... | reverse complement strand
CCGCGGCAACATGCGCATCCAGGTCTATGACTACGATCTGAATTTTAAGAAATCCATCACCGGCATCGGCGCGCCGTGGAGCGTGCAGGTCACCCCCAAGTATATTTACAGCGGCGACGGGACCGGCAAACTTTACCAGTTGGATCACGACGGAAAGCTGCTCGGTTGGGCGCAGACCGGCATGGGCATGGGCCAGACCGGCTGCATAATCCATTCCCTCCAGGCCGTGTCCGACAATGTCCTCTACAGAGGTTCCTGCTCCGAATGGGATATCGAGAAGATCACCATTAAGTAGAACTTAGATGAAGAGGGGGCCCGAATCTGTGCATCGAGCCCTCGAACGCCTGATCCGCGGCCGTAATTAACGCACAGCCGGGCGACGAAATGTCACTACCACCATGACTCCGGACTCGATATTCGCTCCGCGCTGCTTCCCCGGCGCAAAACGCCAGAGGCGTATGGCGGCAGCGGTCGGATCCGTCAGTGCTTGGACGTCGCGTAAAACTCGCGTGGACGCGACGTGGCCCTCCTCATCGACAGTCGCGTATATCGCGACACTCCCATCGGCGACGCTGTTGGGCGGGTAATCCGGTTCCCTCGTATATATTGGCAGCGCTGCGTGATCGGGTGAATCCGCCGAAGCTCCATCGTAGATGTGCTCCTGAGACGCCAACGGAGGCACAAAGGACTGCGGAAATTGGAATACGATGCCTACCCGGGCGTCAATTGCGCGGCCGTCCTGGCGGGCCGGCTCAAAACTCCACGTTCTTACGGCATCGAGCACAGTTTGCAGGAAGGGAGCCTGTCCATGGATTACGGTCAAGTCCGCGAGCTTTCCACTGGCGTCAATCAGAGCCTCCAGCACAACCTCGCCGCCAAACAATGCCTGCGGGGGATAGGGCGTACCCACCAGGGAGATGGGATTCGGAGGAACAAACCGGCCCTCTTCAGAATTTGTCTGGCCGCTTTGGGGCGCTCCCGAAGCGCTCTGCCAGGAAATACCCCGTTCGTGCAACAGGGCAATCGCATAGTGGATGGGCAAAACGGCGCCGGGCGACGACGACGTGGGATTGGCAGTAGCCGCGAGCGCAATCACGTCGGGTCGTAACCATTGGCCCAGGACAACGCCGATGACTTCCTTGGAATCCGCTGCAACGACCGGGGAACCGCTCTGGCCCGGCACCACGCTCTGGCTGACCACAAGCATTTCTCTGTCCGCTCCCTCGGTCTCCCCCGGGGAAAATCTGTAGTTCAGAATCTCGCCACTCAAGCGATCTTCTAACGGAGTCTCCGAGGAGTCGGCATTCTGCGGATCCGAAGGGTGCAACGATAACAGCAGAAGATTTTTCCCTACCGCTGGTCTTTCCGCCGTTAACGGCAGGAATTTGACTCCGTAGTTCCCCGCGAAGGGATTCGGCGTCGCGCGGAGCACAGCCACATCGTGCGCCCAATCCGCGGCCACCAGCGAGGCCTGCAGCAAACGGTGAGGCCCGGCCGGCGGGCCTACAAGAATGTACGGCTGTCCTCCATTGCGAAAGGCGCTCACTACGTGCCCGGCCGTGACCAGGTAGCCGTCTTCATTGATGAAGAAAGCATTTCCATAGAATAAGTAACGGTACCCTTCCGTTGATGGAAATCCGTCCAGCGGAAACACGATGGGGCATATGCTTGCCGCCATCGTCGCGTCATCCGTCATATCGCCCGGAGCTGCACTGGTCGCGCGCGAAAACAGAATAAGAGAGATCGCAGCCAGGGCAATGCCAGTTAGCGTAACAGCGGCTTTCAATCGCGGCATGGAAGAGACCAGAGACTCCATAGCTACTTTGATGAACGGGGTACTGGCGGGCAAGGTTCAAATTGGGCAAGTACCCGGGTAATGGCCGGGCTAGGACCTGCTACTTCAGTCGCTCTACGATGGGCTTGGAGTTGTTTCAAGCCTGGCGCGCCTGGTGAGACCGAATGAAGCGGCGAGGAGTTCATACGAGTGCAGCCGTGCCCGATGGTCGTGTATCACCGTTAAAATCATCAGCTCGTGCACTTGTAAATCGTGAGCCATGCTTTGGAGTTCTTCAGTGACCTTCTCGGGATCTCCGACAATGTAGCGAGGCCACTCACCAGCGTCCCAGGTAAGTGGATCCGCTCCAGCGCCTGCCTCGGCAAGTTCCCTCATGGCGTCTTCTGGAGTTGGCACGGGCCGTCTCTCGCCCCCCAGACGGATGCGGCGAATCAGCAGTTTCGTGCTCGCCGATAGGCGCTCTGCCTCGGCCGCGGTATCCGCGCAAACTGCGCCCAAGGCGACGATGGCCCGAGGTTCACGTAAATGTTTCGACGGCTTGAACTCTGAACGATAGCGTGCCAGCGCGGCCCTGGTTTCCTCAGGACCGATGAAATGCGCGAAGGCGTAAGGCAGTCCGAATTGTGCCGCGACCTCTGCGCTCCAGGTGCTCGAACCGAGCAGCCACACCTCCGGGCCTCCGGGCATTTCCGGCGACACTTTGATCTGATGGAAAGGATGCTCCGGCGGAAAGCTGTGGTGGAGAAACCCGTCCAGTTCCGTTAATTGTTGCGGGAAGTCCGTTGCCTGTTGGCGCGTGCTTCGATTGCGTTGCAAAGCAAAAGCTTCTAGTCCGCCACTTCCAGGCGCGCGGCCGACGCCGAGATCAATCCGGCCCGGATACAGCGCATGCAGCATTCGGAACACTTCGGCCACCTTCAGGGCGCTGTAATGTGGAAGCAGCACGCCGCCGGAGCCTACGCGTATTCCGGAAGTCTCGGCCGCTACCCGCGCAATCAGAATTTCAGGTGCAGGACTGGCCAGCGTTTCAATGGCGTGATGCTCCGCAATCCAATAGCGCTGGTAGCCCAAACCGTCAGCCGCGCGCGCCAGGTCGATCGAATTGCGCAAGGCATCAGCAGGTGTGAAACCATCGGAGACAGGGGACTGGTCGAGAACCGAAAGACTCGTCACTCCCTCCCGTTTCTGTTCGCTGCCGGATTCTGTGGTTGCAGACGGCTTTAGTATCCGATTCATGTTCTATCCATTCCCCTGACAGGATGGCGCGGATATACCCTGACTGTTGAATCCCTGGATTCCAATCGTTCGCTGAAGAATGGATGCGGTACTTTCCACGTTGCATGGGCCAGCCCCATTATGCGAACTCGATGAGCACAATTTCCGGTGAAGTCCCCACCCGCATCGGAGGCCCCCAAGTGCCGGCCCCGTAAGAGGTATACACCTGCATCGTCTCCAGGCGGTTCAGACCGTACACGAACCGGCCATAGATTCGCGACACGATCCGCGTAAACGGAAAGAACTGGCCGCCGTGGGTATGCCCCGAGAGCTGCAAGGAAATTGCGGCCTCCTCGGCAACCGTCAACTGGTTGGGCGCGTGCGCCAGCAAGACACTGGCCCGCGCGCGGTCCAGATCGGCGCGCCGCAGGATGGCGCGGAGTTGCTGTGGATCCGACGACTCGCGGTAGTGCGCACCCACAAGCTGCAAACCGTCGAGCTCGATTTTTTCATTATCCAAAACGCGAATGCCCGCGCTCCGAACGGCCTCCAGGCATTTCTGCAGACCGGCAAATTCCTCGTGATTCCCGCCGACGAAATACGTCCCCCACGGAGCGGCAAGTTGGCTCCAAGGCTGCGCCAGCGCGCTTAAATTGGCGGCCGTGCCGTCGAACATGTCGCCCCCGATGAGCACCACGTCCGGCGCCAGATCAGTCACCATCGCCATGATGCGCCTCGAAAAGCCCACCCCCCGCACGTGCCCCAGATGCATGTCCGTCACCAGCGCGACCACCCGCCCGCGCCACGAGGCGGGCAGCTTCCCCAGCTGTACCGTGATCCGCCGCACGCGCGTTAGTGAAGCGTTGAACAATCCATAGACGCCCGCAAGACTGCCCGCCGCGAAAAACAGGATGCCGATGGCAGGACGACTCCAATTCAATCCCGTCAACCGCACCAAAACCAGTGCTGGCCAGCAGCCGCACGCTGCCAGGAAGAAAAAGTTCAGAAATCCCAGCCACACCGCCGATCCCGTGTAATACAGGCGAACGACCTCATGGGAAGAACGCCACGCCAGCAAGGATGCGGTAACGAAGGTCACAGACAGAACGGCGAACACCGCGCCCAGAGGTGAGATTGCTCTGTGGCTGGACGCCGGCAAGAAGGCTCTCCAGGTCGCGTAGACAAAGGCGTGTCCCAGGAAGATGATGCCCTGCACGAAAGACACAACCAGTAAGATTCGCCTGCGCATCGCCCCTCGGCAAAAAGTATACGGAACTCTTCGAGCGCGTGCGAACCGCGAAGAACCGTTCAGGCAGATCCTTTCCGGTATGTGTCTCTAATCTCGGCTCGTTGGGTGTATGAGCTTGCAGATTGATAGGGCTGGGCGTACCTTATCGGCAGCCAGGACGTCCTAAATGGAAAATCTGATATAGGAATGCAAGCGGCACAGGAGGAGTCATGAGGCGATCCAAAGTTTGGTGGCCAGTGTTCACGGGATTTATTCTAGCGGCCGGTATGTGGATAGCCGTCAGCGCAATTCAAACCCGAGCGCAATCCTCGGAAGCGAAAAACCTGTCGGGACCTCAAACCAAGAATCCGGGAGCTTGGCCCTATGCGGATGCTTACGATGAGGTCATCGCAGCCGGAGAGGATTATCGCGTTCGCTACGAAGACCAGCACATCCGCCTCGTGGAAGTGGGCGTCGTCCCGGGCGCGCACACCGAAATGAACGGAGATCCCTACCCCACGGTCATCGCGATGGATTCGCCGTCGCCCACAATCGGAAACACGCCCCTGGACCCCAACAGCAAAATGAACGGCCAGGGCGCGGGGCACGCGCCGCCGCCTCAAGGAATGCAGTACCCGCTCGGAGAAACGGATGCGCCACTCGCACCGCATGCGGTGACCAATAAGGGCGCGTTTCCGCTCCATTACTTCAAGATTGAATTCAAACGGATCGATGGAGATGACTATCCCACCCACTGGAAGACCTGGTATCCATGGATGCTCGACCCGCTAAAGCCGATTTTGAATATCGATCCGAAAGACCCCAGTTTGGGCCCGCCCGTTTCTAAGGAGTACCCTTTCGCTGCCGCGACCGAGTCCTACATCTCCGCTCCCAACAACCACTACGTGCGCTACCAGGATGACCACGTGGTCTTTCTCGAAGTGGTTTTCCGGTCGAGTGAAAGAGAGAATGTGCACGGTCATGCCTACCCGTCGGTGTTTGCGCGCGATATCGGCGCTTCCCCGGCCGAGAGCGGACCCACGCCCGCTCCGACTACTCCTCCCATACTGGTGAAGGTTAATCTGCCTGGAATTGGCCACGCCGGCCCCGGCGGAGATTGGAAATTTGATCCGGAAGGCGTCAACGGCCAGGGCGGCGGCAACTGCGCTCCGCCGGCCGGCATGAAGTGGCCCAGTTGCTCCACGATGGGGCCGCAGTGGCCGCACGCCGCCAGCGATACCAACGATTATCCGACGCATTTCTATCGCATTCAGTTCAAGCGCGTCGATGGAGACGGCATCAAGACGCACTGGAAGGAATGGTATCCGTGGATGCTGAACCTCGCCGTTCAAAACCAGGAGCACGCAAAACCTTGAGCTCCTGATTTCGCTCGTACCGGAAGCGCGGGTTCTGCATCTAAAAGATGCCCGGGCATTGCTTGCTGCCTGGGTTGGGTGTACGTTATCGGTCGGCCGGAAGAGCGAACTGAACTTTTTGGCTACGATGGCGTTTTGGACCACTCGCGCCCGATCTCAAGCTAGGAGAATTGATAATGGCCAATGAACAGAGTCACAAGTGTGCACATCCCGTCTGTTCCTGCATGATAACGTCGGGGAAATATTGCAGCGCCCAGTGCGAGGCTATGGAAAAAAGGTCGGACATCGATTGTGCGTGCGAGCACCCCGCCTGCAAGGGCAAAACGTCCTGATTGCAAATCCGCTCAGCGGTTGGCGAACGGGTCATAAAGCAAGGATCCGCTTCGCCCTCTGCCTGGTAGAACCTGCCTCGTGGGAAAAATCGCGTATCTTCAAGGAAGAATCACCGCGGATCCGTGCTCAGTTTCTTCTTTGACGGCTCGGAGGGCTTTGTTCGCATCTTCAAGTGGAAACACTGTGACTTGCGGTCGAATGGAGAGTTCCTGAGCGATCTTCAGAAAGTCGCGCGCATCCTGTCTCGTCATGTTGGCCACACTGCGTATCTGCCGCTCACCCCAAAGTAGTCTGTCGTAGTCAAACGCCGGCATTTGGTCAAGATGAATTGCATTGATTGCCACCACCCCGCCTTTGCGCAAACTAGCCAGGGCGCTTATTACTACCTTTCCGCTGGGGGCAAAAGTGACCGCACGGTCGAGCTCCACCGGAGGCTTTTCATCTTCTTTGCCGACCCACGTCGCGCCGAGGGAAGCGGCCAGGCGCCGATGGGATTCGCCTCTCGTCACCACATAGACTTTGCATTTCCAGGATTGCAGGATGGCAATCGCTAAACTTGCCGAACTCCCAAAACCAAAAAGCCCAACTCGCTCACCCGGCTCAACGCCCGCTACACGCAGGCTGCGGAAACCGATGATCCCAGCGCACAGCAGCGGGGCAACGTGTACGTTATCCAAACCGGCAGGCAACGGGAAGGTGAAGTCGGCGCGCACAAGGGCATACTCGGCATAGCCGCCATTCACTGTGTATCCGGTAAAGGTAGGCCTGTCACACAGGTTTTCCATTCCATGATGGCAGTACCAGCAGTCGCCATCGGTGCCGCCTATCCAGGAAACGCCGACGCGTGTTCCCAGCGGTAACGCGGCTGTCGCACCTTCCAGTACCTCCCCGACGATTTGGTGGCCGGGAATGAGCTGCGGTCGAACCGCCGGCAGATCTCCTTCAACGATGTGCAGGTCGGTACGGCAAACCCCGCAAGCAAGGACCCGAAGCAAAACATGCCCGGCTTCAAGTTGTGGGCGGGGAACATCCCTGATTTGAAGGAATTCTCCGGCCGCTGTTTGCGCGGATGTAAAAATGGCCGCTTTCACCTTTTTCCTCCTGAATCTGATGCGTTCCCTTTTTCGATGATGCTGCCCGGAAGCGACCGGAGCTTAGAAATCGCCAAATTGCTGAAAGCGCGCCAGCCGTAGCCCCGCTCACCCAGTTCGGATGAGATCTCGCACGTCGTCCCGCTCTCGCCTCAGGTAGCCTTCGCGGGGGGAGCCAGCGCGACAGCGGCTTCGCTAGTGAGTAGGAGAAAGGTGAACGTCTCCTGCAGATACAGGCGGACAGCGACGTCGCTCTGACTGAGATAGCCGATGGAGAAATCCTGGCCGATGTGCAGGTCGAAATCGCCGCCACGTGTGGCCAGCACAAAAGCGCCGGCAATGGCGGGCGCCCAGATGATCTGGTCCTCGACAAGCCGCTTGACGTGCTCCAGCACCGGGTATCCATTATCGCTGGTCTCGGCGAGTGCCGTGTAGGCGTCGGCGCCCAGCAGCACCGAATAGGGGCCGTTGACGCCGACGAGACGCAAGCGGCTCAAGGCTTGGGCGATCGCTTGCGGGTATTCGCGCACGTCGGTGGGGAGCGTCATGATTGGATTGCTGGTCCCCTGACGGATGCCCCCAATGCCGGCGGCGTCATAGCCCTCGAACATGGCGCCGTCCTCGGCAAAGGCGATCTGCCGCGCGGCGTCCTTCGCCGGTTGCCAATCCGAGTCGTTCGCGCCACGATCGACGTCGTCGATCGTCTGGCGGTTCAACTCAAATGGAACACGCAGCTCAACCAGCGCCTTCACCTCGCGCTGCCTCGCGATGATGCCGTCTCCCGGCGCCGCGATCGTCCGCAGGTGGCCGGTGCCGACCGCGGAGACGGCGGTCCCGCCCGGCCCCTTAACATCCACGACGCGCCGTCCGGCAAGGTAGCGCTTGAGCGTGCGCGTGGTTTCCTCTTCGATCTGAGCCCATGCCGAATCGGAAATGGGGGCAAGCTCGCGATGCAGATTATTCATGTCGGACGTCTCCTTTGAGGGAACCGATGCCGAGCGAATCCCCGCGCGCCGCCAGGACGGATGCGGGGGGTTCGGATGCGGGGGGTTCGGCCGCTGCAGGTGCAGCAGGGGGTTCTGCACCCGCGGCATCTTCAGCTATGTTTTCCAGGAACGTCGCGGACGGCACGAAGAACAAACTTCCGGTAACAGCGCGGCTGAAGTCCAGCAGTCGGTCATAGTTGCCGGGTGGCTGGCCGACGAACATGTTCTCAAGCATCTGCTCGATCGTGCGGGGCGAACGGCTATAGCCGATGAAATACGTGCCAAACTCACCATGCGCGGCCCGGCCGAAGGGCATGTTGTCGCGCAGAATTTTGATCTCTTTCCCATCCTCAACGATCGTCGTGAGCGCGTTATGCGCGGACGTTGGCTTGACGGAATCGTCCAACTCGATATCGGATAGCTTTGCGCGGCCGATGATGCGCTCCTGCGCCTCCGTGGAGAGCGCATTCCATGCCTTAAGGTCGTGCAGATATTTCTGCACAATGACGTAGCTGCCGCCCGCAAACGCGGCGTCCTCCTCGCCGATGAGAACCGCATCGATCGCTGCCGTGCCCCTGGGATTCTCCGTCCCATCGACGAAACCAATGAGATCGCGATCGTCGAAGTAGCGGAAGCCGTGCACTTCGTCCACCGGCGAAACGGCATTCCCTATACGCGCCATAAACTGAGTGGCAACCTCGAAGCATAGATCCATGCGCTTGGCGCGAATGTGAAACAATAACTCTCCCGGCGTGGAGACCGCATGGCGCGCTCCAGCGCGAATCTCCCGGAACGGATGCAGCTCCGCCGGCCGCGGCGGCCCAAAGAGGTGGTCCCACGCATCGGACCCAAACCCCATGACGCAGGAAAGGCCTCCTTCCAAGTCCCGGAATTCGACCGCGCGCAACAGCGCGGCCAGGTCTCCGCAGAACGAGCGCAGGGTGGCGCGATTGTCAACGCCCGGATTGACCGTAGCGACCAGAAAGATCGCGGCGCGGGAAAGCGGCGCGGCTACCGCCTGTGCAAGGACAGGTAAGCCACCAGCCGCTTTGGGCGCGCTTACCGGATCCGCCTTCATTGGGTGTCATCCCGCCGGGATGCGCTGAAATTAGCTCTTCGAAATACCATACTCGCCTCGCGTGCCAAATTCGGAGAGCAAGCTTACCATCGCCTGTCGACGAGTCCAACCGCCTCCGCGCACCCATTTCCTCGATGAGTTTGCAGACATCAGTTCGCTTCATAGCAGGAATCCCTCAATTCGTCCGGAGGCGTCGCCGTCGCCTGATGGCCTTTCGGTGTTAGCTCGTAGACTACACCCGCCGCGAGATTTCCTAGTGCCGGGGCCGCTGATACCATAGGCTCGCGGGTGGAATCACTCTTGCGAGTCGGTTCCCGCTCTTTGGTCAGTTTTTACCCCCTTCCAAAGTCTAGTTTGTGCGCGGCCTTTGCCTTTTCGGCAAATTCCCCCACGTGGGAGCCCGGACGATGCGTGCAGTGCACCCCTCGATGCGGAGCAAACTTGGAACTTGGATTTTTCGCGCTCTCGCGCTTCCGCTGATCGCCCTGGCCCTGGCAGGTTGCCGAAGCGCTGAACCTTCCATCTCAAAGCCGCCCTCCAAGGGCGCCAGGCTCTCCGTGATTCCTCGTTCGGCGACCGTCGCCGCGGGGGCCACCGCACAGTTTACGGCAGTATTTCAGCCAAGCATCCCCGCCGGAGGGTCCTTGACCTGGGCGGTTTCTCCTGTCACGGGGGGAACGATCACCGGCGCCGGCGTCTACACAGCGTCGGCAACGGCTGGGCCGTACAGCATCGTCGCGACATGGACTCCCGCTGTTCCAATGACCACCGCGGTCATTATCAAGGCTATAGCAACGGTCGAGATCCTGGCCGTGCCCCAGCTTAGTTCCATGAATACCCCTAAGATTGTGCAGGCCTCGGGCGCTACCCAGACAAATGGCGTGATTCAAAACTCAACGATCGTCGGCCCAACCTTCCCTTCCGTGACCTCGATAGATTCCAGCGGCGATATCGTGGTGCGCAGCGGCTTCCAGCCCCCGTTGACGTGTTCCGGGTCCGATCCCACTTGTGAATAGCAGGCGATCCGAATGATCTCTTAAGGAGAGAAGAGCATGCACCGTACACTTCGGGTTCTCGCGATGGTCTTGATTCTGGGCCTCGCCGGCAAACTTTTCGCTCAGGTTGCCGATCCCCCACCGAGTCCCGAGCTGGCCTACGAAGGCCGGCTGATCGAATCGGGCGCGCTGGTAACAGGCACGCGGCCCTTCGTCTTTTCCATTCTCGATTCCAATGGAAACGTATTGTGGAACTCGGGCCAACAGATTCTCACAGTGACGGGCGGCCTTTATGCCATGGTGCTCGGCGCCACGGGCATGCCAGCCATTCCTGCTTCGCTGATGCTGAAGGCGGATCTGACGCTTCACGTGCTCGCGGATGGAGTCGCGCTCTCTCCCGACATTTCACTGGTGCCATCTCTGCAGTCCAGCACCGCGTGGGAAGTACTGGCTCCATTCCTGGGAGACATCAGCGGCACGCAGCAAACGATCTCGGTGGATAAGCTGAAAGGGACGCCAATCGATCTGACCGCGGGGCCCTCGGCCGGACAAGTGCTGACTTTCAACGGCACGAGTTGGACTGCCACGACGCCCGCGGGAGCAGGCGGAGGCGCGCAAGGGCCCGCTGGGCCTCAGGGAATACAGGGTCCCGCCGGGCCGATGGGATTGCCGGGAATCAATGGAGCGAACGGCACGAACGGAAGCAACGGCGCGGCCGGCGCCAGTCCTTTCACCCTGGATGGTTCGAACGCCGTCTTCACCACCGGATCTGTCGGCATCGGCGTTGATCCTCCCAGCGCCACCGCGATTCTGGATGTGGCCAGCACAACCCAAGGCTTTCTCGCGCCGCGCATGACAACGGTTCAACGGCTGGCCATCACAACTCCGGCCAACGGACTGATCGTGTTCGATACCACCGCGAAATCGCTGGAAGTCTATGACGCCGTCGGAGCCGTTTGGAATCCGCTGGGCGCTTCGGCCGGGACCGGCAACGGCACGGTGTCCAACGTCACGGGAACTTTTCCGATCATTGTGGCCAATGGCACCACCACACCGGCTATTTCGCTCGGCACCGTTCCCGTTGCCAGCGGCGGCACCGGCGCTACGACGCTCACCGGCTACCTGCTGGGCGCGGGCTCCAGCCCAGTCACCGCCTCGGCCACGATTCCCGGTGCCGCGATTACCGGCAACATCACGGGTAACGCCGCCAACGTCACGGGCACGGTTCCCGTCGCCAACGGCGGCACCGGCGCAATCTCGCTTACCGGTTACCTGCTGGGCGCAGGCACCGGCGCGGTCACCGCGACTCCGACCATTCCCATCGCCAACGGCGGAACAGGAGCGGCCACAGCAACCGCAGCCATCACGAATTTGCTGCCCAGCCAGACGGGGTTCCCCGGTGAGGTTCTTTCGACCAATGGCACCGTCGCCTCCTGGTCCGCCGCGTTGGCCGGCACCGTAACCAGCGTCACCGGCACCTCGCCTATCGTCGTGGCAACTGGAACCTCAACTCCGGCCATCACGCTCGCCACGGTCCCTGTGGCCGACGGCGGTACGGGGGACACGACGATTTCCGGCTATCTCTTCGGCAATGGCGCCAGTGCAGTCACAGGGTCCGCGACGATTCCCGGCTCGGTCATTTCCGGAAACGTCACAGGCAGTGCCGCTAACGTCACTGGGACCGTGGCGGTGGCCAACGGCGGAACCGGAGCAGTGACCTTTCCCCAGGGTCAGCTTCTTTTCGGCACAACGACCACACCCATTTCCAGCAGTTCCGCATTATTCTGGGACTCCACCAATAGTCGCCTGGGAATAGGCACCTCTTCTCCATCTTATCCACTGCAAGTCACCACCAGCGTAGGGGCAAGCCTCGGATCATACGGATTTCTGAATAGCGGTGGCACGGGCACCGCTGCGGGCGGCGGCAACGTTGGGATCTATGCGAATGCTCGCGTCGTCGCGCAGGAAGTCGACGCGGTTTCCGACGCGCGAATCAAGAATATCCTCGGCCCTAGCGACACCTCCGCCGACCTGAAAACATTGAGGAAGCTGAAAATCACCGACTACCGCTACATTGACGTAGTCGAAAAAGGAAATCAGCCGAAAAAGGGCGTGATCGCCCAGGAAGTGGAAAGTGTCTATCCCGGCGCGGTCCGCATCATGAGCGACTTTATTCCCAGCGTGTACGTGATGGCGAACAAGGTTAGTTATGACGCCGCGAAGCAGGAATTAACCGTAACCGTGCAGAAGGCGCACGGATTCGCCGTGGGCGACATGGTGCGAATTATCGCCGACACGGACACCGTCGAGGAACCGGTAGTGGCAGTCCTCAGCGGCAATACATTCGTCCTCTCCGGTGTGGCGGAGGCAACCAGCAAAGCCTTTGTTTACGGAAAAAAAGTGGCAGACTTCCGCTCCGTCGACTACGACCAGCTCTTCAGCATGAACATCGGCGCCACCCAACAGTTGGCCAGCGACAACGACGCCCTGAAGGCGGCTAACCAAGCGCTGACGACTCACGTCGCCGCCCTGGAAGCGGAAAACCAGGCCTTAGCCACACGTCTGGCCGCCCTGGAAGCGGCCGTGGGGGCCCTGCGGAGTCACCCAACGGCAGTGGTGACGGCAAGCGCCAAATAATCCAGGGCCGAGGGCAGCAGCCGTTTTCAGATCCGGCCACCATCGATCGAAATGGAGGAGGCAAATCCGGCTTGGCTGTTTCATCTCCCTCGCCAATACGAGCATCGGCGGGCGAAGCGCGGCCCCGCCAAATAATGCCCCGCATCCAGGCATCCGGCTGGCCTCCATTCAAACGATGCCGCCGGTGAACGATCCTTCCACAAATCCTCAGTGCAACAAAACAATCTGATTATCGTCAAGGCTTTGATCAATTGGGGCATTGTCCGGGATGGTGATTTGTGATTCAGCGGTGCCGATACTCGGCCATGAGCCGGAGACCATGGGTGAAAGCGGCGCGACCAATCGTGTAGGAATGAATCATCGGGCGACTATCCATTAACTTCGAAGATCGCCCAAAGAATCGTATGATCCTTGCGAAACAGTTGGGACTTATTAGACTCTATGAAGCCACCGTGCGACCAGGCCGTAATTGAATCCGCGCAAGTCGCGGTTCCGTGCACGAAAGAAGCGGGACTTTGGATTCTCGCGGCAGCGATACTTGGATCCAGCATGGCCTTCATCGACAGTACGGTTGTGAATGTCGCTTTGCCCGCCCTGCAAAATAGTCTTCGTGGAACCGTCGTTGACATGCAGTGGGTCGTCGAAGCCTACGGACTGTTTCTTGGCGCGTTGATTCTGGTTGGCGGTTCAATGGGCGACCTGTTTGGCAGGAGGCGGATGTTTCTATCTGGCGTGGCCGTGTTCGCAGTTGCTTCGGTTGCCTGCGGTCTCGCTCCCAATATCCGCGAATTAGTAATCGCGCGGGCCGTTCAAGGACTGGGCGCCGCGTTTCTCGTGCCCGGCAGTCTGTCCATCATCAGCGCTTCCTTCACTGAGAAGGAGCGTGGGAGAGCGATTGGAACTTGGTCCGGCTTTACGGCCATCACAACCGCTTTAGGGCCGGTCCTGGGCGGCTGGTTGATCGAGCACGCTTCCTGGCGCTGGGCATTTTTCATCAATGTACCGATTGCCGCCGCCGTCGTTGCGCTCTGCCTCTGGCGGGTTCCCGAAAGCAGAAGCGCCGCGGGCGGCAATGTCGATTGGGCTGGCGCATTCGTCGCTACGGTAGGTTTGGGCGGCGTAGCTTATGGATTTATCGAATCCGCCAGCATGGGCTGGGGCCGCCTTCCGATTTGGGGATCTCTGGCAGTGGGCTGCCTGTGCTTGCTCGCATTCTTCCTGGTCGAATCTCGAGTCGATTCTCCCATGGTTCCGCTGGAGCTATTCCGGTCGCGCGATTTCAGTGGCGCCAACTTGCTTACGCTCTTCCTCTATGCGGCCCTGGGAATTTTCTTCTTTCTGTTTCCACTGGATCTGATCCAGGTGCAGCATTACTCTGCCAC
>Ga0302326_10019233_pt1 | contig 14118 bp, 13 predicted proteins | sample Palsa_T0_3_FD_202264 | JGI IMG/M metagenome (GOLD analysis project Ga0302326, IMG submission 202264) | Peat permafrost microbial communities from Stordalen Mire near Abisko, Sweden - Palsa_T0_3 | ecosystem: Environmental > Terrestrial > Soil > Palsa > Peat permafrost | place: Sweden: Abisko... | reverse complement strand
TAGGCATGGTACGATTATGCCACGATGGAAAAGATTGTGGTGATTTTATTCGTTTTGTTGCTCGCGTCTGCCGGTGAAAACGTGTATCAGTACGTTGATCGTAAAATATCGGATCAAAAGAACAAGCAAACGGTGGAGATGTTATCTGTCGCGCAGAAAAAGTTGGCTAAGATGCAAGAGCTGTCTACCGATCAGAGTGACCTTATCGCTACAAAGGATACTGTCATGCGGGCTTTGGGAAACCTGTGGGCCACTGCCTGCGGCTACGCTGCCGTTGGGGACTCACGTCGGGGGGAATTGTGCGAGAGTGCTGCACGAAAGACTGACGCGATACTGGCTAAAGAAAGATAAGGAGGACGGGATGACTAACGCACGAGGCATGTATGCCACACCCGGATGATGACGTTATGACTGATGGCTCTTGCAGACATTGCGGGGACCGGCTCAGCAAGCCGTTTACGCGGCGGGGCGTCAATAAATGGTACAGGAGGCATCTGACAAATACTGATTGTCCGCTGGCAAAAAGCGGGAGGGGAGAGCCTTTGTCGCCAGCGGAATTAAAGCGGCGCAAAAGGCGTGCCTAAACCAGCAAACCGGCCTTAAGGTCCAGGGCATCCTTGGTGGAGCGGCTCAAAGTTGGCCGAGGGGTTATGTTCAGAATCTCGGTTATGTTCAGAATCTCAGTTCCAAATTCAAACTGATACACTACCGAAAAGTGGGTCGACGTCACGCTCCCTTGCGGTCGCGGTTCGGTAACAACCATTAGTCGCCCGAAACTCTGCGGGGACCGCCGTAAGAAAACCAACCCAGCGCGCTGGTCTTGAGAGTCCGCCAATTTGTCCGGATCACCGAAAGTCCCAACATCAGTGCAATCACCAGGACCGCGCAGACGGCGCACTCGATATTGTTCAGCGTTTCTTTCCAGGATCCGAACCATCGGCCGTATACCAGTTCAATGTGCACCCAGTAAACCAGCAGCGAGGTGGTACCCAACTGCCGAATCCAGTTCCAGGAAGCACCCACGGCATACTCAGACCAGACAAACGTGAATGCCAGGAATAGCAGCACGACGCCCAGCTTGATGACAATAAGACCGGGACTATTGAGCCAGAAATCGGATTTCGCGTAAAGCGAGTAGGGGAGGTTAGAGAAATACTGGCCGGCCAGAATCAAAGCAAAGCCAGCCAAGGTTCCCCATTGCATCAGGCGATGCATCTGTTCCGGCTTCGCCAACCGCAGCGCGCTCCCGATGCTGAGGCCGAATGCGATGAATGCAGCCCAAGGAAAGAAAGCGAAATATTGGAAGCTGGGAACGAAATAGGCCGAGATCTGGGGCGGCATCCAGCGCCAGTCAATGGCCGAGACCAGCGGCGCGGCGATTGCGATTGCCACTCCCAATCCGGCACACAGGCGCACGCGATCCACGGTGGTGAAAATTGCCATGATCGACATCAGTGCGATGGCGAAGCCCATGCAGTTGAGGATGTCCACTTTAAACAGATCCGTCCAAGGGCTCTGCGGATAGGCAAACAGCCACAGTTGAAGACGAAACAGGAACGCGAGAGAAAACAGGTACGCAGCGCGGCGCAATGCGGCGCGCCAGCGAGCCATGGGCTCCAGACCCTGTTGCTCGCGGCGGTCCATCAGAAAAGCCAGCGTGATGCCGGTGAGCACCAGGAAAATCGCCGGCCCAATGCCGCCCATGAATTGGGAAAGCATGAACGGCCCATCGCTTCTCAAATCCGGCCGGTTGAACGAATGGAAGACATGGCCTTGCAGCATGATTACTACTGCTAAGCCGCGCGAACAATCCAGGAAAGTGAGGCGGCCTGCGGAACTCTGATTGTTCCGGGACACTTGCTGCATCGCTTTGTTTTCGGTGGCGATCATTTTCTTGGATTCTCTGTTATAACCCCTGGGCGAGTCTTCAGTTGCAGCGCGTTGGGCGGCAGCGGTTGATTTGTCTTTAGCTCAGTGTAGGTTATGCGCCGGTAATCTCCCGATGGTGCTGAAATCTTTTCCTGGATCGGGTAAGGATCGCCGCTTTCCGGGATCCAGAGTTCCAACTGTTTTACATATTGGAGCGCTTCTCCGCCTTTGGGAATCAAACGAAGCCGAATGATTTGAACACCTTCGAAGCCCTTCAGCGTTTCTTTCCCCCGCTCACTCACGTCATAGTCCTTAGCAAGTGCAGTGCCGGACGTGCCGAACCCAATCATAAAGAACTGATCTAACTGTTCGCCATGCTTCCCCAAATCGAATTCTTGGATAGTGTTGATCTTGGGGTAGTAAATGCGTAGCCGGCGGTTTTCGAAGGACACAGTGCGCGGGTCGGGCTTCTGGAACTCGATGAGCCCTCGGACTTCGCCGGGGCCAACTTTCTTCATCACTACGGTTCCAGTTTCCGTATTGTCTTCATTGAGGACATCGGTATGAACGAGGCTGGTAACGCGAGCGGTCATGCTCTTGAATTCGCGGGCCGCCTTGTCCATGCGCGCTTGAATCGACGGCCAGGCGTCAGGCGGTGTCACTGGCGCGGCGGGCAGCGCGATCAGGCACAGAAGAGTCGTAAGAACGCGGTATCGCATTTCCCTCAAGAATGAAGTCCAGCAGTGTAGCAGCAGTTACGGCGTGGTGAACGCCATATATCCTTTAACTTCTTTTTCGGAATCGACAATTGGTTCCAGACGGACCACATTGTAATTCTTTCCAGTGCGCGCCCGGAGAAGAGTGCTGGCGCGTGCGGTGCGCTGCGCTTCCGGAACATCCCCGAGTTGTTCGGAATCCATCCAGAAGACGTTCGAACCATGTTCAGCGGGGAGCATCACGATACTGCTGGCTCTGGGCTGATCGCGGAATACTTCCCTGGGAGTAACGAAAATGAACGCCAGAATGAGCCCGACCATGACGTCATATTGCCAGCCGGCGCGAGGAAAATCCCAGAACAGGAAACGCTTGACGCCGCTGACGGGGCTAGCCATTGCTAGTAGTTTAGCATGGCCGTTTCTGGTTTCTGGTTGAGAACCGCGTGGCGCGGACTCTCAGTTTGCCGCGTTCCCACTCTTGGAAACGCTCGATGGCTCAGCTTGCGCTACCTGTATTTGCGGAGCACGGCCAGAACGCGGCCCTGGATTTGCACTTCGCTTGCATCCACCAGGATGGGTTGCATGCTTGCATTGGCGGGTTGTAGACGGATGCGTCCACCGGGTTCATGATAGAGCCGTTTGAGGGTGGTTTCCCGGCCGCCTACCAAGGCCGCCACGATTTCCCCGTCGTTGGCCTGTTGGGTTCGTTCCACCAAAACATAGTCGCCGCTCAGGATGTGATCCTCAATCATCGATTCACCGCTCACCTGCAGCGCGAACGTGTCGCCCTTGCCGGCGAAATCGGCGAATTGCAATGTTTCGTGTCCTTCAATTGCCTCCACCGGTGAGCCCGCGGCAATTCTTCCCACCAGCGGGACTTCGGTTGAACGCAAGACCTGACGGCTTTTTCGCCGTTCCTGGACGTACTTTGCGGAAACCTCGATGGATCGGCTTTGGTTGAACATCCGCTGCAAGTAGTTACGGGATTCCAGCGCCTGGATGTGCTTGTGTACCGTGGCGAGTGACGCCAGCTTCAACCCCTGTGCCAGTTCTTCGTAACTGGGGCTGTAGCCATTCTCTTCCACGAAGTCTGCGATGAAATCCAGAACCTCTTTCTGCCGCTTGGTAAGAGCCATAGATCTATTGTGGGCGAAGAAAAGGGGAACGTCAAGTGGCAGAGGGCGTTAAAATGCGCCACAATTGGATTTCATGCCCATGCCGGACCGAGGCCAGTGAAAAAAGTCTCGCTGTTTGTGACCTGCATCGTCGACCAGCTGTTTCCACAAGTGGGAATCGCGATGACCCAGGTGCTGGAACGGCTCGGCTACGCAGTGGATTTTCCCGACGCTCAAACCTGCTGCGCGCAGCCCGCATTCAACAGCGGTTATCGGGCAGAAGCAGCGAAGGTGGCGCGGCATTTCCTAGATACCTTCCACGATTCTGAGTACATCGTGGTACCGTCGGGTTCGTGCACGGCGATGATCTCGCACCATTACGCGGACATCTTTGAGGGCGACCAGAAGATGCTGGAACAGGCCCGCGGCATGGGACCTCGGGTGTGGGAATTCTCGCGATTCCTGACGGAGGTGGCGGGCGTAGAAGATGTTGGCGCGCGCTTTGACGGCGTGGTAACTTATCACGATAGTTGCCATGCACTGCGCGAGCTGCACATCAAAGATGGACCGCGGCGATTGCTGGCCAATGTGCAAGGCCTGACGTTGCGCGAAATGGAAGCCGCTGAAGAGTGCTGCGGATTCGGCGGCACGTTCTCGGTCAAATTTCCGGAAGTGTCGGGTGGAATGGCGCGCGGCAAAATCGAATCGATTCTCAAAACAGAAGCGGGCACGGTGGTTTCCATCGATTCCAGTTGTCTGATGCAGTTGCAGGGCGTGATGGATCGGGCGAAGTTACCCATCCGCACACTGCACCTGGCCGAAGTTCTGGCGGCGAGATGAGGCCATGACCGGCGCACAATCGGAAACTGTTAAGCAAACGCTGGGCGATGCGCGGCTGCAGCTGGCCATTTACTCGGCTACCAACCGGCTGATGACGCATCGCGCCGGTGCGATTCACCAGGACCGGCTTCCCGATTATCAGCAGCTTCGAACCGAAGCGAATCTGCTCAAGAAGCACACCATCGACCATCTGGATTACTATCTGGAGCTGTTCGAAAAAAATGTTGCCGCGCACGGCGGCAAGGTGGTGTATTGTTCCGACAGCCAAGAGGTGGCAGACTTCGTACTCTCGCTTGCGCGGGAGCGTGGAGCGCATCTGATCGTCAAGTCCAAATCCATGACGACCGAAGAAATCCACTTCAACGAGCGCTTGGAGAAGCACCAGCTGGAAGCTGTGGAAACGGATTTAGGCGAATACATCCTGCAGCTGGCGCACCAGCGTCCGTATCACATTGTGGCTCCGGCGTTGCATCTCACCCGCTACGATGTGGCTGAAATCTTCCGCAAGAACCTGGGCGTGGAGAGCGAAGTGGTCATCGAAAAGCAGACCGCGATTGCACGCGTGGCACTGCGCGAGAAATTTCTGAAGGCTGACATCGGCGTGACCGGCGCCAATTTTTTAGTGGCCGATTCAGGCGCCGTGGTGGTGGTGGAAAACGAAGGCAACGCACGCTTAACCTCGTCCGCGCCGAAAATCCACATTGCCGTGGCCGGGATCGAGAAGCTCATCCCGCGCGCGCAGGACCTGGGCGTCTTCTTGACCTTGCTGGGCCGCAGCGCCACCGGCCAGCCCCTGACGGTTTATACGTCATTCTTGTCAGGGCCGAGGCAGAGCGGGGAAATCGACGGTCCCGATGAATTCTACGTGGTGTTACTGGATAATGGCCGTACTAAGCTTCTGGCCGATCCGGAAAAACGGCAGTCGCTGTACTGCATTCGCTGCGGCGCGTGCTTGAATCATTGCCCGGTGTATCGCAAGATTGGCGGGCACAATTATCCGTGGGTCTACTCCGGACCGATCGGCGCCATCATTACTCCGCAATTTCATGGCGTGCTGAAGGATCCCTGGCTTCCGTTCGCATCCAGTTTGTGCGGCGCCTGCGCCGAGGTTTGTCCGGTGAAGATAGATATTCCGAAGCTGCTGTTGAAGCTGCGCTCGGAAGTGACGGAGGCCAAGCGGCGGGAAGGCGTGGGTGGCGTGGAAAGGCTGGCGTTCCAGATGTGGGCGTGGCTGATGACACATCCGCGGATTTATTTGGCGCTGGCGCGGATGAGCGGGTGGTTCGCGCCGCTGCTGCCGAAGGTGGGCCCGTTAGAGAAGTGGGCCAGCCAGCGTGAGATTCCGAAACCTGCCAAGACCAGCTTCCACCAATGGTGGCGGGCACGCGCGGAGAACAAGTGAACTCGCGGGAGCAAATTCTGGGAAATGTGCGTCAAGCATTAAAAAGGGCCGCTGGTCAAATTCCGACCACTCTCGCGGCCCCACGGCTACGAATCCCTCTATCGGATCGCAACCTGTATACCACTCTCTTCGGCCAGAATCTGGAAAAGCTTGCAGGAAAATGTATTTTTGTTAGGGAGCCTGGAGAAGTTGTTCCGGCCTTGGCGGAATTGCTGCAGGGAAAGCGCGCGGTGGCATCCAATGCGCCATTTCTCGCGACTTGCGGGATAACAGCACTCTCCGAAGTGGAATCCGGGTTCACGGATCGCGAGCAGTTGCGTGCGGCCTGCGCGGTGGCCGAGGTCGGGATTACCAGCGCCGATTATGCGCTGGCGGAAACCGGGACGTTGGTGCTGTTGTCGAGCCCGCAAGAGGCTCGTATGATTTCGTTGCTCCCGCCGATGCACATTGCAGTATTTCCGCGGGCGCGAATGCTGGCGAATCTGGATGAGTTGCTGGCTGTTCTACCGAATCCGGCTGAGCAGACCAGTTCGATGGTGCTGATCACCGGACCCAGCCGCACTGCCGACATCGAGCAGATTCTGGTGCGAGGCGTGCATGGTCCGGGTGAGATTTGTGCGGTGATTGTGGGTTAGCGTAGTGCAAGCCTCCGGCTTACCGGCAAGTCAGAGACTTGCCCTACGAGGAATTCGGATGAGCACATAGGCGATGCTGGCAAAGCCGATCAGCGACAGCCATCCGCCCCAGGCGGGATAAAAGCTGAAGGTTGCGAAGCTCGGAACTTTGGCGAGAAATAAAACAGCCAACAAAATTCCGACGATGGCTTCGCCTGCGATCAAACCGGATGCGAGCAGCGTTCCTTTTTCCTCGAAGCTGAGTTTTTGTTCGGCATTCAGTTTCCGTGCGGCACGGTCGGCTATAAATTTGATCAGTCCGCCCACGAAAATCGCGGACGAGGTATCGAAGGGGAGGTACATTCCAACCGCGACCAACATGGGAGACTTGGCGCCAAACAGCAGCAGTGCCACGCCGAACGCGGCGCCGATCGCTAGCAAGCCCCAGGCCATTTGTCCGCCGACAATTCCTTTGGCCAATTGCGCCATCAAGCCTGCTTGGGGGGCAGGGAGGGCGCGTCCGCCGATGCCGCCGGTGGCGAGATTGGCTTCATGCAGCGCGATGATCGGGCCCATCAGGAAGAACGCCAGCAGGATGACCGAGATGATTTCGACCAATTCCATCTTCCATGGTGTTCCGCCCAGCAGATGGCCGGCTTTCAAATCCTGAATCAACGAACCGGAGACCGAGCAGGCCACGCAGACCACCGCCGCTACTCCCAAAACTGCGGCAACTCCAGCCAGGCCGGTGACACCGATGGTCAGCATGACCAAGGCCGCGATAATCAACGCCGCGAGCGTCAATCCGGAGAGCGGTTGGTTGGAGCTGCCCACCAGACCGACCAGATAGCCGCCGATCGCGGACAGCAGGAATCCCGTGATGCTCATGATCACGGCGGCGACAATGGCCGCAAGCCATCCATGGGTGAAGTAGTAATAAATGGCCGTGATCGGAATCATCAAAACCAACATCGCGAGCACCACCCAACGCGCCGGGATGTCACGTTCGGTGCGATCCAGCAGCTTTTCTTCGTGCGCGGCTTTGGTGGACGCGGTGAAGATACCGCGCAACGAGCTCAATAGCGAAGCGCGCATGGAGAACATAGTGCTGGCGGCGCCCACCAGCATGGTTCCGACCGCAATGGGCCGGACCACGTTGTACCAGACCGAAAAAGCGGCCGTCGAGGGATCGGTGGTCCCGATGCGGCGCGGCAAATCGGGATCGAAGAACAACAGCAGCGGGATCAATATCCACCACGCGATGACGCCGCCGGCGACGTTGACGCACGCCAGTTCAGGACCGATGATGTAGCCGATCCCGATCAGCGCCGGTGAGAGGCTGGGCGTGGACCATGGGATTCCGCCGGAATGGGTGACAGCGCCGATGGGCTGTTTGTCGACGTTGAAATGCTGGATGACGGATTTCGGAAACGCCAGGAAGCCTTCCACGTACTCCTGGAAAATCTGGATTCCTTTGTCGGATTTCAGAATCTGGATCAAGCCACCGAAGGCCATGGCGCCGAAGATATAACGCGGGGCATCGCTGGCGCTGGCTTCGCCGGCCTTGACAATTTCATAGCTGGCCACGCTTTCGGGCCAGGGAAGCGGCGCGTCCACGCACAACGGCTTGCGCAGCAGGATGATGAAGAACACGCCGATCAGCCCGCCCACCAGCAGCACCAGAGTAGCCTCCCAGTAGTGCGCGCGCAGATTGGTCCAGAGCCGCTGACCATCAATCTCCACCATCATGAATGCTGGAATCGTAAAGATTGCTCCGGCCACCAAGGCTTCTCCTACGGAGGCGGCGGTGCGGGTGATGTTCTGCTCCAGGATGCCGCCGCGAAATGCGGGGATGCGGAAGAGAGCCATGGCGATCACCGCCGCCGGAATTGTGGCGGCCACGGTCTGGCCGGCGCGCATCCCGAGATAAGCGTTCGCCGCACCGAAAACAAAGGCCAGGAAGATGCCAAGACCGACCGCTTTCACGGTCAGCTCACGGGGAGAAGGGTCAGCGCCGTTCTTCAATCAAGCATGGTATCAAGTCAAGCTCATTGCCGCTTCGCGGTGATGTCACGGCCGCCCTGGTGCAGGATCAGATGATCGCCTGAGAACTCCACCTGGGCGTCCACCACCTTCAGAAAGAATCTGGTTTCCGATTCGGCGAACAGCGGGAACTTCTCCTGTCCGGTGGCCTGCGTCATGAGCTGATCGCCTTCCAGCGTTACCACCAGATTGAACTTAGGTTGCAGCTCATAGGTGCCGACGTACTGCTCCAGAATCTTGCGCGGAACCGCGATCTCCTTGCGCTCGGAGGTTAGTGTTACCGGCTTGCCATGAGTGAGCGCTCCGAGTTTTCCTGCGATCTCGGAAGCAGGTCCGTTCAAGTTGCCCAGCACGATGATGGTGGTCTGATCTTCCGGATAATAGGCCAGGTGAGTGTTGAAGCCTTCAATACCTCCTCCATGGTCGATCACTTTGTGGCCATCGGTGGTGCGAACGGAAAGCCCGAACGCATAGTCTTTTAGAAACGGCGTAGTCATCTTCTGCAGCGACCGAGGCGAGAGCACCTTGCCGCCGAAAAGGCCGCGCTCCCATTTCAGCAAGTCCTCGGTGGTGGAAAAAAGCGATCCGGCTGAGAACGGGATGCTCATGTGAATGAAACCCGCGTTCCTCGGACCGTCCTTCGAGGGCGAGTATCCGGCCGCGCGATGACGGATGATTTCGAAATTCGAATCGTAGCCTGAATCCTGCATGCCCAGGGGCGCGAAGATGTTTTCCTTTACGAATGAAGCGTAGCTTTGTCCGCTGATCTTCTCGATTAGATAACCCAGAAGTACATAGCCGGAATTGCTGTAGTTCCACTTCTCGCCCGGGGCGAATTCAAGCGGCTTGTCGCGAAAGCGCGCAACCAATTTCTCCGGGGTGGTTTCAAAGGGCTCAGTCTGACTGTAGTCGGGAAAGCCAGTGAAGCTGGGGATACCAGACGTATGCGTCAGCAAGTGGGTAATGGTGACCCTATCCCAGGCGGCCGGCGCATCCGGCATGTACTTTTTTACCGGATCGTCAACTTTCAATTTCCCCCGTTCCTCCAGCAGCAGGATGGACGCCGCGGTGAACTGCTTGGTGACGGATCCCAGCCGGAATTTGGTGGAAGGGGCGTTAGGAATATCCCATTCGAGATTTGCCATTCCGTAGCCTTTGCTCAGGAGGACTTCGCTCGCGCGCGCCACCAGCACCGTACCCATGAAAGTTTTGGCGGAGACGTAGGATTGGACGATTTGATCGATGCGGGACGCGTCTTGCGCGCGGGCGACGACCAGGATTGAAAATAGGAGAAAGAATCTTCGGAACATTGGATTTAGATCCCTGGCAAAAATGGTGACAGTGTCACCACATTTGCCGGTCGATCATTTCTGCCACAGGCTGCCCTAATGGTCGCGGCCCCGGCCGCCTCCACCACCACCACCGCCGCGGCCGTAGCCACCTTTGCCTCGCCCTCCACCGCCCCCTCCGCCTCCAGGTCCGCGGCCGCCGCCGCCACCACCACCGCCCGGCCCGCGGCCCCCGCCTTCCCGCATCGGCCGCGCCTCATTTACCACCAGCGAACGGCCCAAAAAGTCCTGGCCATTGCAGGTTTGAACGGCTCGCTCGGCTTCTTGGTCGTTGCTAAATTCCGCGAACCCGAAACCACGCGGCTCCCCGGTAAACTTATCGCGGATGATTTGAACGGAATCGGCTTGAAATCCGTTCCGCGTGAACCAGTCCTGTAACTCCGCTTCACTGGCTTGGTATGGAAGGTTGCCTACAAACAGTTTTTTCAAGGAAGCTCCTTTGGCCCATTTCAACAGCGGCATACGGATCGGGCACACAATAATCCTAGCAGGAGGCCCGGTGGCGGGTGGTGGGTTGTGGGTGGTGGGGAAATCGGCAGCCGTTGGTCTTATGGACGCTTGTCGTATTCTTCCTTGGAGAGCTTTTGGATGGGGTCTATTTTCTCCAGCTTCAAAGCGTCGTTTACGGCGTCCACGTTCGAACTGAGATCGGTGAAGGACCGGCTGGCCGCGTCCACTTTTTGCTCCAGCACTACGGCTCGGTCGATCTGGGATTGAGTGGGCTTGCCGCCATACCGGATCACTTCGCCATAGACTTCGCCGATCTCCTCGCGCAGGCGCACTTCGCCGGTGATCTGCGGCAGCGCGCCCTCAGCGCCGGTCGGAACCAGCGTTTTCTCCAGGTCGGTGAGCTTGCCGGCCAACGCATCCAGGCGTGTTCGAAGGGCGTCACCCAGCTTCAGCTTTTTGGCGCGATCGTGCGCCTGATCGCGCATCTCCGCGACTGCGGCATTGACGTAGCCCAAGCGCTCCTGCATGCGGTAAAGCTTCATCACTGTTTGCTGCTCCAGCGTCCGGTCCGCCTCCGAATGCGGTGACGCTGGATCGCCCACCAGTTTGATGGTGGCGAGGTACGTCTCATCACCCTTTAGCAATTTTGCGGTGTAAGTGCCCTCGGGAACCCGTGGACCCTGCAGCGATCCGAACTCCACGCCCTGGCCGGTTGGGACCTTGGGCGGCTTCATGCGCATGGGCCACGCCACGCGATTGATCCCGCGGCGCGTGCCTCCGGAAAGAGTAGTGACCAGATGATTCCCGCTGTCAAAAATCTGGATTTTGAAATCGCCGAACGTATGACGGTCCTTGAGGTAGTAAGTGATGAACGCGGCTTCGGGCGAATTCGATCCCACGAATTCGTCGTTCCCTCCAAAGTTTTGCTCGGCTCCCGACATGCGGATTTTGGTGGGTTGCGGATTCAGCACGGTGAGCTTCGATTCCAGTACCTCCGGCGTGATTTGGCGGATGGGCGTGATGTCATCCACGATGTAAACGCCGCGGCCGTGGGTGGCGATGATCAGATCCGAATCGCGTGGGTGAATGGCCAGATCGCGCACTGCGACACTGGGAAAGTTGCCGGTGAACTGCGCCCATTGCTTGCCTCCGTCGATCGAGAGGAACAGACCGGACTCCGTTCCAACGAACAAGAGATCCGGCTTAACCAGATCCTCGCGCACCACATGCGCATATCCCTTGACGGCCTCGCCGGCGATGGAGGTCCAAGTAGCGCCGAAATCGGTGGTCTTGTAGACGTAAGTCCGCATATCGCCGGTTTGATGTCCGTCGAAGGTGACATATGCGGTACCAGCTTGATGACGGCTGGCTTCGATGCCGCTCACCAGCGTATTGCGGGGAACGCCGGGAACGTTGCCGATGAGGTTCTTCCAAGTCTTGCCGCCATCGCGCGTGAGTTGCAGGTTGCCGTCATCGGTTCCAACCCAGACGACGTTCGCGTCGCGGGGCGATTCGCTGATGGCATAAATGGTGCAGTGATTCTCGGCGCTCGAATTGTCGATGGTGATACCGCCGGATTGCTCTTGCTTCTGTTTCTCGGGATTGTTGGTAGTGAGATCGGGGGAGATCCGCTGCCAGGATTCGCCCCGGTCGCGCGAACGGAACAGAAACTGCGCGCCGATATAGATGGCGTGGGGTGCATTGGGTCCGAGAAGCGCGGGCGTGTTCCAATTGAACCGGTATTTTGGATCGCCGGCTTGGGGAAACGGCGAGATGGACTTCAGCTCGCCCGTATCCTTGTAAAACCGGAGCAGCTTGCCGTTCTGCCATTCCGAATAAACGACATTCTTATCGCTGGGATCGGCGAAGGCGTTAAAACCGTCTCCGAATCCGATATTGCGCCAATCCCGGTTCTGAATGCCGCCGGCGGCCTGGCTGGGAGCCATCCAAGCACCGTTGTCCTGCAATCCGCCGAAGACATTGTAGGGCTGCGCCAGGTCGGCGGTGACGTGATAAAACTGGCCGACTGGAAGATTGCGCAGGAAAGTCCAGTCGCCGCCGTAATTGGTGGATTTGTAAACGCCGCCGTCGGTTCCGTCGTATAAAGTTGTGGGCTGTTGGGGATCGACCCAGAGCGCGTGGTGATCGGAATGCACTCCGCCGGTCAGTCCCAGCTGGCCGAACGTCTTGCCGCCATCTTTGCTCACCGCCAGATAAAGACCCGGCTTGTAGATGCGATTGTAATCCTTGGGATCGACAATCAGCAGACCGAAATAGAACGGGCGCATGCCCATGATGGAGTTGGTGGTAACTTCGTTCCAGGTTCGGCCTAAATCGTCGGAGCGATACAGCGCGGATTTCTTGGACTCGATGACGGCATAGACGACGCTCGGCCGGGACGGCGCTACCGCCACCGCCACTCTCCCCAGGTCGCCTTCCGGCAGGCCGGCTTTGATTTTCTCCCAAGTTTTGCCGCCGTCCGAACTGCGATGCAGACCGCTGCCCGGTCCACCGGAATTGAAAGTCCAGGGATAGCGGCGGAATTGCCACATGCCGGCATAGACCATGTTGGTTTCCTGAGGATCGATGCTGACGTCGGAGCAGCCGGTGTCTGCATTGACGTACAGAATCTTCTGCCAGGTTTTGCCGCCGTCGGTGGTTTTGTAGAGGCCGCGATCTTCGCTCGCATTCCACAAATGTCCGAGTACCGCTACGTAGACCGTATCGGAATGCTTGGGATCGATGACGATCTTGGCGATTCGTTCGGAATCGGGCAGCCCCATGAGCTTCCAGTTATCGCCGGCGTCGGTGGACTTGTAGATTCCCGCGCCCACCGAAGTGCTGTTGCGCACCCAGGGCTCGCCGGTGCCGACCCATACGGTGTCGGGATGGGACTGATCCACCGCGATGGCGCCGATGGATTGCGGATACTTGTCGAATATGGGCTTAAAGCTGATGCCTGCATTGCTGGTTTTCCAAACGCCGCCGCCGGCTGCTCCCACATAGAGGATGCGCGGGTCACTGGCCACTCCGTCGATAGCGGCTATGCGTCCGCTGGTGATGGCCGGTCCGATGGACCGCGCTTCGATGGCGCCGAAAGTGGAGGAATCGATCTTGACTTCGGCCGGGCAGAGAACCACTGCCAGCAATGCGAGTGCAGACGCGAATTTTAGCATCAGTGGAGCGCGTTACTGCTTGGCGGCGTCTTTCTTTTCTTCTTTAGGTTTCTCGGGTAAGGCAAAGACGGAGTCGTCGATGGGGGTGTTTACTTCGATTTTATCGATGGTGAGATCCAGCATGGCGTTGCCGTTTACCTTTTGACTTAGGCTGTAGGGCATCATCACGCCGTTGACCGGTTTATAGTTGCCGGGGTTGGATTCAAACTCGGCCTCTTGCCCCATCTGTTTTCGCTTACCGGAACTTCGCATGGGCAGAAAGGTTTGCGCGTCCAGGAACTGGTATTCGATGCTTCCGCCTTTTTTGGTAACTTTCAGCTTGTAGGCAGGCGTTCCCTCCAGATCTTCTTTTCCGATGAGTTCGACGGCGTTGCCCTTGGCTTTGTAATCTACCAGCGGTCCCTCAATGAAGTCGGAATCGTCCTTGGCCTGCTGGGTGTCTTCGTCGTTCGATTTTTGAGGATCCGACGAGCCCATGAAAGGGTTGATCATCCAGGAAGTTGTGCCATCGAAAGCTTGTATGAAGCTCTTGCCCTGCACGGTC
>Ga0302326_10019230_pt1 | contig 14118 bp, 6 predicted proteins | sample Palsa_T0_3_FD_202264 | JGI IMG/M metagenome (GOLD analysis project Ga0302326, IMG submission 202264) | Peat permafrost microbial communities from Stordalen Mire near Abisko, Sweden - Palsa_T0_3 | ecosystem: Environmental > Terrestrial > Soil > Palsa > Peat permafrost | place: Sweden: Abisko... | reverse complement strand
GCGCAGCACCAGGTTTTCGGCGAACAGGATCGCCCGAGGACGCAGCGCTGCGAACAGCGCACCGACGACGGCCTCAATGATCGCTTTCAAGACGCGCGACCATCGCCCAGTCCATCGTCGGTGTCACCGCAGAATCGGAACGCTCGTTAGCGTACGCTGGCCGCGGGCCCACTTCGTCGATTCGCCTCCCAATCGCGTCGAAAACGAGTTTCTCGCCAGCACACCCGAAACGAGCCCACGTTGATGTGGTGCTGTGCGCAGAAGGCCTCGTGCGACCGGCCGCTGCGCTCGAACGCCTCGACGACCTGCGACCACTCCTCTCGGCTCCGACGCATCGCCCACCTCCGACACGCGCAAGGAGATCACCACGCCGCCGACGGCGCCACCCGTCGATGGTCGAACGCTTACGGCGCAACAGCGGCTCGGGATCGGATCTCAAGTACGTCCATTCTTGTCCGACGCTGCCACTTACAGCCATCAACTCAACGTCGTGCTGCCACTGGTACTCGCCAGCACCAGCGCACCTCCGATGGCTGGTGGCCTTCGCGGTACGCTCAATCGACTGCGCGGTCTGCGCAACGACGCCGGACATACCGGGAGAACGAAAGAGCCCCTGACGAACGAAATCGTCGGAGAATGTGTCGCGGGCGCCGTGTTCGGCTTTCACTATGTGCGTCTCGCCGCCGAGTTCCTCGCGGGAGAGAGAGCAGCACGCTAATCCGAGTCCTCACTTAGGACCGAGGGCGCTGTCGCACTCTCCCGCTCTCGTCGTTGCGATATCTCGGAGGCTGTGCGCCGTGTGACGTCAGCGACTCCGAACTGGGGCTCCGGCGCTACCGCTCGTAGAAATACATCCCGTCTCGGATCGTCGGCTGCTTGATGTAGCCGTCGCCCTCGAGTCGGACGGGCGAATCTCCCATCTCGTTGCCGCCGAAGACCCCGCGGACGACCACGGAGAGACTTGCCGACTGGCGCATGCGGAGTATGATCTTCGTATGCAGAAGGCGAGAGTGACGGTCACGGTCCGGCGCGAGGTTCTGTCCAAGGCGGAGCGACAGGTCAGGGGAGGCCGAGCCAAGTCCGTGAGTGCGTGGGTCGACGCCGCGATGGAGGAAAAGGCGCGTCGCGAGGACCTCACTCTGCTGCTGTCGGAGATGAAAGCCGAGAATGGCCCGCCGACTGCAAAAGAGGAAGCATGGGCGCGCGCCGTCCTCGGCCTATAGTCCTCGACGCGGGGGCCTTGATAGCCTTCGAGAGAAACGATCGAAAGGTTCGCACACTGGTCGAGCTCGCGTTGGCGCACGGTGGCGCCATGCACACGCCGGGAGGAGTCGTGGCCCAGGTTTGGCGAGACGGGAGCCGACAGGCTCGCCTCGCACGGCTGCTTGGCTCCGGTCTCGTTCACGTGCAGGTACTCGATCGAGAGGAAGCGCAAGCGACCGGCTCCTTGTGCGGCAAGAGCGGCACGAGCGACATCGTGGACGCCAGCGTTGCGCTCTTGGCGCGCCGTAGCGGCGCTGCCATCGTAACGAGCGATCCGGCCGACCTTCGACGCATCGATCCGAGCTTGGATCTGGTCGTCTGTTGAAGCGGATGAGGAAATGGGGGCTGGTGGGTCGCGGTCGCGCGGCGGCTGCCCGCCTCGGATGCTGTCCACCATGCTGTCCACTTTGCTGTCCACTTCGGGCCCCTCGTTGCGTAACGAGCTGGACGTGCGCGAAACGCCTCCGGGCCTTTTTCTCGATGTTTTCGTTTCAATCCGGTTTTAGGTAACGCCCCGTAACGTCCTGGAAACGCGCGTTTGTCGCCTTGACACGGTAGGGGTCGCTGGTTCAATCCCAGTCGTGCCTACAAAAAAGGTAAGTGAAAATAGGCGGTTACGGATCCTCTCAGTTGAGAGGCTCTCTCTGACATCGGATCTGCCACGCGATCTGCCACTCTGAATCGGGTCTGCGGCTCCAAAGGTGACGGAAAGAGCCCGCTCACCTTGGCGAGGACCCAAGCGGCACGGGAGGCGGGCTGCGCGTCGGTCGACGATCCACCCTGCCCTGGGTCGGGGCGATGAGGCCACCGGGCCCCCCTCCGCCGCACCTCAGAGCTTCACGAGATCGGAATCGAAGAGCTTCTTCGGCAGGTAGTCGTCAACGAGGCGCGGGATGTCGCGGGAGATCGCGTCCAGTTCTAGCTTCGCTCCCCGGTCGACGAGGATCGCGAGTTCACTACGGACGCGGCTGTTGATGTACGCGGCGGATGGGTGCTCGAGCAACCGACGCGCTGCTTCGTAGTCGGTATTTGTGAACCGAATCAGGTCGCCGCTCAGGCAGTAACGATCGATGTCAGACGGATAGACCCCCGCCCACCAGATGTTGTTGCAGGCCAACCATGGCGTCTCGAGCGCCGCCGAGATGGACCCGTGCGCATACGTAAGTGCGACTTGAATGCCGCCAGGGTCCGCGTCGATACAGATCAACGCCGGGATATCGAGCGTGTCTACGAGCGTCCGCACGTATTCTCGCGTGGACAGCGAAGGGAATCCCTCTCCACACACAATAATGCAGCGGGCAGCCTCCCACCACCGAGCCTGCGCGAGTTGAAAAGCGACCGAATGCTTCTCGACGATGAGAATGAAGGCGGCGTCCGAGCTGACGATCTCGACGTCGTCTGTGAACCGGGGGATCGCGTGCCCCGCCGGCCCCACCTGCGACAAGTCAACGACCGCTCCTCCCTCGCGCATGACGAGCCGGCCGTAGACGATGCCCCTGCGCGCCTCGACGAAGCCGAGCGTCTTCCTCCGGACTCCGAGCATGTTCGCGAGCGCCGCGAGCGCACGATCGCTATCGACCTGGCACGCCTCCTCGTCGGGGAGCTTGGCCTGATGGTAGTAGTAGAGCCCCCGCTTGGTGGTGCAGACTCCGTTGCGAAGGTTTTCGGACGCCGTCTCAAGGGTCAGCAAAAGGCGCATGAAAGCCTTGCCTCCCTGGCGATCGAACGCCAAGCGGCGAACTTTGGGCCCGAGGAAGACGTTCCCTCGGTGATCATAGATGCCATTGGCCCGATGCAGATCTGGCAGGTCGACGCAAGGCAGCTCACCCGCCAGCACGCGTGCCGCGACGTAGTCATTGAAATGCGCGAGCCTCGTGCGGACGTCGTCCGCAGGAACATCGGCGGCATCGAGCGCATGATCCGGAAAGGCAATGGGCGCCCGGATCGTTGCATGGCGCGCACGCAGCCGAATCAGTCTCGGATCGCCGGACGCCGTGCTCAACCCGTCACCTGCAGTAAGGTCGTCGACCTTCGTTGTGCCACTCGCGACGGACGGCTCCCCGTTCTTCACCGAGCCATCGTCGGAGGTCCGCGTCGCCTGGACGCTTGGGAGGACGACTTCGCGGTGGAAAGCCTCGCTCGACGAGTCTGGGGCCCGCATGCGCCCTTCGTCGAGGTCCTTGATGCGCTGCTGGATATCCTCGTCGGATTGCGCAGTGCGCCGTCGCAGGAACGCGCCCAGAGACTCGATGACTTCTCGCGTCGCCATCCTTGCCATCGGTTCTCCCCCGGGCGTTCGATCATAACGCCGGTCGTGACCGGCAAACTAATCCGACAGTCTTGCGAGAAAGCGAATCATGGACCGGCGGTCCTCGATTCATCTCGCAAGGCCGTCGGGCTTCTATTGATACCACGTCGCACAGCGGCGTTTGCACCCGTCGACACGGCGAGGGATCGTGGGCTCCGTACGTTCCGGACTTCATGCGGTCGAGCAGCGCCTGGAGGTTGCTCTCCAGATCGTTCCCGCGAGATGGTTACGGAGGAAGGTCTTCCATGTCTGCGACGGGGGATTGCGCGGTCGCTGAGCTGGCTTCGGCATGTACTTCGCGACCGTATCCTTGTCGACGGCATATCCGAGCTTTGCAAGTTCGCTGGCGATCCTCCGGCGGCTCCAAAACTGGTTTTCAACCGCCATCTGCTCGATGAGGCTTACCAGCTCGGGAGCAAGCGGCGGCCGACCCACCCGCCGCGACTTCCACGCCCACCACCGAGCGAAGCCGCGCCGATGCCACCCGATCACGGTCGCCGGTTGGACGATCGCCAGACACTCCGCCCACCGTGACCACATACGGGAGACGATGACCCAGAACGCTCGGTCGATCGGACGGAGCCGGGGACGCGGCGTTGCGCGGCGAAGAATTGCAAGCTGCTGGCGCAGCACCAGGTTTTCGGCGAACAGGATCGCCCGAGGACGCAGCGCTGCGAACAGCGCACCGACGACGGCCTCAATGATCGCTTTCAAGACGCGCGACCATCGCCCAGTCCATCGTCGGTGTCACAGCAGAATCGGAACGCTCGTTAGCGTACGCTGGCCGCGGGCCCACTTCGTCGATTCGCCTCCCAATCGCGTCGAAAACGAGTTTCTCGCCAGCACAACCATGCGCCCATTACATGGTGTTGCGCAGGGTGCGGTCCACCGGACGCTTACGCACGAATGCGATCAGCTCGCGCGGGTGCTCGACGCGATGCAGGACAAGCGCGACGTTGAAGATCTCGTCGACGGTTTGCTCGACGAAGACGTCGACGAGTAACTCGTTCGTCGTTTGGGGCCTTCGGTTGTGGCATCCAGACGTTGCCTCGAAGACGCCGATCTTCTCGACGTGGATTTGGGCGCCGGTAGAACCGCCCCATTATGCTTTCGGGCTCGTCCGATCTCGGGTACGAGGCCCGTTCAGCATGCGCACGGTGATCGTGCGGCAAAGACGGGAAGGATCTTGCCTCGGTCGCTCACCGGAACATGGTGCGGAACCAGTATGCCTCGGGATTCCTCATCCAAACCTCATTGTCGGTGCCGACGAATACCACAAGCTGTCGCATGTCAACGCCGTATCGGGAAAAAAGTCCCAGGAGGTTTCTGAGATCTCCATCGCTTAGTTTGTCCGACTTCACAACAATCTTTACCGCGTCACCTTCGCCTTCGTAGCTTAGAAAGGACACCATTCTGTCGAGACATCGGAAGAACGATTCCTCATCTAGGTCAGAAAGGAACTGAATGCGCTCGGCGCGCAACTCGATGGGATGATCGCTCATGGGCACCTTTTCTTGGGGGGAAAGACGTTGCGATGCCTGCCAGTGGTGGGGTCCTGAACGTCCCAGTGGGGACCACCGTGGGCCCTAGGGCCGACTCCCGTCGGGACCCATACGTTGCCGTCCGCGTCCTGCCATCCGTTCCCCGCACCGTTCGGATTTGGAACCCAATTCTCCCCGCCCTTCGGGTCCTGAAAGCCGTCGGTTTCGTCCGGCTTGCCGGGAGCCTTTGGCCCGTTTGGATCGCGGGCATTGTCGGGCGCCTGCGCAAAAACGGCCGGCGGCTCCAACGAATTGACCAGGTTTCCTATGGCGTCCCCAAGTACTCCACCGACGTATGCCCCTATGCCGGCACCCGCCGCAGCTCCCAAGTACGCTCCGCCCGGCACAGTGGCAGGTGCCGCAAAACCACCGGTCGGTGCGGACGCCACGAGGCCTCCGCCAGCTCCGGCTAGGAAGCCTACGGCCCCACCGATGCCAGTTCCGATCGCGACACCAATCGCAGTCCCGATCGGATCGTGGCCCGTGGGGTCGCTCCACAGTAGCGGATTCTGCCCCGGCCACCCCCAAAGGGTACTGTGAGGGTCATGGTACTCGTACCCATCGATCGTCAGAAATGCCCCCAACTGCGGACTCCAGAATCTCGCCCGCATGTCGTAGAGCCCGCCCGCGACATTGATAAACGCCCGCCCTTTCCACTGCAAAGGCTGGCTGATTGCTGGCGCAGGGGTCGTCGCATCTGCTGAGAACATCTGCCCGAACGCGGTGTATCGATACCCTCCTTGGTCGTTGCCCTGACCATCGCGCAGACGTCGCGCGTTCCCAGCGAGGTCGATCTCGTAGAAGTAGCTCGCGCCGTTTCGGCGAAGCCTGAGCGGATCGTCGACGCCGGCGAAGATGTAAGCATCCTGCAGCTGCGCGCTGGCATTCAGGATGGCGACAATGTTGCCCGGGTCATTGGCATAACGCGCCGTGCCGCTCGGGTCCGTGGAGCCGACGATGCTCGTACCCGGGCGGTCGTAGATGTAGAGTTCGGTTACGCCGGTCGATGGGCTGGTCTCGGTGTGAAGCCGGTAGGAGCGGCGAAGGAAGGAGTCGTATCGGTAGGTCTCGCTAATGATGTTGCTTCCGACGGTTTGCTGCACGCCGGACAGAGCCTCCGCCGCGTCGAATGTCAGCGTGGCTCCATTTAGCCCCGTGACTTGGCCGAAGGTGTTGCGCGTGACCGGCTGACCGCCCAGTGTATTGGCAATGGCGGCGTCGGCGGTGCCGTTGCCGCTCAGGCGGGGCCGCTGGTCGTCGTATGTGAATGCACCGTTGACGGCATCGTAGCCGGTGTGAAGAGCGCCAAGAAGGTTGTACGCGTAGCTTTCCGTGTGCTCGACCGAGCCGCCGACCGAGCGGGTGACCTGCGTCAAGCGATTGAGCGCATCGTAGGTATACGTTTCGCTTCCGCCATAGGGGTCGTCTGTCGAGACAGGGTTGCCCACAGCGTCGTAGCTCGCCGTGTAGCAGTAGCTCTGGCTCCCGTATTTGTAGCAGCGCGAAGTGACGCGACCTTCGGAGTCGTAAAGCTGCTCGCGCACGTGCCCGTCCGGATAGGTGACGTCGAAGCTGCGGCCGTCCGTGTCGTAGGTGAAGGTCCAGTTTTCGGTGCCGCCGTCGGGGAGGGTGACGGCGATCGAATGCAGGAGGCCGCGAGCGTCGTAGCTGTAGGTCTTCGAGCCGTCGGGACCACTGTAGCTCTGTAGGGCACCGGCCGGGTAGTAAGTGTAATTCTGGCTAGGGATCGAAAGGGGGGTAGAGCAGCCGAAGCCAAAGGCGGCGGACGCTTGGGTGACGCGGTTGCCGAGGTCTCGCTGGTATCCGGTATTGATTTGCGGATCGCCGGCGCAGTTGCTACGGCCGAAGCCGGACGCCCCCGTGACGTCGTAGTCGTTGTTGTCCCCGAAACCGGAGTATTGGCTATTGCCGTTGATGAAGGCCGTCGGCTGGCTCGTATAGGTATCGTAGCCATAGAAGACGCCATTGCCTTGGAAGGAGCTCGGGGCGGAGCTCGGCTGTCCTGCGTCCGCATTGAATCCAGAGAGGCGGCCGCCGAGGTCCCAGGATAGGACGTAGGGCAGGTCGAAGGTGGCGTCGCGATAGAACGATTCGCCCGGTGGATACCCATAACTGGGGTATTGCGCATGCCCGATCTGGTAGTCGCCGGGGTTGAGCGCGGCGCTGAAGTCAGTCGAGGCAGAGGTGGCGCTGGCGCTGCCGTTCAGAACCGAGGGGCCGTTCCAGGCCGAAGACCTCGGCACGGGATAGACGCGCGCGTGCATGCGACCGAGCGCGTCGACGATCGTGAGAACGCGACCGAGATGATCGTGCGTCAACGCCGTCAGATTGGCGTTCCGATCGAGGATGGTATTGAGCTCGCCGGTGGGCGCGTAGGTGTACGATTCGGACAAGCCGTCTGGGTCGGTGATCGTCGAAAGGCGACCTTCGGGCGCGTAGGCAAGCGACCACTGCTGGCCAGCGGCTAGGTCCGGCGTGCGAATGCTCGAGACTTCGTCGCTCTCGGAGCAACCGCAGGAAACCTGCGTATACCCGAACGTCGTTTGATTGCCGAGAGCATCGCCCACGACCAGAAGCCGGTTGTTGTCGTCGTAGGCAAACGACGTGCTCGTCGAGCCGTCGACCGCGCCGCCCGACGGGTTGCCGACGGTGGCCACGGCGACTCGGCCCGCGCTGTCGATGCTAAAGCTCGTCGTGCGGCCGAGCGCGTCGGAGATTCCATTCAGCTCGTGGGTGCTCGCATCGTACGACAGCGTGTAGACGAGGCCATCGCGCGTAACGGTCGCGGGCTGGCCATCGGAGCGCCACGTGAAGTCGACCTCGTGCCGATTCGGGTCTCCACCGTTGCCGTGGTCGAGGATCTGCAGGACGTGGCCTACGGCGTCACGCGTGATCGCCTGGTCGTAGTTACTCAGCGGTTGAAGCGAGATGTCCGAGATAAAGCCGTTTGGGTCGTAGCTGTAATAAGCGATGCTTTGGCCTGAGTGAAGGCCAGGGGATTCGGCGACGTCGACGAGGCGACCGAGGCTGTCGTAGGATTCGGATGGCACCATGGCCACACTGTTGAGGTATTGGTTACTGACGCGTAGCAGCGTGTTCGCTCGCGGGTATGGGTCTGATCCGGTCGTCTCGAGGTTGCCATAGTAACTAAGGCTGTTCGTGTAACTGATGCCATCGGCCGTGTACGAATCGGTAGCGATTTGCCCGACGTTGTCGAGCACATAGTTGTGAGTCACGCCGTGGGCATCGGTGTAGCTGCCGGAGTGCGACGGGGCCCCGCCCACGTATTGGGTGGGCTGGTCCAACGCCGCATTCATTGTCGTGACCTCGCCTGCGGGCTTGGTCGCGGATTGAAGCGTCCCGTCGGCGTTGTACACGTAGGTCGTCGTGTCCGTGCCGCGGACCGTCTTCGAAGTCATTTGATGACCCTGGTAGACGAACGACATCACTTCGCCGTCGGGCTCTGTGATGGTTCTGAGGTTCCCGAGATCGTCGTGACCGAGCTTGGTCACGCGCCCGGCCGGGTCGGTAATGGTCTGCAGGCGGCTGCTCCCGTCGTAGCTAAACGTCGTTGCGCCGCCTTCGGGGTCGAGGATCGCAGACACTCGATCGCTCGTGGAGTCCGCATAATTGACCGCGATGATCGGCTCTCCCGTACGCAAGTCTCGCTGGACCAAGCGGCCCTGTGTGTCGTAATTCTCGACGGTGCCTTGAGTGGTGTCCACCAGCGTCGCACCGCTCGTCGTCGTGGACAGGGTGCGCGTCGGGTCGAGGGTGCTTGTCAGAACCGAGGCGTCCACCAGGACAGGGCTCGCCGCGAACGTGTAATCCGAATTGAGCATGACCAAAAACGTGCTTGGCCCGACGGCCGCCAAGTTGGTTTGGCCGCTCATGATCGGGATGAGTAAATCGCTAGCCGGTGCGTTCGAGTCGAGGACCAGCCAGTGTGCTTCGCCGCTCAGCGTGTCGTACGCCGCGACGCCGTAGGAGCAACCCGCCAGCACCGTGCCGTCGGGCGAGGTGGAGAGCTGATACGGCTGATTAATGGGAAATTGCGACCCTTGTAGGGGGCTACCCACTTCGGTCACGTAGCGCGCGGCACCGTCCCCGAAAGCGAGGGTGATGGGGCTCGACGAGCTAATCTCTCCGTTGACGTCCGGCCCCACGCGGTAAACGGCGTTCCGGGGCGAATCGGCGACATAAAGCTCGCCGCTCAAGCCGTAGGTCAGACCGGCAGGGCCATAGAATGCGTAGCCCGACAATGTCTCGCCCGGCTGAGGCTGCAGGCCGATGTCGCCACCGGTGGCTTGTGAATACGAAATCGTCTCGATAGATCCCGGTGGTGTCGACAGACGGAAGCGGTAGAGGACCGATCTTGGGGCGTAGCCCTCGGTGTAAATCGCAAGGTCGTTGAGCCCGGCCACCTGGGACGGCGTGTAGAATCCGGAACTGTTGCCGGTGCGCGTGTAGAGAAGGTCGATATTCGGGCCGGGCCTGACCTGAATCAAGGCCGTGGTCTCGGCCACGAGCAGCCGCATTTCGCCCCCGACGTACGTGACGGCCATGGATTGAACCGAGCCCGTCAGAGCCAGACCCGAATAGACAGCCGTCTGCGTGCCGTCGGTGTTGAGCGTGACCACGTTGCCGAGGTCGTTGATCATCAGCCGGTTGCCGGTGACCGGGTCAACGGCGAAAGCGAAGGATACGTTGCGAGCGAAGCCTGGCCCCTGCAAGGTGAAGCTGGGGCGCGGGCGGAAGTCTTCTTGCGATCCGTCCCCGCGCACGAGCACGGAGTGAAGGGCCTGGGGCTCTGGGTAAAGCCGCGGCAAGTCGCTCACCGCCCACCCCGGGCCGAAAGGCGAGTTGTGACGGTGATAGACCAGAACCTCTTCGACCACCTGCATGATGGGCCCGGGATCGGCGCTCACCGGCGCCGTCGGCCCGCCCCCGTTTGGGCTGCCCAGCGCGCCGCCGGCTGCGCAAGCCGAGTGCGTCCCCGACGTGATGGCCGGAACTTGCAGCGTCTTCTGCTGTGGGACGAAGCCGCTGCTCGGAAGGGTCCCGTCCGGAAGGAGCGGCAGCGAAACCGTGTTGGTCAGCTCCATGGCAAAAGAACCAACCGGAGGCGACGTCTGGGCGGTGTTCTGCGTCCCCATCGTGTTCATGTTCATTTGCCAGAGCGAGTACCCAATCGTGGACAGCGAGCAGGTCCCGCCCTCGCAGCTTCCCGGGCTCGACGCGACGACCGCCGCAGCGCGGTCCTGCGACACGCAGAACGCGCTCGCCGAGCTCGACTTGATGGCCACCGACACGCCGCTCGGCGGCGCTGCTTGGCTCGGAGTGGACGTGGCTGTGCCCCCACCGCCCCCTAACGTTCGGCTGCCGGCGAGACCACTATTGTAGTTGAGCGATACGCCGTAGTCGCGACCGCGGTGCTGGTAGGGCGGCAGAGCAAAGTCTTGACTCACCGCGCCCCCTCCGACGCTCAGCGCGCTGCCCCCGCAGACGCTGTGGTTGTCGTTCGGGTCGAGCCCGCTATTGGAGCTGATAATCCACTCTCCCCACTCGTTCGGGTTCGCGTCCCAAGTCGAAAAGTGCGAGACGGACGCTGTCCACGAGGTCCCGTTCCAAGTCGTCATGGCCTGCTGCGTCCAGCCGCCGTTGACGTCGTCGAACGATCCAAGTGGGATCGAGAGGGTCGTGGGAAAGTTCTGCCAATTGCTCACCTGGATCGTCGCGGGGACGGCGAGCTGCGTGCCGGTCGGCTCGAGCTCGAAGCCGTATGCCGTGAGCGTGATGCTCGGCAGCACCGCGGGCAGCTCCTCGCGATGGTGAACGGGAGTGATCGTGATGGGCGTCGGCGACGAGAGGGCGCCCGGCGGAATCTGAAGTGTGATGAGCCCGCTCGAGTCGGTGACGCTGCCTCCCGTGGCATCGACCACGACGGTGTTCGGGTCGCGTATGACGAGGTCGATCGCGCCGAGGTCAACGCCCATCCCCGGATGCGCAAACACCTCTCGCTTCGCGCGCAGGTAACCGGGCGCGTCGATGAAGAGAAGCAAGTGGTGCGGTGGTGAGCGCGGGGGCTCGCTCGTCGGGAAGCTTGTGAGCCGCGCCCAGAACGACCCGTCGGCGCCCGTCGTGACGCTTACGTCCGAGCGCGGCGTGTCTTCCACCGGCACGTCGTAGACGGTGAGCGTGTAGCCGGTGACCGGCGCTCCGCCGTAGACCTGGACGCGCCCTAAAATCGAGGCTTGCGTCTCGAAGGGTTCGTCGCCGATGGTCGGGGTGGCGTCGCAGCCCGCGATGGGAGTGATTACGCATCCGTTAGTCGGATCGCAGCTCGCGGTATGGCAGGCATCAGGAGCTTGGCAAGCCAGCGGTGCTCCCGAGCAGGACCCGTTTTGGCAGGAGTACGTTTGGCAAGCGTTCGGGCCGGTGCACCCGGTTCCATTCGGCACCTGCGTGCTCGAACATTTCCCCGTGGTTGGGTCGCAGGTTCCGGCTGTAGTGCACGGTCCGCTCGCCGTGCATGTCACCGCCGTACCGCCGCAAGCACCGCCCGTGCATGTATCGTTCGTCGTGCACGCATTCCCGTCGTTGCACGCCGTGCCGTCCGGAGCCGTCGAAGTCGAGCACGTTCCCGTCGTCGGATTGCAGGTCGCTGCGACCTGGCATGGCTCCGAAGCCGTGCAAACGACCGGATTGCTCCCGGTACAAACGCCGCTCGCACACGCGTAGGTCTCGTTGCAGAGATTGGATCCCGTGCATGCCGTCCCATCGGATGCCGTCGGGTTTGAGCACTGGCCCGTGCTTGGGCTGCAAGTTCCTACGACGTGGCAACCGTCGGCCGCCGTGCACGTAACTGGATTCGAACCCACGCACGTTCCGCTCTGACAAGAATCCGTCTGCGTACACGCGTTCCCGTCATTGCACGTGGTGCCGTTCGAGGCGGCCGGATTCGAGCACGCCCCCGTGCTTGGATTGCAAGCCCCCGCGGTGTGGCATTGGTCGCTCGCCGTACAGGTGACATGGCCTGCCGCTGTGCAGACGCCTGTCTGGCAGGAATCGTTCAAGTCGCAGGCATTGCCGTCGCTGCACGCGGTCCCGTTCGGTGCGGTAGGATTCGAGCACAATCCCGTGGTCGGGTTGCAGACGCCCGCCACGTGGCAAGCGTCGCTCGCGCCGCAGAGGACGGTGACCCCGGCCGTGCAGATGCCGGTTTGGCATGTGTCGTTCGAGTCGCACGCGTTACCGTCGTTGCACACGGTGCCATTACTCACGGCGGCGTACTGCGTAGTGCTCACTGCGGGCTGGCACGTCTCGCATGTGTTAGCGCCGTTCGTTGCACCTGAGGCCACGCACGCGCCGCTGATTGAGCAGAAGCCAGCGTTGAGAGTCGGGGCCGAGCACACCCCCGTCGAGGCGTTGCACGTGCCGGGGCTGTGGCAAGAATCGGGCGCCGTGCAGATCACGTGGCTGGCGGCCGTGCAAACGCCCGATTGGCATGAGTCGTTCAGGTCGCACGCATTCCCGTCGCTGCAGCTCGTACCGTTCGCCAGACTTGGGTTGGAGCAGACCCCCGTCGCGGTCGCGCAAACCCCGATCCCATGACACTGGTCTTGCGCCGTGCACGTAACGGGATTGGTTCCGGTACAAACGCCCGCCTGGCACGTGTAACTCTGGTCGCAAAGATTTGCCCCGGTCGGACAGGAGGTCCCGTTGGCGACGTTCGTATGGCTGCAGGTGCCGTTCGAGTTGCATGTGTCGATTGAGCATGGGTTCCCGTCGTTGCAAGAGGCCACCGTGCAGGTCGCGCACGTGCCGTTCGCAATGCTCGTGTCGTAGTGAAGCGTCGCGCTGCCGCTCGCCGTGACCCCGGCCGCGAAGATGGAGCCATAAGCGGTGGTGCTCGGCAACCCGATGGAGGCGCTCGGCGCGTAGATGTTGCACGCGATGCTCGCGCTCGAGGGCACCTGGAATTGAGAGCCGGCGACGTAGACGCGGCAGCTCGACGGGCTTGAGACTGAGCCGAGATTGAGCGCACCGGTCGCCGAAAACCCACCGGCCACGAAGAGGTCGAGCGAGGCGCCGGGGTCAATCGAGAACGTGAGCGCATTGCTCGTGGAGACCGCGCCACCAATATAGAGCTCGGTGTGGCCGTGGGCCGCGATCGTCAGGGGTTTCGAGGGACTGATGACCGTCAGGTAAAAGTCGCCGCAGGGCAAATCGATTTGTGACGGGTTGCCGCCACCCGCCGCCGAGGGCGACAGGCCGATCGCGCTGTCTTCGTTGTTGGGCGCCTGGTGCGCAGTGACGAGCGAAGTCGTCGGCAGGGGGCTTCCGCAACTGCACGGGCTCGCGACCGACGAGACGTGGCTCGTCGTACCCACGACCTTGACACTGCTCGGGAGCGTCGCCTCCACGAATGCGTTGCCGTCGACCGTAAAGGTCTGCCCTCCTCCTTGAACGCTGCCGCCCAGATGAAGGTCGCCTCGAACGAGACCGCCTTTGGGAGCCGAGATGCCGCCGGGTGAAAAGAGGTTGCCTCCGAGGCTCGGGGCGCTGCTCCACGCTGCGCTGGCGTTGAAGCCGACGTTGGCACCGAGTGCCCCGGTCGGGCCCCCCTTGGTGCTGTCGTATCCATCGGTCGTCAGCACCCCTGTCGATTGAAGAGAGCCGCACGAGCAGATGGCATATTGAAACGTCGACGCCGCGAGCGTTGCGCCGCAACTTGCTCCTCCGTCGAGCCCGGTTGAGGGCGGGCCCGCGTCGCTGCAGCTCGCGCCGCTGTCGACGCCGAACGAGTCGAGGGTCGATGGACCGTGGTTGAGCGTGACGGGCGCATTCTCGGGCGCGTGCTCGACCTTGCCCGTCGGCTCGCTTGTCGAAGTCGAGCTCCGACAACCGCTCGCCAGGAGCAGGCCACACAAGCCCACCGTGAAAAGTCGCGATCCGCCCGCCGCACAACCCACGATGCCCATG
>Ga0302326_10019229_pt1 | contig 14119 bp, 8 predicted proteins | sample Palsa_T0_3_FD_202264 | JGI IMG/M metagenome (GOLD analysis project Ga0302326, IMG submission 202264) | Peat permafrost microbial communities from Stordalen Mire near Abisko, Sweden - Palsa_T0_3 | ecosystem: Environmental > Terrestrial > Soil > Palsa > Peat permafrost | place: Sweden: Abisko... | reverse complement strand
CTGTTCGGTGCGGGGTTCGACTGCCGCGCCTGGCGCCTGGCGGCCCTCTCGGGCGCGACGGTGTTCGAGGTCGATCACCCAGCCACCCAGGCGAGGAAGCGGGCCATCATGGACGGCGACTCACCCTGCGGGCGCGTCGTGTTCGTGCCGTGGAACTTCGAGCGGCCGCTGTCGGAGCTCCCCGCGCGTCTCGCGAGCGAGGGTCACGACCCCTCGGCGCCGACGATGACGATCCTCGAGGGAGTCCTCATGTACCTCACGCCCGAGGCCACCGACGCGACGTTCGAGTGCATCCGTCACTACTCGGCGCCCGGGTCCCCCGCGGCCATCACGTACATGGATGAGGCGCTCGTGCGCGAGCGCTCCGGGCAGGGGTTCGGGCGTCGCCTCGTCGTCGGGCTCGCGGGCGAACCGTTCAAGAACGGGTTCCACGCGCCTGCCGTCCCTGCCTGGCTCGAGGAGCGTGGCTTTCACCTCGAGCGAGACGAGTCGGCGTCGCAGCTCGGCACGCGCTTCTTCGGCGCCGCGGTCGGCCGCCGGATCGCGAGCCGCAGGCACGCGCGCTCGCACTTCGCGCTCATCCGGCGGAAGTGACGGGGGCGGGGGCGGGCTCTGGCGCCACGGGGCGCAATCGGCGCCGCGCGACGTGCCGCGCGGCGCGCCGCAAGAGTTCATAGGCGCCGACCACGGCCAGCACGAGGAAGAACGGGTCGTACGGCACGTGGTAGCGCGCCTCACCGAAGAAGAACGCCGCCGCGAAGACCAGCGTGAAGAGGTTCGCCGCGAGGACGAACATCGTCCGGTTGCGGCGGCCCAGCGCGAGGCCCAGCGCGCCGAGCGGCAACACCGGGAACAGGAGCACGGCCCGGAACCATTCGCCGATGGCGTGCCTGTCCACCGACCCGAAGCCGACGAAGCGCACCGGCTCGTGGTAGTTGCTCTCCGGCCACGGCAGGTTCTCGAAGAGAAGGAGCGACACGTTGTGCACGCGTCGCCGCAGCCGATCGCGCAAAGGGACGCCGCGCGTGCGCTCCGCGGTGATGCGGCCCAAGATCTCGGGATCGACGACGTACCCGCGGAAGGTCACGGTGTCGCTCGGCTTGACCGAGGGCTTCGACGGAGGGCTAAACCAGTACGACCACTCTTCGCCGTTCGGCGTCCGCCAGCTTGCCTCGATCTTGCAAACGTCGGTGTCGGCCCAGAGCCGGTTCCCGGCGCTCTCGTTGACGAGTCCCCAGCGCCCCGTCAGCCGGTGGAACCGCAGGCTCGTCATCGTGAGCGTCACGGCCACGGGCACGGCGAGGAAGGCGACGTCGAGCAGGGCGCGCCGCAGGCCCCGCGTCCGCAGACGCGAGAGCCCGACAGCCGCCGTCTCGATGGCCCACGTCAACATGAACTGCGACCGGATGACGATCGCCGCCGCCGACGTGATGCCCACGAGGCCCTCGCCCGCCGGGCGCCTCCAGCGCCGGCCCCCGAGCCAGGCCTGCACCGCGATCGCCGCGGCGAACCATAGCTCCGACGAGAAGAAGCCCGTGAACGCGACTTGCGGGTACCAGAACGCGACGAGCAAGCCCGCGAGGGCCCCCGCGATCAGGCTCGGCACGAGCTGCACCGTCAGCGCCACCGCGCACGCCGCGGGCACGGAGCCGACCAGAGCGTGCGCGATCGCGATGCCCATTCGCCCGTTGCGGCCGAAGGCGAGAAACTCCAGCGCCACGATGAAGTGAGTCCCTGGCGGGAAAAGCGCGAGAACCTTCGGCTCCGCGGGCATCCTGTGCTGCAAGAGCTGCTCGGCGCGGTCCACGTACCCGGCCATGTCCGAGTACACCGAGTCGAGCGGCGACTGGACGTGCACCAGCCACGAGAGCCGGACGACGAACGCGATCACGAAGACGCCGACGACGACGGCGCCCAAGCCCCGCGGAGAACCAGCCGCGCGTCTCAGCCGAGCTCCTCCGAGGAGTAACCGAAGATCGCGCGCGCGATGATGAGCCGCTGGATCTGGCCCGTCCCCTCGTAGATGTCGGTGATGCGTCCGTCGCGCAGCCACTTTTCGAGCAAGTGCTCGCGGCTCGCGCCCATCGCACCGAGCAGCTCGATGCAGCCCTGGGGCACCGTCCGTGACACCTCGCCGCCCTTGGCCTTCGCGATCGATGCCTCGACGTTGTTCTCTTCGCCGGCGTCCGCGAGCCAGCCCGCGCGAAGCACCGTGAGCGACGCTGCCTCCGCGTCCGCCTCCATCTGCACGAGCTTCGCTTCGATCGTGCTTCGCGCGCGCCGCCCGCGCTCCCAGTCGACGGCGACGCCTTCGCCGGCGAGGGCCTCCTCGGCAAAGTCCAGGCTGGCGCGCGCCTTCCCGACGCCGATCGCTCCTACCGCCGGGCGCGTCATGTTGAACGTCTTCATCACGCCGCGGAAGCCGCCCGAGCCCTGGCGCGGTACCGTCTCGTCGCCGCCGAGCAGGTGATCGCGCGGGACGCGGCAGTCGATGAACGACAGCGCGGCGGTGTCGCTGGCCCGGATGCCGAGCTTCTTTTCCTTGCGCGTCACCTCGAAGCCGGGCGTGCCCTTCAAGACGACGAACGACTTTATCCCGGCTCGCCCGCGCTGCGCGTCGACCGTGGCCCATACGACGACGCCCTGGGCCCGGATGCCGGTCGTCACGAAGATCTTCTCGCCGTTGATGACCCAGTGTTCGCCGTCGAGGCGTGCCGTCGTCTTGATGGCCTTGGAGTCGGACCCGCACCCGGGCTCGGTGATGGCCATCGAGAGGGCCGTCGCACCCCAGCGCTGCTTTTGCTCCGGCGTGCCGGCCGCCTGCAGCGCGGCGTTGCCCAGCGCGAGCGGCGGCTGGCGCAAGGGGAGAGTGTCGCCCCACTGCCGGGCCATGCCGAGGAGCATCTGGAACGTCGCCGGCGGCGTGTCGCCTGCCGGGCGGCGATTCACGCGTTCGCTCACGCCGGGGAAGGCGTCGGCCTCGGGAAACTTCTCGGGGGGGAGCTCCTCTTCGTGCTCGTCGAAGTAGCGGGCGTGCTTTCGTACGGCGAGGCCCTCGCGGCGTACCTGCTCGAGGATCTCGGTGTCGTTCTGGGAGAGCCGGAAGTCGACCATCGCGAGGGCCCCCTTTTATACCGCCGCCGGGCCTTCGTGGACCGTCAGCAGGCGCGCGTTGCGAAACCAGAGCTCCAGAGGAAAGTCGCGGATGAACCCGTGGCCGCCGAAGACCTGGATGCCGTCGTCGGCGATCTTCATCGCCTTGCGTCCGACGTAGTCCTGCGCGATCGCCGCGGCGCGGGTGGCGTCGCCGCGCTCTTCGAGCTCGCTCGCCGCCTTCCACACGAGCCACCGCATCGCGTCCACCTCGATGCGCATGTCGGCGATCATGAAGGCGATCGCCTGCTTCTTGGCGATCGCTTGCCCGAACGCGACGCGCTCTTTGGCGTACGGGACGCACGCGTCGAGCACCGCGCGCGACAATCCTACGGCGAGCGCCGCGCCCCCGACGCGAAGCGATGCGATCAGGCGGCGGCCGTCGATGCCGCTGTCGCCCCCGAGCTTCCACGCGGGCGGCGCTTCGACGCCGTCGAGGGTGAGACGGCCCCAGGACATCGCCTGAAAGCCGATCGTCGTGTCTCCCTCGTCGTGAACCCGGAGGCCGGGCGCGTCGCGCGGGAGGATGAACGCCTCGAGGTTTGCGAGGCCCGGGCCGCGCTCGCCGCGTGCGAGGACGAGGAAGTGGCTCGCGCGCGCCCCCATCGGCACGAGGCGCTTCTCGCCCCGGAGCACGCGGTTGGCGCCGCGCCGCTCGGCCGTCGTTTCGAGGGCGCAAGGGTCGAACGTGAAGCGGGGCTCGTGAAGCGCCAACGTGGCCGCGTGGTAGCGGTCGCCGGTGAAGAGCGGCAGGTAGTCGCGCTTCTGCTCCTCCGTCCCGAAGTCGACGAGCGGCCGGACGAAGAGCATCGGCGCCGCCACCGCCGCGCCGAGCGACGCGCACCCGTACCCGAGCTCCTCGAGCACGATCGCCGACGTCGTGTGCCCCCCCTCGACCCCGCCCCCGCCGTACGCCTCGGGGATGCACGCGGCCGCGAGCCCGAGCGCCCAGCTCTTCTCGAGCAATTCGTCCGGGCAGCGGCTCTCTTCGTCGCAGGGGCGCGCGCGGTCGCGAAGCTCGCGGCGCGCGAACTCGCGCACGGTGTCCCGCGCCACCTTCTGCGAGTCCGAGAGGGCGAACGAAATCACGCGGGCAGAGTACACTACATCCCGATGCCGCGCGTTTTGGGGCATCCGTAAACGTGCCCGATTCGAGGACTGGGCCCGGTGCGGGGCGATGGGCATGTGTGAAAAGAATTGCTATCCAGAGCGCGCGCCTTGATGGATACGCCCGTCGTGACCGTGCCGGATCGCGCCTCGCTGGCGCTGGTCGAAGCGCTCATCCCTGGCTCGCGCGATCTGGCCGCCGCCGACGAGACGACGGTGCGGCGTGCGGAGGAGGTCGTGCGGCACGTGCATCCTTCGCTCGTCCGCGCGTGGACCGCCGCTCAGCGGACGCTCGACGCGGCGGCCTATCCGCGGCGCGGGCGGCCCTTTCATGCCCTCAGCGCCGACGCGCAGGACGCCGTGCTCCGCCAGTGGGAGAAGGACCCGATCCTCGGCAAGGCGCTCGCGTTCATCTCGCTCGTCTACAAGATGGTGCACTTCGACCAAGTGGAGCCGCAGGGCTCCAACGGCGGGGGTCGCACCGCGCTTCGCGTCGTCCGCCCCACCGACGAGCCCCGGTGGCTGCGCCAGGTGCACCCCGGCGACACCTGGGACGGCGGGGACATCGAATGCGACGTCGTCGTCATCGGGTCGGGCGCCGGCGGCGGGGTCGTCGGGCGGGAGCTCGCCGCGCGCGGGCTGGCCGTCGTCTTCCTCGAGGAGGGCGAGCACTACCGGAACGACGCCTTCGACGGCAGCTCGGTCCGCGCGCACCAGCGCTTTTACCGGACAGCCTTCTCGGTCGGCAACGTGGTGATGCCCATCTTCGTCGGGCGGCTCGTGGGCGGGTCGACGGCGATCAACGGGGGGACCTCGTTTCGCACGCCTCCCTGGATCCTCGAGCGATGGTGCGAGGAGCTCGACACGGACGCGTTCTCCCCCGAGGCGATGGCCCGGCACTTCGACCGCGTCGAAGGCATCCTCGACGTGCGCACCTCGAGCCGGCAGGCGATCGGCCCCATCGGCGACGTGATGGCGCGCGGCTGCGACGCCCTCGGCTGGAGCCACTTCGCCATCCGCCGCAACGCGCCCGACTGCGACGGGTCGGGCTTCTGCGACTTCGGCTGCGCGAGCGGTGCTCGCCGCAGCATCGACGTCGCCTACCTGCCGCCCGCCTTCAACGACGGCGCCATGCTGTTGACGGGGACCCGCGTCGTCAAGCTCGTCACGGAGGGCGGACGCGCCACCGGCGTCGAGGGCGTGACCAAGAGCGGGCGCACGATCCGCGTGCGCGGGCGGGCCGTCGTGCTGGCGGGCGGGACGATCCCGACGCCGATCTTCTTGCTCGAGCAGGGCCTCTGCAGCACGAGCGGACAGGTTGGCCGCAACCTGACGATCCACCCGAGCTGCGGCCTCTCGGCCCTCTTCGACGACGAGATCAAAGGCCACGACCACATCCCCCAGGGCTACGGGTGCGACGAGTTCGTGCGCGACGGGATCCTGGTGACGACCGCGCAGCCCTCCCGCAACCTTGCGCCCCTGCTGTTCCCGTTCACCGGACGGCGGCTCATGGAGGTCGTCGACGGCATGGACCGGGTCGCGTCCTTTGCGATCCTGATGCGCGACGACACACGCAATGGTCGCGTGTGGGGCCGGGACGTCGCCGGCATCCCCGCGATCACGTACAGCGTCACCGCCAGGGACACCGAGCGCATGCACCAGGCGATGGTGCACACCGGGGAGATGTGCATCGCCGCGGGCGCGAAGAAGCTCTATCCGGTGAACCTCACGGCGCCGATCCTCAACCCCGGCTCGGAGTTCGACGCCTTTCGCCGCACCTCGCCGTCGCCGGGGGACCTCGTCTGGCTGAGCTATCACCCGCTCGGCACGTGCAAGATGGGCGACGACCCAAAGACGAGCGTCGTGGGCCTCGACCACGAGGCGCACGACGTCCGCGGACTCTTCGTCGTCGACGGCAGCACCGTCCCCGGCCCCCTCGGCGTCAACCCGCAGCTCACGATCATGGCGATGGCGACGCGAGCGGCCGAGGGGATCGCCGCAAAGCTCGCATAGCTCGCCCGCGCCCGCGTGTGCGCTCGCGCCCGCGCGTGCGCCCGCGCCCGCGTGTGCGCCCGCGCCCGCGCCCGCGCGTGCGCCCGCGCCCGCGCCTGCGTCCGCGCCCGCGCCCGCGCCCGCGCCCGCGCCCGCGCCCGCGCCCGCGCCCGCGCCCGCGTGTGCGCCCGCGCCCGCGCCCGCGCCCGCGTGTGCGCCCGCGCTCGCGTCCGCGCGTGCGCCCGCGCCCGCGCCCGCGTGTGCGCCCGCGCCCGCGCTCTGCCCTACCCTACCCGAAGAAGTCCCGGATCGTCTTCAACCGCTTCCGGATCAACAGCGGCAGCTTCCAGGCGCCGAGGATGCGGCCGATCTGCGCGTCGGCGATGATCTCGCCCAGGTCGCGCAAGGCGGAGTCGTACGGCATCCAGTAAAGCTCCGGGAGCTCGGACGCGTCGACCGTCGTGACGCGCGGCCGCACGAACGTCGCGAGGGCGTCGGGGCCGTTGGCGATGCCGAAGCCGGTGTCCTTGGTGCCGCTCCACGGCAGCGCGGGGATGGCGCCCGTGAACGCGTGGTTGTTGATGTTCACGACGCCGACATGCAGGCGCTCGGCGAGGCGCTCGCCGCGGGCAAGGTCGCGCGTCCAGATCGACGCGCCGAGGCCGTAGCGCGACCGGTTCACGCGGCGGATACCCTCGGCCGCCCCCTCGATCCGCGCGACGGCGAGGACGGGGCCGAACGTCTCGTCCTGCATCACGGCCATGCGCTCGTCGCACCCGTCGAGCACCGTCGGCGGGTACCAGAGACCGTCGCGCGCCTCGCCCCGGTGGACGCCCCCGCACACGACCGTCGCGCCCTTGGCGCGCGCGTCCTCGACTTGCGCCGCGACGATATCGAGCTGCCGCGCGTTGCCCATCGGGGCGACCGACTCCGGGGTCAAGCGCGTCCAGGTCTGGCGCAGGCGCTCGACGAACTCGTTCGCGATGGCCTTTTCCACGTACGCGATCTCGATCGCGCCGCACGCCTGTCCCGCGTTGCCAAGCGACCAGCTCGTGATCCCGGCCACGGTGCGCGGGAGATCGCAGTCGCCGAGGACGATCGCCGCGTCCTTGCCGCCCATCTCGACGCTCGCCGGGATGCCCAGCTCGGCACATTGCACGCGCACGATCCTGCCGGTGCGGGGCGAGCCGGTGAAGACGCACGCGTCGATACCGGCGCCGATGAGGGCAGCCCCGGCGCGCCCATCGCCCTCGATCGTTTGCACGAGGCCGTCGGGTAGCTCGGCGGCGAGGCGCTCGAGCAACCAGCCGCTCGTCTTGGGTGTGTACTCGGACGGCTTGAGGACGACGCCGTTCCCCGTCATGAGCGCAGGAAGGACCGACCGGTAGAGACCGGCGATCGGGAAGTTCCACGGCGCGATGATGCCGACGACCCCCCGCGGCACTGAGTCGACGTAAGCGCTCTTGCGCGGAAAGCTGATGGGGTTGAGCGAGACGTGGCGCCTCGACGTCGCGGCGCGCACGACGCGCGCCCAGCCCGTCACGGTGTCGAGCGGACCGAGCGCCTCGTTGAAGAGCCCCTCGACCTCGACCTTGCCCATCTCGCGCTTCGACAGCTCGATCGCCTCGCCCCGGCGTCGCAGCATCTCTTTGGCGGCGCGTACGAGCGCGTCGACCCGCGCTTCGAGCGGCTGCCGGGCCCAGTGCCGCTGGGCATCGCGACACCGGACGACGGCGCGCTGAGCGGCGTCGGACAGGGCCGGTTCGATCTTGGCCGGCACAAGCGGCGCGTGCTCCGCGGTCCCGTTGGTGCGCGTCCCGTTCTGGCTGGCGTGAACCTCTGGCATTGGCCCGGATTCGTAGAGCGAATTCACGCGTTTGTCGACCGGCCGGGCTATAGCCTCGGACGCCATGCCAGAGACCGTCATCCTCCACGATTTCCCCGCAGGTGGCCCCGCGGAGGGCTGGGAGTCCTTCTCGCCGTTCGTCCTCGAGGTCGCGCGAGCCCTCAAGCTCGCCAAGGTGCCCTTCGAGCAGCGCCCGGTGAACATGCTTAAGCTGAAGGAGCTGAACCCGCTGGGCCAGCTCCCGGTCCTTTCCATCGACGGCGAGAAGGTCAGCGACTCGACGCGCATCCTCAAGCGGATCGAATCGATGAAGCCCGGCGTCTTCACGGCCGGGCTCGATGCCCGTGGGGTCGCCGAGGCGTGGCTCTGGGAAGAGTTCGGCGACGCGTGCCTCTACCCGTACGTCCTTGCGACGCGGTGGGCGGACGATCGAGGGTGGCCGGTCCCGCGCGCGCGGTTCTTCGGGTCGATCCCCGCCCCGATTCGGGGCCTCGTCGCGTCGAGGATCCGCAAGGGGGTCACGAACAACCTCGTCGAGCGCGACTTCCTCCGTGGTGGGCTGACGGCCTGCTACGAGCGCATGGGCCGCGTCCTCGACGACCTGGAGGCGCGCGCGCCGGAGGCAGGATTCTGGCTGGGCGCGAACGTGACGGCGGCCGACCTCGGCCTCTTCGCGCACGTACACTCGCTTCGGCTCCCCCTGACGCCCTTTCAGGCGCAGGAGGTGGCGAAGCGGGCAAAACTCAGCCGCTACCTGGACCGCGTGGACGCGGCGACGCGCGGATGACGCGCGGCAAGACCGGGACCACGACCGTAGGTGACGGGAACCGGACACTAGCGCGCCGCCCTGGGGTGATTACCGAAATAGTATGTCGAACGAATCGAGCAATCCAAGTACCCAACCCCGGGCCATCGAAGCCGCCGAGCTGGCCGGTGACGTCCCGTTGCTCGCGCTCCCCGATGTCGTGATGTTCCCCGGTACGGGGGTCCAGCTCGAGCTGAAAGACACCGCGCTGGCGGACGCGCTTGCGGCCGCGCCGGAAACGGTCGTCGCCGTGTTCACGCCCAAGGACGCGGGCCCTGAGGAGTTCGCCGCGAGCGATCTTTACCCCGTCGGTGCACTGGCGCGCGTCGTCGCGGTTCGACGCGTCGCGGGAACGAGCGTCCTCGTGCTGCGCGGTGTGGCCCGCGCCGAGATCGACAGCATCACGGCGCGAAGCCCCTTCGCCAAGGCCAAGGTGCGCGAGGCCGTCGAGGTGAACGCTGCCGACGACGAGCTGACGGCGCTCTTCTTGTCTCTTCAGCAGAACGTCGCCAAAGTGATGGCGCTCCTGCGCGTGCCGATCGAGTTCGCGGCGCAGGTCGCGGCCATCGAAACCCCGGGGGCGCTGGCCGACCTCGTCGCCAGCCGCATCGAGGCGACGACGGCCGAGCGGGCCGAGCTGCTTGGCATCCTCGACGTGAAAGCGCGCGTGCGTGCGGTGCTCACCCGGGTGGTGCGCCGGGGCGAGATGCTCGCCATGCGCGACACGATCAACGCGCAGGTGCAGAGCGAAATCGGCAAGACGCAGCGCGAGCACATCCTGCGTCAGCAGATGAAGGCGATCGAGAAGGAGCTCTCCGACGAGGATCCCGACGAGGAGGGTGACTTCGACGCGCTCGAAGAGCGTGTGATCGCGGCGGCCCTGTCGGCCGAGGCGCGCGAGGTCGCACAGAAGCAGCTCCGCCGCCTCAAGGGCATGGCGCCCGGGTCGCCGGAGTACTCCACGACCCGCAACTACGTCGAGTGGATCGTCGACCTCCCGTGGACGGAGGCCTCTACGGACGCGACCGACCTGGCGCGCGTGCGCGCCGTGCTCGAGGCCGACCACTATGGCCTGGAGAAGGTGAAGACACGGATCCTCGAGTACCTGGCGGTCCGCAAGCTCAAGAGCGACAAGAAGGGGCCCATCTTGTGCCTCATCGGGCCGCCCGGCGTCGGCAAGACGTCGCTCGGACGCAGCATCGCCGGCGCGCTCGGACGCAAGTTCCACCGCGTCTCCCTCGGCGGCATCCACGACGAAGCGGCGATCCGCGGCCACCGGCGCACGTACGTCGGCGCGCTGCCGGGTCGGCTCGTTCAGGGCATGAAGAAGGTCGGGGTGACCAACCCCGTCTTCATGCTCGACGAGGTCGACAAGCTCGGCCAGGGCGGATTCCAGGGCGACCCGTCGTCCGCGCTGCTCGAGGTCCTCGACCCGGAGCAGAACGGGACGTTCGTCGACCACTACCTGGAGATCCCGTACGACCTCTCCAACGTGCTCTTCGTGGCGACCGCCAACGTCGGCGACACGATCCCTGCGCCGCTGCGCGACCGCATGGAGATCATCGAGATCGCCGGCTACACGCGGCAGGAAAAGCTCGCCATCGCGCGCCGGCACCTCGTGCCCAAGCAACTGCAAGAGCACGGACTGACGGCCGAGCAGCTCCAGATCACCGACGAGGCGTTGCAGACGCTCGTCGACCTTTATACGCGAGAGGCGGGCGTCCGGTCGCTCGACAAGCAAGTCGCGGCGGTGGTCCGGGGTGTCGCGGTCCGGTTCGCCGAAGGGACCACGAACCCGGTCGTCGTCCGCACCGAGGACGACGTACGCACGTTCGCCGGGCCGGCGCGCTTCAGGGACGAGATCCTCGAGCGCACGTCGGATCCCGGTGTCGCGACGGGCCTCGCCTGGACGCCGGTCGGGGGCGAGACGCTGTTCATCGAGGCGACACGCATGCCGGGCAGCGGCAAACTCACCCTCACGGGGCAGCTCGGCGACGTCATGAAGGAGAGCGCGATGGCGGCCCTCAGCTACGTGCGCGCCAACACGCACCGCTGGGGTATCGCGCGCGACTTCCTCGACAAGAGCGACATCCACATCCACGTCCCTGCCGGGGCCATGCCCAAGGACGGCCCGAGCGCCGGGGTCACGATGCTGACGGCGCTCGTGTCGCTCCTGACGGGCATCCCCGTCCGCCCGGACGTCGCGATGACCGGCGAGATCACGCTCCGCGGTCGCGTGCTCCCCATCGGGGGCCTCAAGGAGAAGTCGCTCGCGGCGCACCGCGCAGGGGTCAAGCGCGTCATCGCTCCGGAGCGCAACCGGCAGGACCTGGAAGACATCCCGGCCGACGTGAAGCGCGAACTCGAGTTCGTCTTCGTCTCGCACATGAGCGAGGTCATCGACGCGGCGCTCGTCGAGCGCCCCGTGGCCCGGGCGGCCCCGGCGATGAACCTCGCCGTCGCCGGCTGACGGAAGTCGGGGACCGGCGGGCGGCCGGCCCTCCCTCCCCCCAAACCGGGGAGGGCGTGGGCGGGGCAATGCTAGCTTCCGCCGGCATGGAGAACCGCTACGACGTAGAAGCCGCAGCGCGCACGGTGCAGGAGCTCGGGCCGAAATGCGGAGAGCTCGTGGCGCTTCGCACGTACTCTGCTCGTCTCCTCGGGCGCGAGCCGGGGCTCGTCGTGCATGGCGGCGGCAACACGTCCGTGAAGGCGACGGCGACGACTCTGCTCGGGGACGCGATCGAGGTCATTCACGTCAAGGGCTCCGGCTGGGACCTGGCCACCATCGAGCCGGAGGGCCATCCCGCGGTGCGCCTCGAGCCGCTGCGGCGCCTGCGGTCGCTCGACGCGGTGACCGACGAGACGATGGTCAACGAGCTTCGCACGAACCTCCTCGAGGCGTCCGCGCCGACGCCGAGCGTCGAGACCTTGCTCCACGCGTTCTTGCCGGCGCGCTTCGTGGACCATAGCCACGCCGACGCCATCCTCGCGCTCTGCGATCAAGGGGACGACTCGGAGAGGCTCTGTCGCGAGGTCCTCGGCGGGTCGATCGTCTGGGTGCCGTACGTGATGCCGGGCTTCGCGCTCGCCAAGCGCTGCGGGGAAGCCTACGAGCGCGCGGCCGCGGGGGGGGACGTCTCGGTCATGGTCCTCGAGAAGCATGGCCTCTTCACGTGGGGCGCGACCGCCCGCGAGAGCTACGAGCGGACGATCGCCGCCGTCACGCGCGCGGAGAAGGGGGCCCTCGAGCGCCGGCGAGTCGTCAGCGTCCGGCCGTCGGGCCCCCCCGCGCTCGCGCCGACCGACGTGCTGCCGCGCCTGCGGGGCGTCCTCGCCAAGCTCGCCCGCGACCCGTCCGAGCGCGGACCGATCGTCCGTACCCGCTCGACGCAGGCGATTCTCTCGTTTCTCGCGCGTCCGGACGTGGAGGCACTCGTGGCCAAGGGGTGCGCCACACCCGATCACGTGCTGCGCACCAAGCCGACCGCGCTTCTCATCCCGCGCCTCGTGCAGGGCGCTCCGGGCGACGCCCTCGCCCTCTCCAATCAGCTCGAAGGCGCCGTGACCGCCTACGCGGCGGCTTACGACAGGTATTTCGACGAGACGAGCCGCGCGCGCGGCGTCACGCGCAAGAAGCTCGATCCCTGGCCGCGCATCGTCCTCTTGCCGGGTATCGGGGCGTGCGGGATCAGCGCGACGGCCCTCGAGGCCGACATCGCCCTCGACGTCTACGAGCGCACGATGGCCGTGATGACGACCGCCTCGGACATCGGTCGCTACGAGCCGTGCTCGCGCGCGGACCTGTTCGACGTCGAGTACTGGAGCCTCGAGCAGGCCAAGATCAAGCCGGCGGTGAGCGCGCCGCTCGCCAAGTGCGTCGCGCTGGTCACGGGGGCAGAAAGCGGGATCGGCCTGGCGACGACCACGCGCCTGCTCGCGGCCGGGGCTCACGTGGCCATGGTCGACCGCGATCCATCGGGTCTGGCCGCGGAGGCGCTCGGCAAGAAGCACAAGGGTCGCGTGCTCTACGCGACGGCCGACGTGCAGGACGAGGAGCAGGTCGCGACGGCGTTCTCGCGGGTGGTTGCCGCGTGGGGCGGCGTCGACGTCGTCATCTCGAACGCCGGCGCGGCACCCGAGGGCCTGCTCGACACCGCGGCCGGCCGGAACGCCCTGCGCGGCTCGATCGAGTTGAACTGCGTCTCGCACGCCATCGTGGCCGGGTGCGCGGCGGACGTCATGACGCGCCAGGGCCGGGGAGGGTGCCTCGGCTTCAACGCAAGCAAGAGCGCGTTCAATCCAGGCCCCGGCTTCGGCCCGTACGCCGTCGCGAAGAGCGCGCTCGTCGCGTTGATGCGGCAGTTTGCCGTCGACCTCGGGCCCCGCGGGATCCGATCCAACGCCGTCAACGCCGACCGCATCCGGACGGCGCTCTTCGCGGGCGGCGTCGTCCAGTCCCGCGCGAGCGCGCGCGGCCTCGCGGTCGACGAGTACTTCCGCGCAAACTTGCTCGCGCGCGAAGTGACGGCCGAAGACGTTGCGGACGCATTCGTGTACCTCGCCACGGCGCGCGCCACGACGGGCTGCGTGGTCACGGTCGACGGGGGGAACGCGGCCGCGTTCCCAAGGTAGGATGCGCGGGCGCGGGCGCGGGCGCGGACGCGTGCGCGGGCGCAAGCGCGGACGCGGGCGCGGGCGCGTGCGCGGGCGCAAGCGCGGACGCGGGCGCAAGCGCGTGCGCGGCGCGGGTACGGGCGCGGGTGGGGAAACGCGGGCTCGCTCGCCCTGACGTGACGCGAGCAACCAGGACACGGACGAAGCGATGCCGTCACGGTGAGCCCACCCCCCGACCGTAAGCATATCTCAGGCGCCGCAGTCCGCTTGGCGACGTACGTCGACCGGCTCAGGCACGCAGAACGCAAACTGACCCACAACCGACCCCTTCTCGCGCCTCCCGAAGCCCGTTGGTCCGTCATTCCCCTCGGTCCATCGCTTGACGAAGCCCGTTGGCCCGTCATTCCCCTCGCTCCATCGCCTCACGAAGCGCCTTGGTCCGTCAGTCCGCTCGATCCTTCGCGCGACGAAGCCCGTTGACCCGTCAGTGATCGCGATCCATCGCGCGACGAAGCCCGTTAGCCCGTCAGTGATCGCGATCCATCGCGGCACGAAGCCCGTTAACCCGTCAGTGATCGCGATCCATCGCGGCACGAAGC
>Ga0302326_10019228_pt1 | contig 14119 bp, 9 predicted proteins | sample Palsa_T0_3_FD_202264 | JGI IMG/M metagenome (GOLD analysis project Ga0302326, IMG submission 202264) | Peat permafrost microbial communities from Stordalen Mire near Abisko, Sweden - Palsa_T0_3 | ecosystem: Environmental > Terrestrial > Soil > Palsa > Peat permafrost | place: Sweden: Abisko... | reverse complement strand
GTCCCACAGCGCGGCGGCGCGAGTATCGAAGTAGCCCGGGTCGCCAGTCACCATGTCGACGAATCGAGGAGAACGGACGGCTTTCCGCCAGGGCGCTTTGGAGAGATCCGCGTCAACCGCTAGCGGCCCTCCGGTGCGCAAACAAGTGTAGTGAGCGGCATAGGTTTCGGCGCCAGGCATCGGAACCCTCAAGGCTAGTCGATATGCGCTCCACAGTCAACAGATCGGGCTAAGATAAGAAACACATGGCAAAGACAAGCAGGCGGGAGTTCCTGAGGGCGATCCCAGCGGGACTCGCAGCGGCACGACTGGCTCGGCCGCAGGACTCCGGTGGGAACGAGCTGAAACTTTGGTACACGCAGCCGGCGACGCAATGGACGGAGGCTTTGCCATTGGGCAACGGCCGCCTGGGCGCGATGGTGTTCGGAGGCGTGGCGGCGGAGAGAATCCAATTGAACGAGGACACCCTGTGGTCGGGGCATCCGCGCGACTGGAATAATCCCGAAGCGATCAAGTATCTGCCGGTGGTGCGGCGGCTGGTCCTCGAAGAAGAGAAGTATGTCGAGGCCGGCGCGGTTTGCCAGAAGATGCAGGGTCTTTTCAACGAATCGTACCTGCCGCTCGGGAACCTTCACCTCAAGCTGGAGGTTGCCGGCGGCGTATCCGGGTATCGGCGCGAGCTCGATTTAGACTCTGCGATCGCGAGTGTCTTCTATCGCTCGGACGGCTCCGAGTTCTATCGCGAAGTATTTGTCTCCGCGCCTGATCAGGTGGTGGTCGTAAGGCTCACGACCACGCGCCCGGAGGGCCTGAGTTTGGAGGTCTCGCTCGATAGCCCGGTACACAGTTCGGTCGACGTCGCCGGCAAAGACGGCCTGATCCTGCGGGGCAAAGCTCCCGCGCATACCCAGCCGGAATATCATGGCCATGCGGTTGTCTACGACGAGAAGGACGGCCTCGGCATGCATTTTGCGAGTTTGCTGAGGGCCATTGCGGAGGGCGGCTCGATCGAGGCTGGGGGCGGCGTGTTAAATATCCGCGGCGCGCGCGCCGTTACACTGCTATTGACGGCGGCCACGGGATATAGGGGCTTCGACCGCGATCCCGATTTGCCCGCCGGCGCTGTGGCCGACGCTTGCCGGGCCGCTCTGGAACGCGCCGCGCGAAAAGACTATGCGAGCCTGCGACAGGATCACATCCAGGACCATCAACGTTTATTCCGCCGTGTGACGCTCGACCTGGGCGCGGGTCCGGCCGCGCAAAAGCCGACTGACGAACGGCTGCGTTCGTTCGCGGCGAGCCCGGACCAGGGATTGGCCGCGCTCTACTTCCAATATGGCCGCTATCTGCTGATTGCCAGTTCCCGGCCCGGCGGCCAGCCCGCCAATCTGCAGGGCCTGTGGAACGAGCTTGTTCAGCCGCCCTGGAGCTCGAACTGGACGGCAAATATCAATGTGCAAATGAACTACTGGCCGGCGGAGACCTGCAACCTGGCCGAATGCCACGAACCGCTATTCGACCTGATCGAAGGGCTCAGCAGGAACGGCCGGCTGACTGCGAAAGTCAACTACGGGGCGGCTGGCTGGGTCTCACACCATAACGTGGATTTGTGGCGGCAATCGGGTCCGGTCGGCGAAGGGTCGGGTTCTCCTACCTGGGCGAACTGGCCCATGAGCGGGCCATGGCTCTGCGCGCACCTTTGGGAACATTATTTGTTTTCGGGCGATGGGGACTACCTAAAGCGCGTGTACCCAATCATGAAGGGCGCGGCCGAATTCTGTCTCGACTGGCTCATCGATGACGGGCACGGACACCTGACTACTTGCCCTTCGCTCTCCACCGAGAATACCTTTCGCGCTCCCGATGGCAGGACCGCTCAAGTGAGCGCCGGCTGCACCATGGACATGGCGCTGATGGCGGAGTTGTTTGAGAATTGCATCTCGGCGGCGCGCCTGCTGAGTGTGGACCAGGAGTTCGCCGGAAGGCTCGCGAAAGCGCGTGCGCGGCTCATTCCTTTCCAGATCGGAAAGTACGGCCAACTGCAGGAATGGTCCCAGGATTTTGAGGAAAGCGAGCCGGGTCAGCGGCACATGTCACACATGTACCCGCTGTTTCCGGGCAGCCAGATCACCCCCCGTAAGACTCCCGCGCTGGCCAAAGCAGCGCGTGTCTCGCTGGAGCGGCGGCTGGCCGCTGGCGGAGCTTATACGGGATGGAGCCGCGCTTGGGCCATCAATTTCTGGGCGCGCCTGGAGGATGGCGGGCGAGCCTATGAATCGCTGGCGATGTTGTTCCAACACAGCACCGGGCCGAACCTGTTCGATACGCATCCGGCTGGCAAGTCCTCCATTTTCCAGATCGACGGCAACTTTGGCGGGACCGCCGCGATTGCCGAAATGTTGTTGCAGAGCCATGCCGGAGAGATCGCCGTTCTGCCGGCGCTTCCGGAGGTGTGGAGCGATGGCAGCGTGCGGGGTCTCGCCGCGCGCGGCGGTGTTGCGGTGGATCTCGACTGGAGCGCCGGCAAGCTGACCAGGGCGGTTCTCCGGTCCAAAGTGGATCATGCATGTCTGGTGCGCTACGGTGACAAACAGGCGCAGGTGAAACTGGTTGGCGGGCGCGCGTACGTGTTGAACGGGGACTTGGAAGCGTTCGCGAGCGCTGAGATATCGAATGACTCGATACGGGCGAAGCTATATCTACCCGACCCGGCGCACGGCTATTACCGCGCGACGCGCTTCGATTGGTCCGGTGTAATCGCCAGCCTGGAGTATCAAGGACACAATTACTTCGGGCCGTGGTTCGAGCACTATGATCCAAAGATTAACGACGCCATCAGCGGCCCTGTGGAAGAGTTTCGCACCAATGAGGCCGGCCTGGGTTACGCGGAGGCCAAGGCTGGAGACACATTCATCCGCATCGGCGTGGGCGTGGTGCGTAAGCCGGATGAGCCAAAGTACGATTTTTTCCATACCTACGAGATTGTGGATTCCGGTAAGTGGACTGTGCGCAGAGGACGTGACCGGGTGGAGTTCACTCACACACTCGCCGATCGCTCGGGTTATGCCTACGTTTACCGGAAGACGGTCGGCCTGGCGAAGGACAAGCCGCGCTTGACGCTGGAGCACAGTCTCAAGAACACCGGCCGCAAAGTAATCGAGACCAGCGTATACGATCATAACTTCTTCGTCATTGACGGGCAGGCATCCGGCCCCGATTTTGCAGTTCGATTTCCGTTCGATGTGCGCGCGGCGCGGGACTTGGGGAAACTCGCCGAGACTCGTGCGAAGGAGATTGTCTATCTGCGAGAACTCGAAAAGAATCAGAGCGTGTTCACCGAGTTGGAGGGATTTGGAGAGAGCGCCGCGGACTACGATATCACCGTGGAGAACCGCCGAGCGGGCGCGGGCGTGCGGATTACTGGGGACCGGCCGTTATCGAAGTTAGTTTTCTGGTCGATTCGGACGACCGTATGCCCGGAAGCTTATGTGCAGATGAGCATCGAGCCTGGACGCGAATTCAAGTGGCGCATCGCGTACGATTTTTACACGCTGCCGGGACCGGGCGGGGTGGCATAGGTCACGCGGGAAACTCAGCCGCCAGGATCTCTGCTATTCGGGATCGGAGCCCGGGAGCATGGTCGGTTGCCGCCTTCCGCTGTCCGACTATGTCGGTCCACGGAACCGACGAATACCCTCCCTTGATTTCGGCAGTTATCGAGTTTCGCCTCGTTTGGGGACAGTTCCGGCAGCCGCGTGGCGCACCCTTCAGCGTGCTGCGGCGACCTTCAGGTCGCCGTCTGGCCGTAGGCTGAAGCCCACGGCAGCACGCTGAAGCGTGCGCCACAACCGCGGTCTGGCTGTCACTGTATCATGCGAGCCTCAATAGCCGGGTAACCGCCTCGCCGATCATATTCGCCACCGAATCCAAAGCTTCCAAAATATCGTGGAGCCTTTGCTCGTCACGCCGCATAGATCACGCGGGCATCACACGGAGAATTCGCGCATCATGGCGGACAAACCCAGGAGTCCGGGGCGTGCTTCCGGCAGGAAGTCCACCAGCACGCCGAAGACGGCTAGTTCTTTGACTAGATAGCGACGGCAAATTGCGGCGATCTCAAACTACGGCAGTATAACACCTGGCGCGACGGTCATGGCACTCCTGTCTGTCATTATCTAACTTTCAACTCCTGGATGCGGAGAGTCACAGCTCGGTAACGCCGGACTTGCTATCCTTCTAAGTTGGTCGAAAACTCGAAGCTCCTGTTGCTCGTGTTCTGGCGGCCCGCCGCGGCCATGAGCGCGATCCTGGACCGGGGCAGCCTGCTCTATGCCAGCCTGGCTACGCTTGCCGTTTCGCTGCTTCTCAGACTTTCTGGGCCAGCGTTCAGCTTCTATATTCCTCTGCTGGTGCTGGCCGTGGTCTACGTGCCCGGCGTGCTGCTGCTCAGCAAGCTTTTGGCCGGGCTGGGCGGAGGTTTGGGGTCCGTCTTCCAGCGCGATTATTCTTCTTTGTTGACCTGTAGCGCCATGGCGTGGACGGCCGCCAATCTTCCGCTGGTGCTGGCTGCGTGGGTGCTTCCGGCCGCCATCTTGGGGCTTGCCGCCGGCCTCGCATACCTATATTTCCTGGTGCTGATGTTCTTCGCGGTGCGAACGGTGTTCGGGACCGGCAACAGGAGCGCGACCGCCGTGGTGTGCTTGTCGTGGCTTCCTTTGGTAGCGGTGGCTTACCTCCGGGGGCCGCTGCGATTTCTGCTCGGATGGCTGGCTTCTCCTTTCTTTCTGTTCTACGCCTACTACTATCTCGGCGGCGAGATCGGCAAACTGGGCGGCGGGCTGCGCAGCCGTCAGCATTTTCGGCGAATGCTGGAGGCGGCGGCCCTCAACCCGCATGATGGCGAGGCGCAGTATCAGCTTGGGCTGATCTACCAGCAGCGCCGTCAGTATACCGAGGCCATACAGCGGTTCAAGAATGCCGTGGGCATCGACCCGGAGCAGACTGACGCGCATTTCCAGTTGGGCCGCATAGCGCGCGAACAGGGCCGGCTCAAGGATGCCCTGGCGCACTTCCAGACTGTCGTGGACCAGGATGACAAGCATAATCAGAGCGAAATACTTCGCGAACTGGGCGCGGTATATCTGGCCGCCCGCCAGTGGGAGGATGCGCGGAATTATCTGACGCAATATATCGAGCGGCGTCCGTACGATCCAGAGGGACTCTATTACCTGGGACAGGCGCTGGAAGGATTGGATCGGGCATCGGAAGCCCGTGAGATATACGTGCGTGCTACGGAAGCCGCGCGCACCGCGCCGCGCTATCTGAGCCGGGTAACCGCCAAGTGGAGCCGGCTGGCGCAGAAGCAGGCCAGAAAGCTGGCGGGATGAAAAACATCATCGTCGGTACGGCGGGGCACATCGATCATGGCAAGACCGCTCTGGTAAAGGCGCTCACCGGCATCGACGCGGACCGACTGGAAGAGGAGAAGCGCCGTGGCATCACCATCGATATCGGCTTCGCGCATCTGCAATTGGGGCCGGCCCTGCGGCTGGGCTTCGTGGATGTGCCGGGTCACGAGCGCTTCGTCAAGAATATGCTGGCCGGCGTGGGCGGCATCGACCTGGTGCTGTTCACCATCGCGGCGGATGAATCCATCATGCCGCAAACGCGCGAGCACTTCGATATCTGTCGCCTGCTGGGAATTCCGAAAGGGATCGTAGCGTTAACCAAGGCCGACCTGGTCGATACGGATATTCTGGATCTGGTGCGACTCGAAGTGGAAGAGTTCGTGGCCGGCTCTTTTCTGGAAGGCGCACCGGTGGTCGCGGCGAGCTCGGTTACGGGCGCCGGTCTCGATGAGCTGCGCGAGCGATTGCGGATCGCCGCGGAAACCGTGGTGGAAAAAAGCGCGGCGGGACATTTCCGTCTGCCGCTCGACCGCGCCTTCAGCATCAGAGGCTTCGGCACAGTGGCGACGGGCACGCTGATCTCGGGCGCCGTGCGCAAAGAGCAGGAAGTCGAGCTGCATCCCGGCGGCCGCCGGCTGCGCGTGCGCGGCGTGCAGGTCTACGGGGAACACGCGGAACAGGCTGTGGCCGGGCAGCGTACGGCCCTCAATCTGGCGGATATAGATCCTTCGGAACTGGCGCGCGGGATGGTGGTGGCAGCGCCGGGATTGTTCCGAACTACCAGGCAGGTGGATTGCTCGCTGGAGCTGCTTCGATCGGCCAAGCCGCTGAAGCATCGCGCACCCGTACACTTCCACGCGGGCACCGCTGAGATTGAAGCGCAAGTGCGGCTGCTGGGCGGCGGGGCCGTCTTGCGGCCAGGTGAGCGCGGGTGGGCCCGCATAGTGCTCCGCGAGCCGGCGCTGCTGCTGCCCGGAGACCGCTTCATCATCCGGATGTTCTCGCCGGTGGTGACGATCGGCGGCGGTGTGGTGCTGGACACGGCGGGCATTCGTTATCGCAAGGCCGATCGGGTGGTGGAGCGATTGCGCATCCTGTCTGAGGCAGCCCTGGCTGATCGTATCGCGCTGATCGTACGCGAATCCCGATATGGTCTCGACATGAGTAAGCTGGTGGCGCGCACGGGCCTGTTAGAGAGCGCCATTGAAACGGCCGCCGCGGGTACGCCGTTGTTGCATTGGAAACAGCCGCAGTCCTGGTTCGTGGATCGCGCCTGGTTCGAGTCCGCGCGGGAAAAGCTGACCAGGGCAGTGCGCGAGTTTCATCAGCGGAACCCGTTGTTGCCCGGCATCCCCAAGCAGGATCTGCGCGGACGCGAGCTCCCGGACGCGCCGGCGTTCCTCTTCGATGTGCTGCTGGCACAGGCGCGAGAGATCGTGGTGGAAGGCGAGAACGTGCGGCTGGCCACCCATAAGCTGGTTCTGAAGCAGGACGAAGAACAGGCCCGTAGCGCTATCGAGCACGCGTTCGAGCAGGCCGGCCTGGCCGTGCCGGCGCTTCCGGAGGTGCTGGCGAAATCCGGTGTGGAGTCCGCGCGCGCCCGCTCGCTGCTGCAGATCCTGCTGCGCGAAAAGCGCCTCATTCGGGTGAGCGACGACCTGGTATTCCATCATGCGGCGATGGAAAAGCTGCGACAAATGCTGGCGGTGCATAAAGCCGCGCGATTCAGCGTCGGCGCCTTCAAAGACTGGACGGGTGTCTCGCGCAAATACGCGATTCCGCTGCTCGAATACCTGGATCGCGAGCGCGTCACGAGGCGCGACGGAGACGAGCGCGTAGTGCTATGATGCCGCCCAGGCCCAATGCGAGCAGGCTGAAAGAAGCGGGCTCTGGCGTGGGTGCCGGCAGGGCAGTGGTCTGGCCCCAGACAAGAGTTAGTGAGGTAACATACCTATGGATAATATGACGCTCACACGTCGAACCTTCTTGTACGCCGCTACCGTGGCACCCTCCCTCGTTACGGCCCGCGCCGCGCAGGCCCGGCAGGCCGTGGCGCGCGCGGCGTCCGAATTCATTTTCGAGTCGGGAAAGACCTACCAGGATCCGTTCAACGAAATCGAGTTGGATGTGGTCTTCCGCGACGCGGGCGGCAGGCAGCAGCGTGTCCCGGCATTCTGGGCGGGCGGTCAGGAGTGGCGCGTCCGCTATACCGCCGATGCCGCGGGCCGCTACGCGTTCGAGACCATCTGCAGCGATAATTCGAATCCTGACTTGCACGGGCGGACCGGCGTACTGGAGGTTGCGCCCTATGAAGGCGCCAACCCGCTTCTGCGGCACGGCGCGCCGCATGTATCCCAGAACCGCCGCTACCTGGAACACGCCGATGGCACGCCATTTTTCTGGCTGGGAGACACATGGTGGATGGGCCTATCGAAGCGGCTGCGCTGGCCCTCGGATTTTGAGAAGCTGGCGGCGGACCGCGTGAGTAAGGGCTTCACCGTAGTGCAGATCGTGGCAGGCCTCTATCCGGACATGCCGCAGTTCGATGCGCGCGGCGCCAACGAAGCAGGCTTCCCCTGGGAGCCGGAATACGCGCGCATCGATCCGGCGTACTTCGACATGGCCGATCTGCGCATACAACATCTTGTCGACCGCGGCCTGGTGCCTTGCATTGTGGGTTGTTGGGGTTATTATTTGCCGATCCTCGGAATGACCCGTATGAAGCGGCACTGGCGCTACCTCATCGCGCGATGGGGCGCACATCCGGCGATTTGGTGCCTGGCGGGTGAAGGCACCATGCCCTACTACCTTTCGACCGACAAGGACCGCGACCGTGCCATGCAGAAGCGCGGCTGGACCGAGCTGGCTGGTTATGTACGATCGACGGATCCGTACCATCACCCGATTACCATTCACCCTTCCGACAGCGCGCGCAACACCGTGGACGATGCGTCCGTATTGGATTTCGATATGCTGCAGACGGGCCACAACGATCGCGCCAGCATTCCCAATACGGTCAAGCTGGTGACCGGCTCTCGCGCAACCGACCCGCCCATGCCGGTGCTGGTTGGCGAGGTGTGCTATGAAGGCATCCTGGAGCAGAGCCGGCAGGAGGTGCAGCGGTTCATGTTCTGGGCTTGCATGCTCAGCGGCGCCGCCGGACACACCTATGGCGCTAACGGAATCTGGCAGGTGAACACCGCTCAGCAACCCTTCGGGCCGTCGCCGCACGGTCGCTCATGGGGCGATACGCCATGGGATGTAGCCAGCGAGCTGCCCGGATCGCGCCAGTTGGGAATGTCCAAGGCGCTCCTGATGCGATATCCGTGGTGGCGTCTCGAGCCCCATCCGGAGTGGGTCGAGCCGCACTGGACCAAGGAAAACTACGTGCAGCCATATTGCGCCGGCGTGCCACGCGAGCTGCGCATTGTCTTCATGCCGCCGATGTGGGAGGCGCCGGCCATCACGCAGCTCGAGCCCGACGTTCCCTACCGCGCGTTCTACTTCAACCCGGCAACCGGGAAAGAATATGAAGCGGGCAAAGCGCTGGCGGATTCTTCGGGACGCTGGCAGCCGCCGGTAGCGCCGGTCTTTCAGGACTGGGTGCTGGTGCTCGATCGGCGTGTTTAGCTTAGTGGCGTGTTTAGTTTAGTACAATCGCCACATGACGACACAGAATTACGCCAATCATGCCCGGTTCGTGCCGATGTACCACTTCGTTCTGTCCAGTTTGTTAGTGTTGACGCTGATCGGCTCGGTGGTCAACCTGGTTCAGTCCTTCGGGGATCCCGAGCGAATTTATAGCGCTTCTCTGATCGTGGTCCTGACGTTTTGCTCGTGCCTGCTTTTTTACTACTGCCGGACCTTTCCTCTTAAGGCGCAGGACCGTGCGATTCGCGCCGAGGAAAACCTGCGGCATTTCGCCATGACCGGAAAACTGTTCGATCCGCGGTTGACGATGTCGCAGATCATCGCGCTGCGTTTCGCGCCGGACGAGGAGTTTCTCGAGCTCGCCAGAAAGGCTGCCGACGCCAACATGCCCGCAGCCGACATCAAGCGCGCGGTTAGAAACTGGCGGGCGGATAATTATAGAGCGTAGGTAAACTGCCATGGCACAAACCGAATCCACTATGCTTGGGCTGGGCACGCCCGCCCCCGATTTCCGTCTGCCCAATGTGGTTGCCGGACAGACCGTCACGCTGGACAGCTTCGCCGGAGACAAGGCGCTGCTGGTGATGTTCATCTCCCGCCACTGCCCTTACGTGCAGCACGTTAAGCACGAGTTGGCGCGTCTCGGGAAGGATTACGGCGGTAAGTCCGCCGGCATCGTAGCCATCTCGTCGAATTACGTGATGCAGTATCCCGAGGACGCGCCGGGCCGGCTGCGGGAGATGGCCACCGAGTTGGAACTCAATTTTCCGGTGTGCTATGACGAGACCCAGGAAGTGGCGAAAGCCTATCAGGCTGCTTGCACGCCGGACTTCTTCCTCTTCGACGAGAGCCGCCGGCTGGTCTACAGGGGTCAGTTGGACGGCAGCCGCCCCAGCAATGGAGTTCCTGTTACGGGCCGCGATTTGCGCACCGCGCTCGATGCTGTTTTGGCAGGCCAGCCGGTCGCCAAAGAGCAAAGACCCAGCGTTGGGTGCAACATTAAGTGGAAGCCGGCTTAACGGAAAACACCCGTGTGGCCCAACGAATACCGCCCGGGCTGCGGATAGACGCACAACCCGTGCGGGCCTTTGCCGACGCGTATGCGGGCCAGCAGGTGCCCGTCGCGGGTGTCGATAGCGTATACTTCGCGGCTGTAGCGTCCGGATAGCCAGAGCACCCTGCCGTCGGCCGAGACGCCTCCCATGTCAGGCGTGGCACGATTTGGAATCTGCCACTTTTGGGCCACTTTCCGCGTAGCGAAGTCGATCACCGAAATGCTTCCCTCTCCGCGGTTCGAGACGTAAAGCAACTTGGAATCTCGGCTGGCGTAGAGACCGTGCGCCGCCTTGCCGGTGGGCAGAAATCCGACGACGGCGAAGCGCTCCGCATCGATGAGGTGCACGCCGTCGGCCTTCATGTCGGCCACGTAGAAGACTCTGCCGTCTGGCGAGAGCTTGACGTCCTGCGGCATGCCCCCGCCGGGCAGATCGAGAGTCCCGACCACGGCCTGAGTAGCTACATCCACCTTCACCAGTTGGCCACTGAATTCGCAACTGGCGATCAGGTAACGGCCATTGGCCGAAAAATCCATGTGGTCCACGCCGCGGCAGGGCACCGGAAGCTGCTTGACCAGACGCATGGTCTGCGCATCGCGGAAGTGCAGTTGGTGGATGCGCTCGGCCACCACGATGGCGAACTTGCCGTCGGGTGTGTAGTACATGTTGTAGGGATCTTTGATCTTGATGGTCTTGCCTTTTTGGCCGGTGGCGGGGTCGATCAGGGTGAGGCTGTCGCCGAGGTCGCTCAGCACCCAGAGTGTCTTCAAATCGTGGGATGGGGTAACGTGCTGCGGTTGGCGGCCAACGCGAAAATGCCGGATGATGCGGTAGGTCTTGGGATCGATAATATCCACGCTGTTGCTGCCGCTGTTGGGTACGTAGATCAGGGAGGGAAACTTGCGGACGACAGGGCTGAGATTGCCAACGGCGTCCGCCGAGTAGATATCGAGTTTGTCGAGAATCGGCGGCATGCCGGGCAGCGGGTTGGCGGTGGGATCTACGGATATGGCCTTCGCGAACAGGGCCGTCGTGAGCAATATCTGAATGTGCATGTTTATTTTACGAATGCTTTAGTGAGGCGCCCGGCAGCTTGTTTTCCCATGCGGATGCAGTCCGGAATACCGATCCCCCGATAGGCGTTGCCCACCAGTTGAAAGCCGGGAATCGCGGCTGCCCGCGTTTCGATTTCCGCGAGCCTTTGCGCGTGGCCGACAGTGTACTGGGCCATCGAGCGGGGCCAGCGAAAGATGCGCCGGAACACTGGCTCGGCGGAGAATCCCACAATCCGATGCAGCTCGCTCAAAGCGGCGGCAGTCACCGCATCGTCGCTTTCCGAAAGGATGTTACCGTCATCCATGCCGCCCAGAAAGCAGCGGAGCACGGTAGTCCCGCCGGATACGCGGTTTGGGAATTTCGTGCCCACCCAGGTGCAGGCCACCAGGCGGCGGCGCTCGCGCTTGGGGACGAGAAAGCCGAAACCGTGCAACGGCCGCGGGAAGGCACTGTCCGGAAATGCCAGCGCGACGGTCATCGAAGAGCTGTACGGAATTGCCGCGAGCAGTCCGGCCAAGCGGCTGTCCAGGCTCCGCACGAGCGCGCCGGCGTTGTACGCTTCGCAGGCCAGCACCAGGCCGGCGCATTCGACAGAGCCGTCCGTGAGTTGGATGCGAAAGCCGCCGGTCGAGCGCTCAATCGCCACGGCACGCTGGTGCAGCACGGTTGCGTGGCCCTCCAGCCGCGCGGTCAAAGTGGCCACCAATTGCCCTAATCCGTCCTTTAGTGTGCGGAAGAGCGGCACACCGTTGGCTTGCTCCCGATGAGCCCTGCGCTCCGCCAAAACACCCTTAGTCAGGCTTCCATATTTCGCTTCGAGCTCGACAAAGCGCGGCAACACGCTCAATACACTGAGCGCGCTTGGGCTGCCCCCAAAAATACCGGAGAGCAGCGGCTCGGCCAGATAGTCGACGGCCTCAGCGCCGTAGTGCGCGGTAACGAAGTCGGCTACGGATTGGTCTTCCGGATGGCGGCCGGGCGGCCGGAAGAGCTCCAGTCCCATGCGGAATTTCGTCGGCCAGCTCAATAGCCTCGAAGTCAGCAAGGGGACCAGTTTGGTGGGCACCATAAGCTGCAAACCGTCCGGCATCGGCACCAGGCGCCCGCCCTTCCAAACGTAGGTCACGCGCAGGTGATCGTTCGAACCAATGACATCGCCGGCCATGCCCAACTCGCGGATCAGGTCCATGGCGGCAGGCTTCGCGGAGAGGAAGCTATCGGGACCGCCCTCGATCAGGCACCCTTCCACGCGCTCACTTTGGATTACGCCGCCCAACCGCGGGCGCGCCTCGATGAGCGTGGAAGGGATGCCGGCCTGAGCCAGGTAATACGCGGTGGAGAGGCCGGAGATGCCACCTCCCACGATGGCGACGGATGCACTCATCAAGAGTGATTATCGCAAGTGGCGGAGTCCATATCACCTCACGTATTTTGGCCCCTGTCCCGCGCCCCACGGATCGTACTCCGAAGCGAATCGCACGCGCTCGGTAATGGAGGGGTGATCGTACAGCCAGAACTCGATGAACGGGCTCGGGTACGGATCGTCGAGTGATACTTCGCCCAGAATCTGGAAGGCGCCAGCCGCTTCTTCCGCCGAATTTGGAACAATGCCGTGGATCACTTCGAGTCCATAAATATCGGCATTGTGCTCCAGCACGCGGCTGAAGGAGCTCGACAGGGGCTCTCCCAGAAATCCGAAGACGGCCAGCGCCAGCAGCAGTACAGGCAGCGAGGCCCAGTCCGCCATGCCTTGAATTTCCCAGCGCGCGCCCCATCGTGACAGAGCCCACCGCATGGTGTAATACGCGAGAAACAGGAAGATCAGAATGCCCAGGCTGGCCGCGGCGATGCCGATCCAGATGTGCCCCAGAACGTAGTGCCCCATCTCATGGCCGAAGACAAATAGAATCTGGCCGCTGTTCATCTTCTGTATGGTATTGTCCCAGACCACTACACGCTTCGAAGCGCCGATTCCCGAAACATACGCGTTCAGCGATTTCAACTTCTCGCTGGCGTTCATCTCATACATGCGTTCCGGGGGAATCTCCAGCCCGCCGCGCATCACGACCTTGCCGATCTCGGCCACCAGCGCGGGCTGCTTCGCGGCCAACGGCTCGAACTTGAAGAACAGCGGTTCGATCGCCACCGGCTCGATGAACATGAGAAACACAACGATGGGCACTGCGGCCAGCCAGAAGTAGAACCACCAGCGCCCGGGGCTTCGGCGCATCACGCCATAGAGGATCCACACGAGCACACCGGCCAGCGCGAAAGATAGCAACTCGCCCTTGGTCCAGTCCCAGAACCAGGAGCGCCAGCCCTGAATCGATTGCTCGAATTTGAGCGAGAGATGGTGGCCATAGAGGGACAGCGGCAGCTCCAGCGTATCGATCACCAGCAGCAGCAGCGGCGCGAAGATGTAGGCTTGCACGATGCGGCGGCGGGAAGCCGATTCCGCCAGGTTGCGCAGGAGCGGCGCTATCTTCCAGGTCAGCACGGCGACCAGCACTACCATGCCGTAAGCCGCTGCGATGAAATGCAGCCAGTTGCGGGCAGTGGCGTAGGCGATGGCTTTGGCGAGCTTATCAGGAGGAAGCGTATAAGTTTTGGCGGCGGCTAACAACAAAGCTGGAAACATATTTCTCCTTTTCCCCAGACGGTTTGGCGGCCCACACCGGTCCACTGGCCGGCGCGCAGATATGGCAGAAACTCGCCGAGACTGCCCTGGTATTCGGCTTCCCCGGTGAATCCGCCGAGTGGATGGGTCTGCCCGGTGCTCGCGGAGCGGCGCTCGGTTTCGACCCAACGCAATTCGCAACTCGACAGGCGCACTTGGGCCGCCCGCTCCCCCATGCCGCGGAAGTCGATGTCGAGAGGGCCATGCCCGTAAAGCGCCCGCAGGGTGCTGATGCGGTCCCGCAGCCGCGCGAACAGAACGGGGAATTCAGG
>Ga0302326_10019227_pt1 | contig 14120 bp, 13 predicted proteins | sample Palsa_T0_3_FD_202264 | JGI IMG/M metagenome (GOLD analysis project Ga0302326, IMG submission 202264) | Peat permafrost microbial communities from Stordalen Mire near Abisko, Sweden - Palsa_T0_3 | ecosystem: Environmental > Terrestrial > Soil > Palsa > Peat permafrost | place: Sweden: Abisko... | reverse complement strand
TGGGAAACGCCAGCGTCCCCGCGGGGCATGGGCACCCGGCCGCGCGCCGACGCCAACGCCAACGCCAACGCCAACGCCAACGCCGACGCGAACGCAAGGCTCAGTGCGACCGCACCGCCCGAGCCACATCGCGCTTCGCCTCGCGCTCCTTGATATCGCGCCGCTTGTCCCAGAGCTTCTTCCCGCGCGCAAGAGCGATATCGACCTTCACCCGCCCGCGCTTGAAGTAGAGCCGAGTCGGAACGATCGTGAGGCCCTTCTCCGCAGCGTCGCCCGCAAGCCGATCGATGTCGGCGCGGTGCAGGAGGAGCTTGCGCGGCCGGCGAGGTTCGTGGTTGTTCCACGAGCCTTCTTTATAGGGCGGTACGTACAGGCCAACGAGCCACAGCTCGCCGTCGCGGATGCGCGCGAACGCTTCGTTCAGGCTGATGTGGCCCTGCCGGATGCTCTTGATTTCGGTGCCGGTGAGGACGATGCCGGCCTCCCAGCGCTCGAGGAACTCGTACTCGAAGCGGGCGCGGCGGTTGTCGATCGTCGGCTCGAGCACTGCCTTCTTCGGAGCGGGCGCAGGCGCCGTACGCGTTGCCTTAGACAACGTCGGGAAGGCCGAGCGCTCCGGGCTCGACCGTGCCTTTCGCGACGAAGCGCCCCTCACCGGAGGCGAGGAGCGCGCCGGCCTGATCTTCCACGTGCGCCTCGACGCCGAGAACGACGCCGCGCTGCCAGAGCACGCGACCCACGATGGCGATCGGTTCGCCGATCGGGACGGCCTTTCGGAAGCGGACGCGCACCTCGCCGGTCACGCCGCGGTACCCGGCCGCGCCGGCTGCGTGGGCCATCCCCTCGTCGATCAACGTCATGACGATGCCGCCGTGCGCGAGCCCGACCCATCCCTGAAAGGGCCGCGCGAGCGTCGTCTCCGCGCGCACCGCACGGTCGCCGACGATTCGGAAGTGCAGGTGCAGGCCGATGTCGCTGTTCGGACCGCACGCGAAGCAATGGCCGTCGTTGACCATCGCCGGTGCCGCCGCCGCTTCGCGCGTCACGACTTGGCCTTGTCGTCCTTCTTCTCGTCGTAGTCGCCGTTCTGGATCTTCGCGAGGAGGGTCTTGGCGAAGATGGTGTCGGCGTTTGCGGCGATCGAGGCGTTCAGGGTCTTCTTCGCGTCGTCGAGCCGATGCTGATCGATGTAGATGCGCGCCAGCAGGGTGTAGCCGTGCTGACCGGCCTCGCCCACGTGGCCGCCGTCGAGTTCGAGCCCGCGCTTCACGTAGCCGATCGCGGCGTCGGGCTGCTTGAGATCGTACAGCAGCGAGCCGATGTGGAACTCGATGTCGGCGTAGTTCGGCACGACGTTGGGCACGTCGACGACGTAGGACAGCCCGCGCTGCGGATCGCGTAGGTCGGTCTGGTACAGCTGGCCGAGGTATTCTCGCGCGAGCACGTTGTTTGGGTCGCTCTTGAGCGCGAGGAGCAACTCCGTTTTCGCGCGGTTCGCCGAGCGCTCGTTGAAGCGCATGATGCCCAGGCCGACGTGCGCACCCGGCGCGTCAGTATCGAGCAGCACGGCTTGGTTGAGTTCGTCGCGGGCGTCCTGCGAGCGGTCGCGGCCGGCCACCGACTGGAAGAGGTACGAGAACGCCAGCCGGACGTGGTTGACGTAGTTCTTGGGCGTGCCGGCGACGGCGTCTTCCTCGACGTTCGTCAGGGTGTCCAGGGCCCCACCCTGCTGCGCTGCGGACGCGTTGAGGAACGAGATCGCGAGCGTGTTGTCCGGAATGACGCCGAGCGCGCGCTCGAAGTCAGCCTGCGCCTCCTTGAATTCGCGCGCGTAGAAATGTCGCAGCCCGTCGGACAGCGGTCCGTTGAACGCGGCATTCGCGTAGTCGTTTCGGCCAGCGGCAGAGGCTGCGCCGCCCGACAAGATGAGCGAAGCGAGCGCGAGCGCAGCGATGACCGGTCGCAGCGAGCGGATCACGGATGGCGAGGTTCCGGTTCTGATCACGACGGGCCTGTCATACTGGGAATGGACCCTAGCGCCCTACCAGCAGGCGATCGGCGAGGCGCGCGGGCAGGTGCGCGCGCTCGATCTTTTCTCGGACGAGTTCGATCGGATAGGCGTAGCGCTGCCACTCGATCGTGCGAGCGTCGCTGTCGTAGAGCGCAAACGACGCGTCGGGGTTCGCGTCGCGCGGCTGGCCGACGCTGCCGACATTGACGATGTAGCGCTGGTCGGGCTCGAGTTGGAGGGAGCCGCCGCGTTGCATGTGCCGGTGCGTGATCTCGCCAGCGGGGGACTGCGCGTAGAACTCGGCGATGTGCGAGTGCCCGACGAACACGAGCGGAGCGTCCGTTGCGGCGAAGGCCTCGGCGGCGCCCGGGTTGTCGAGGATATAGGTGAAGTAGTTCACTGGTGCGCCGTGGACCAGCAGATACTCCGGCGTGCGGAGCTCGTAACCCAGGCTCCGCAGCCAGTCCGCGTTGTCTTGCCTGAGGACGCCCTGCGTCCACTCGATCGCTTCGCGCGCAGCCGCGTTGAAGTAGTCGAGCCCGTAATTGTCGATCGCCGCGACGTCGTGGTTGCCGAGCACGGTTGCGAATGCACGCTCGCGGATCCGGGCCACGCACTCGTTCGGATTTGGCCCGTATCCCACGATGTCTCCAAGGCAGATCAGCCGGTCGTCCGGTCGCAACATACCGAGCGCGACGTCGAGCGATTCCAGGTTACCGTGGATGTCGGAGACGATCGCGTACCTCACCCGATACGCCCGGCCGGCGCAGGAGCGGCGATCGCCGCTCGGGCCTGCTCGAATATCGCCGCGAAGCGCCGCCGTTCGTCCGGCGTGCCGACGGTGACGCGCACGAAACGATCGAGCGGAGCGACGCCCGGCTTCCGGATGAAGACTGCCCGCCGCAGCAGCTCGTCGACGAGCGCCTCGGCGCGCTCGCGCGATCCGATATCGAAGCAGACGAAGTTCGTGTGCGACGGGAGCGTCGCGAGGTCGAGGCGCGAGCCGAGTTCCGCGTACTCGCGGCGGCCGCGCGCGACCTCGGCAACGACGGAGGCCACGAACGCATCGTCTTCGAGCGCTGCGAGAGCCCCGATCTGCGCCGTCCGGTTGACGCCGTAGTGGTGTCGAATCTTCTGGAACGTCGCGATGATGTCGGCGGGCGCGAGCGCGTAGGCGATACGCGCACCCGCCATCCCGTACGCTTTCGAGAACGTTCGTGCGCGCACGACGCGCGGGAGGACGGCCGGCGCGACGAGATCGCCCGCAGGGACGAAATCCGCATACGCCTCGTCCAGCACGACGAGCGTGCGCTCCGGTAGCGCAGCGAGCAGCGCGCGGATCGCCGTGGCGTGCGCGAAGGAACCGCTCGGGTTGTCGGGGTTTGCGACGTAGACGACCTTCGGCGCCGCCTCGCACGCACGCCGCGCGAGCGCGTCGAGGGGCACGCGGCCGTCATCCGCGTAGGGCACGCCGTCCAGCAGCCCGCCGTAGCCCGCGACGTGGAAGCCGAAGGTAGGGTACGTGCCGCGGGTGGCCAGCGCGAGGTCGCCCTGCGCGAGAAAGGTACGTGCCACCAGGCCGAGCAGGTCGTCGATGCCCGACGTCACGACGATGTTCTCTGCAGCGCAGCCGTGCCGTCGCGCGAGCGCCGCTCGCAGCTCGGCGGACTCGGGGTCCCCGTACCACGACGTGTGCGCGAGTGCGGAACGCATCGCCGCAAGCGCGTGCGGCGGCGGACCGAAAGCGCTTTCGTTGGCGCCGAGGCGCAGCAGCTCCCCGTGCCCGGCGCGCCGCGCCAACTCTTCCGGTGCGACGAACGGCGTCGTCGCCGGCACCGCCGCGATTTGCGCTGTCGGTTCCGGGCCTGCGCTCACGAGCCGATCGTCACTCGGTCGACGAGCGAACGGACGCCCGCGACGTGGCGCGCCGCGTCGGCAATCGTCGCCTTGATGGCAGCGGTGCGTGCCTTCCCATCGATGGTGACGACGCCGTTTTCCGCGCGCGCGTGCACGCCGATGGCGTTCAGGCCGGTTTGCGCGGCGATGGTCGCCATCACGGTCGCCGCGAGCGCGAGGTTGCCGGCCTGTTGACCCGCGCCCGAGCGCGTGCGATCGACGCGCAGCACCGGCCGTACGGACCGGACGCCGGCGACCGTTCGCGCCGCGTCGCGCAGCCGCGCGATCTCCGCCGGCGTGCGCACCGTCCCGCTCAGCGTCACGATCCCGTCGCGGGCGCTCACGCTCACGCTCGTCGTCGAGTCGACGTCGGCCGCGGCGATGCGCGCCTTCACCGCGATCGCGAGCAGGACGTCGCGCGCGGCGAGCACCGGAGCCGACGTCGCAACCGACTGGGCCGCCTTGTCCATCCCTTGAACCGCGTTGCCGCTCGCGTCCTGCCCGCGCGCGCACGCGCAGAGCGCGAGCGCCGCCCAAATCGCGCCGGACCGCACGAGGGCGCCGGTCATGCGCTCGCCTCGACGATTGCGGCACCGCCGCACGAGAATCGCCGCACGCGCACCGGTTCGCCTCGCTCGATGCGAGATGGGTGCTCGCCGAGCACGACGTAGCCCGTCGCGCGAGCCAGCAAGCTCACGTGCGCGGAATGCAGTCGAAGCGGGACCGCGAGCAACCGTCCCGCCACCGAGCGTACCTGCGCCGGCACGAACCACGTCCAACCATCGCGTCCCTCGAACGGGGCATCGGCGATCGCGTCGACCACCTCGGCGCGCGCCCCCCGCTCGCCGGTACACGCGGAGATGACCGGCCGAACGACGGCCTCCAACACCATGAGCGACGACGTCGGATTGCCGGGAAGCCCGATGACGGGCGAAGATCCGACCGCCGCCAGCATCGTCGGCTTGCCGGGCTTGAGCCGGATACCGTGCACGATCACCCCGGGCTCCCCAAGCGACGCGGTCACCCGCGGCACGAGATCCCGCGCACCGACCGACGAGCCTCCGGTGAGCAGCACGCCGTCGCACTCGTCGAGTACTGCGGAGAGCACGCTGCGCAGCGACTCCGGCTCGTCGATCGCGCGGGGAAATTGGCGGACGTCCACGCCCATCGCACGGAGTGCTCCCGCGACGGCGTACCTGTTCGAATCGCGCACCTGCCCGGTGTGCAGGGCGCGCTCCGCGTCGACGAGTTCGTCACCCGTCGAGACGACGCCGAACAGCGGCCTGCGGTAGACGGGGACGTCCGTCACGCCGAGCGTCGCCAGCACGCCGAGCTCGGGGCCGCCGATGCGTCGACCCGCGTGCAGCGCGATCTCGCCGGCGGCCATGTCGGATGCCGCGGGCGTGAAGTAGTCGCCCGCCGCAACCGCGCCGCGCAGGATGATGGCGCCGTCCTCCTCGACCGCGTCCTCGACCGGGACCACGGCGTCGGCACCGTCCGGCAGCGCGCCGCCGGTCGGGATGCGCATGGCCTCGCCGGGCCGGATGCCGTGCGGTGGAGCGTGGCCCATGCGAATCTCGCCGGCGATCCGGCGGGATGCCACGCCGTCGCGGCTCGCGACGGCAAACCCGTCCATCGTGGACCGCGCGTGGGTGGGGTGATCCTCGGCGGCGCGCGCATCGACCGCCAAGATCCGCCCGAGCGCATCGTCGAGCAGCACGCGCTCGATGCCCGGCGGCGCGAGCTGGGCGCGCGCGAAATACGCAACGATCGCCTGATCCGGCGCGAGCATCTGTTCCGCCACGAACTCGCGATTCGCGGCGAACGTCTCGGCGGGTAGGAGGGCCTGGGAATCGCGCATAATGGCGGCTCTCGTTCTCCCTCCCCTTCATGCCCGCCCCTGCGGGCGTTTGCGTTCTCTGTAGGAAGCCATGCTGGACATCGCGCTCATCCGCCGCGATCCCGAGCGCGTCCGCGCGTCGGCGGAGCGCCGGCACCTCGACGCGACCTTCGTCGATCGCGCGCTCGAATTGGATGCACAGCTGCGGCGTGCGCGGACGGACGCCGAGACCCGCAAGGCGGAGAAAAACGCGCTGACCGCCTCGATCTCGAAGGCGGCAGACCGGGCCGCGACGGCCGAGCGGCTGCGGCCCGAGATCGCCGCCCTCGACGCGCAGATCGCCGCAGCGGGCGCGGCGATCCCCGAGCTCTCCGGCGAACTCGATGCGCTGCTCGCCGACGTACCCAACGTGCTGGACCCGTCGGTCCCACACGGACGAGGCGAGGAGGACAACGTCGTCGTTCGCTCGTCGGGCGACCCGCCTGCTCTGGCGTTCGCTCCGAAGCCGCACTGGGAGATCGGCGAGCAGCTCGGCATCCTCGACTTCGAACGCGCGGCGAAGCTCTCGGGCAGCCGCTTCAGCGTGCTGCGCGGCAAAGGTGCGCGGCTGTCTCGTGCGCTGGCCCAGTTCTTCCTCGATCGGGCGGAGCGACGTGGCTACGTCGAGATCGCCCCGCCCTACCTCGTCACTCGCGACACGATGTGGTCGACGGGCCAGCTCTCGAAATTCTCCGACGCGATGTTCGTCGACAGCAGCACCGACCTGTTCATGATTCCGACCTCAGAGGTGCCGTTGACCGCGCTGCGCCGCGACGAGATCCTGAGCGGCGACGACCTTCCCACGCGCTATACCGCCTATTCGGCATGCTTCCGAAAGGAGGCGGGAGCCGCCGGAAAAGACACGCGCGGGCTCATTCGCCAGCACCAATTCGAGAAGGTCGAGTTGGTGTGGCTGGCCCGGCCCGAGGATTCGGCCGCCGCTCTCGAGCAGCTGACGTCCGACGCGGAGGCCCTGCTCGTCGAGCTCCAGCTCCCGTATCGCGTCGTCGAGCTGTGCAGCGCCGACGTCGGCTTCAACGCCGCGAAGACGTTCGATCTCGAGGTCTGGCTGCCGGGGCAGCAGACGTACCGCGAGATCAGTTCGTGCTCGAACTGCACCGACTTTCAGGCGCGCCGCGCGCAGATTCGCTTTCGCCGCGATGCGCGCGCCAAACCGGAACTAGTGCACACGCTCAACGGCTCGGGCCTCGCGATTGGCCGCACCTTGGTCGCGGTGCTGGAGAACTATCAGCAAGCCGACGGTAGCATCCGCATCCCCGCGGCGCTCGTGCCGTACACGGGATTCGAACGGATCGCCGGCGACCAAGCCTAACGGCGACCCTCGCGGAACGGCGCCCCCCCGCCGAACGCTGATATCGGTTACCTAATACGCGCATCGAGTAGTCCGGGTGTCTTTCGCGCGAGCCGCAGCACCGACTCGTCGACGCCCAGCGCAACGATTTCGCTGAGCGGGACCCACGCCGCGCCGCGGGTCTCCGCGCTCGGCGCGAGCGGCTCCGCCGGATCGGCAAAGAACGCGTAGCGGACGTCGTAGTGGAGGTGCTCCGGTTCGCCCGGACGCGCCGGAATGCGGTGCACGTCGACGTCGTAGATCGCGCAGCTCGCGGCGACGATCCGCTCCAAGCCGGTTTCTTCGCGCGCCTCGCGCAGTGCGACGGCGTGCAGGTCGCCGTCGCCGTCGGCGTGTCCGCCGGGCTGGAGCCACTTGCCGAGCTTCCGGTGCCGGATGAGCAGCGCGCGCTCCCCAGCCGGGTCGACGATCCACGCCGACCCGGTGAGGTGCCCCACGATCGGCGTCCGCTCGAAGCAGTCCTCGTGCGCGAGGACGAACGTGGCCGTTTCCGCGACCATGCGCTCCTCGTGCGGGTCCGTTCCTACGTGCGCCCGCAGCGCCGCGGCAAGGCCCTCGCGAGCCCGATCTCCAAGGCTCCGGGAACCGAGGTCCGCGGCAGGGGACATCGATTCTAAGTTAAAATTGGATTCTAGCAAAGTATTGCTTTGAATTCGGGCTTGTCGTCGCGGCGTCGGCCGCAGTGGGGAGTTCGCATGGACCTAAGCGAGTGTACCGGGCCGGTCGTCACCGGCGTCGCCCCAACCTTCGTGCGCTTCGTACAGGCGATGACCAGCACGCTGGAGCGGGCACAAGGCGACGAGGCGCGCATCCTACACGAAGGAACGCCGCTCGTCACGGAACTCATCGGGCGCGATGATTGGTTGCCCGACCATCTGGCAGTCCCCCTGCCGGGTGCGTACGGACAATACCTCCTCTATCGCGATCCCGCCGACCGCTTCACGGCGGTCGCTTTCGTGTGGGACGCTTCGTCCCGCACGCCGATCCACGACCACACGGTCTGGGGCATCATCGGCGTGCTGCGCGGTGCGGAGACTGCCGAGCGCTTCGTCTGCCGCGACGGGCGGCTCGTGTCGCTGGGAGAGTCGACGCTCGTCGCAGGCCAGATCGACCGCGTATCCCCGCGCATCGGCGACATCCACCAGGTCCGCAACGCGTTGCCCGATCGCGTGTCGATCAGCATCCACGTCTACGGCGCGGACCTACCCAAGGTCGAGCGGCACTCGTACTGCTCCAAGACGGGACGCATCGACCCGATCTACTCGAAACCATACGACAACGCCCGGCCCCTGCTCGACGCCCTGCCCGTTCTCTAGTACGGGTCGGGGTCGCGCTGCGGCTCCGTTGCCTCCTGCCGCACGAAGTACTCCGGCGAGTACTTCGTCTTGAACGGCACGAACGCTCGCGGCGGCTTGGCGAAGTTGAATTCGTAGTTCCCCGGGTCGCTGGCGCGCGCATCGCTCGCCGCGAGCTGGCCGAGCCCCCAGTTATCCTCGATGAAGCGCAGCACGCTGCCGTGCTCGTACTGGATATGCGTCACGTAGTTCTTCGCGTACGGTGAGATGATCAGGAGCGGCACGCGGAAACCCAGGCCGTCGAAGTCCTTGTACGGCGGTTTCACGTGGTCGTACCATCCGCCCCACTCGTCCCACATCACGAAGATCGCAGACGAGTTCCAATATTTGCTCTCGCCGACCGCGTTCACCACGCTGGCCACCCATGCGGGCCCCGAGGCGCTGAGGCTGCCGCTGTGGTCCGAATTGGTCCCCGTCGGCGTCACCCACACCACGTTCGCGAGATCGCCGTTCTGGATATCCTGGAGCACGCGCGACGAGGAGCCGATGACGTTACTCCAGTCGGGGCCGTCGAAGATGTGCCGGATCGAACGATAGGCAACCCACTCCGACTGCTTGGAGTAGGCGTAGTAGCGCCAGGTCAGCTTCGCCGCATCGAGCTCGTCGCCAAGCGTCTGATAGTTTTGGCACACCTCGATCGTCGGGCCGTACTGGCGCTGCGCTGTGAGCGTGGTGATGACGTCGCTCTTTTTGTAGCAGCCCCACGCGCTCGTCGGAAAGTCGACGGCGCTATTCGCCTGCGCCGCGATCGCGTACTGGTGCGAGACGTAGCTGGCGTCGATGTGCGAGGTGTACATGCGGTCGCCGAGGACGTATTGCCCGGCCATATCGAAATAGAGCTGCGACTCGGCGTGCGGCACGTACCCGTACTGCGGGTGCGGATACTTGCTCGGCGGCGCACTGTTCGCTTCCAGGTTCCATCCATCCATCTTGCCGTCGTCGTACGCCTCGAAGAACGCCGTCGACGAGTGGTCGATGTCGTACGGTACCGTCATCGAGAGGGGCGTGAGCTTGATCTCATGCCCGGATGAATCGAGCCCCTGCGATGCCGTGTCCGCCCCCGGGTAGCCCTGGAAGAGGTTGTCGAAGCTGCGATTCTCCTGGATGATAAAGATGACGTGCTGGATCTTTCCGGAACTCACCGAGCGTACCGCGCCCCCCGAGCGGGAGCTCGCACTTGGTGGAACGACCGAGCCGAGCGCGTGCGGCGCGAAGCTACATGCGGCCGGCACCACTCCGGCAAGACAGGCGGCAAGCGCGGCAGCGCTGCGCGGCGCGACGCCGGCGCAGGTCATGCAAGGCTCGCGGCGATCTCGGTCGCGGCTCGCTCGCCCGAAAGCACCGCGCCGTTGATGTAGCCCATGTCGTTGTACGACGTCTGCTCGCCGGCAAAAAAGATGTTGCGTTCCGGCACGGGCTCGATGCCCGCGAACTGCGTGTACTGTCCGACCCCGTAATAGGAATAGGCCCCGCGATGCCACGGGTCGTGCGCCCACACGTCGAGATACGCGACGCCCGTGTAGAGGCTCGCGAGCCCCGGATAGATCCGGTCGAGCTCGCGGACGTACTCGTGCGCGATGGCCGCGGGCGCGGGTCCGTGCGCTGCCGCGGGCAGCACGCCGCGGCGCCCGCCCGGGAAGCCGACGAGGATCCCGTATTCGCCGGGCTGCGCGGCGGAGACGTCCCACGATTCCTCGTACGGGAACTGCACGTACGATGAGCCGTCAAGGTGCTCCGTGTTCCAGATGCGCCGCCGGAACTGCATGTGCAGCTTGGCATTCGTACCGAGCTCGAGGTTGTCGATTGCGACCCGCTTGAGCGCCGACAAGCGGACGCGGCGCAGGTCCACGTCGCGCAGCAGCGTGAACGGAATCGCCAGACAGACGTGGTCCGCACCGACTTCGATGGTCCGTTGCCCCGACGCGAACGTACACACCAGGGACCCGTCGGCGCGCTCGCGCACCGCAACCAGGGCCGCATTCATCTCGACTTCGCGCGGCAGCGCGGCTGCCATGCGCGCCGCGAGTTGGTCGTTGCCGCCGACGATGTGCAGCGCCTCGACCGTTCCGTCCACGTTGAAGTGCGTGCTCTTCTCGAACCCGATCAAGTAGATCAGGTTGAGCGCGCTCTGCCGCCCCGGATCGACGCCGTATTCGCCGACGCACGCATTCGCGAGCAAACCGCCGAGCTGCGAGCCCTGGCCTCCCGGCACGTTCGCTTCGATCCATTCGGCGACGCTCATCTGATCGAGCGCGCGACCGGCGGGCGTCGACCGATTGTGCTTCGTGGGGTAGCCCGCGGCTTGGGCGGCGGCGCGAAGCGGCGCCTCGACCTGCGCGAAGTAGTCGGCACGAGCCTGCTGGACCGAGTAGGGCGCACCCTCGAAGAAATACGTGTCGTGCCCGGGCTCCTGGCGGTTGACGTTGACCAGCTGCAGGCCGAGTTCGCGCGCGAGTTGCTGCGCCGCCACCTGCCCGAGTGAGATGAATTCGCCGCCGTGCTCGGCGATCTGCCCCTGCGCGAAATAGCCGCGCAGCGTCCAGGTCCGCCCGCCGATGCGGTCGCTCGCTTCGAAGACTCGGCTCGCGATGCCGGCCTGTTGCAGGCGGTACGCGCAGGTCAACCCCGCGACGCCCGCTCCCACGATCACCACGCGCGGTGCTCCCGCAGCTCGCACGGCGTGCGGCGCGGCGAGCGCACTGGCCGCGCCTACGAGGAACCCGGCCCGAGTTTGCATCGTCGCCATCGCCATGGACACGGCAATTCGCCGGGCGGCGTCAGCGCCGCCTGTCGGGCGCCTCGAGAGCGCCCGTGCAAACGGCTACGCTGGAAGGCCGGCGGAGCGCCTCTCACGCGCGATTTGCGGTCGCTACATTCTCTCTCGATGCTCTCCGAGAGAACCCTTCGGCGCGTCGGCCTTGGGCGAGGTCATAATCGCCGCGGGCGCCGGAGCCCGGTGCTTCGTCCCTCTTCGCGGCTCGCCGCCGGGCTTACGACCGCAGCGATGGGATAGTGAATTGCGTTGGTGATCGTCTGGACTACCGCTCCTCCGCTGGATAGTCGTACCCCCTTCAGGGGCATAGGCGGTAATGGTGGACCACTTTCACCGCCCACTGGGCGTCGTTCGCTTTCCTTGGCTCACGGAATGGCTGTCCCAACCGCATGCAACGGATGTGATCACATCACCTCATTGACGCCAGCACATTGCGTTACTCGCGTGCCGGACGGCCGCCCTCCGGATGAACGTCGAGGCCTGCCATCCGCGCGACTGCGTAGAAGACGACGGCGACGTCGTAGTGGCCGAGCCCCATCGCTTGCGTGGCCTTGAGCATCTCGTTCGACACCGCCGTCGTCGGCAGCGGCACGTTGAGGCGATTCCCGAGGTCGAGCGCGAGCCTGAGGTCCTTCTCCATCATCCCGACGTCGAAGAGCGGCTGCTCCGGCATGTCGAGGACGAACGGGCCGCGGTACGCGAGCATGGGCGACGCGAACGCCCCTGCGAGGAACGCCTCCAGTGCATCCTTGCGCGCGATGCCGCTGCGTTCGGCGAGCACGAGTCCTTCGCTCAGCGCCATCAATTGCGTCGCGATGCTGATGTTTGCGGCGATCTTCATCGTCTTCGCGTTGCCGAGTGCGCCGAGATAGCGGACGGCCGGCGCGACGTCGCGGAGCACGCCCTCCGCTGCGCCGAACGCATCGGCCTCGCCGGACGCCAGGATCACCGCCTTGCCCTGCTCGAGCGTTCCAGTGCTACCGAGGACCGCCCCGTCGACGAGCCGAGCCCCCGCCGCGCGCACCGGTGCGTCCAACGCGCGCGCGGCCTCCGGATCGATCGTGCTCAGTTCCACCCACACGGCTGCGCTCCGCAAACCGGCGAGCAGGCCATCGTCGCCTTGGCACGCGCTGTGGAGTGCCGCCCCGTCGGTGAGCATGGAGAGGACGACGGCCGCGCCGTCGGCGGCCTCGCGCGGCGTGCGCGCGACCTGCAGGCCATCCGCCGCGAGTTCCTGCGCCTTGGCTGTCGTTCGGTTGTAGCCGCGCACCTCGTGGCCACTGCGTAGCAGGCGCCGCGCGATCACCGCGCCCATCACGCCGAGGCCGATCATGCCAACCGCGCTTGCCATCGTCGCCCCCAATCGTGCGTCTAGGTCGCCCCGACGGGGGCGTACAGGTCACGGTACTGGGCGCGCAGGACGTGTTTCTGCGCCTTGCCCGTCGCGGTCATCGGCATCGCATCGATCACGCGGACCACTTTCGGAGCCTCGAAGCCGGCAAGCCGCTCGCGCGCGAGCGCGATGAGCTCGTCCTCCGTGACCGACACGCCGGGTTTGCACGTGACGAACGCCGTCACCGCCTCGCCCCAGTGCGGATGCGTCAAACCCACCACGGCGGCCGTGGCGACCGCCGGGTGTGCGAGCAGCACGGCCTCGACCTTGACCGAAACGACGTTCTCGCCGCCCGACTTGATGAAGTCTTTCTTGCGGTCCATGAACACGAGCTGGCCGTCAGCGTCGAACATTCCGAGATCGCCCGTGTGGTGCCACCCGAAGCGGCGCGCCTCCGCGGTTGCCTCCGGATCCTTGAAGTAGCCCATCATCACGTTGGGGCCGCGATGCACGATTTCACCGGTCTCCCCACGTGGGAGCAGGCGTCCCTCGTCGTCCATCACGGCGGTCTCGACGATCGGAGTCGACGTCCCCCAATACGGGCCAAAGCGCCGCAACTGCTCCCGCGGGCGGAACACCACGGTCGCCGGATAGATCTCGGTCTGGCCGCTCGCGAGCGCGAAATTGGGGCAGACCTCCGCGATCAGCCGGCGCAGCAGCGGCTCGGCCATCGGCGCCATCGCGTAGAGCCCCATGCGCAGCGACGACAGGTCGGTCGAGGCGCGAGCCGGATGGTCGAGCACGGCCGCCCACATCGCGGGGAGCATGAAAACGAACGTCGCGCGTTCGCGCTGCATCGCCTCGAGCATCTTCGCGGGATCGAAGCCGCGCAGAAGCACGGCGGTTCCGTTCGCCGTCAGCACGGTCATCAGCATCGAGTGCTGCGCGCAGTGGAACAGCGGCAGCAGCTGCGGCGACACGTCGTCCTCGCTCCACGCCATGTCCGCCCCGTTCGCGAGCGCCGCGGTGGTGACGGCGAGGTGGTGATGCATCACGCCCTTCGGGCGGCCGGTCGTGCCGCTCGTATACATGATGAGCGCAAGGTCGCGGTCGCCGATCGTGACGTCGGGCTCCTCGCTGGGCTGCCCAGCGAGCACTGCGTCGAACTCGAGCGCCGCCCCGGTCGGCACGCCGCCGAGCGGCGTCACGATGACGGACGGCACTCGATCGAACACCGCGCGAATGGGGGCCGCCGCGAGGAAGGGCGTATCGACGATGGCGAGCCGCGCTTCCGCGTGGTCGACGATGTAGCCGATGTCGTCGGGAAGCAGCATGACGTTCAGCGGCACCCACACGAGCCCGGCCTTCCATATCCCGAACATCGCGATCACGTAGCGGTATGAGTTGGCGCACATCGTCGCGACGCGGTCGCCGCGCTCGAGCCCGCTCGCCAGCAGGTAGTGCGCGAAGCGGTTGCTCTCGTCGTCGAGCTGACGGTACG
>Ga0302326_10019225_pt1 | contig 14121 bp, 12 predicted proteins | sample Palsa_T0_3_FD_202264 | JGI IMG/M metagenome (GOLD analysis project Ga0302326, IMG submission 202264) | Peat permafrost microbial communities from Stordalen Mire near Abisko, Sweden - Palsa_T0_3 | ecosystem: Environmental > Terrestrial > Soil > Palsa > Peat permafrost | place: Sweden: Abisko... | reverse complement strand
CCGTATCGGCGGCGTGGTGCTCTATTTCGTTTTCAAACGCATCGGGGACCGCGCCTCGGCTGGCTTGTGCCGAGCACTGGAGGGCGAAGTCCCCCTCTAGCCGTCGGGCTCACCTTCAGCGGCTCGGGAGAATGGTGAACGGGCTCCAGCCTCGGGAACGTCGTCCGGGAAGCCGGCCTTTCTGAGTCGGCTGTCTCCGCTGGTTAGTGGCTTACACCGGCTCGGCTAGTTAAGTTAGTGGCTTACACTCGCTCGGCCTCCGGCGAGAGCATCGGGGGCAGATCCGCCAAGAATCGCGTAACGGCTGCCTCCAAGTCGGCCCGGTTGCGCTCTGGGGACAGATCTCGAGAAGTGAGCAGCGACAACCGGCTGCCGGGCACCAGGCTTGCCAGTTCTTCGGCATAACCGATGGGGTGGACCGGGTCATTTGGCGCCCCAATAACTAGCACCGGTGCCGACAAGGTCCCGAGCGACCGCGGGTCCTGGTAAGGGACGGAGGAGGGCATCTCCTCGAGGCGACGCGCCCGCGCAACGGCCCCCGGTTGGTCGAACTGGCCGAGAAGGCTGGCCGCCCCGCTCGGCGAAATGGCTTCGATCTCCCGGTACTGTCTCGACTCTTGGAGAGTGGCTCGGCCCCTGACGGGCCCTTCGGCGCGCAGCAGCCTGGCCACTTCAGGGAATGCCAGGAGATTGCCTGGCAGGGGTTGGTTGAGCCAAGCGGGCCGCACTATTACCAGGGCATGCACGCGACCCGGGTCCTTGATCGCCACAGCCAACGCTGTGGCGGCCCCCATGGACACGCCAACGAGGACGAGCTTGGGACCGAGCTGCAAATTGTCAGCGAGGCTGATGAGATCGTCGGCCATCACATCGAAGCTCAACGGCCGCACGTCCGCCGCTCGGGTGCGCCCGTGCTCGCGGGCGTCCGTAGCCAGCACGGGGGTTGGACGACCGCCCACCTCCCCCGGCGTAATCCCCCAGAGCTGGCCCAGGTCCCCACCAAGGCCGTGCAAGAGCACGATGGCCCCGTCGTTGCTCCCCCGGCCTTCCAGCCGGTAGTTGGCGGCAGAGGCGTAGGAGCCGGCCGCGCTGTCACCCACCAGCCGCGGCCTATTGCCTCGAAGCAGAGCTGAGCAAGAATTGCCGGGTACGGGGGACGTCCGCTTCAGCACTGTCCTGGATGATCACGGGCACCGGCACCGGGAGCGCTGCGTGCAACTCGAAGACCAGGTCATAATCGAGCTTTCCAAGCCCGGCGGCCGCGTAGGCCCCCGTGTCGACGACGTCCTTGGCATGGAGGCAGACCGTCTCGGCACCCAGCACACCAAAAGCCTGCCGGAGGATCCTGTCCTGGTCAAAGGCGGTAGCAGGCGTAACTAAGTTGGCGGGATCCAGGACGATCCCGATGAACTTGGCGTCGTGACCGAGCTCGGCGAGCAGGGCGCTCGCCCGACTGGCGTCGGAGACTATGTTGCCCGGTTCAGGCTCTATCCCGAGGCGCACACCTGCCCCCTGGGCCGCCGGCAACAACTTGTCAAGGCCGCCGCGGAGCTCAGCCCAAGCCTCCGGGGAGGAGTTGGACGGATGAGCCCGCCACATGTCCTCGGCGTCGCGAGTCCCCGAACACAGCGTGACGACTTCAGCACCAAGCTCGGGCGCTCGCCCGATCAGCCACTCGGCTCTCGCCGTGTACTCGTCCCGCAGCGCGAGGTCGGGATGGGTGAGGTTGTAGGTGCATGAGAGCCCCCAAATCCTGACCCCGTGCGCCTCGAACGCCGAACGTATGCCCGCAAAGTCGACCGCGGCGCCGACCGGCGGGACGGTGGGCGCACCGATAGACGACAAGTTGAGCTGGACCAGCCCGAAGCCGGCACCGGCGACGGCGGCAGCCACCTCGGAGGCGACGGGCCTGGTGAATATGCGGGCGAAGATGCCGAGCTCCACGGTCATATGTGCACTTCCTCGCCGCCGCGGCTCGCGCTCGTCCTAACCGCCTCGATAAAGCGGACGGCCGCTACCCCGTCTTCGCCGCTGGGACTGGCCGGCCCGCCGTCCAGGACGGCACGGGCAAAGGCCTCCAACTGGCGCTCGTAGGGGTCGGTGTCGCCGAAGGAGGGGCTTGTCGTGGTGGCGTCACCCTCGATGAAAAGCTCGACGTCGCTGGCACGCCTGAAGAACGGGAAGGACGAGCGGACACTCACGTGCCCCAGCTCCCCGTACACGTCGAAGCCCTCGGCCCACTTGGCATGCACGTTGGCGGATATCTCAAAAGACGCCAGGCCGCCGGGCCCGGCCAACCGACCGGTACCGTGCCAGCTGAAGTCCTTGCCCACGTGCGCCACCTCGGCGCGCACGGCGGCCACCTCGCCGATGAGGTGGCGGATGCCGTCAAAAACATGGGCCCCGTGGGTACTGAGCAAGTACCGCTCCCGGTCCGCCTTGTAGGTTGCCTCGACCTCCCGGACAGCGTCGTCCACGAAGGTCCTCGGGAACAAGGTCGCCTCGGTGGGCGGCCGCAGCGCCCCCATCACCCGGTACCACGCCTGCGCTGTGACGACAGGACCGATCAGGGGCAGGGACCGCTTGGCAAACTCAATGCCAGGGTCGTGGCGTTTCATCGCACCGACCTGCAGCTTCAACCCGGTGCCGGCGGCGAAGCTGGCCAGCTCTTCAGCGGCGGCGACGTTGTCGGCCAGCGGCTTTTCCACCAGGACGTGCTTGCCAGCCTTCAGGGCCAAGGTAGCCAGGGCCGCGTGGGAGCGGTCCGGTGTGGCCACCAAGATGGCGTCGAGGTCCTCCTCGAGGAGCTGTCCCATGTCCGTAAAACCCGGTACTTCATAGTGCCTTGCAACTTGCCCGACCAGGCCCGGGCTGGCATCGCACACGGCCACCAGCCGGGCCCGATCGGCTTTGGAAACGGCCGGCAGATGGGCAACCTGCGAGATCCGGCCGAGGCCGACGACACCGAGGCGAAGCTGAGTGGGGGGCGTACCTGCTGACGTCATGGGCTCTCCTATGCCGACCTGGTGCTGGCGGCCGACGACGAAGCCGCCCCCGCCGGGATGAGGAGGGCGAGCTCCGCGGCGCCAATAGCTGCCGCCTCCGGCCCGACCCGCCCGAGGTCGATGCGCAGCGGGGCGGTCACCTCGCGCAAGGGCCGCGCCCTATTGACGGTGGCCCGTGCGGCAGGTAGTAGGTAGCGCGCCGCGGCGTCCGCCAACCGACCGCTGATCAGCACAAGGTCGGGGTCGAGGACGGGTACCACGAGCACAATTGCCCTTCCGATGGCGGACCCGGCGGCACGCAATACCCTCTGCGCACCGGCGTCTCCCGCGTCGGCCGCAGCGAGCACCTCGGCGCTCGTCGCTAGATGGGCGGCGCGGGCGATGGCGGGGCCACTGGCGAAGAGCTCCAGGCAGCCCCGGCCCCCGCAGACGCAGGCTGGGCCACCTCTGCCCACAGAGAGATGGCCGAGCTCGCCCGCTAACCCTGAGGCCCCCAGCAAGGGCTGCCCGTCGATCACCACGCCACCGCCCACACCGGTCCCGAGTGTGAGAACGACCATGCAACGGCTCTCCGCAACGGCGCGGGCCTCAGCCAGTGCGCTGGTATTGCCATCGTTCTCGATCACCACGGGCAGGCCCAGGCGACGGCGCAGCTCGCCACGGAGGTCCCGGTCCCGGGTACCCAGATTGGCGCCCAATAAGAGCCGCTCACGGTCCGGGGAAAGCCAGCCCGCCACCGAGACCCCAACAGCCACGACCTCCCCTCCGGACCTGCGGGCCACCTCCCGGCAGTCCTCGACGGCAGTGACCAAGTAATCGACAAGTTCGCCGGTAGCGCCTACCCCGTGCTCGGCCCAAGTGCGATAGGCGACGCGGTGGTCGTCAGCTGCGAGGACGGTGCACAGCTTGGTGCCGCCTATGTCCGCTCCGACGACCATCTTGGTCCGGATCCTCGGCCGGCCCACCCGCTCGCCACGGCGGCCGTCATCGGCCAAAGCCTCCACTCGCTTACGAATCCTTTCGATTTGTTCTTGACTCGGGTCGTACTGGTGCAATATCGTAGCGTTCCGGAACCTAGGGGGACAAGAGGTCCTCCTGACGGTTTAGGGAGGGACGGAAATGCTGGCCTACGTGTCTTTGTGGTCAGCTGACCTCTTGGCGCTCGGCGAGGCGGTCGACCGGCTCGGTGAGGTAGCCGACGGGTTCCACGTGGACGTTTTCGATGGTCACAATGTCCCCGAGCTGCTCTTTGGCCCTGACCTGGTCGCCGCGCTGCGAGCGCGCACCACCACCTTGCTCGACGTCCATTTGAATGTTTCCGACCCGGATTTCTGGGCGCCACGGTTCATAGAGGCGGGAGCGGACATGGTCACAGTGCAGAGCGGGGCGAGCAAGGACATCGCCGCCACCCTTGGGTCGATCCGCTCGGCGGGCGCCCAGCCGTCCCTCGGCCTGGAACTCCACGAACCGGTGGAACAGGCCGAAGGTTTCTTCGACGCCATCGACCGGGTTCTGGTTATGGGAACGGTGATCGGCATCAAGGGTGCCCAGCTCGACCCGACGACGCCTGGGCGCGTATCGGCCCTGGTCGGGGCGCGAGCCGCTCGTGCCGGCGCCGAGCGGGGGCCACTGGTCGTCGTGGACGGCGGCATCCGGCCGCATACGGTCCAAGTCCTGGCCGAAGCCGGCGCTGACGGCGTGGTCCCCGGTTCGTTCGTCTTCGGCCACCCCGACCCGGTGGCCGCCGTCCACGAGCTCCATGGCCTCGGCCGCACAGCGGGACCGAAATGAAGGCGGTGGGAACGAGATGAAGGCGGTAGTCGTCACCGGGCCCGGTCACTGGGCCGTTGAGGAAGTGCCCGACCCCGCGCCGGGGCCGGACGAAGTCGTGGTCGAAGTCGAGCGCTGCGGGATCTGCGGCACCGACCTCCACGTCGTGGCCGGGGAGATACCGACGGTGCGCTATCCGGTCATCCCCGGCCATGAGTTCAGCGGGCGCGTGGTTGCCACGGGCCCTGGTGCCTCCGGCCCGCCACTGGGCACATTTGTGGCTGTCGACCCAATGGTCTACTGCGGTCACTGCCAGCAGTGCCGGAGCGGGTGGACCAACTTGTGCACCACGGGCGGCGGGCTCGGGACCACGGCCGACGGGGCCTTTGCCCATTACGTCACGGTGCGCAGCGACCGGTGTGAGCCTGTACCCGAGAGCGTCCCGGCCGAGTGGGCGCCGATCACCGAGCCCCTCTCGTGCGCGTTGCACGCCCTGGACCGGGCCGGGCCCGTAGTCGGCGCAGATGTGCTTGTCACCGGGGCCGGGCCGGCGGGCCTGCTTCTCACACGGCTGCTGTCGCTCGGGGGTGCACGGGTGGACGTAGTCGAGCGGGCCCCCCTACGCCGGGAAGCGGCGGCTCTGTTCGGGGCCGACCGGGCAGTAGCCAGCACCGATGAACTGGACCGTGAACGCGGCTGGCAAATGGTCGTTGACGCTTCGGGCAACCCGGGGGCGATCCAGGAAGGGCTCTCGCTCGTACGCAGGGCCGGGACCTTCGTGGTCTTCGGGGTGGCCCGGAGCGACGCGCTGGTCCAGCTTTCTCCTTACGATGTTTTCAAACGCGAGCTCACGATCGTCGGCACCAATTCGGTCCGCCACAGCTTCGGGAGGGCGATGGCCCTACTGGCTAGCGGCCGCATCCCCGCCGGCAAGCTGCTCGACGAGGCCATGCCGCTGGATGAGATCGGTCAGGCTTTCGACCGGACCCGCCAGGGCCTCGGGTTGAAAGCAACCGTACTGGCCCACTGACCGAGCAGCGCAAAGAACGAGCGGGAGGGACACAATGCAAGCAGCGGTCTACGACAGGCCCCGCGAGCTCCGGTTGGCGGAGGTCAGCGACCCGATGCCGGGGCCCGGTGAGGTCCGTTTGCGGGCCCGCGCCACCGGGGTGTGCGGCACCGACGTCCACCTCCACGATGGCGAGTTCTTCCCGGTTTACCCGCTGATCCCTGGCCACGAGGTGGTCGGCGAGGTCGAAATGCTGGGCGAGGGGGCCGAGGGCCTGGCCGTCGGTCAGTTGGTGGCGCTCGACAACATGCTTACTTGCGGGCTGTGCGACAAATGCAGGCAGGGTCGTCCGGCTTACTGCCGGCACCTGCGGGCGCTCGGGGTCACCGATCCCGGGGGTTTTGCCGAGTACATCGTCGCTCCGGCGGAAAAGTGTTACCCGGTCGATGATCTCGACCTCGACACGGCTGTCCTGGCCGAACCGGTGGCATGCGCGATCCACGGCCTCGACGTACTGGCAATGCGCCCCGGGTCGGACGTACTGGTCCTGGGCGCCGGGCCGAGCGGCCTGATACTGACCCAGCTGCTGCGCCAGTGCGGGGCCGGGCGTCTCACCGTTGCCGCCCCGACCGAGGCCAAGCTCGAGTTGGCTCGCCACTTTGGCGCGGACGGCACCGTACGGCTGGGCCGGGACGACCCCGGCACCGGCGCGGCGCTCTTGTCGGAGATGGCACCGGAGGGCTTCGACATCGTCATAGACGCCACGGGGGCGCTCAGCGTCCTCACCCGCGCGCTCGGCATGGTGCGCGACGGTGGGACCCTTTTCGTCTATGGCATGGCTGACGAGGCGTCCCGCCTCCCGGTGAGCCCGTACGACGTGTTCCGGCGTGAGCTGACGATAAAGGGGTCGTTCGCACAGTGCTTCAGCTTCGACCGAGCCGTGCGAGCCCTGCGGTACGGCCGGGTGCGCTCCGACGGCCTGATCACACACCGGTTCCCATTGGCTTCTTACCCTCAGGCGGTGGAAACTGTCCGCAACGACCGAGCATGTGTGAAAGCGGTCGTCCAGTTGTGAGGCCCGCCCGGGCAGGACAGCACCTCCACTTGCCTTCATTGTTGACAATTGACGAAACCGGCGCGACGATCGTCAGCGTACGGGAAGGCCCACTCCTCAGGAGGATCTGTTGACTACCGAGACACGAGACCTGTTCGACCTGACCGGGCGCAATGCCGTCGTCACCGGCGCCGGAGGAGCCATCGGGCGCGCCGTCTCCGTCGGCTTGGCGCAAAAGGGAGCCTCGGTCGTGCTCGTCGACATCCGGGAGGAGCCCCTACTGGAGGCCGCTGCTGAGGTCGAGAAGTACGGCAAGGCCTTTGTTGTGGTGGGAGACACCACGCGGCCCGCGGGTGCCGCAGCCATCGTGGCGCAGGCGACCCGGGCGCTGCCGCAAGTGGACATCGTCTTCAACAATGTCGGTGCGGGCTCGCACACCGTGCCCGAGCTACAAACTTTCGAGGAGTTCGAGGACAACATCCGCGTCAACCTCACCGGTTCGTTCCTGATCGCCCAGGGCTTCGGGCGCGGCATGATAGACGGCGGAACCCGAGGCAGCATCATCAATACGGCCTCGACGTGCGGGGTGCGCGCCATGGGCCGCGGTAATTTCGGCTTCAGCATCGCCAAGGCCGGGGTCATCCAGATGACGCGAGAACTCGCCATTGAATGGGGCCATCTCGGCATCCGCGTCAATGCCATCGCGCCGTGCCAGCTTGACACACCCGGCGTGCTGTCGATGATGGACTGGGACGACCCGAGCGGCATGACCTTCGGCGAGCGGGTGCTCACCGGTATCCCGCTCGGTCGTTTGGCTACTACTGCGGACATGGTAGGCCCGGTGCTCTTCCTCGCATCTGATGCCGCGGCCTTTGTCTCGGGGGTGCTCCTCCCGGTGGATGGTGGCAACCTGGCGGCTTGCGCGGCAGGCTCCATCCGCCGCTCCAAAGGCGATGTTTCGACGCCGACCCACCGATGACGGCACCCCTCCAACACAATTCGCCCCCTCCTAATTCTCCCCTTCGCAATTCGTAGCGTGGAAGCAGATGGCGGGATGGAAAATGACGACCTGGCCGCGGCCGGCGGGTTCGCGATCGTCGGTGGCGGATCTCTCGGCCTGGCCCTCGCCGCCGCGCTAGCCGCCTCCCGCCAAGTCGTCACCGTGCTCGCGAGCACCAACTCGACGGCCGGTTTGTTGGAGGCAGGCAAGGTACAACTCGAGGGTTTTCTGGACCTGCGCCTACCGGTCTCGGGTGAGGCCGCCCGCCCTGGCCACCTCTGCGTTGTCGACGACCCCAGGCGGCTGCCTCCGGTGACGGGCACGATCTTTACCACCAAGGGCCACCAGCTCGAAGCGGCCGTAGACCAGGTGGCCGCCGCCGGGCCGGCGATATTGGGCAATTGTTGGTTCGCCGGGCTTCAAAACGGTGTATTGAAAGACGAGGTCCTGGTCGCCGCCTTCGGGCCCGGGAGGGTGCTGGGCGCCGCCACCGTCCTGAACGCCCGCCGGACCGGGGTGGCACAAGTAACCGTCGGCTCGCTGGGCATGACCTATCTCGGCGAGCTCGGGGCACCGCCGTCGCCACGCGTCACCGCTGCGTGTGAAGCGTTCGGCGCGGCCGGGCTACCCGTAACGGTCGTCGAAGACGGGCGCAGCCTGGTGTGGTCAAAGTTCGCCAACGCGGTGGGGATTTTCGCGGTCTCTGGGCTCACGGGGCTGTCGACCGGCGCGATGACCCACCGCCGCTCGTTGGTATTGGCATACCGGTCGCTACTCGAGGAGGTTGATGCCGTGGCTGTTGCTGAAGGTGTGCGGATCGAGGACTACCCCGGCCTGCCCATGCGGACCTACCTGAACGCCACGGGCGAAGAGGTAGCGGACATCATGGCCTCTGGGCCCTACGACCCGCAAGGACCGCAGAGCTTTTCCTCGATGGCACAGGACATCGCGGCAGGAAGAAAAACCGAGTCGGAACAGATATTCGCCGACCTGGCGCGCCGGGGCCGGCGCCACGGCGTCCCCACTCCCCGGGTCGACCTGGTGAACGACATCATCTCCGGGATCGACGCCCGATCATGAAGATCACGGGTATCGAGACGGTCCGAGTGGACCAGTTCCCAGAGTTCACTGGCCTGCTGGTCCACACCGACGAAGGCGTGACAGGCCTGGGCGAGACGTGTTTCGGCCCCGAAGCTGTCGAAGCGTATGTCCATGAGTCCGTGGCGGGACGCCTGCTCGGCAAAGACCCGCTCGCGATCGAACGCCATGCCAAGGACCTGCCCGGGTTCTACGTCACTCACGGCGGGACGGGCGTGTCGACCCGTGCCCATTCTGCGGTCGACATCGCGCTGTGGGACATCCTCGGCAAGGTCTGCGGGCAGCCGCTTTACCAGCTGATCGGCGGCCGCTTCCGTGAAACCGCCCCGATTTACAACACCTGCGGGGGTTACGCGTACGGGCGCAAGGAGCTGCAGTACCGGGGCACGAGCCGGACGCCCGCAGCAGCCTCCCCCGTGGACGAGGCACCGCGAGGGCCCTACGAGGACCTCGAAGCCTTCCAGAACCGCGCCGATGAACTGGCGCTGAGCCTCCTAGACGAGGGCATAGCGGCCATGAAGATATGGCCTTTCGACGAACTTGCACGACCGACGGGTGGCCGCGAGATATCCCTCGAAGACCTCAAGAAAGGCCTCGAACCGTTCGAGAAGATCCGCTCAGCCGTCGGCGACCGCATGGAGATCATGGTGGAGCTTCACGGGCTCTGGCAGACATTGCCGTCTACGCGTATTTGCCGCGCCCTCGAGGATTATCGCCCGTACTGGGTCGAGGACGCCATAGAGCTAGATAGTTTCGAGGCCCTCAGCCGTTTGCGCGAAGCCACTTCGGTGCGTTTCGCCTTCGGCGAGACGATGGGCAACAAGTTTGATTTCAAGCGTCTTTTCGACACCGGCGCGGTCGATGTCGTGCTCTTCGACTTCGGCTGGAGCGGCGGGATTTCGGAAGCTCTCAGGGTCGCCGCCCTGGCAGAGACCTACGGCATCCCGGTTGCGCCTCATGACTGCGTCGGGCCCGTCGCGCTTTGTACCGGCGCCCACTTCTCGGTCAGCACTTCCAATGTGCTGATCCAGGAGACCGTGCGCGCCTACTACACCGACTGGTACAAGGAAATCGTCACGCAGCTGCCGATTATCGGGAGCGGTCGCATCGCACCGCGAGAGGCCCCCGGGCTCGGGGTCGAGCTGCTCCCGGGCCTGTTGTCCCGGCCAGACGCCCATGTACGGCTCTCTCAGTAAACCCCGGGCGCGACCACCTGGAGAGTGAGCAGGCCCTCGCTTGACCGTTTTGGTTGAGGCCGTGGCCCCCGCCTGAAGTATTTCGCGGGCCCTTGGAGGTACAATGGCAACCTCGACTGCACCCCCACGAGCGCGGGCACCGGTTTGCTCCGCGCGCTCATCAGTGGGCGGCGAAACCGAGCCCGGCGTGATCCGGCCGCCCCCCGGCCCTTGTCATCGCTAACCGTCAACAATCCCGCAGGGCCCGGCCCCGCCACGACTGTCGCATCCTCCCGGGGAACTGTGCCCACGGTCAGCGGCGGTTGGGCTTTCGGCCAACCGGCGGCCCAGATGGCCAGAGGATCGGAGGCGGTCCCCGCAAGGCGCGGACAATCTTGGCCTGGTGAGCTGGAGGCGCGCACGTTGGAGCGGCACCGCGCCGATGGCGCGACGGCCCCAAGAGGCGGTCTGCCACCAGGTTACGACACTTGCCGACGGGCTCGGCTTAGACCTGGGCCGGTTCGCCCTGCGACGAGCTCACCGTCGCCTCGCCGCGGTGCCTTCCACCCCTCGGCGAGGACGAGTTGCCGTGACGAGTTACCGCTCGGTGCCGCAGGAAAGGGTGGACAACCCGACGCCTTCCTCCTGAGTAGCACTGTTGGAATTGTTGCTCGCTGGAGGTGGAAGGGGGCGCTGTTGACAGTTGACGACTGGCGTGCAATGCTTCGACAAGTGTGAAACACGCTAGCACCTTCGAGCAACACGCTCAGGGGTGCCCACTCGGTTATCTAGAGAAGCAGGGGGTGTGATGTCGGACAAAACCAAGGTGACCAATCCCGGGGAAGCGCCGAACAAGAACGAGGGCGCGCCGCCGGGCAAAAACCCGATCAGCCGGCGCAATTTCCTAGGGGCAGCCGCGGTCGCTGCCGGGACTGTCGCCATAGCTGGCGCCGCGGCCCCGCGGGACTACTTGAGCAAGCTGAAGACGATCAACTTCCGGCCGCAACTTGCGCCGGTGACCCTTACCTTGATGTCGTGGGAACCGTACGGCGAGCCGTACGAATACCCCGAATGGATCAAAGTGATCTCCGACTTCGAGATTGCCAACCCCAACATCACCGTCGTATGGACAGGCTGGCCCTTCAGCGACTTTGACCAGAACATCGTCGAGCAGGCACAGGCCGGCAAGGTCGAGGCTGACGTCATCATGGTTACGCCTGAGGCCGCCTCGACGCTGGTGCAGAAGTACCACATCGGCGTACCGATCGGCAACATCGCCAAGGAGCTCGGCCTCGTACCCGACGCTGCTCACGAGTCATACGTGCGCAATGGCGAACTTTACGCGCTTGGGGTAATCGACGTAGCCTTCGCCTTACTCTACAACGAGGCCGTGCTCAACGCGCACAAACTGGCGCCGCCGACGACGCCGGACGAATGGCTCGACGCAGTCACCGCCGTGTCCAAGCCGCCGAGCTACTTCGGGACAAACTTGTTGAACTTGGCCTCAGACGGTTCGGACTGGTGGAACTCCCTCCAGAACTTCTGCCTGCCGTACGGAGGCGCCTGGGCGACGGGGACAACCCTCACGATCGACTCTCCCGAGAACATAAAGGGTATCGAGTTCTGGCTCAGCCTGCTGGATGCTTCGGGGGTCAAGGGCGAATCCGAGACTGTCCTCACCAAGTTGTTCGACGAGAACCGCATCTGCTTCAGCTTCAATGTCGCCGCTGGGCTCAGCTCGCTACAGAAGTTGGCGCCGGCTTATTACCCCCACATGCGCAGTGTGGCGCCTCCGTGGGCGAGCCAGCACGCTATCGAGCGGTTGCACCCCTTCATTGTCAACAACCAGTCAAAGTACATCGAAGAGTCGATGGAGCTCGTCAAGTTCGTGCTCACGCCCGAGACGCTGTACGACATCACGGTCGCCAACGGCTACCCGGTCATCCCTTACACCAACTTCGGCGAAATTATCCCTGCGTACGCCAAGTACCTGGACACCATCTGGCTTAAGGGCTACGAGGAAACCAAGTACGTCGGCGAGTTCCAGATCCTCGGCCAGTTCACCTACGCTTACGCCGAGGTGGGGAACATCATCTGCCAGAACTTGGAAAAGGCAGTCTCGGGCTCGTCCACCGTCACCCAGGCCCTGCAGGCCGCTCAGGCCCAGGCAAAGACGGAGTTGAACCTGTAGTAGACGTATTTTAGGCAAGCAACGGGCTCCATAGCCGAGGTCCCTGGCCGGCGACGGTCGACGGGCCCCGGCTGGGCGCCCCGGTCTACCCCGTCCTGGTAGCCTCCCAGGAGTTCCAATTGGGCGGGGATAGAACGTTCCCCCCCTGTCGGAACGCGGCCCAGCTCAACGACCGTCAGCAGCTCCCATGCGAGGTTGAGAAGAATTGGCGACAACTAGCAACGCTTCCCCGGGCGTCCTAGATCCCCCCCGTAAGGCCGTACGCCCCCGGCGCCAGAACTCGTTCACCTCGGCCTCCCAGAAAGGCGCGGGAGGTGGCTCCCGGCTGCATTTGAAGCTGCTGGCGCCAATCCTCATATTCGAAGGCCTCTTTGTGATCTACCCGATCGTGAAGGGCATTCTCATTTCTTTCCAGCAGACGAGCTTCGGTACGACGAAGTGGGTCGGGCTGGCCAACTTCAGCAAGATGGTGAACGACCCCTACTTCTGGGCCTCGGTACGCACGACCTTCGAGTTCACGCTGTCGATGGTGGTGGTCTGGCTCACATTGGGCCTTGGCGTGGCACTGGTTACCAACTGGTCTTTCAAAGGTCGGACGTTGGTACGTGGTCTCCTCGCAATCCCGTGGGCGGTGCCCGACATCCCGACGGTCATCACTTTCACAGTCATGCTCGACCCCAACTTCGGCATTCTCAACCGCTTCGCCTCGGTCCTCTTCGGCGTGAACCACCACATCTTGTGGTTTAGCCAGTCGAACCTGGCGTTCATCTCGATCGTGGCGATGCTGGGGTGGAAGGGGTTCCCGTTCTTCGGCCTGATCATCCTCTCGAGCCTGACTGCGATCCCGGACGACCTCTACGAGGCGGCCATGGCAGACGGGGCGGGGGCGCTGCGCCGTTTCCGGTCGATAACATTCCCCGCCCTGGTCCCCACGCTCTCACTGCTGGCCCTGTTGGCCTTCATTTTCTCCTTCCAGCAGTTCACGCTCATATACCTGACCACGGGCGGGGGGCCCGGGCAAGCTACTTCGACGATCGCCATTTACATCTACAACACGGCTTTCCAGTACTTCAACTACAACTATGCGGCGGCGATGGGCGTCGCCGGCCTGGTCCTGGCCGTGTTTGCCACTCTCATCTTCGTATTGGTGGAGCGGCGCGTGATCCGGGCCCGTTACCTCCAGGAGGGGCTGGGGTGAACCACGATCAGGCCGTGCCGGGCCGGGGCCGCTCCAGAGGGAGGACGCATTGACGTCCGCCGTCGGTGCAATTGTCCACAGCAGCCCCGGTGCCTTGTGGTCTCGCCGCCGCAAGCGGGCGAAGCGGGCCCTTCGCTACCTGGTAATAGTTGGCGTATCCGTAGTTGTCTTGTTCCCGGTCTACTGGATGGTGGTCGGGACCTTCCAGCCCGAGGCCGATACGCTCAGCTATCCCCCGTCGCTGTTCTTCAAGGGTTTCACGTTCGACGCCATCACATCGCTCTTCAAAGACCAACCGCTGGCGTCATGGATCCTGCACTCGTTCCAAGTGTCGGCGGTGACCGTAATAATCACGGTGACATTCGCCGTCCCTGGGGCGTACCTGTTGTCCCGTCTCCGGTTCCGTGGTAGCGGGGCCTTCGGGTTCCTGTTGCTGTTCACCCAGCTCATGCCCGGGGCGATGATCGTCGTACCAGAACTCGAGTGGTTCCGCTTCCTGCATTGGACCAACAACCTTTGGGCGCTCGGCATCGTGTACGCCGCTTTCTCCACACCGCTCGGGTGCTGGATCCTCAAGTCCTCTTTCGACAATGTGCCCAATGACCTCGTCGACGCAGGCTT
>Ga0302326_10019224_pt1 | contig 14122 bp, 13 predicted proteins | sample Palsa_T0_3_FD_202264 | JGI IMG/M metagenome (GOLD analysis project Ga0302326, IMG submission 202264) | Peat permafrost microbial communities from Stordalen Mire near Abisko, Sweden - Palsa_T0_3 | ecosystem: Environmental > Terrestrial > Soil > Palsa > Peat permafrost | place: Sweden: Abisko... | reverse complement strand
CGGTGCCCTTGAACTCTGTCGGTCCATGCAAGCGCTGGAAAAGGATGAATATCCTGTCAAAGTACTCGGGTGCGATACCCAGACCATTGTCGCGCACGAAAAACATCCATTCATTGCCGCCGGTTTTCGCAGCAGAGACGTGTACGTGAGGGACTTTGGCATCGCGGTATTTGATTGCGTTCCCGACAAGGTTCTGAAATACCTGGGCCAACTGCGTGCAGTCCGTCGTGATGAATGGCAACGAATCGTGGGTCACAACCGCCCCACTCTCCTCAATCGGTGCTCGCAAATTTTTAAGTGCTTCTCGAAGTGCGTTTTCACTGGAAATCTCGCGTACAGCCTTTGCGTCTGTCCCCGCGCGTGAATAGGCTAGCAGATCATCGATCAGCCTCTGCATGCGGTTGGATCCGTCTACCGCATAGGCGATGAACTCATCGGCGTCGGAATCCAAACGCCCTTTGTAACGATCGGCCAGGAGCTCCGTATAGCTGGCCACCATCCGCAGCGGTTCCTGGAGATCGTGTGACGCAACATAAGCAAATTGCTGCAGTTCGTCATTGGAACGCTTCAGCTCTCCGATCGTCTTCACCAGCTGCTCCTCGGATCGCTTGCGTTCGGTGATATCGCGGATGGCTGCTGTTACCAGAATTCCTTCGGCGCTCTCCAGCGGGCTCAGCATGATCTCGATCGGGAACCCGCTTCCATCCTTCCGTCGCCCGGAGAGCTCGATCCCCGTACCGATGTGCTGCGCCAGCGCTTCCGCGGCAGTTCGTGTACCGTCCGCGATCAGTCGTTCCGCAAAGCCTTCTGGAATGATGTTCTTCACCTGCTGGCCTACGAGTTCATCGCGGTGGTATCCGAACTGTTTCTCCGCCAGTAGATTCAGAAGGACGATCTCCCCGCTCTGGTTCACCACCACCATCGCATCCGGAGCTGCTTCCAACAGTCCTCGGTACTTCGCCCCTGCCTCCTTGCTCTCGCTAAGATCGCGGCTGATCTCCGAAAATCCTCTCAGATTTCCCGTCGAGTCGCGCAACGCGGTGAAAATGATACTCGCTGAGAATCGTGAGCCGTCCTTCCGGACGCGCATACCTTGATATTCGTGCCGCCCGGTTGTGGCACTCAGCTGGAGCATCTCTTTTGGCCTGGCCAGCTTGATATCTTCCGGAGGAAAGAAGCAAGAGAAGTTGTGACCGATAATTTCATCGGCTTTGTACCCTTTGATACGTTCGGCGCCGGCGTTCCAACTGACGACCCTTCCCTGTGGGTCCAGCGTGAAGATCGCGTAGTCCTGGACTTCATTGAGAAGGATCCGATATTTTTCTTCGCACTCCCGGAGCGCGTCCTCGGCCGAGTCGGGGGCTTTGGCAACGTTCGCAAGGGTTTGACAGGGTTCGTGTTCTAGGTCGCAAGATGGTTCTAGAGGCACTCCATTACGATAAATCTGCGTGAAATCGGAGGATGTTCAGTTCAATACACTCCCGCGTCAACCCCCGTTCTCAGACGTATCCCCACGTGACTCATGTGCGCAAATGGTGCAGTTGCTGGGCTTACGAGCACGTGTCGAACACAACACCAACGCAAGAATTTTGGCGTGTGGATGCTTGCGCCTGATGAAAAAACTGAAGCCAAACGTCTTCGTGATGGATTTGCACATGGCCCGAGCGCGTGGGTAACGCGGTTCGCGAGGCGTCAGTGTGGGAGGCGAATAACGCGGGGAGGCGCGTGTGATACAGTAGGCTGGCGATGTAAGGCAACGCGATATAAGGTAACATGTGGTACGGCAAGAAAGGGCTAGCGCTCAGCGGCGCTGGCCCTTTTGCTCTTCCAGATTGGACCCGGTTTCGCTCCGCGCTACCAATCTCATTGCTTTCTTCTAACTGCTAATGAAATAAGAAGTTCAGTAACTATCTAAGACCACGAGGTCTTCTATATTCGCTTCCAAGGATTCTGTGATGAGAAAGTTCCTAGGAATTGCGCTGCTATTTTTGCTGTTAGGTTTGCCAGCGTTTGCGCAAAAACCGTCGCACACCGGTCTGTCCTCCGGGGGTGGGCATCACACGACGTCGCACGGTGGAAAATATCGCGGTTCCACCAACTCTCATCATAAAGGCAGCCACTATCCTGACCTTCGGACCGGCAACAAATATGGACATCACAAGCCATCATAGAATGTTCGAGAGCCGCACCGTCCTCGGTTCCCGCTAGTGTCGCGCTCGTGTCAGGATCATCAAAATGGTGAGCTCCGAGAATTCAGTCTCATACAAATGGGAGCGATCGTGTGCAATTCACTAGCGGTCGTCGCGGATCTGCAGAGTGACTGGCGCACGCCGAACGCCCCAAGCACGCGTGCATTTTTCAAGGAATGCAATAGGTTGGACGACTTTCTCGGCAGCAATCAAAGCTGCAAATAAGAAAAGTGCCTGATACTTATGAGCTGAACAAAGCGACTCTCGCCTACACGACGAAAGAAACACAGCCCAGGCTAGGCATCCGGGTATGTGCCTCGCTGAGGTCCCTCTTTGGCGGCAGGGGCGTGGGTAGCCCAAACCCCTTCGAAATCGACGAAATAGGTTTGCACTTCGATGCCCGGAATGGCGACGGTTAAGGGACATTCCGATTCGGCGCCTTCAGCGGTAAATTTGGGTTTTGTAGGCAGGAAATGGCCTTCGAGCTCGCGCGGTTCGATTACGGATTGCGTGAATTTCTTTGCGGCCGGTCTGGCTTGCCATATCGCGCCAGGAGCAACGGGCCCGGGCTAGCCGTTTCTCGATGGAGTTAAAGAGCTGATCGACTAAGTCTTCCTCGACTCGGATGTTTCTGGTCAGGCGGTAAGCGATGAAGCGGTCGGAGAGCTGAGTCAGACGATCGGCAGCCGTTATAGAGCGTTGGCACTTTAATCCAATTTCGTTATTCGCGGCTTAAAACCATGTGACTCAAGATCGCGGCGTGCCGCCTGCGCCATGTCATCGTTGTGGAAAGGCCCTACGATCACATGGTAAGAATTCATCCAAAGCTTTCCTTTATGGAGTGAAGTGACATGAAATCCTAGTTTTCCCAACGTCTCGGCAGCGTTGTCCGCCCATTTGGGGTCCTTAAAACTACCGACATCGAAATATATCTCGGTTGCGGCTTCCTGTTCGATAAAACCTGACGGATGACTCGAAACGGGTACGTCGTCGCGGGTATTGATCGAGGAATTGTCTGTCGGGCTCGCAGTAGAGGTCACCAACGGCGTTAAAGACTGAGGCGGAACGACCGTAGTTGGAAGCGGCAAGGCTAAGGTAGTAGTCGGCTGCAAAAAGGACTGTGCCTTGGCGACTTTAGCTTTGGAACGTGGCTCAGGCTTCTGGTGCCGTGTTTGTATGGCGTCATCCGAATCCACTCCACCCGTTGCAGAGGCCGATGGCATGGCAACGGGGTATGGAACAGCCGGGGCCGATACCAAAAGAGGAGATGCTTGGTTATCGCCCGAAGTGGGACTGGTAGGTTTTTCTATAACGCGGGCTGAAGAGTTTGCCGAGTGGCCCAATGCAGTCCATGCAATAAGAGGCGCAAGAAAGACCACACTGGCCAATATCAAGGCCTGGCGCGTGTCAACTTGGAGATTACCAAGCGAGAGTCGTTTTGGAAGCGGCTTTGATAGGTTGTTAGTGAGGGCCGACATTGCTTGATCAATTTTCTTTCCGATCTGCAAATCAGAAATGTATCGTTCAATTTCTATTAGTCGCTCCGAAAGCCACGCTTTCCTCTCGTTTAGGGCAGGAGACGGCGACGTTATGAGATTTTCAGTATCTTCCAGTATTTTCGCAAGTTCACCGACGGACTGAAAACGCTTTAAGGGTTCCTTTTCAAGGCACTTTAGGACGACCGCTTCGATTCCCTCGGATATAGTAGGAACCAAATCGCGGGGTAAATTTGGTGTTTCTGTCAAGTGTTTTAGCGCGATTGCAACCGCGGTATCGCCCCCGAAGGTCGCTGTACCGGTAATCATTTCATACAAAATCAGGCCAATCGCATAAATGTCGCTGCGAGCATCCACAGATCTTCCCCTCGCTTGTTCTGGAGACATATAAGCCGGCGTTCCGACAATGGTACCTGTCTGACCAACGTCCGTCTTCATCAGACGCGCAATTCCGAAATCCATGATCTTGACTGTGCCAGTTTGATCGACCATGATATTCGCAGGTTTCAAGTCGCGATGTATGACACCTTGGGCGTGGGCCTCCCGTAATCCGCAGCAAAGCTGCTTTAATATTCCTAGCGCTTTACTCACCGGCATTTTGCCTTCGCGGCTAATGATACTTAGAAGATTTTCCCCCTCGACGTATTCCATGGTCGCATAAGCAATCCCGTCGCTTCGATAGAGATCGTAAATTCGGCAGACGTTCTTATGGGTTATCTTCCGCGCAAGACAGAGTTCTTTGCTAAAGTTGGCTTGCGCGGTCGCATCGGAGGCTGCTTCGGGTTTCAAGACTTTCACGGCTAGAATTTCATTCGTTTGGAGATCGCGAGCCTTATAAACGATTCCTACGCCCCCCTGGCCGATCTTGCACAAAACTTCATAACGTGACGGTAACTGTGGAGCGATTTGAGCCTCAGCGCGAGCGTCAGAATGTACATTATGCAGCTTGCGTCGCAGCTCTGTGTAGGCGGCTACATCTGTCCAGACAACCTCAAAGATATCTTCTCTTTCAGTCCGTCCATCGATCGTACATTTATCGAGCCATTGACATGCAATATCCGCATCAGGTGCAATTCCTTCCCGGACTGACCTCGAAATGAGGATCTGACCTGCCTCAGTTCGCTTTGTAATACGAGCAGCGAGGTTAACGACATCGCCGAAAACATCGGATCCCTTGCGGAATCCCATGCCTGTGTGAACTCCAATGCGTATTTGCATCCGCCTGTGCTCAGGAAGCGCAGAGTTCAATTCAGCCAGGCGGCGCTGCATCGTTACTGCGGCTCTCACAGCGGATTTTGGCTCCGGGAAATCCGCCATAACCGAATCGCCAATCGTTTTGACGACTGTGCCCCCAAATTCGCGAACTGCGGTTGACCCAAGTTCAGCGTTGAGATGAACCATCGCGAGCCCAGCCGTGTCGCCGAAACGGTCAAAATAGCTGGTTGAACCCACGACGTCGGTGAACATCACCGTCAGCAAGTTCTTGTGTCGCCGTAGTTGCTCGTCAATTTCGGCGCGAGCATTCAACAGTTCTTCTACTTGCCTTTGTGCCATGGGTCCAGAATAAACGCTGCTAAGAACCTGCGCCAATAGTACTTTGGCGCTAATCCTTGTTGTTGCTCTAGACACAATGGTCGACGTTTATACGGAATCTTTCATGCTGTACCAGGTAAACTCCATGTGAGCCGACTTTCTTGATTTATGAAGAGAAACTGGCTGCCCAGTTGTGGTGTCGGATTTGTCTATGGAGTATCGAGCGCGTCATCATGGCCGCTGATGCCCGGCTGAAAGGCTATTGGCGAGCTTCATGTACGAGAAGGCAGAAGTGTGGTACCAACGCGGCTCGGCCGTCAGCAGTCTGGCAGAGTCGTTCCGTAATCAGTACTACGTGCGCATTATCGTTGCGCAATTAACTGCTCGACAAGACACGAACCAGCATTTTCATTGGGATAGTGACCCCCCAGAACTTGGAGCAGTCCCTACCGTTATCCTCGCCGATCTTGGACGCCAAGAGCTAATGGCATTTTTCAAATGCGAGCGTAGCCCGAACGTTCGAATAATCGGCTTCCTACCCGCAGACATTGGAGCAGAAACTCATCAGGTCGATGCCAACATGGGTGGGAAGTGTTTTGCTCTGCTCCAAGGCGGCGTTTCGCGAGACAACGTCCTCCAGAGCATTAAGGCTGCGTTGGCGAGCATAAAACTAGCGCAAGACGCTGACAGTGCAGTCGAGCACGAGCGAGAAGAACTGAATCGCATTGGTATTGCACTGTCTTCAACGCGCGATCTTGGTTGCCTGCTAGAAATGATATTAGCCAAGACGCGGGAGATTACGGCTGCCGACGCTGGCTCTCTTTACGTTGTGGAAACCTCAAGTTCGGAAAATGGCTCGTCAGGACATGCTGAGGGGAGCTTACGCTTTAAGTTAACCCAAAACGATACAAGACAATTTCCCTACTCCGAGTACACCTTGCCAATTAGCGAAGATTCAATGGCGGGGTACACGGCACTTCATGGCGAGGCCATCGCCCTCGATGATGTCTACTGTGTTTCCACTAGTCGGCCGTATCGTTTCAATCCAAAGTATGATATCGAAACTGGATACCGGACGCGCTCACTCCTGACCGTACCAATGAAAAATGCGCGGGGTGACGTCCTCGGTGTCATGCAACTTCTGAATCACAAGCACAACCGAACGGCTCGACTTGTTACATCGGCAGATATAGAGCAAGAGGTGGGACCGTTCCCTGAGAAGGCAGTCCGTCTAGCCGAGTCACTGGCATCTCAGGCTGCGGTTGCTTATGAGAACGGGCAGCTCTACCAAAACATCCAAAAGGTATTTGAGGGATTCGTAAAGGCTGCGGCGACAGCCATCGAACAACGTGACCCGACTACATCCGGGCATTCAGCGCGTGTAACGACGATGACTCTAGGGCTGGCAGAAGCAGTAAGTCGCATGAAAACGGGTCCCTATGCACATGTGCATTTTACTCCGGAGCAGATGAAAGAACTACGCTACGCCACCCTGTTGCATGACTTTGGAAAAATTGCCGTTCGGGAACTCCTGCTGGTGAAAGCCAACAAGCTCTATCCGGCGCAACTGGTTATTATTAAACATCGCTTCGCCTATTTCCACCAGGAACTCGAAACTGAACGTGTGCAAAAAAAGCTTGATGCAATGCTCGCACATGGGAAAGGCTTTGAACACTTTGAAGATATTGAGGAAGAGTATCGGCAGAAACAAACTGAGCTTCATGGAGACCTTCAATTCATCATACGCATTAACGATGCGTCGATACCTGTTGAAGGATTGGTCGACCGGTTGATGGATATTTCCCGGAAAACTTACCGCGACCCCGAGGGTCTTAAACATTACCTCCTGACACCCGGAGAGGTCGATTCGCTCTCGGTACGACAGGGAAGCCTAAATGATGATGAGCGCCAGCAAATCGAATCCCATGTCGTACACAGTTTTGACTTCCTCGCCCAAATTCCATGGACTCCAGATCTTAGGTACATTCCTTGGATTGTGAGGGCACATCATGAGAAAGTGAACGGCAAGGGATATCCAAACGGTCTCCGTGACGATGAAATTCCCGTTCAAGCGAAGATAATGAGTATCTGCGATATCTTTGATGCGCTTTGTTCTGCTGATCGTCCGTACAAAAAAGCTGTTCCTAATACCCTCGCCTTTGAAATTCTTGAGAACGCCGTACACAGAAACGAACTTGATTCGGATCTCTTCCGAATATTTATGGAGGCACGCGTCTTTGATCTAATAGCTGGTGCCCTTGACAGGCCCGATTTGTTAGTCCAGAAGAAGTGAGAGAGTATAGCCCAACGCCCCAGAAAAACATTAGGATTCCGGGCTCCTGCCAGTAAACTTCGGGCGAGTGTTGCGTCGACCGCCTGAGCCGGCAGCGATTAGCGGACAAGTGCCGTACTAGGGCTTCATTTGATTGCATAACAACGCCGGCTCCTTAGACCCGAGTAGACTGTGGTTTGTCGAAGTGCCGATCATCGCCCTGTAAACGGGCGCGGACCGAATAAGCTCAGAAGGATCTCATTCGCTGGAAAAGCGCGTTCTCTGTTGTCCGCGACAAGCAGGACGGCTTTAAGAAGCGCATTGGCAGTCGAATCCGTCGCTGTAGGACTTTTGGCTTGAATCCAACCAAATGTATTGCCGTGGACTTCCAGCGAACCGTATCGGTACAGAAGATTGTAGACAGCGCTCAATCCGAGCTCGCTTGCCAGCTTATCAATCCTGTTGGTCTTTACGATATGAGCGGCCAGCGTTGGCAAAAACTCTGTGGTCACATCTTCGTTGCTGGATTTGCGTCGGGCCTTAATGTGTTTAGTCTGTAGATTTTTCTGAACCATCTTCGTCGCCTCAGAAATCGCACCTTTACGGTACTCCTCGGCATTTTCATCGGACATAGACGCCCCATACATCCTGAAGAAGTCCTCGCTCGAGCACCAACAAGGGCAGTGGAACTCCGACACCAACAGACATGCCTCTCCGATCTGTATGGCCCTGTTCAAGAAATAGCAAAGTACCTTATGCCTCTTTTGAGTAGAGGCAGCAAAGGAAGGATCCGCCAGATGCGCCTTGAGGGCATCTATCAGTTGACGGGTAGAAAAAAGACGCTCGTCTGGGGGCGTCTCAAATGAAGCCGACATAGTGAAAAGCATAGCACGGTGTTGTCCTCACTTTCTTATCGCTCCACAATTGCCTCGTGTCGCCCAGCTTGCTAACGAGCCCGTCGAATGTTTCAATTGACGCGGAGGATCTCAAATTGGACATCATTAAGGCCCTAAAGCGTGAGGAGGCAAAGCTCGAAGAGAACGTGAAGAACGCGTTCAAACGGTTGGCTGCTCTGAAAGCGACTATGAAATTCTTCGGGGGTACAACTCCCGGCACCAAACTTGTTTACGGGAAGAGGCGCCGCATGTCGGCTGCTGGCAGACTAGCGATTTCCAAGGCTGCCAAAGCACGGTGGGCGAAAATTCGAGAGTTGAAAGCCACGGCGGCCAAGGCGCCCGAGAGCAAAATGTCGGCAGCAGCCCGGGCCCGAATGGCAAAGGGGCAGCGAGCGCGTTGGGCGAAGGTACGAGCGGCGAAGGCCAAGAAGGCAGCCTAAAGCAAATAGTGGAACAGACGCGGCCACCCTTCAGCCGTTGGCGCCCTGCGCTCCTTCGAGCAATCCGACGGCATGACGCTTAAGGGCGGGCAAGTCTGTCTTTGATATTACCGCGCTAATCCCAGCTGCCTTCGCCACATCCGTCGGAACAACCTCGGCATACATGGTAAACAAGATGATTTTGACACCGGCTTTCATCGCCTTCAGCTTCTCAGCTGTGGCAAGGCCATTCATGCGTGGCATGGAAAGATCAAGAATAATCAGGTCTGGATTCAGAGCTTGTGCTTTTTCGAGAGCATCAATGCCGTCAACTGCTTCGTGGCACTCTGAAATTCGTGGATGGCCTTCGAGGATACGCCTTGTGCCCAGCCGCATTATTGGATTGTCGTCAACTAGAAGAATCTTTTTGCCCACCATCACCTCACGCTCTTGGTGGTGACGGCCAACGCCGGAGAGCACCTGAGAATACCAACCGCTCAATAAGTTAGAGCTTGGAAAGTGCCGTCGGTGGCAAAACTTTGTCCGGAAAAAACTTACGTTGTTGTCCGTTTGCACACTTCAGGACCGCAACGCGCTTTGGTTGCTTCGGTCACAGAGGAGTTGAACAGACAGGACAAGCCATATGTGCAATACGTTCGTCCTCCGACGGGCGGCAGCCGGCCCTGTGCTAGGATTGCCGTCCGCTCGGAATATGCCCCCGGGAGCCTAATGCCAATCTCAGTGTTGTTAGCGGATCATACAGGCGTAGTCAGGAAAGCGATTCGGGAACTCTTGAGTTCGGAGCCTGGAATCCAAGTTGTCGGTGAGGCTGCTAATTTCCAAGAAACCTTAAAATTGATTGAGGCTCTAAGGCCCAATGTCGTCGTCATGGATTTGCACATGCCGGGCGAATTCACTGTTAGCCCGAGCGAACTGAAAGATCGGCTGTATCTCGATGCAACTTCCTTGGTTGCAATATCGATCTGGAATGATGACGAGAGCCACGCCCTCGCAGAAAGCTACGGCGCGTCGAGACTGCTGGATAAAATTGGGCCCTCTTCGACGCTTGTACAGGCCATCGTTGATCTAGCGCCCATAGCCGTGGAGGCCCAACTGGCACGCACGGCTTCGGCATAGTACCGAATGGCACAGAAGAGCTTCACGATACCGTGCTCTACTTGTGCAGTGGCCCATATGATCCCGACTAAAACGATAGACTGGTACAAACTCAGCAAACAAGCCGTACATGACCAGGATCCTGCAAAGCTCGAAATTATGATCGATGAAATTAATCTCGTGATGGGGGACAAGAGCACACTCGAAATTGTCGCGCCGGTCCGCGCATGAAAGACAAAGAGCGATGGCAAGAGCTTTGTGAGCAGGCTTCGAAAGAACAGGACACCAAAAAGCTTCTTGAATTGACCAATGAAATCCAGCGTTTGCTAGAGGAAAAGAACGAGCGGCTCGGAAAGCAGACCCTTAACCAAGACTTTTGACAGCGCCTTCCTACTCTGGCTCTTACTAACCAGAATCATGGCTGGATTCAGCCTGCTATGGACGAAAAGAAGAGATTTGCTGTAGGCACTGCCGTACGGATCAAAAGCCCGGTGTGACAGGAGTTGTCATTTTATGCGACGACACGCCGACCGTCCTCGGGGAATATGGGCACATAGTCCGAACCGACGAAGGAGAGTACGACCACCCGCGCTCCGACCTCGAAGCAATCGACCAAGCAGGAAGCCAAAACGCCTAGGATTTGTTCTCCAGTAGGGGCTGCCAGCCTCATATGTCATTTGGGGCTTGCGGTGTTTGTATCCGATCGAAAATCCTAGGTGGTCAAAGCCCCGCGCAAGGGGGTTTCTTGGTATATGTTCGGCCAATAAAAACTGGCATTGTTACGTCGCAAGCGGTTCCGAGAGGTAATTTCTGTACGATTTGGAAGGCAAGTGCCCAATCCTCGACGCTACTGTATTCACGAACGGACCGACGGTAAGTTTGCCGTGACCGGCCAAGGGAATCAAAGACCCTCCCGTGTTTTGTCAACAGAAGTGAAAGCGGAAGCCAAAGCGCACCGCCTCGTAGGAAGACACGGAGTTGTTGTGTATGGGGGTATGGACGGAAAATTCGAGTCTGACTGTCCGTGCCCCCGATGCGAAGCAAACAAGGCGACACAATAACGACGATGTCGTCACGGATCCATTCTACATAACAGAGCTAAGAACGGATCCGACACAGCGACCCGTGCGAGCGCCACGAAGGAAATGGGGAAGTCGCGCGTCAGTAATCGGTTCGACACGTTGCAGAGGCGAAGGCCTATGTCGGCACCAGAAATTTGTCGCCCCCTCGACCGGATGTAACTCGGGTGCGGCGCTCACAAATAGTGCACACTTACTGTACGAGAGCTTTTTCGCGCGCAACCCTTCCGGCGCTCGCCGTTACGCGCTGACCGGCAGAGGCAGCCCGACCTCTCGGCGCGCCGGAAATGGGTCTTTGCGAAAACCCGCATAGTTCTCTTTCGGCCGCAAACCAATCCGCGAGATCCTGGCCGTCTGCGCGGCCGCGCTCGAGATATAACTCGTACGCTCGTCGTTCAACTTGATCTTTCGTAGGCGATGTACGTTCGCTCATTTCCATCTCCTCCGTAATGGACCATCCTTGGTCGAATCCAACAAAACGCGTCAGTTGCCCTTGGTTCTTTCGGCAGTATCCTCGGCCATGAATCGCAGCATTTGTTCCTTTAACTGCGCATCCACCTCGCCCGCGATGGTTACGATGTCGGGAAGCAGCAGGCGGAACTCCAAATCCTTCACGTTATTGTGCAGCGTCGAAAAAATGGTGACCTGCAAGAGGCGAGACTCCTCGACGACCATCGCTACACTGTAGCCTTGCTTACGCCGCAGATCCCCGTGGATAGCGGCAACCTTCGAAATCGGAGCTTTCGACCCTGCGTCCAGGCGCAACCGCGCAATCACATCATGCAGAAGCTGAGGCAGATGGCCCGTACGGTCTTTGTAATTCAGTTGAATACAGGTGAGGTCCGCCTGTTCATCGACCCGGGCAAGCCAATCCTTAATCAAATGTTGAAGTTCGCGTTCGAGAATGTCCGCCACGCTCTGAACGGCGGCAGCCCCTGCGCTCCCATTGTGACCCTTCACTGCCTTCATGGTCTTGATCATTGTCCCACCGGACGCCTGCCACTCTGGTTCGTCGAACTCCTTCACCGGTGTCGCAGACCATCTCAGTTGCGCCATTATCTTCAATGGTGCCGTTTGGACCTTCGCTCATCACTTTTTCACTGGGGCGGCCCGAAAACTGTTCCAAAGGAGTCATCCCGCCGTCTATGAGGGTGCCCGGTGTCCTAAGAATAATCGGTTCCACACGGGTTGCGGAGTTGTAGATTGAAGACCACTTCCTGCCTACAAAACCTGTATTTGCTTCGGAAGGCGCCGAGTTGGAATGCCCGAGCTGCAAGCAAAAGGCGACCTACCAGCGCTCTGACTTGAGATACCAGGCCTAATTCCATCCAAAGGGGCCGCCTATTTGGCAACCTGCACCCCGCCGAGCGCGGTCATCGTCGCGCTCACGGTCCGCCCTGCCTTTTGCCACTTCATGCATCATGCATGCTACGACGGATTCCCGGTGGCGTAGCAGCCCCATCAACTCGTCAAATGGTTAACGGTAGCCTTCATCGAGTAGAACCCAGTCGGTTCGAATCTTCCCTTTGAGCAGTTTCCCGAGCTCCGCTATGCGCGCCTCGCTCTTGGCCACCATTGCTGGTCCTTTCGTAGATCTCGTTGTGGGTCGGTATCGCAATTCTCCACCGGCTGCGGGTGAAAATCGATTTTCCACACCGAGTAACGCGGCGTCCAGTTGGAGTGAAGGACAGGTGTTTCAGAAGAGTTACGTCGGTCGAGCGCGGAGCCGGTCTTATTCGTGCAGGACGACGCTTAGGAGAGAATTGTGGACCTGGATTCCGCCGCTGTAATTGCGGCGGTAATCGATGAAACCCAGTTTCTTGAACTTATTCATGAACAGATTCACACGGGAGCGCGTTGTCCCGACCATTCCTGCCAGCGTTTCCTGAGATATTTTCGGTAGCATCCTTTGCGGGCGGTCCTGCTTGCTGTAACGGGCAAGCAGCAACAGAGCACGAGCTAGCCGTTTCTCAATGGAGTTAAAGAGCTGATCGACCAGATCCTCCTCGACTCGGATGTTCCTGGTCAAGAGGTAAGAGATGAAGCGGTCAGAGAGTTTATGCTCTTCATGAAGAACGCGAATCATTTCATGCTTTTCGATAACCAGTACAGTAGTCGGCGTAATCGCCGTAGCCGATCCCATCCGAAAAGGCAATCCCGCCAGACATCCCTCACCGAAGAAATCGCCAGGCCCCAGGAGACCCACAACTACCTCCTTGCCTAGCTCATTGACAACCGAGAGTTTCACAGCGCCTTGTTGTAGGTATATAACGGTCGAGGCGGGATCACCTTGAGAGTAGACATGCTCTTGTTTTCGATAGTGGACGATTGTGCGTGCTAGGCCAGAGGAAGCGAGAAAAGTCCCAGCATTGAAGGCGAGGATTTTCCGGAGCTTTTCACTTGAGGTTGCTTGAGTCTTTTGAACTACCACTGCCACAACCTTCGGCCCGATTGACAGTCTTGCACTTGAGGCCTTATGTACGCCACCGTACCACATAGTAGAGAGCACAGCTGGGCCTGCCGGGGGGCGCGTCCCCAAGTCGCCATGTCCCAAACAGCACAGATATCACGTCGCTCCGGTGCTAAAAGTCAGGTGCTCCATGGGGGGCACACATGCTAAGCCAGGAAAAGCAGAGCTGGGAAGCACTTGCCGAACTCGCCTCAAAAGAACAGGACTCCGGTAAGTTAAGGGTACTCATCGCGCAACTAAACAGCGCACTCGCCGAGAAATATACTCCGCGACTCAGACTTACAGCCGCAGCCTAGTCTTTCGAACCACCCGCACTCTGTTGTGGAATTTCGGACGCTCGTAGGCTGCCCGGGAGTGGGCGCCTTACCGAAGCTGCGTGCCGGCGGTGTACATTTTTCTGGTATCCTGACGGTTCAGGGTATACCGTGGGAACGGCTCCGCGATGCCCAGTCTCGCCGCAAATCGAGGGCCCCGACCAGTCAAGAGTGGGCCGGTACCATCTCCGCCTTGCGCCACATCTTCAAGCTTAGTCAGACCTCGTTCGGCAAAAGGCCCACTGTTCGGCCATGGCGGTTTCCCGTTGGGAGCGCGGCGCGCAAGCGCCCACCGCTCGCAGTTATATCGAGCTTGGAAATCTCGCCGGCGACCCGCA
>Ga0302326_10019220_pt1 | contig 14122 bp, 10 predicted proteins | sample Palsa_T0_3_FD_202264 | JGI IMG/M metagenome (GOLD analysis project Ga0302326, IMG submission 202264) | Peat permafrost microbial communities from Stordalen Mire near Abisko, Sweden - Palsa_T0_3 | ecosystem: Environmental > Terrestrial > Soil > Palsa > Peat permafrost | place: Sweden: Abisko... | reverse complement strand
CTCCCACCGCATCGGGCTCGATGGCGTGTGGATCGCATATCCGGTCGCCTTCATCGCGAACCTCATCTTCCAGCTGACCTACTATCTCGCGTTCTGGAAGCGTCGCGAGATCACGGCACTGGTCGATGCCCCGGGCGCAACGGAGCCGCCGGCGCAAGCGATCGACGCACTGGTCGATCGCCCGGGCGCAACGGAACCGCCGGCGCAGGCGATCGACGCACTGGTCGATCGTCCGGGCGCAACGGAGCCGCCGCCGCAAAGGATCGACGCGCCGGTCGAGCGTCCTCGCTCAACGGAGCCGCCGCCGCAAAGGATCGACTAGTGGCCTATTACAGGCCAGGAAATACACTAACCCCTGGCGATGAGCCGCAGGTAGACGCGCGGCGTGAACTCCAGGTCGTCCTCGATGCGCCGGAAGGCCTCCGTGCGAACCTGCTCGCGGATCTCGCGCCGGGCGGCGAGCTGGCGGCCGAGTTCGTCGCTTGCGGCCTCGAGATCGTCCCCGTCGAGTTCGGCGATGCGACGCTTGAGGCCGGCGATACGCTCGTCGACGTGGGTGCGGAGGTCGCGCTCCACGCGCTGCTCCTCCGCATCGATGCGATCCAGCAGGCTGCGTAGTTCCTCGACGGTCGGGACGCCGGCACGGTGCGGCGCGCGCGCGGTGCGCGCGGCTCTCCCGTTCGTCGCCCTGGGTGGTGCGTCGAACGCAGGATACAGGCGCACGATCGAGGCGATCTTCTGCGGCCCCTTCGGCGACTGCAGACCGGCCGCGACGCGTGCGTCGAGCAACCGCGTGCGCAGCGCGGTATCGCGGATCACCTTGAGATGCTCCGGGGGCACGCCCGTCGGAGGAGTCCTGCCACCCGCGAAATCGTCCGCCGCTGCGTTCGGAAGCTCGAGGGCACGCTCGAGAAGCCGCTGCTTGTCGCTGATCGCCATGCCGCCTCGGGTTCGTCGGAGCGGAGCGCGCGCCTACACGTGGTCGGCGGACCAGACGGCGTCGGCGCTCGCCGCGGCGATGTCCGGGCCGTGCAGTCGCCACCACGAGCGGGCGAGCGACGACAGCGGCGCGACCATCAGGATCGCGTTCGGGCGCGCACGCACCGAGCCGCGCGGGAGGGCGTCGCGAGCCGGCAAGGGGGGCAGCCAGCCACTGACGCGAGCGAGGTCTCCCGCCGCGGCGCGCAGCAACGCGGTCACCGTTTCGCGCCCGCCGTCGCCCGAGTATCCGTACTCGTCGACGACGAACGCGTTTGCTGCGACGACTCGCCGTCCCAGCACGTAGGCGTGTGCGGTCCGGCCCCTCTTGACGATGAGCTGCACCGCCTGTACTCCTCGCTCGGGCCGCGGCGTCCACTTCGCGCGGATCCACTCCCACACGACCGGCGTGCGTGTGAACCCCCACGCGCGCTGCGCGTCGAGCTCGTCGAAGCAGCGGCGCACGAGCGGCCAGTCCGCGTCCGCGAGCGGGACCGACCCCGTCGGCCGGCCGGGCAACGACGTGGCACGCACCGTCACCAGGCGCGATGGTAGGCGCGCAAAGCCGAGCCGTTCGTAGAAGAGCGGCTGGATATCGGAGAAGAGAAACGCGAGGTCGGTGCCGGCCGCGACCTCCGCGTCGAGCAGGGCGCCGAGCATCGCGATCGCGTAGCCGCGTCCGCGCAGGGGCGCGGGCGTAAAGACGGCGCCGATGCCGACCGCGCGCATCGTGCGCTCGCCCCAATGGAGTTCTCGCCCGTAGAGCTTGCACGACGTCGCGAGCATTCCGGCCTCGTACAGCCCGACGGTGTGCTTGCGGCGGCGCACGAGTCGCGAATTTGCGACCGAGAAGAAGTCCGCGACGTACGCCTCGTAGGTGCGTCCTGCGCCCCACAGCTCGAACGTCGCCGGCAACACGGTTCGCGCATAGTCGGCGGCGGCGACCGGCGTGATCTGCACGCAGCGGTCATGCGTCGGCGCGCGCACCGAGGCCTCCGCGCGCGCGCCGTCGCTTGCGAGCATCGAGCGCAATCACTATAGTCAGACGGTGCGTACGCCGGTCGCTTCGTGAGCAACCCGTGGGCCGCCGACGTCGAGGTGACGGAGGAACTGGCCACGCGTCTGATCGGCGATCAGTTTCCCGCCCTGGCGCAGGCGTCCGTCGAGCCGTTCGGGAGCGGATGGGACAATGCAGCGTTCCTCGTTGACGGCCGCTACGTCTTTCGATTCCCTCGGCGCGCGATCGCGGTTCCGCTCGTCGCGCGCGAGCTGGCCGTCCTGCCTACGATTGCCGCGGCCGTCCCCCTCGCCGTGCCCGTGCCACAGTTTTCTGGAACGGCCGCGCACGGATATCCCTGGCCGTTTTCGGGATACGAGCGCCTCGCCGGCACGACGGCGTGCTCGGCCGCGCTGTCCGGCGCAGACCGGCACGGCCTCGCCGCGCCGCTGGGCGCGTTCCTGCGTGCGCTGCACGGTGTCGACACCGCGCCGCTGGTCGCACTCGGGCTCCCGGGCGACGAGATCGGGCGGCTCGATCCCCGGCGCCTGCCCCAAGCACGCGAACGCCTCGCCTACCTCGAATCCGCGGGCCTGATCGGCCGCGCGGCGGCCTACGTCGCCGCGTTGGAACGCGACGCACCGCGCGGAGCGACGTCGCCGCCGGTCGTCGCGCACGGCGACTTGTATGCGCGCCACCTCCTCGTCGATGGAAAGCGGCGCCTCTGCGGCGTGATCGACTGGGGCGACGTCCATGCCGGCGACCGCGCCGTCGACGTCGCGGTTGCGTGGCTCGTGCTTCCTGGGTCGAGCCACGCCTCGTTTCTCGCCGCGTACGGTGACGTCGACGAAGCGACGTGGCGCGCGGCGCGCTATCGCGCGATCTATCACGCCGCGCTCAGCGCGCACTACGGCGCGGTGGCGCGCGACGACGGCATGCTCGCGAGCGGGCTCTACGCGCTGCGCACGATCGGAGCGACCATCTGAGCGCCGCTCAGACGAAGGGAAGCGTGTCGAACGTGCCCGCGATGACGTCCGCGGGGTCGCGCCCGAGCCAGTCCCGCAGCACGGTTGCGTACACCGACCGGAAGTCGGTGTGGTACTTCAGGTCGCCGGAGTCGAGGTCGGAAAGCGACGGGTGGTCGCCGTACACGCCGCCCTTCACGCGCCCACCCACGACGAACAGCGGCATCGCCGTGCCGTGGTCCGTTCCGTTGGACGCGTTCTGCTGCACGCGGCGACCGAATTCCGAGAACGTCATCGTCAGCACGCGGCCCGCGTCGCCGTGCGCGTCGAGATCTTTGTAGAATGCGTTCAGGCCGCCGGCGAGATAGCCCAGCAGCCGGTTCTGCTGGCCGACCTGATCGGAGTGCGTGTCGAACGACCCGATCGTCACGAAGATCACCCGCGCTCCGACGTCGGAGCCGATGATTTGTGCGGCCAGCGCGAGCTGATTCGAGAGGTTGTCCTTCGGGTAGGTCGCCATCGGCTTGTATCCCGCCGTCTTCTGACGCAGGATGTCGCCGCCGTGGAAGGCGGCACGCGCGGTCTGCTCGATCAGCGCCAGGTATGGCGATTGGCCGGGGCGCGCACCGTCGAAGAGCACGCCGGCGCTGTGCTTCGATGCGATGTCTTTGCCGCCCGCGTACGCGAACGAGCCCAATCCGCCGATCGCCGGAACGTCGACGTGCTGCGCGAGCAGCGCCGTCGGCACCTGGTCCCCGAGCGCGACGGCCGTGAAGTCGATCGGTGCGCCGTTCGTTGCAAGCACCGATCGGCCCGGCGTCGCCGACGGAGCGACGCGATCCAAATAGCGGCCGAGCCAGCCGGTCGCGGTCGGGCGATCCGTCGCCGCGGTTTCCCAGATCTGCGTCGCCTCGAAGTGCGAGCGGTTGGGGTTCGGATATCCGACGCCCTGCACCAGCGCGACGTGGCCCTCTTTGAACAGCTCCAGCAACGGGGCCATGGCAGGGTTGAGACCGATCCGATCGTCGAGGCGCAAGACCGTCGACTCGTTGATCCGGATGACGGGGCGCACGCGGTGATAGGCATCGTCGGTGTACGGTACGACCGTGTTGAGGCCGTCGTTCCCGCCCGCCATCTGAATCACGACCAGGACGTTGCGCGGGTCGACGCTGCTTCCCAGCGACGGAAGCGGCTGCGCGGCTGCCGCGCGTACGAGCGCCATCGGAAGGGAGCCGCCGAGAACGGCCACGCCGAGCGATGTGGAGATGAACGTGCGACGAGTCGTCATGATCCTCGGTCCTGCCGTCGTTAGTTGAGGTTGTTCGCGGGTAGCGTGAAGACGAGCGCGAGCAAGCCGCGGGTCCGCAACTCGAAGGTCTCGGGGCCAAACGGCTGCGGGTTGTCGGTATTCACGCCGTCGAGATAGGCGAGCAGCGTGCCGCGCAGATCGCTCGTCACGTCCCGCTGCACGACGCCGCCCAGCACGGCATCGAGGACGCGCTCCGCGTGCAAGCCGCCCGCGGACGCGACGATCGCGCCGGGGTCGCGCATCGACGGGAGGCTCGATGGAAACTTCGGCATCGTGCTGACCGTGGTGCCGTTCATCGCGGGGCCGGTGGAGGCGGGGGACATCGAGGTGCCGACCGAGCTCGAGGCGGACGGCATCGAGGCGCCGCCCGCGCCGGCCGCCATCGTTGCAGAACCTGTGCCCGGTGCGGCAGCTGCCGCGGATTTCTGCGCGTGGACGACCTCGTTGACGTAGTTCATGCGCGCGAGCATCGTCGAGGTGTTGATCCACGTCGGGCCGCCGTCCCAGCCTTTGACGGTCTGCGGCATCAGCGGGATCTGACCCATGCGCCCGAGCCACGTAAGCGTATCGAGCGGCACCTGCGGAAACTGCATGTAGCGCTGAAGACCGATCACGAACTCGATCGGGCTCTTCGGCAACGCGCGGTAGGCGCGCGGCGAGAAGAAGACGTTCGAGCGCAGGATCGTGCCGACGGTCTTGCCGATGTCGAAACCCGACGTCGCGTAGACGCTCGCGAGTTCCTCGACGAGCTCTGGCTCGGGGTCCGAGTACACGAAGAATTCGAGGAGCTTGCGACAGATGAACCGCTGATGGACCGGCTGCGCGAGAACGATGTCGACGATGTCGTCCGGACCGAAGTTGCCCGTCCTGCCGAGGAACGTCTTCACGTCGGCGTCGTGCAGCCTCGCCTGGAAGACGACGCGGCTGCCGGCCGCCAGCGTGATGCCGGTCAGCGCGCGGGCCGCATTCTTCACGTCGTCCTCGGTGTAGTTTCCAAGCCCGAGCGTGAAGAGTTCCATCAGCTCGCGCGCGTAGTTCTCGTTGGGGTGCGCGGCAACGTTCTTCCGGTTGTCGAGCCACACGAGCATCGCCGGGTCGTAGGTCACCGAGCGCAGCAGCGTACCGAAACTTCCGAGCCCTTGCGCGCGGAACAGGTTGATCTGCTCGACCATCTGTGCCGGCGCCACCTTCGACGAGATGAGGCTGGTAGCGAAGTGCCCGTGCCAGAACAGCGTCATCTTCTCGACGAGCGGCCGGCGCGTGCGCAGCAAGCGGTCGAGATACCACATCTGCGCCGCCTGGTTCTTCACGCGCAGCTGGATGTCGTACAACTCCGCTGGATCGGGCGAGTCGGGGAACGGAAGATCCGGCTCCGCCGGATGCAGCACGGCATCGAGCGCACGATCCGCGCCGAGCTCTGCCAAGCGCTCGACGTCGTCGGGGGTGCCGCCGAAGCCGGCGCGGCGCACGAGGTGGGCGGCCTGCCGCGATCCGAAGTGGCCGCGGTATCGATCGAGCGCGCCAGCCTCCAGCGGACCAGGCGGGCGATATCCGACCTGCGGATCGGTCGAGTTGTCGAGTTTCATCTGGTTCCTCCCAGAGTGAACGCGCCGCGCGAGCCGTGCGTCACGAAGCGGAGCTTGCCTCGCCGAAGATGCCGCGCAACTCCTCGAGGAACTCCGGGGCGCCGATGCCGCGCGTCGCCCTGCCCCATGCACTGATCGATAGGCGTTCGCGGGCACGGCTTGCGGCGCAGTACAGCGCCCGGCGCTCCTCCGCATGATACTTCGTGCGCAGGTCCAGCTTGTATTGGAAATAGGTGAATTTTGCGGTACGCGCGGCTGTCGCAGCGTCCCCGACGTTCTCCTTGGGCAGCATTCCCGCCCTGGGCGAGAAGAGGAACGAGTCGGGGACATAGTACCGCGGGAACGCGCCCGCGCGCGCGTCGACGACGAAGACGTGCGCGAACTCACGCCCTTTTGCAGCCTCGACGCCGAGCACGGCGACGGCTTCGCGATCGTATGACTCGACGTCGAGCCACTCGTCGTCACCCTCGGTCGCGCGCTCGGCGTGGGACAGGAAGTCGTGCAGCGTGGCGCGCGGCTGCCGCGCGAGGAACGCGTCCAGCCGTGCGAGCAACCGGGCGACGAGGCCGCGTCGCAGCCCGGCGCGAGCGTCCGCCGCGGTGCCGGCCAGGACGGTCTCGGCGAGCACGTGGCGCGCGAACGCACCGACCCCCATAGCGGCCTCGTTCGCCAGCCAACGCCGCCGCGCGGCGCGGTACGCGAGGAGCCGCTCGCGGGCGACCGGCGAGAGCGCCGCGTCGTTCTCGCCCCGCAGCACGTTCCACGCCAGGCGGACGTCGCGGCGCCGGTCCCAGCGGCGCCCCGCGTCGTCCTCGCCGCCCGGCAAGTCGAACAGGGCGGCCTGCGCCTGCGGCGGCTCGGCGCAGAGCGCCGCAATCGTCGCGTCCGACAGCCGCAGCCACGGTGCTTCCAGGTTTCGTAACAGCCAATCATGGCGGTACGGGTCCGCGACCGCCCAGAGGGCCGCGAGTGCATCCTCGGCGTCGCGAAAGGCATAGAGGCACCCCGCACCGGCCGGGTCGACCGGAACGTTGCGGGCGACGAGTGCGTCGACGTACGCGTCGACGCAGCGCAGGCTCCGCGCGATCACCGCGATATCGCGCGGACGCGTCCCGGCCGCAATCGCCGCGGCGACGGCGCCGGCAACGTACGCGGCCTCCGCCCGCATGGTGTGCGCGCGGTGGACGACTGCGACGGCGTGGGAGCCGGGCGGCAGCGCCGCCGGCTGGAGGATTGCGCGCGCGGCCGCGACCAGTGCGGGCGGTGCGCGGTACGACTGCTCCAGCGCGTAGCGATGGCGCGCGCCCTCCATGATTCCGTCCGCCCGCGGGCCGGCGAAGGCGGTCGTCCGCTGGTCCGGGTCGCCGGCGAGCGTCACGCGTTCGAGCGCGTCGCCGAACAGCGCGCGCAAGAATCGTGCATCGCACTGCGGCAGATCCTGCGCGTCGTCGACGAACGCGTAGCGAATCCGCGCGGCGACGGCGGCGCGAACGTCGGGGTGAAGCTCGAGGTGGCGTGCGGCCTCGACCAGCGCGTCGATCGGCGTGCACAGGCCGGCCTGCGCCATGCGCTCCAGGTAGGCGCGATACAATCGCGCGAGGATCGTCGCGAGGTCGACCTCGCGGGCATGCTGGCGCGCGAGTTCTCGCGGCGTCACGCGCAGCGAATCGCGATACTTGGCGCCCGTTGCCTGCAGCAGCTCCACGCTGCCGAGATTGGGCGGCTTGCCGTAGAACGCGGTCGCGCCGCGCAGCGCCGCCCGCATGAACTCGTCGGGCGAGAAGCCGGCCATGCGCAGCTTCCGGATCAACCGGTACGCCGCGCCGGCGAAGCGCGCCGGCGCTCGCATGCCGGTGATTTCGAAATCGAGCTCCGCGCTCAGAAACTCGTCCCACTCGAGCGCGAACAGCGAGGCCGCGACCTCTTCGAGCACCTCCTCCGCGCGCGCATCGTCCACGAGTGCCGGACGGGACCCGCCGGTTGCCGGCGTGCATTGCTCGAGGACCTCGAACGCAACGCGTCCGAGCGCACAACATACGATCCGCGCATCGCTCTCAGCGTCGTCGATGAGGGCGCGCAGCGGCTCCAGGGCGTGGGCGGCGGCGCTGGTGACGAGCACGCACTCGCCGGGCCCGAGCGTGTGGGCAGCGCGCAGCGCTCTGCGCACGAGCGCGACCGACTTTCCGGTACCGGCAGGCCCGACGATCGTCACGAGGTCCGACTCCAGCGGATGCTCGATGGCCGCGTGTTGCCCGCCGGCGCCGGTCGCGCTCGGGGCACTCACCGTGCGAAGCGATCCTCGGCGCGCCGCGGCCGGTCCCGGCACGCATTTCTGTACGCGCAAAACGTGCACGCGTCGGGATCGTCGGTCGTCGCGAACCGCTCGATCGCGTCGTCGGAGAGACGCTTCGCGAGCTCGATCATCCGCGCCCGCGCACGCACGAGCTCGTCGTGCCCGATCAGTCCCGTGGGCTCGCCCGAGCGCACCGCGGCCGCCGGGCCGAGCACCACCTCGAGCTCGATCGGCCGCACGTCGAGGAGCGCGTCCTTCAGCGGGACGAGCGCGAGACGCACAACGCGGTCGCCCGCCTCCGTGCGGGCCCAATAGTAGAACGGCAGCTGAAAGTCGACGAACCGGGCGATGCGTTCGCGGTATTCCGCCGCGCTCTGTGCGATCGTTCCGGTCTTGTAGTCCACGACGGTCACGTTTGCGGTGACGTCGTCGCGGTCGAGCCGGTCGATGAACCCGACGAACGAGTAGCCACCGAGTTCGATGGCGGCCTCCTCCTCGCGCCCGATCACCGTGAATGGATGCGCCCGCGAGCGCTCGAGGAACCACGCGAGGTACCGCCGCGCGGTGCGGCGCGCGCGCCGCTTCTGCAGCTCGAACTCGACGTTCGTCGTGAACCGTTTGCGGAAGCGTTCGAACGCCTCGATGACCCATGCGTCGAGCCTGCGCTCGAGTTCGGCGGCCGGCGCGCTGTCGCCGCGCGGCGCCTCGCGATGAAACTGCTCGAGCGCGTAGTGGAACGCGCTCCCGTAGAACGACGCCGAGGATCCCCGGTCTTCGACGGCGGCGCAGACGTAGCGGTAGTACCACTTGCGCTCGCATTCCGCGTACGCGCCGAGCGACGACGCACTGAAGTGGGCGGTCCGCCGCGCGACCGGCCCGTCGGGCTCGCGCTCGTGGGGGCCGAGCGGCTGGGCCGTGGCGATGGCGGCCGGCACGCGCTCGGGCGCGGCGATCTCGCCGTCGATCAGCGCGATCAGCGCGGCGGGCTCCCACGGGGCCGTGCCGCCCGCGTGCGCGACGTCGAGGGATTCCGCGCATGCGAGGATCGCGGCGATCGATGCGCCGGCCGCGTCTCCGGGCGACTCGTCGAGCGCGAACCGGCGGACGATCGTCGCGACGACGTCGCGCGCGCCGATTCCCTGTGCGCGCAGCGTTGCCGCGATGCCCTCGAGCGCCGCCGAAAAAAGCGGCGTCGCAGCGGCCTCGTCGCGGTCGACGCCGGAATGCGGCGAACGCCGCAGACGGTCGGCGAGCGCTTCCTTGGGATCGGCCGCGTATGCGAGCGCGTCGCAGACGAAGCCCGCGAGCACCGGCGACGGAATCGAGGCGGCCATTACCGCGACGTTCGCAGGGGCGCCGATGCGTTCTTGCAGGACGCGGCATGGGGATAGGCACGCGGAGCGGTGAAGCCCGCTCGCGTGCGACGAATCGTCATCGGCGTCTCCGGTGCCAGCGGCAGCGTCTACGCGCTCGCCGCGCTACGCGCGCTGTCCGCAGCGAGCGACATCGAGGTGCATCTCGTCGTGAGCGAGGGCGCGCGCCGCACGATCGAACTCGAGACCGACTCGTCCGTCGAGGAGTTCGCGGCGCTCGCCGCCGTTTCGTACGACGATCGCGACCTCGCCGCAGCAATCTCCAGCGGATCCTTCCTCACGGACGGGATGCTCGTCATCCCCTGCTCGATGCGCACGGCGTCGGCGATCGCCTACTCGCAGAGCGACAACCTGCTCGTGCGCGCCGCGGATGTCTGCGTGAAGGAGCGGCGCCCGCTGGTGCTGGTCGTTCGCGAAACGCCGCTGCATCTCGGCCACCTGCGCACGCTCGTGCGGCTCGCCGAAATGGGGGCGATCGTCCTGCCGCCCGTTCCGGGCATGTACTCCCGGCCCAAGACCGTCGACGACATTATCGCGCACACGGTGGGCAAGGCCTTCGATCAGCTTGGGATCCAGAACGAACTCTTCAAGCGCTGGTCGTGAGCCCGGGGCCCGCGTCTGCGCCCGCGCTCGCGACGAGGCGTTCCGCTAGGGCGACGTCGCTGCGCCGGTCGACGTTGACCGCGATCTCGGCGTGCTCGCATGGAATCGCGCGCACCCGCACGCCGAGGAGCCGGCTCGCGCACAGCTCCGCGTCCGCGATGCGCAGCCGGCGCAGCGCGTAGCGCGCGAGCACGCCGTACCCGAAGATCGCGGCGAGCCGCAGCGGGTTCTTGCGAGCCGCGCCGAGGCGGTCGAGGAAGCGCTCCAGCGCGGCGAAGGCGCTCGGGCGGAGTGCGATCGCGCCACCTCCGCAGTAGCGACCTTCGCGCAAGCTGGCCCAGGTGTGCGGTACGCCGGGGTACGCGGCGTCGTGGACGCGCTGCGCAACGCACGCGTACGCGATGTCGCAGTCCACTGCGAGCGTCCGATCGATGAACTCGTCGACCGCCGCACGCGAGAGGATCGGCAGGTCGGACGCGGCGACGAGCACGTGCTCGCCGGGCGGCAGGCCGGCGAGGCCCGAGCGCAAGCTGTCCCCGATGCGCGGGCCGCTGTCCCTGACCTCGCTCGCACCGGCCAGCGCGCTATGGTTTCCTGTGCCCGGCGGCGCTACGGCGATGATGCGAGCGACGCGCGGAGCAGCGCGCAGCGCGTCGATCGTTCGCGCCACGAGCGTGCGGCCGCCGATCGCCACGAAGGCCTTGTTCGGTGCGTCGGGGTCGCCGGCGCAGACGTCGTCGCGCGCGCCACCGGCCAACACGACCGCGTTCACGACGCCTCGGCCGTGCGCCAACTCGCGTCCGCTGCGAGCGGGACGGCCCATACCCGATCGATGGATGGATCCCGCAGGCGTGCCGCGACGGCCCGCGCCTGCACTTCGCCCTCGAACAGCGCGAACACGCATGAACCCGACCCGGTGAGCATCGCCCCGGCGCCCCCCGCTTCGGCGAGCCGTGCGCTCGCGCGCGCGATCGCCGGATACGCCGAGCAGATCGCGTCGTGGAAGTCGTTGCCCATGTGTCTGCGCAGGTCGGCCAGATCGCCGCGCTGCAGCGCCTCCACCGCGCGCAGCGACGCGCTCTCGGAGCGCGGCCGCGACGGTGGACGAACCGCTTCGCGCGCGGTGTCCAGCAGGCCGTACGCCTCCACGGTCGCGACGCTCGCGGTGGGCTTGGCGACGACGCACCACCACGGGGGCAAGGCGCCGACTGCGGTGACGCGCTCACCGGTGCCCTCGACGAGCGCGCCGGTCCCAACGAGGAAGAACGGCACGTCGGATCCCAGGCTGCGCGCGAGGCCCAGCCAGTCGGGCGGGTCGCCCGAGCGCCCGATCGCTCCCTCCATCGCCGCCCGCAGGATCGCGGCCGCATCGCTCGATCCGCCGCCGAGGCCAGCGCCGAACGGGATCCGCTTCTCCAGCGCCACGCCGCACGGCTCGCAGCCTGCAGCCAGAAGCGCGCGCGCGACGAGGTTATCGCGCTCGAGCGACGTTTCGTCGCACGAGAACGACGGCCGCGCCGCCGGCTCGACGGTGATGCGATCGAACAAGCCTATCGGCACCATGACGCTGCGAACGCCGTGATATCCGTCGTCCCGTCGCGCCAAGACCTCCAGGGTCAGGTTGATCTTTGCCGGAGCGAGCAGCGTGCGCACGCTCCAACCTCTCCCTGCTCACGCGAAGCTTCCTGCACGGGCGTACGCTCGGCGAGACCGGCAGGACAACGGGCTCACGAGAGATCGCGGACCTCGCAAGGGCGTGGGGACGCCGCCATTGGCGGAGCCCGGCGATTGCAGCGCGTACACTTGTGCCGTGCCCGCCTCACCCAGTTACGACGCCCAGCACAATGAGTTCTGCGCCTACGTCTTGAGCGAGAGCGATACGCCGTTTGGTCTGACGCTCGGCAACTACAAGACGTTCGCGATGTGCACCCCGAAGGGCGGCGTGCGAGGTCTGTGGGATGCCGACACCGACCAGATCATCTTCGGCTCGCACCAGATCGCCTATCGCGTGCTCGCGGCCGGTGAGGGCACCGGCGCCACGACGTTCTTCCCGCACCAGATCGAGCGGACGTTCACGTTCCTTCCCTACGCGCAGATCTCCGAGTTCACGCCTGCCGCGTGGCTGCACGTGACCGAAGCGTTCTACGTGCCGCACGGCGTGTTCCACGGCCGGGATGTCGCCTTCGTCCTCGACATCACGCTGCACAACGCCGGCGCGCACCCGGTGGAGATCGCCGTGTTCCCGTGGGCGCTGCTCGTCGGCCAGCGCTTCTACGGCGAAGCCGAAAAGGAGGTGCGCGCGTCCGTCGTCGACCGCCGGATCGTCGTGTTCAACGAGGAGACGCGCGGCGCACGCTGGTGGGGCGGCTCACGTCAACCTGCGGCCGCGGTGATCGCGCTGCGCGAACAGGTCCTGCTGCGCGCGATGAAGGACGGCACGCTGCTCGATCAGGAGCTGCTCGACGAGGTGACGCCGCGGCTCGCCGACGTGGTCAGCCGCCGGATCTACGGCGCCTTCGAGTTCCGCATCCCCGTCGCGCCCGGCGCGCGCGAGTCGCTGCGGCTCGCCGTCGCATTCGACCGGCGCGGTCCCGATGAAGCACGGCGGACGTTCGAGGGGCTGCTCTCCGACGAACGTGCGCTCCACGAGACGCAGCGGTTCTATGCCATCGCGCTTGCGGACGCGCGGTTCATGACGCCGTCGCCGGTCGTGAGCCGCGGCGTCGTTTGGGCGAAGGCGAACATGCTGCGCATCGTCAAGGAGTACCCGCAGGGCTGGGGCTCGACGAATTCGCCGCCCTCGGACATTCTGGTCTCGCGCGACACGTCGTGGTTCGTGCACGGCTTCGACTACTTCATGCCGCGCTTCAGCCGCGATGCGCTCGAGCTGTTCAATCGCTTCATCGAAGACTCGGGCCAGGTGGTCGAGTACGTGCGCGGCGTCAGCGGATTCCGCACGTCGTACGACCTCAACATCAACGACGACACGCCGCTGCACCTGATCGCGATCCTCCATCACTACAACGCGACGCTCGACGACGACTGGGCCCGCTCGGTGCTGCCGCTGGTCATCAAGGTCGCCGACTACCTGTTGGCACAACGCGATGCGAACGGGCTCATCTTCTGCAACGCCAAGGGCGTCGACATGTACGGCATCACGTCGTGGCGCAACATCATCCCGTACTACACGCTCGACGGGGCCGTCACCGAGATCAACGCCGAGGCCGTCTTCGCGCTCGAAGCCGCCGCGATGCTTTGCGCCGTGTGCGGGGATCTGGAGCACTGGCGGACGTACTCGGAAGCGGCCAGGACGCTGCGCGAGCGCATGATGGCGCACCTCTTCAATGCGGACACCGGCGCCTTCGTGCTCAACTACGACCAGTATCAAAACTACCAGGACAACCTGACGGCGGACGAGGTCTTCCCGGTCCTCTTCGAGGTCGCGGCGCCCGAAGCGCGGCGCGCGATCCTGCGCCGGTTGATGGAGTCGGACTTCGTCACGCCCGTCGGTATCCGCACCATCTCGACCGCCGATTCATGGTACTTCCCCTCGCACGGCTTCGGCCTCTTGGGCGGCGTGTGGCCCGACCTGACGCTGTGGTTCGCGGTCGCGCTGGCGCGCAACGGCTTTGCGAACGAGTCGGCCGACTGGCTCGAGCGGGTCTACGCCTCGATGGAGGCCGGGTCGTCGCGGAACACGGTGCCGGGCGAGTTCGCCGAGTGGTTCGACGGCGGCTCGCTGACCAACCGCGGCATGTATCTCTCGCCGTGGACGGGCGCGAAGTACCTGTGGGCCGTCGCCGAGACCGTCTGTGGCCTCGATGGGTACCGCACGAGCGGCCGGCCCTATCTCGCGCCGATCGTGCCGGACGGCTGGAAGTGGACCGCGGGCGTTCGCGTCCATTGGGGCAAGGGTCGGTGCACCTACGTGATCGACGTCGTGCGCAAGCTGATCTTCGGCGACATGCGGGAGGCCTCGGCCGAGGAGCCCTACCGCTGCGTGTACGCGGGAACGGAG
>Ga0302326_10019219_pt1 | contig 14123 bp, 13 predicted proteins | sample Palsa_T0_3_FD_202264 | JGI IMG/M metagenome (GOLD analysis project Ga0302326, IMG submission 202264) | Peat permafrost microbial communities from Stordalen Mire near Abisko, Sweden - Palsa_T0_3 | ecosystem: Environmental > Terrestrial > Soil > Palsa > Peat permafrost | place: Sweden: Abisko... | reverse complement strand
CTGAGCACGCCCGCTCGCACTCGCGCGGCCTCGAGCGGTGAGAGTTTCCGGGTCTTGGCGTATACCGCCTGGGTGGCGACCGGCCGAGGCGCTGCGGTTTGGGCGGCCACTATGGATGGGGTGCTGCTGGAAATGCGTGCTAGCAACTCGAGCACCCTGCCCCGCTCCTCAGGCTCCAAGGCGGTCCGAGCGTCAAAAGTCATGGATGTGCGGCGGTCCCTTGAGGCCAGAAAGAACTCTTGCTGCTCTGCGGCAGACAGTTTGACCATGAGAGCCTTGGATTCCGTGCGGCTTACGGCCGGCGCTTTTTGAGGCTCGGCGGCCACCGGGGTCGGGGTCCCGCCCGAAACCGGGACGCTCGCGGACGTGCCGACGGGGGCCGATCCGCGGGCATGCGCCGTGGCAAGCGACTTGGATCGATTTGGATAACGCGCCAAGTTCTGCAGCAGCTCCCGCGGCAACAGGACCTCCGTGATCGCGATGGCCTGCCGGAAGGGATTCTCAGGGTCCCGGCCGGGGTCCTCACGGCGAATGAGCCCCAAGCGGCGCAGGGCTTGATAGGCCCTGGTCACGGTCGAGGTGTCGACGGCGCATTCCCTGGCCACTTGGCGCAGGGCCAGTTCGCTGCACCAATCCCCCCGGCGCATGCCCTCCTCCCAATGAACCCAGAAAACCCGCTCCGCGGCCTGTGGAATTCCTTGTTGCCAAATCCAGCGCTCCAGCGGCTTGGGCCGCAAAGAAAAGTACTTCTCGCGGGTGAGCTGCGTGCGCACATCCCTATCATTATTCATCGACATAACTATCCCCTCGCCTCTACAGACGATTTGCAAAAACACTGTCGATTCGGGGGAAAACTGCTTGACCCGATGGGATCGGCTCACTAACCTTGAATTACCAGGTCAGGGTCAGTTTCGCGGTTTCCTCCGTGAATCGGTCCTTGAATGAAGAGGCCCCGAAAGGGGCCTTTTTATTGGATGGCCGGCATGGAATTGCCCTCCTCGCATCGAGCGTTTTGTTCTTTTAAAGGCTGTTCAGAACCATGCTTGGAAGAACTTTCCTGCAGGAAAGTCTCTAGGGATTCGGAGCGCCCCGGAGCCGGCGAGCGCTCTTCAGGCACGGGATGGGATGGCCCTAACCTATAGACTTTCCTATAGGAAAGGTTCTGTCCGGCGAGCCGAAGACTTCGCGTCAGTCGTGCCTCAGAGCCAAGGCGCGAGTTTTGGTACCCCCAGAAACGCTCAAACCCCGGGAGGCCGGGGTTTGAGATTGTGTCTTTTATGTATTTCGGGATCATGCCCCGTCCAGTCGTTTGCGAAGCCAGGCTTCCGCCCAGTCCTTCAATTCTTCGCGCAATTCCTTCTGCAAGGATTCATCGACATGCGCGAGCTTCAGCACGATTCGATTTCGGCCCGAGCCGACCTTCAACGGGATCCGGCCCCCAATGCGAACCGACTCCTCGCGCGACGTGCCACGGGTGCCTGCGGTCTTGCCGGCTGCGGATGAGATCAAAGCCTTGAACACCATGTCTGCCGTCGGGGTGGGTTTGCGCTCGCTCATGCGGTTCGCAGCCTTCAGTACCGCAGCCTCATTGGCCTTGAGTGCTTGGCTCAATGGCGCGCCCCAGCTCATCGGAATTGCGCGCTCATCGCCAAAGGCCTTGAGGATTTCAGGGGGTAGGGTGGCTACCGCGAGGTACTTTGCGACTGCGGATTCACCCAGGCCCACATCCGCGGCCAACTCGCGCTGACTCTCATACACGCCGGCATCCAGCCAGCGTACGAACATCCGGCCTTTCTCATGAGCCGAAAGATCGTAACGATCCTCATTCTCGCGGTACATTTTCAAAACGAACTGGCGTGTATCGGAGGCATTACCATCGACGATGGCCAAGATCGGAAAGCCGTCCGGTAATTCCGAGTCCAGGGACAGCGCAGCGGCATGGCGGCGGTGGCCGGAGACAATTTCAAATTCGAAGGGCAGGGCGTTAGCGACCGGGCGCACCCGAATCGGCGTTTCCTGGCCATTGGCCTCCAAGCTCTCCCGCAGCTTCACGAATTCCGGATCATCAGCGAGGAGCGAGCGCTCGTGCCGGTTGCGAAATTCGGTGACGCGGATCTTTTTGGGGTCAAGTTCCAGAAGCAGCCGCCCACTGGCTTTGGCTTCATCGTAGAGCTTGGCGCGCGAGGCCACGTGGCTGGCATAAATATTGGCCTGCTCGGCAATCGGACCCATGGCGCGGGGTGGCAGGGCAGGGCGCTCAGTCGGGGCCATGCTTGCGCGCGCCGTCAGTAGCTGATCGAGCACGGCGCGTCGTTCCTTCGCTTTGTTGCTCACGCGAACGCCTCCGTTCTGGCGGCAGCGGGCGTCGCTGCGGCAGCCCGCGCCTGCAAGGCCCGGGCGATGAGTGCCTCAATCTCACCATTGGCATCGTTCATCGCATCGATCGCGCGCTCTAGCGTACGGCGATCGCCGTCGTAATCGGACACTTCATATAAGGTGAGTAGATCGGGGCCAACCTTCTCGAGCGCCGTGCTCTGCACCATGGCATGCGTGCAAGTTTCCTTGGCGAAGTACTGGCGAATGGTTTTCGAGATAAAGGCGTGATTTGCATCCTTCGGTTTTACGCGCGTAATGAGCACGGAGGCGAAATCAAAGGTTTTCGGGGTTTCTTCTGCCGCGTCGAAGGCATCCACCAATTCGGCCACCAATTCGAAGAAAAGGGTGGAGGACTGAAGATCGATCATCGCCGGAGGGAGCGTGATCAGGAGCCCATCTGCAGCGAACAGCGCGTTGCTGTTCACGAACGAGAGCGATGGAGCAGTGTCCAAAATAATCACGTCATAGTCCTGGCGCAAGGGAGCGAGCCCTTCGGCGAGCGGCCGATGGAAGGCGAACCCTTCCTCCTGGCGAAGACGCGAGGCGATCGCGAACTCCGAGCCATAAACCCCCAAGTTGGAGGGGATCAAATCCAGGTTATGCCAATGCGTGGGTTGCACCACATGGCGCAGATCCCCGGTCCAAGGTTTGCTCGTGTCGCGGCCGGGGAAATTCGGGCCTTCCAAGAAGGTGCGCACCGTTTCGTCATCGCCCACCTCCGTGTGAGGCAGGATGCCGAACAGCTGGGTGAGGCTCGCTTGGGCGTCCAAGTCCACGAGCAGTACCCGGTAGCCATGCATGACCAAGTACTGAGCCAAGTGCGCCGCGGTGGTGGTCTTGGCCACGCCGCCCTTGAAATTGCAGATCGAGAGCACGATGCCTGGCTGCCCTGGTCCGCGCTTCGCCGGTAGTTCAAAGGCCTGGCGAAGTTGGTACATTTCCTCGAGGCTGAATTCACGGCGCCGCGGATTGGGGGTTGCGCCTTGCGGCAACTCAGGATTTCGATCCAGCCGGCGGTAGAACGTCTCGACCTTCAAATTCAACAGTTCTGCCACCTCGGCGCCTTGAAACTTTCGCAGCGTCTTGCGTAGGTTCGGCGTCGTTGCCTGGTCGCGGATGGTTTGATTCAAATCCGCCGCGCGGCGGGCGAGGTCGGCGATGCCTTGAGAGCCGACGGGGGAGGGGCTATCGGTCAGGGTGACGGAATTGAAGGTCGTATCGATGTTCGCTGCCATTTTGGCTTAGCATTGCCCCCTAAGCTACGGATTGCCGGGATGCTACCTGCTATGTTGTATTATGGCAAGCGTATCATGTCAATAAGCCAACACTCGAAAGAACAACCATTGCCGGGATGCCAGTCGACACTCATCGGAGAGAGTAGGGCACCCAACGACAAGCAGGGGAGGGCGGGGTGACCGGCACAAAGTTTTACGCGGAAGGGTAGGGTGGGGACGTTATTTGCGTGCCGCCTTTTTGGATGCTTTGCGGGGCTGACCTTTCGGCTTGCTGCCTTCTGGCGGCAACCGGAAGCCTGGCGCAAACATTCCTTTTTCCATCATATTGTCCCACTCGTTGGCGAAGCGCTCAGCCAGCCAGTCTATGTCGTCGCCCTTGCGCTGAGCCCCCAACATCAAGGTCGCCGCAATCGATCCGAACATGATGTAAGTCATGATCTCGACGTCGATATCCGGCCGAGACCTTCCATTCGCCTTGAGCTCCTTGATCAGATTCAGCACAAGTTTGTACAGTGGATTGCCGCGGTCCAGATCCGTACCCGCCATCGCAGCATCGATCAACAGCTTGGATGCTTCAGGGTGATTTAAAACGATTTTGGTGGTGTGGAACGTACGATCATGCAATGACGTGTTTTCATTGAACTGCGTCACGCCGGTCTGCAATCCTTCGGAAATCCAAGTCTTGGCTTCCTGGAGGAGTTGCTCGCGATCTTCGAAGTGCAGGTAGGCGACGCCGCGGCTTACATTCGCTCTGTTCGCCGCTTCCTTCAACGACAGAGCCGCCGCGCCCTTTTCACTGACCAATTCTATCGTCGCCTGCAAGAGCTTCGCCCGAGTTACCACGGGGTTGCGAATGCGCTTTGTCTTTATTTTTCTGGCCATGACTAATGGGAATGTCGCCGAACTGATACTAAACACGAGTGTACAGTATTAGTACGGTACGTCCTTCTAAAAATTCGCGCTGGGGGCCCGCGCCGCCAACTCACCCGCCATGTCTCCCCGCCACCGCCGGCGTGTACCGTGCTGACAGGCCAATATCTCGGACCATCGCTGTTAGCCCTTCCTATTCTCCGAGTCGCCGATCGGCCCAAGGCCGAACAATTGGCGGTCGTTCGCGCGGGTGAGGGCGTCATTCAGCCAGCCTCGCAGCAGGTTCTCGTCCAACTCGTTCCTTTCGACTTTGGCCATCACGACAGTGCCAATCAGTATCTTGCGCCGGGTGTCGACTTTCATTTCGCGGGTGGCTTCGATGGCCTTTTTTCTGGCCTCGGCGCGCTGATGGCGAAGTTTTAGGAGTTTTAATCGCTCTTCCAGTGTCGAAATCTGTTGGTCGAGCTTGGGCATGGTGGGTCCGCAGGTCGTATGAAGGATACGAACTGTAGCGCGCCGGCGAAAGGTGTTCCTTGCGCATTGAAATATCTGCAAGGCGGTGAGCCGAACGATACCGGGCAGGAAGGTCATTTATACCACGTGAGCACTTATACATAGGAGCGATCGTCTGCACCAAGAAAGGCAGATTTTCCGCGCCATTGCTAGCGCGGCAAGGACGTCTGGCCGCGTGGTTTGCTCGGCGGATAGGCGCGCCATGTGCATTGTTTTTGGCCGCATTTGGAACATCGCAGTCGGCGCATGACAGCCTCGACACTGGTCTCCCAGCCGCACAACTTGGCGAATACTTGGGGTTCCGCATGACGCTCATGGTCGCACACGGAACATTTGAGTAAAAGCGTGTACTGACCGAACTCATCGCTGAGTTTGAGGATTTTGAGTTCTAGCGCCACCGCCAATTTTTGACCGATGGCGGCGCCAGCGTCCATCCAGTAGCCACGGACGGCGATTACTGTACGAATTCAGTGCAACGTATGCGGCGCTGTATTCGCTGCATCCCTCCAAGGTATGATGGTGTACCGAAGCGTTGCAGTTGGACACCGACGCAACAGATCAAAATCGGATCCATTTATCACCGAACCATCTAATCACCGTATGAACAATTCGAACTCGCCCTCAGACTCCAAATCACCGCGCGCGACGCTCAAGCTCAAAGCCGGAACGCGAAAGCCGCCGAGAGAAAACAAGCCACCGTTGAATTCCCCTCCTCAAGGCAAAGCCAACCAGAAGCCAGGCGCTCATTGGAGCGACGAATACAAGGAACGGATGCAGGCGGACATGGATCGACTCGCGTCGCGTTAGACGCCCTTCGTACGAGCGGCTTTCGCTGTATTCGCGCGCTACTCGATGAACGGAGTTGTGTCGATCCGCCGTCCGCAGAGGAACGCATCGGCCACCAATTGCAGAGGAGCGAGGTCCACATCGCAGCGCCTCGCGTCCACGAGTTCCGCAAAACGTGTGTAGAGCGCACGATACTCAGGGGTATCGTCGATGGCAGCGGGGATGCTGCCCAAGCTCAAGCGTTTCCCGCCCATCGAAAGTTCGAGCGATCCATCATCGGTGTCGACATTGATGTCCCACGTTTGGAGCCCTTTCTGAAGAAAATCCAATTCCATGTGGATGGGCGCGCCTTGTGGATCGTTCAGCCGTAGACTTGCTGCAATGGGCGTGGCGCAATTGGTGGGGAAGTGCAGCTCAGCTGCCTTCAGAATGAGGGCCCCTGGAATGATGTGCGTGAGAATCGATAACGCATTGATGCCAGGATCGAAGACACCGAGACCTCCTGCGCTCCAAATCCATGTTTGCCCCGGATGCCATACGCGCACGTCCTCCTTCCACGAGACTGCCACGCGTCGGACTTGGCGCTGCGAAATCCAGGAACGGGCCGGCGCGACTCCGGGTGCATATCGGGAGTGCCACGACGCAAATAAAGTCACGTTCTTGCGGCGCGCGATGTGCGACAGCGCCTGGACCTCGCTGACGGTGATACCGGGAGGTTTCTCCAGCAGCACGTGCAGCCCACGCTCCAAGGCTTCGCGGGCAATTTCATAACGCACTTGCGGAGGAGTGCAGAGCGCAACGGCTGCAAGGTCCGGTATTGCCTCCGCCAGTGACCGCAAATCGCCGAAACTCGGTACTCCGCTCAAATGATTTTGGCTCAATGGGTTTCGCAAGCTGGCAACACCTGCCAGTGCGAATGCACTGCGCGATCGCAGCGTCGGTAGGTGCTGATCCTGCGCGATCTTGCCGTAACCGACGATAACGATTTTGATGGGCGTCATTTCTGCAGCATGGATCGAAAGTTATCGTTGAGGTCCTGCGATTTTCGTCGGGTCACCGGCATGCGGCGATGTCGATGGGGCTCGAATGTGTCACGAAAAATGCCAACTGCTTTTCAGCGCTCAGTGATTATCTCGCGGCACACCCATGGTTTGCGCTATGCGCTGGTATTTGACGGCATTGTCGAGCACGGCGCCGCTTTCCAGTTGGCTGGTGAACTTACGCTGAATTTCCTGCCATGGGGTCTGGTTCGCGGCGATGGGGGGACCACCCGCATCCTCGAGTGCGCGGCGGCGAGCGGCGATCTCATCCTCGCTCACCTGCATATTCACCTCACCGCGGCGCAAGTCGATGCGCACGCGGTCACCGGTTTTAAGCAGCGCCAGACCACCGCCGGCGGCTGCTTCGGGCGACGCGTTCAATATCGACGGAGAGCCGGACGTTCCGGACTGGCGGCCATCGCCGATGCAAGGCAGGTAGTGAATCGCCTGCTTGAGCAGGGTGACGGGCGGTCGCATATTTACTACCTCGGCCGCGCCCGGGTACCCCAGTGGGCCGACGCCGCGCATGATCAGAATGGTATCCGGCGTTATTCTCAAGGTGGGGTCGTCGATGCGGGCGTGGTAATCCTCCGGTCCCTCGAACACCACAACCGGGCCTTCAAGTGCTTCAGGATCATTGGGATTTGACAGATAGCGCTCGCGGAATTCCGCCGAGATGACGCTGGTCTTCATGATCGCCGAATCAAATAGGTTGCCTCGCAATACGAGGAAACCAGCGTTCTTGACCAGCGGTTCCGTCAGCGGGCGTATGACCTTCGTATCCTGAATGCGGGCTTGGCGGCAATTCTCGCCAATGCTCTTGCCGTTGGCCGTCAAGGCGGACTCGTGAATCAGACCATGACGCATCAATTCAGACACCACCGCGGGAACGCCGCCTGCACGGTAGTAGTCTTCACCGAGATACTCGCCCGCGGGCTGCAAATTCACCAGCAGAGGAATGTCATAGCCGAATTCCTGCCAGTCTTGGACACTCAACTCCACACCGATATGGCGCGCAAGGGCGATCAGGTGAATGGGCGCGTTGGTCGAACCGCCAATCGCAGAGTTCACGCGAATGGCATTGATGAACGCTTCGCGCGTCAGAATATCGGAAGGCTTTCGATCAGCGGCCACCATCTCGATGATCTGCTTGCCGGTGAGATAGGCGCACTCCTGCCGATCGCGATAAGGCGCGGGTATCGCCGCCGAATTCGGCAATGACATGCCGAGCGCCTCGGTGAGGCTGTTCATCGTCGTGGCAGTACCCATGGTGTTGCAGTAGCCGGTGGAGGGCGCCGAGGAGGCGACGAGTTTGATGAAGCCTTGGTAGTCGATCTCGCCCGCGGCCAGCGCTTCGCGGGCGCGCCAAACGATCGTTCCAGATCCCGTGCGCTGTCCTTTGTACCAGCCATTTAACATGGGCCCCACCGAAAGCGCGATGGCGGGAATGTTGACCGTGGCAGCCGCCATCAGGCACGCGGGTGTGGTTTTGTCGCAGCCGATGGTCAGTACCACGCCGTCGATCGGGTAGCCGTATAGGATTTCGACCAATCCGAGATAGGCGAGGTTGCGATCGAGGGCCGCGGTCGGCCGTTTGCCCGTCTCCTGGATGGGGTGAACGGGAAATTCAATGGCAATGCCTCCCGCTTCCCGGATGCCTTCGCGGATCCGCTGCGCCAAAACGAGATGATGACGATTGCAAGGGGACAGATCGCTGCCGGTTTGCGCAATGCCAATAATAGGTTTACCCGACTGCAGTTCCTCGAGAGACAAGCCGAAGTTCATGTAGCGCTCCAGATACAGAGCGGTCATATCCACCTTTGACGGATCATCGAACCAGGCGCGGGAACGAAGCTTGGCGGGCGCAGGAGATGGAAATTTTGCAGCAGTCATGGCGGTATCGGCGAACGGGGTGCTCGACTCAGACGAGTGAATACTCAGACAACATGTCATTAATTGCGTCTTAAGACAAGTGCGGCGCCGGACTGCCAGCGGTCGTTGTTTTGCGAATGCATGTCGCATGGGGGATGATTCGATCAAGAGGGAGTACTGATGCCACTGAGTCCCAGAAGAAAAGTTCGTCCAAAGACCCACTCCGGGGCACACCGCAAAGCGCTGCGTCTGCATGGCGCGATCGCCAGCGACCTGGGGGTCAGTATCGTATCCGGACGCTATCTGCCAGGAGATTTACTCGAGAACGAGATCGAGGCCAGCGAACAACTCAAAGTCTCGCGCACGGCCTACCGAGAAGCCATCCGAATTTTGAACGCCAAGGGGTTGGTTCACTCGCGGCCGAAAGTGGGAACGCGCGTCAGCCTACCTGAGTCCTGGCAACTATTCGATCCGGATGTGCTGTCGTGGATCTTCGAATTCGACCCCGACGATAAATTGCTCGCTGATTTAGTCGAAGTACGCAAAATGATCGAACCGGAAGCGGCGGCCTTGGCGGCCGTAAGAAGAACACAAGCCCATCTTGACGGCATGCGGCAAGGCATCGAGGGCATGGCGAAGCACACGCTGGCGACCGAGGCCGGGCGACTCGCCGACCGGGCGTTCCATACCACCCTGCTGCGCGCGAGCGGCAACGCGTTCCTGATCACCCTCACCAGCGGTATCGTCGCTGCGATCAATTGGACGACCGTCTTCAAGCAACGGGAAAACCCGCGACCGAGGAACGCGCTTCCCGATCACGTGCGCGTTTTTAAAGCGATTGAAGCCGCCGATCCGCGTCGAGCCCACGAAGCGATGTATTCACTGGTCGAGCTGGCATATCTCGACACAAAAATTTCGCGACGCGCCAAAAAACACCCGCGAAAGGCATGAATGGATGGACGCGTGATGGCCAAGTAGGGCTGGGTGCCTTCATCAGACCGCGTCGACGCGAAGAATCTCGGCGAGGGCGTGCGGCCTGGTGTTCATGACTTGGTGGCCTGCGTCGATGCGGACTTGCCGTTCTGTTTGGAATCGCCTCGAGAACTTTTCCTGCCAGGCGACCGGCAGACTCATATCCTTCAGGCAGATGACGAACGTCGCAGGAATTGTGCCGAGATCATCATAGCTCCACGCACGCTCGGAATAAGTCTGCAGAGGCCACATATCCTGGCCGAGCTTCGCAAGGAAGGCGCTGCGTTGTTCGGCGCTCATATCGTTGCAGAACATCGCGGCAAAGCGTTCGCCCATCCCGCTCGTCGAGGGATCGAGAGGCCAGCCAATTTCATTCTCGTTAGCGCCATGCAGGCCGCTTCCCATCATTTCGGTCACGTGCTGACCGGGAAGGGGCGCTGAGCACGTGATATAGACGAGGCGGCGGAAGAGGTAAGGTCTCATGCGCGCCATGATGGGCATCGCCTGTCCGGCCTGAGAATGCCCGACGAGGATGACCTCTCGCAGGCCAGCGGCTTCGATGTCGGCGATCAATTCGCGTGCGACGTCTTCCATGACGAGGTTCTCGACCCGCTCGCCGCGCTTGCGCCCACACCCGGGTGCGTCCAGAGCCAGCGCTCGACCATACGCGCCATCGGTCTGACGAGCCAGAGCTGCGATCGTTTCATCCCAGACCCATCCTGCCTGCCCGCCGCCATGAAGGAAGGCGTAGTCGGTTGAACCGCTCATCCATACATCTCCCGCGGTTTGAAATCCGGCGTGCGGATCATGCTCCGAGCTTTGTGAGAAGGTGGGACAGCCATTCCGCGGCCCGAAGGGATGCGGCCGCGCCGCCCTCATTCTCGATCCTCGGCCCCACGAGCTCAAGATCAAAGAGGCCTTCATAGCCGGCATCGAGCAGGTCACCTATGAGGCGCTCCAATGGCACTGCACCGTCACCCGGAACGGCGCGACAGGGAGCGACCCGATCGCCCATCACGTAATCGCTGACCTGAACCAGCATCGTGATAGGCATAGCGCGCCGAAACAGCTGTGCCAGGCCTGCTTCGCCCCAGCAGGGCTGCAGGTCGATACACACTCCGATCCCCGCCATTTCTGCGAGCAGGATGGTGTCCGCGAGCGTATGGGCGATGTGCATGTCGATATTGAACGGCGAGGCATTCTCGATCATCAGACCGACGCCATTTTTACGGGCGATGTCCTTGCAAGGAGCGAGCAGTTCCATGAACCGGCCGGCGGCCTGTTCCCAGTTGAGCTTTCCCCGGCCGCCCGTCTGCATGTAAATCGCGCCGGCTCCGATCGACGCGGTGACGGCGATCGCCTCCAACAGCTTCTGCGCGGCCTGTCCGGTGTCCTCTTGCAGGTTTGGGAAGAGGGCGAAGGGATGATTGACCGTACGGGCCTTCGGTCCTCCAGCTGCGGCAGCCGCCTTAACGATCTCGAGATCGTCCTGCCCGGTCATCAACAAGCTCACGAGCGTCATGTTGGGCAGAGAATTCTTGCGGCAAAAATCGACGAATGCCGGCGTCCCATCCCGGACAAAGGCAACCTGATGGAGCGAAATTCGAGGATGGACTATCAGTGTTCTCTACCGCAGTGCCGAACCAGCATGTGGAGCGTGCATCGCTAGAGGCCAACGATTGCATTTTCGCCGGAGAAATCCGCCGCGATGGACGAGGCACCAGGCGAGGTTTCGGCGTGGGTGCGGTGCAATTTGCGATAGCTGAAACGCCACTGCTCGTCCGTCCCCTTGACATAGGTCTCGCGGTAAAAGCCGAAGCCGCGCAGCCACTGCTTTTCGCCGTTGCGCGTCCAGAACAGATTATCCTCCATGGCCCAGACACCGGTCGCGTTGTTGCGATCCTGAAACTCGATCACCGGCGTGTGGCAATGATGGACGGTGGTGACATTCGCCAGCTGGACCGAGAGCGCGTCGGCCGCGGCCCGCCCGCCAACGATCGGCTTGGCGGAGATCGACATGGCGACGTAGTCGTCGGTGTGCAGCTTGGCGTAGGTCTCCCAGTCCTTCTGGTCGACGGCGTGATCCCGGCGGCCCTTAAGGTGGTAAATCGCTTGAAGCTCGACCAATCGCTCGATGTCGCTCATGCCGTCGCTTGCGGCCATGTCAGGATTCCTTCAGTCGCCGTACGGCAGGCTCGACGCCGGGGCTGACATATTGCTTGATATTGAACTTGCCCTCGACCAGCCGGCGCGACTGCGGAATAGATTCAGTTACCCAGTGGGTCTCCATGTGTGCTGCATGCGCGCCTGCGTCGCGATAGACCTCGATCACCACATAGGTGTCAGGCTCGTCGACACTCTTGCCGAAATCATAGTAGGCGACACCAGGCTCGTGCTGACGCGTCATGTCGCGCACATGCGTCATCAGGGCCTCGAAGGCGGGCCCGTTTTCGGGCCTCACGTTGAGGTGGGCGATGAAGGTGATCATTTGCGCGGCGGTTCGCCAAGCACATGATGCACATTGGGCAACCGCTGATCCGCGGCCTCGAGGGTCCGCCGGATGCCCTCGCGGACCGAGACCTTGCTCCGACCAAGCAGTTTTTCCATCTTCGTGGTATCGGCCCAGATCGGCCAAGATTTGCCGTTCTCGACAAAGATCGGCTTCTTGCCGAGGATCTCACCGGCCATTTCGCAATACTCCTGGGTCGTTACGGCCTCCGAGCCACCGACATTGATGATCTCCGCGCCGATCTTGGCGATGCCCGCTGCGGCGATCGTCTTTTCGACATAATCATCTTCGTAGAGCGGTGTATGGACGTTGCGCACGCCGGGATAGACGCTAACCGGTTCGCCGCGCGCGACCTGATCGACACGCTGCGTTACGCCGCCGCCACGCGGCCCATAGAACGAAAAGATACGCACCATCGTCACCGGCAGCTGATAGTCGACGCTCAAATGCTTGAGCAGATATTCCGCCCCGATCTTGCTCGCTGCATAGTTCTCACCCGCGCTATGGAGGCCATAGGGATCGTCCTCGCGCAGGGGGCGCTCGCCCTGATATTCATAGAGCGAGCCGGTGCTGCCATGGACGAAGGCTTCGCATTCGCGATAGCGTCGCGCCAGCCGCCCGGTCGCGCCGGTGTTCACGTCATAGGCGCGGTTCTTATGGGATGGCGGCAGCACAGCGTAGTTGATCACCACGTCAACCGATTTCGGCAGCGGTGAAAGGTCTTCCTCGGCAACGTCGAAGGCAATCGCGCGCGCGCCTGCGGCTTCGATCATTTTTTTCTGCTTTGGGTCCGAGTAGCGCGCTACCGCATAAACCTCGTTGTGCTTGGCGAGCTCGACCGCAACCGGAAACGCGACAAGCCCGCTTGCCCCCGTGACCAGCACACGTTTGCCTGAAAGTCCTGACATATCTCGATCCTCCTATTTCTCGCGACGACACGACGATATTGACCGCTGGGCACGCGCCCAGACCCTCACTTCTGTTCAGTTCGAAAAACGATTCCAGCCAGCGGATGATGCAGCTCGGCTCATAGTTCAGCACGCGCATTCCCAGCGGCCCGTGATAGGCCTCGGACAGCGCAGATGCCGATTATTGGGCTCTCTGTGAGTGTCACCGGTCGTCTTAAACAACCGCCTAATTCAAACAATCGTTTAACATGGGCCCGTCGGTCCTGTCAATTAAATTCCAGTGCCGATCTTCCATGGTAAAAGGACAGATGTTGCAAGGCGGCCGCGAACCCAGATCCTAGGAATTATGATGAGACCGGCGGGAGAGGACTCAGAAAAGAGCACCAAAGTCAGGACCGCGATCTTGGACGCCACCGAGGCCATCATGAAGGAGGCCGGCTATGCCGCGGTGAGTTCAAGAAAAGTGGAGCGTCGAGCGGGACTGAAGTCGCAGCTTGTTCACTACTACTTCCGGACCATGGACGATCTCTTTGCCGCAGTGTGGCAGCGCTATGATGATCGATTTCTGGAAAATCAAGCGCGCGTTTTAGCGTCAGACCGCGTTCTCAGAGCGCTGTGGGAACGCAGCATCGATCCCGAAACGACGACGCTAAGGCACGAATTCATTGCGCTCGCGAACCATCGAAAGACAATCCGGGAACTGGTAGCTCGCTCCACCAAGCGGATTCTCAATATGCAGGTCGCGGCTATAAGCGAGCTATTTGAGCGGCATGAAATAAGGCCCAAAGATTTTTCGCCAATGGTCCTCGTTCAACTCTTGAGCTTCGTCTCTCGCTCGTTGATCACCCAGAGGAATTTGGGCCTCTCGGAGGATCATGCAGAGATCGTCAAGTTCATTGATGAGACAATCGCGAACATAGAAGCCAGGATTCATCGGAAGCGACGATCGAGAAAAGACGTCTCCGCCGCAGATAAACGGCCGTCCCCCCGACAGCGCGCTGCTTTGCGGACTCACAAGAAATAGGAAAGCACCTCGGCCTAC
>Ga0302326_10019218_pt1 | contig 14123 bp, 8 predicted proteins | sample Palsa_T0_3_FD_202264 | JGI IMG/M metagenome (GOLD analysis project Ga0302326, IMG submission 202264) | Peat permafrost microbial communities from Stordalen Mire near Abisko, Sweden - Palsa_T0_3 | ecosystem: Environmental > Terrestrial > Soil > Palsa > Peat permafrost | place: Sweden: Abisko... | reverse complement strand
TTCCATTGGTACTGCTTGTTGAAGCTCGCGTTGAAGTAGTAGGCTTGATACGGACTCGGCGGATCGTTGAGCTTGATCGACGGCGTGTAGAGGTTGAAGCCGAGAACGGTATTCCAAATCGTCGTGTAGACCGGACAGTAATAGACGGGCGGATTCTTGGCGTCGTGCTGGTTGGCGCAGGGCGCCCCGTAGGCTTGCAGGCCCGGGATCGGGATCGGGGGGATGCCGTTGCTTCCCTGATCGTACTGCAGCCCGCCGACGCTATCGTGATTGAAGCCGTAGCCTTCGTAGATCTGCTCGTAGAGCGGCAGGCCCGCGATCTTGTTTTGGAAACTGGTCGCCGTGAGCTGCAGCTGCGACGGATGCGAGAGGTTGCCGGCGATCGTGCCTGGATTGAGCGAGCCCGGCCCCAGCACGTTATAGTTCGTGAGCTGCGACGTCGCCTGAACGTACGAGTGCGGGAAGGCGTACGTCGCATTGATATAGGTCGTCTGCTGTGCTGCCCGCGGCATGTTCAGCCAATTCTGCTGCGCGTAGTACTGGCTGAAGGTTTGTATCTGGAAGCGGCTCCCTAGCTTTTCGTAGAGCGCCAGGTTCCACCACTTCTCGGCGCGCGTCGCCGGGTTGACCGAGAGGATCGCGTACTCGTGGTCGCCGACGAAGTGCTGCTCGACCGAGAGATAGGTCTTATACGTCGGGTCGTAGCGCAGGTGGACCGCCGTGAGCGAGTTGGTGTTGCCGGCCAGGTTCCACGTGAGATCGACGCTCGCGCCGGAGAGCGTGTTCTGCGCGAAGTACTGATTCGGCGAGAAGTTCACAACGTACGAGCCGAGCGGAGCGCCAGCGCCAAGAAAATACGTATGCGCGTTGACGAAGCGCACGTACGTTTTCGTGCCGATGATGGCTCCGGTCGCGGTGATGCTCGGGTGCTCGCCGACGCTGGGGAAGTAGAAGGCGTCGTCGGGCATGACGCGGCCTTTCACCGGATGGGCGAGGTCGCCGTCGAGAAACGTCCAGCGGTCGGGCTCGGTCGTGACCGGAACGAAATAGATGCGCCGAAAATCGAGGAAGTCGGAGATCGCCGCGCCGCTGACGGTTCCGGTGGCGTCGTGCAGCGTCACGTGCCCCGCGACGAGGAAGCGATTCAGTTTGAGATCCATCGAGAACGCGTCGCCGGTAACCGTAAAGCCGTCGCTCGTGCGCACGCGCACGTTCCCGTCACCTTCGATGAGGAAGCGATTGTAGAAAAAGTCGAGACGCTTCGCGCTGAGATAGAGGAGCGTCGTCGGCGGCGGGGCCGTCGCTTTTGGTGCCGGAGCGGGCGATGCGGCAACCGCTGCGACGCCCCCGAGCGCGTACATCAGCGTTGCCAGCGCCGTCGTAAAGACGATTCGAGGCACGTCCGCCACGTTTTTGGAGAGTACAAACCGACTCCTTGAGGGAAGAAGCGCAGCGATGAAGCGCGTGGTCGCAATCGTGATCGATTCAGGCGGCATCGGCGCGCTCCCCGACGCCGACCGCTACGGCGATGCCGCAGGCGCGAATACGCTCGGCAACGTTGCGCGCGGCCTCGGTACGTTGCGCCTTCCAAACTTCGAGCGTTTGGGACTCGGATGGATCGCGGGCATCGCCGGCGTCGCTGCGCCGGCGCAACCGCAAGCGCGCGTCGCGCGATTGCGCGAGCGCAGTCGCGGCAAAGACACCATCACCGGACATTGGGAAATGATGGGCATCCTCACCAGCATGCCGTTCCCAACCTATCCCGACGGCTTTCCCCCCGAGGTCGTCGAGGAGTTTACGCGTATCGCCGGCAAGGCGCCGCTGGGAAATAAACCTGCGTCGGGTACCGAGGTCATCGAAGAACTCGGTCCGACGCACCTTGAGAGTGGGCGTCCCATCCTTTATACGTCGGCGGATTCGGTCTTCCAGATCGCCGCGCACGAAGAGGTCGTGCCGTTAGCGACCCTCTACGATTGGTGCGGGCGGGCCCGCGAGATGCTCCGGCCGCCGCACAACGTGAACCGGGTCATCGCCCGGCCGTTTCTGGGCAAACCGGGGGCTTTCCGGCGGACGCCGAATCGACGTGACTATGCAATCGAGCCGCCCTCGAACGTGCTCGACGAACTGCGGAGCGGGTATATCGAGGTGCACGCAGTAGGAAAGATTTGCGACATCTACTGCGGGCGAGGCGTAACGTCGTCGGTGCGGGTTGCCGACAACCGCGACGCGATGGAGAGAACGTTCGAGTTGTTGGATAGGATCGATCACGGCTTCATTTTCACGAATCTCAACGATTTCGATTCGAAGTACGGTCATCGCCGCGACGTCCGAGGATACGGCAACTCTCTGCAAGAGCTCGATGCGTTGCTTCCGGCGCTGGAAGCGCGCCTTCGCCCGGAGGACGAGCTGATTTTCACTGCAGACCACGGCTGCGATCCGACCGCTCCCGGTACCGACCACACGCGCGAGTACGTGCCGTTTTTGCATCTGCGCCCGAACCAACCCGGCGGCGTCCTCGGCGAAATCGACGGTCTCGATCTCGTCGGTGCGAGCGTCAAGGCGGCGCTCCTGCCGTGAGGTCGAGTGCCGTTCGCGTCGCGCTGAGCGCGCCGGCCACGCGCAGCGTGCCCCAGTGGTGGCACGTCGCCAAGCGTGCAATCGACATCCTGCTCGGCACGCTGCTGTTGATTCTCACGGCGCCGATCGTTGCGGTCGCGTGCCTCGCGATCGCGTGCGTCACCGGCGGGACGCCGTTCTTCGCGCAAGAGCGGGTTGGCATGCACGGCCGCCGCTTCAGGATGTTTAAGCTGCGCACGATGGTCAACGGCGCGGACGCGATGCGCCAGAGTTACATGCACCTCAACGAAGTCGACGGACCCGTCTTCAAGATTCGCAACGATCCGCGGCTGCATCGGCTCGGACCCTTCCTCCGGCGCACCAGCATCGACGAGCTGCCGAACCTGCTCAACGTCGTCCTCGGCGAGATGTCGCTGGTCGGGCCGCGTCCGCCGATCCCGAGCGAGGTCGAACACTACGATGCGTTCGCGTACCGCCGCCTCACGGTGCCGCAGGGGGTGACCTGCCTCTGGCAGATCAACGGCCGGAGCGACGTCTCGTTCGAGCACTGGATGGAGCTCGACAATCGCTACGTCGACGGGTGGACGCCGTGGGGCGACCTCGCGATCGTGGCGAAGACGATCCCCGCGGTGTTACGGAAAGATGGAGCGCATTAGGCTCAACGCCCACCTCCGCGTCGTTTCGGAGCTTCGCCCTCGCCATCGCGTTTCGATCGCGGCGTCGACGTTCTTCATCATGGGCGCGACCTTCGCTTCGACGCTGCTCGGCTTCTTACGCGAGGTCGTGAGCGCGCGCTATTACGGCACCCGCTGGGAGATGGATACCTTCCTCGCCGCGGCGACGATTCCGACGATCCTCTTCGGCGTCTTCAACGGCGCGCTCATCAGCGCGCTCGTGCCGACGTTCTCGGAATATCTCGCGCATCGCAAGGAAGACGAGGCATGGCGTTTGGCGAGCACCGTCCTCAACATACTAGCGATCGTGGTGACGACGTGCGCGGTGATCGGTTTCTTTACGGCACGCTGGTACGTGCCGGTGATCGCGCACGGGTTCCCGGCGCCGCAGATGGGCGTCGCGATTCGCATGACGCGCTGGCTCATGCCGAGCATCGTGGCGGTGAGCCTGAGCGGCGTGCTCTCCGCAATGCTCAACGCCTACCACCGCTTCCGCGCCGCGGCGCTCGTCGGCGTGGCGGTCAACGTGGTGACGATTGCCTGCGTGACGCTGCTCACCCACAGCATGGGCATCTACGCGCTCGTGCTCGGAACGGTCTTGGGATTGATCGCGCAGATGCTCGTGCAGCTGCCGTCGTTTCTCTCAATCGGGAAGTATCGGCTCATCATCGACCTCCACCATCCCGGGCTGGGGAAGATCTGGACCCTGCTGGGTCCGATCATCGTCGGGTCGGCGGCCGGTCAGCTCGCGCTCTTTTTCGACCGGTTCTTCGCGTCGACGCTCGCGCCGGGTTATATCGCCGGCATGAACTACGCCACCAAGCTCGTGAACTTTCCGCAGCAAATCTTCGCCGCGGCGATCGCGACGGTGATCTTCCCGCTCTTGGCCGCACAGTTCGCGCGCGAGAACCGGCGCGGCGTGGCGCGCAGCGTCGTTACCGGGCTGCGGCTCGTGAACTTCATCACGATTCCAGCTGCGTGCGCGCTCGTGATTCTCGCGCATCCGATGGTGCAGGCGCTCTTCGAGCGCGGGACGTTTCAAGCCAGCGCGACCGATTTGACCGCCTCGCTCCTGCCCTACGCCGCCGCCGGATTGATCGCGCTTGCGGCAAATGTCGTATTGACGCGGTGTTGCTTCGCGTGCCGCGAGACGATCTGGCCGGTCACGATCTCGGTCGTCACGGTCATTGCCAACGTGCTGCTCTCGCTCGTTTGGCTTCCGGGGTTGGGTGCGCGCGGCTTAATGCTCGCGAACTCGGTCAGTCAAAGCATGCAGGCGATTCTTTTGTTAATGGTCGTCGCAAGGCTCGTTTCCGGCATCGATTGGGGCGCGCTGCTGCTCTCCACCGGCAAGGTCCTCGTGAGTTCGCTCGCGATGCTCGCCGCGCTCGAGTGGATTTTGCGGCTCGGCGTAACGCCAGAGGCAACGCTTGCTTCACGCGGCTGGTTCTTATTCGGTCAGATCGCCATCGGCGGAACGGTCTTCATTGCGGTCGCACGGATGCTTGGCGTCGAGGAGCTCGATCTCGCGTGGCGGACGATCGTGGCCAAGTTCGAACGCAACCTCGTAAGCCCGCCGGAAAACCGCGAGGCTCCGATTGCGTAACGGAGAACCTTCCAACCCGATGCTCTCCATCCTGATGCCCGCTTTCAACGAGGCCCATTCGATCGCCGAGAACGTCTGCGAAACGGTCGAGACGATGCACGAGCTCGGCATCGACTTCGAGATCGTCGTTATCGACGACGGCAGCATGGACGGCACGCACACAGCGGCGAGCAACGCGCTGCGCGCGTGGCCCGATCACGTTCGCGTGGTGCGCTGCGTGCAGAACGAAGGAAAGGGCAACGCGCTGATCTGCGGGGCGTCGTACGCGAAGGGCGACTACGTCGCGTTCCTCGACGCAGACATGGACTTGCATCCCGAGCAGCTCGCGAGCTTCTTCGAGATCATGAACGCGCGCGACGCCGACGTCGTGATCGGATCGAAGTTTCACCCCGATTCGAAGGTCGACTACCCGCCGCCGCGGCGCGTCTACAGTTTCTTCTACTACGTACTGGTCCGGACGCTCTTCGGTCTGCCCGTGCGGGACACGCAGACCGGCATCAAGCTCTTCAAACGTCCGGTGCTCGACCACGTCCTGCCCAGGATTCTGGTGAAGCGCTTCGCGTTCGATCTCGAGCTGCTCGCGAACGTCCATCACTTCGGCTATCGCATCGCCGAAGCGCCGGTGACGCTCAACTTTCAGCGCGTCTGCAGCCGTCTGCGTCTCGCCGCGGTGTGGAACGTATTCCTGGATACGCTCGCGATCTTCTACCGGATGCGAATTTTGCATTACTACGACCGGCCGCACAAGATCGAGTTCAAGCGCGACCGCGCGGCGGGTTCTCACGAGATCGTCGTCCCCGTCAGCGTCCGAGAGTAGCCTCTTCCGTGTCCTCCGCGACCGCGCTGGTGCTCTTGCTACCAGGGCTCGGCGACGCCCTGGCCGCGGCCCCGATCCTGCGCGGTCTCGCCCGCGACGGATGGACGGTGGACGCTCTCACGATGCACGCGCCGGTCAGCGAGTATCTGCGCGAGATCGGCAACGTCCGCGATATTCTGGAGCTGCCGATCCGGCCGACGGGGCTCGACGCGCTGCGCGCGATCGGCCGGCTGCGGCGCCGGCCATACGAGGCCTGCATCGTCCCCTTCCCGGCAACGCGCTGGCAATACGCGCTCATCGCCCGCGGGGCCGGCGCCGCCAAACTGTGGATGCACGAGTACGGCGGGGCCGCGAGTGCCATCGCGCGCACCGCGCGCAACGAGCGGGTGCCGCTTCGGGGCGGCCATCGCATCGCCGAGAACCTGCGGCTGGCCCGCGCGCTCGGGCTCTCCGCCGGCGACGGCGACCTCCAATACTGGGTGCCCGACACATGGCGCTCGGCGCGGATCCCGGGGACGCTGGGCTTACATCCCGGCTCGATGGCGTGGAAGGGCAACGAGGTGAAGCGCTGGCCGTACGAACGGTTCGCCGAGCTGGCACGTTCGCAGGCCGCGGCGGGACGGGCCGTGCGTTTCTTTTTGGGGCCGCACGAGGAGACGGAGACCCGGCGGGCGCGGCAAGACTTTGCGGGAGTCGAGGGAATCAGCATCGTCTGCGAGCCGCTCGCGGACGCCGCGCGCCGGCTCTCGGAGTGTGAGGTCTTCGTCGGCAACGATGCGGGGTTCAGCCATCTCGCGTCGGGCCTCGGTGTCAAGACGCTCGCTCTCTACGGCATGACCAGCGAAGTACGAGGAGCTCCAATTGGACCGGCCGTCGCGTTGCGCCCGTCGCTCTGTCCCGCGTGCCACGACGAAGGCTTGCGCGGCTTCGAGTGCGTGCGCCGCATCGGCTATCGCTGCATTCTGCTCGACATCGATGCCGATGCGGTCCGCCGTCAGGTCGAGGATCTCTTCCGCGTGAGCTCGGTCGAGCAGCGTCTCGCCTTGGAAGGTCCGTATCGGCTCTATGGGAAGGCCTACTCGTGAAGGAGGAGACCGCTCGGGGTAGACCCATCGCGCTGGACCGGCCGTTGCCGGAGGCGCTGCCCCGCCTGCTCGTGCCGGCCTTCTTCATCGCCCTCGCGTTGCTGGTGACGACCGGCTACGGAAGCGGCGTCCAGCTCAACGACGGCCAGGCCGGACTCCACATCGATCCCCTGCAGTTTCTCGGACGGCTACTCCACGCGTGGAATCCGTTGCTGGCGCTCGGAACGCACACCGGATTCTGGGTGCCGTATCAGACGCCGTACTCGTGGGTCTACGGCATCGCGCAAGTGCTGCACGTTCCGCAGGACTTCGCGCAGCACGCGGCCGTCTTTTTGGTCTACCTCGGCTGTTTGTGGTCGATGTATTACTGTCTGCGCAGCGTCGCGCCGTGGCTCGACGAGATCGGGCGCATCGCCGGGTCGTGCGCGTATCTCTTCAATATGTACGTGGCGCTGAACTCACAAGCGCAGATCGTCTGGCTGCTCACGTACGGCACGCTCCCCGCGATGGTCGGCGTCCTGGCGCGAGCGATCCGCGGCGAGATGAACGTCTGGCGCGCGAGCCTCGCGATCGCGCTGCTGGTGCTCGTCGGTGCCGGCGTCAATCCGCCGCTGGTCGCGATCAACGTCGCCATCCTCGCGATCTTCGTCGTCGTGACGATCGCATTCGATCCGAAACCGTCGGCGGCGTTCGGGCGCGCCGTCCCGGCGATCGCCGCGGCCGTCGTCGCGACGCTGGCGATCAACCTCTACTGGGTCGTTCCATTCGTCGACTACTTCCGCGGCGTCTGGCTCAACGGCGTCTTGAGCGAAGCGCCGTCGATGCACAATGCCGCGACCTCGTTCTCCAACGTCCTGCGCGGCCTCGGCCATTGGGCGACGTTCGTTTCGTTTGCGGGGCGGGCGTACTTCCCGTGGGCGTCCGCGTACGAATCGGGGCTCTTCGGTGCGCTGCTTTGGTTCGTTCCCATCGTCGCGCTGGCCGGGATCGCGCTTCGCCGCAACCAGCGCCCGGTCACGCTCTTCTTTTTGCTGGTGACGATCCTCTCGGTCCCGATCGTCGTCGGCTACTATCACGACGACCTCGGATACGCGGTCACGACGCCGATCTACGATCAGTTCTACCGGAACTTTCCCGGATTCCAGATGTTCCGCTTCTCGTATAAGTGGGTTGCGGGCGTCGAGTTCGGTTTGAGCGGGCTCTACGCGCTCGCCGTCTTCGCGATCGTCTCGGCGCTGCGCGAGTACGTCGCTAAGCTCGGAACGATCGAGCGCCGCAGTTGGGGATGGGTGCTGCCGGCAGTGAGAACCACCGCGATCGCGTTGCCGGTTCTCATCTTCGTACCGGTAGTCATCACCAAGATGAACTACCCCGGGCAGACGCTTCCCAGCTGGGAGTACCGCGAACGCTCGCTCGTCGGCGCCGATCTAGGGCGTCGCGTCGCGCTCTTCCCGACGCAGTTTCTCGAGCAGTTCGATTGGGGCGCGCCCGAGTTCTACATCGAGGACTCGCTGATCGACCGGCCGATCGTTTATGGCTTGCTCGGCAGCGAACCGTCGGAAGGAACGGATATGTGGGTTCGCCGCGCGTATCGAGCGACGCGTGAAGGACTGCCGTTCTCTGCCGATATGTTTCGCGCAATGGGCGTCGACACGATCCTTCAGCGCGACGATTTCATCCCAGCCATCGACTTCAGCTCGCCGGGAGAGTGGCGATATAACAGCACGACGCTGACGCACGACTTGATCCATCGCGTCGTCGGCGCGTCGCCGGTTCGCTCGGACGGTCCGCTGCGCGTCTATCACCTCGGCGGTGCGCTGCCGCTCTTTTACGGCGTCACGCATCCGGTCATAAGCACGGTGCCGACGTTTACGGACGGCTATCTCGGCGACGTCAACGCTATGGCGAAGGGTCAGGCGCAGTTCAGTCCGCCCTCGCGCTCCGCCGACGAGTTCTCGACCACGATGCAGTCGCTCTCGCCGATCCTGCCCGCATCGCCCGATCAAGTGCGCGATCTCGCGGTCAATCAAGCGCTGCCGCATGGGATTCGCGTCCACCCGCCGTCGGCCGATGCCGCCTGGATCACGACGTTCGATGCCAAAGGCGGCGTGTATTCGGTCTTCGCACTCGAACAATCGCTGCTCTTTGACCGGCCGCCGCCGCAATCGATCGTGATCGACGGGAAATATCTGCAGCTCGAGTCGTCCGCCGGCGCCTGGGCGGAATACGGCAACGTTGGGCTCGCGCCCGGGAAGCATTCGGTCTCCGACGGGTATCTCGATCCCGATTTGGTAGTGGCTATCGTCGGGTCCGACGATCTGCGCTCGTGGGAAGACCGGATCACCGCACTCGAGCGCGCGCTGCCCGCGAACCGCTCCACGACCGCGCTCGTCTACGGGCCGCAAACTCAAGTGACCGTACCGGTGACGGGACGTTATCGCTTGCGCGCCACCGGAATCGGCCCGTTCGGTCCCGACGGTCTCGTGCGTGCGACGGCGCGCCCGGTTTCGGCGGCCGGCGGATTTCCGGCGCGCTTCTCCGATACGCTGCCGTATCTCTACGGTGCCGGCGTGATGACCACGTCGGCGCTGATGATGCCGCCGCGGTGGTACAGCGACGATCCGACCGTTTATCAGTGGCAGCGCGGTGACCCAATTGCCTGGTCGCTCTTCGCGCGTCACGCTCACGTGCGCGTCTTCGTGCCCGGGACGAGCGCGGTGCGCACCAACGTTTCGATGCGCGTCAGCCGGCTTCAAGTTGCCGACGCAATGACGGTGCGGGTGAAGGGATCCTCGCGGCTGACCGTCACGCTGCCGGGTGCCGCCGGCACCGATCAGCAGTACGACACGATCGATCAACTCGACGGTCCAACGCCGCAGCTCGTGCATTTTGCGCTCGATCTCCAGCCGGGCTGGAACGACGTCGTCTTCAATTTTGCGCCGAACGGCAGCGAACTCGCCGATCTCGGTCCCGACGTGATCTCCGCTGCCGTCGCGCCGGATCTCACGTTCGCGCCGGTTGGCGGCGCACCGGCCGCGTCGGCGCCGGTCGCGGATCGCTCGCTGCGGGCCTACGCGGTGCAGAATCCGTCGACGCTTTCCGGCGATCCGGAGCTGCTCGGCAACGTCAGCGGCACGCGCGACGGCGGCGCGGCGCTCGCCGTCGCGCTGACGCATCGCGGTGCCACCGCCTATCGTCTCTTCCCGATCGCCCGCGACGGCTCGTTCGACATCAGCTTCATGCACGCGTTTCCAAACGACTGGAACGACGCGTCGCAGCGCATCGTCGGGCTTTGGCTGATCGCGCGCGACCCGCGCGCGAAGTTCACGGCGCTGAACTACAATCGCCACGCCCTTCCCGGCGAGAACTTGAGCCGGCCGCAGTCGCTCGCCACGGTGCCCGTCTTGGTCGACGGCAAGCCCGCCGGAGAGCGGCCGGTGCTTCTGACCCGCGGCACGCACCGGATTGCAACGGCCGACCGGCAAGTGCGGATCGGGCTCCTATCCGTCGCGCCGGCCGACTTGCCGCGCACGCGCGATTTCGACGTCGTGTGGCAGCGCCGCTCGCCGACGGCGATCGACGTCAGCCCGAGGGCGACCGGGAGTCCGTTTCTGCTCGTGTTCGGTGAAGCGTATCATCCCGAATGGCGTGCGACGCTCGACGGCTCGGTGCTTCCGCACGTCGTCGTGAACGGCGTTTCCAACGGTTGGCTCGTATCGAGCCTGCCGGCGGGATCGCACATCACACTGACGTTTACCGGTCAGGAGTATTACGTGATCGCCGATGCGGTTTCGGTGCTCGCGCTCATCGTCATGATCGTTCTTGCCTGGGCGCCCGAGCTCTGGCCGATCGGTTCGTCGAACCGATGAGCCGCGCGGCGTTCGCATGGGCCGTCTCGCGCGCGCTTCGGTTTGCCGTCGGCATCGGCGTCGTGGCGCTGCTCTTGGCAACGACGATGTCCGGCGTTGCTGCGGAGCGCTTCGCGACCGTCGCGTATCTCGCCGCGATTGCGGCAGCGGTCGCGCTCGTTGCGGCGCGCTTCCTTCCCGCGCCCGATGACGCGGCGCCGGGCTCGCAGGCGGCGTTCCCCGTGTTTTTGGGCTATTCGGTCGGCGTCGTTGCAATCCTGAGCGCGATCGCCGCGCTCGTCTCGGAGCCGGCCGCCGAAGCTGGCGCGCTCGTCGCGTGCGTCGGTTTGGTCGTCTTCGCAGTGCTCGTGCGCTGCGGCGTCGTCGCGGCGTTCGGTTCGGCGACGCTTCGCGGCGGCGCGCTCGCCGCGACGGTGAGATATACGGTCTTCGCGTGCCTTGCGGCGCTCGTCGTTGCCGCGACCGCCGGCGGGAACGGCGACGATCGCGTTGCGACGTTCGCGTTTCGTTTGATGGCGGCGGTCGGGGCGTTGCTCGTCGTCGTGATGTTCGGTCAGACGGATGCCGGAATGCGCGTATCCGCAGGGCTCGCGGCCGCCGTCACGCGCCTCGCGCGCGAGCTGGCATTCGCAAAATCGGTTCGCAACACCGCCGGCTGCGCGGTCGTCGCGATGGTCGTCGCAAGCGTTCTACCGCAGCCGTATTCCGAGCCGTTTGCCGCAATCGCGTACGCCGCGTTCGTCGCTGCCTCAATCGGTTTGATCGCGGAGTGTCGCCGATTGCGGGCCTGACGCGTTTTTTCGCCGCCGCTTCCAACGCACTCTACCTTGCGGCGGCGCTGGCCTTCGCCGCGTTCGTTTCGGTGAAGGGCGTTCCCACGCTGCGCCACGATTGGGCATGGCCGATCGATCGCACGGCGATCCCTTCGTTCGTGAGCGAATCGGTCAACGGTTGGGTCTCGGCGGGTTTCGGCACGGCGAACGCCCATCCGACGACGTACTTGGTCGCGTTGCCGGTTGGGGCGGCAACGTGGCTCTTCGGTCCGCTCGCGGCCCTCGCGATGCTCTGCGCGACGATCGGCTACGCCGGCATGCGATGCGTCGCCGCCGCGGCGGCGCACTGGGGAGCGCAAGCGCCGGCGGCGCTCGGCATCGGTTTCTTCGCCCTCTTCAATCCGTGGGTATATAACGAAGTCGTCGCGGGACACCTCATCATGGTACTCGCGTACGTCGGTCTCATCGGCTGCTTCGCCGAGATGCTGCGCGGAAAGGATGCCTCCGCCGTCCGGCTCGCGCTTTGGCTCGCGTTGATCGAAGCGCAGCTGCAGTTCTTCATCGTCGCGCTGCTCGCGCTGGCCGCGTTTGCGATTGCGACGAAGAAGTGGCTTCCGCCGCTGATCGGCATCGCGGTGGCGCTGCCGTCGATCGTCGGCCTCGTCGCCGACCGCTCGACCCTGCTGCGCATTCCATATACGGTCGAATGGCAGGTCAATCAATCCGTATTGCCGGTCCCGCTGTTGGGGCTCGGTGGTTACTTCCCCGGCTACGCCGATCGTCTCGGACCGGCGGCATCCATCGCGGTCGGCGTCGTGTTCGCGCTCGCGATCCTTGGCGCGGTTGCGATGCGGCGCTCGCGACCGGCGATTGCCGCGCTCGTCGCGGCGATCCTGGTGTATGTCGCGATCCTCGGCGTGCACGGACCGCTCGCCGCGCCGTACGCGTGGATGGTGCGCAACGTGCCGGAGAGCGGCGTCTTTCGCGAGCTCTACGATTTAGCCGGCGTCCTGGCGGCGCTCGCCGTCATTCTCGCGTGCGCCGCCGCAGCACGAGTTCGGGCGCTCGCGTACGTCGCGTTCGCCGCCGGCATCGCGCTGCCGATTGCGTGGCTCGTGCGTCCGCCGAGCGATCTGTGGGTGGGGGCGCGCGCGTATCCGCATCCGTCCGTCTCGGCGCCGCCGTTTTCGCGCATCGCGCTCCTTCCCGCATTCCAACCCGTCGGTTTGCGCGACGGCCGCGGCGACGGCGCCGATCCCGACGTGCATCTCTATCCCGCGCGCGTCGTGCCGCTCAACGAATACTTTCCGACCTATCCGGCCGATTTGGCGCTCGCGTATTACGAACAATCGGGAAAGACCGATCTGCTGCGAGCCCTCGGCGTGACGCAGATCGTCGTACGGCCGTGGCTGGTATCGAAGTCGCGCGGCGGCATCGGCTGGGCCGCGCGATCGCTCGCACCGCCGCCGTGGCGCGCCGCCGCGGTGCGGCGGAACGTGGACGGGGCCGCGCCGCTGATGAGCGAGTGCGACGAACCTCGCACGGTGTCGTTCGATCGCACCTTCGGCGCATGCGATATCTTCTTCGGTGACGCGGTCGGGTATGCGGCGGTCTCGCCCATCGTCGCTCCCGCCGAATCGGTCGATCCGCGCACCGATTGGATCGACGCACGGCTCGCTTTTGCGGAGGCGCCGGATCTCGCAAATCCGTTCGGCGGCGCGCTGACGCAATCGCGGCGCGCGTATCCCGTCAACGCAGGCTCCTGGCTGCTTGCGTACGTGCGCGGCGAACTGCTCGCCGCCGGCGCAGCGCCGTTGGTACGCAGCGGCGGCGCGTTTACGTGGGTTCGCGTTCCGCTCGGCGTTGGAGCCGTGCGGTGCGCCGGGCTCTGCGAACTCGTCGTACAAACGCCGCAGGCGCCGGCCTTCACCGTGCCGCCCCCGCCGCATGCCCGGCCGTTGGATTTTCGTCGCGTCGCGCCGTGGCTCTACGTCGTCGATCGCCCCACCGACGCCGCGCGTCTGCTGCGATTCAACGAACGGTACGACGGCGGTTGGACTGCGCTCGCAGGCGGGCACCCGTTGCCGCACGTCCGGCTCGATGCCGCGGTGAACGGCTGGCTGCTTACGCCGTCGTCGCATCCCATCGTATTGCTGCACGTTACGGCGATGCTGCAGTTCCTCGCGGAGATTTTCGGCATCGTTTGCACGGTTGCCATGCTGGAGGCGCTTACGGACGAGCCGACGAAGCGCGCCCGTTAATGACCACGCTGGTACCTTTCGTCGATTTAAAGGCACAGTTTCGCTCGCTGCGCGATGAGATCGTTCCGCGGATCAACGCCGTGATGGAGGATGCGACGTTCATTCTCGGACCGGACGTAACACGGTTCGAAGAGAATTTCGCCGGCTACGTCGGTGCCGAGCATTGCATCGGCGTCGAATCCGGCACGGCGGCGCTCCAGTTCGCGCTCGAAGGCCTGGGGATCGGCGCGGGCGACGACGTCATCGTGCCGGCGAACACGTATATCGCATCGGCGCTCGCGGTCTCGGCGACCGGCGCCCGGCCCGTGCTCGTCGACGTCGACGAATATTACCTCATCGATCCGGCCCTGCTCGAACGCGCGCTCACGCCGAAGTCAAAAGCGATCATGCCGGTTCATCTCTACGGTCAAGCCGTACCGATGGAGCCGATTCTCGACTTTGCGCGCCGGCATGGACTGTAC